>QWCB01001116.1_pt1 | contig 75626 bp, 49 predicted proteins | sample 1972511 | NCBI WGS metagenome assembly QWCB01 (sample SAMN09866719, study PRJNA288562) | Human gut metagenome isolate term5_stool, whole genome shotgun sequencing... | isolation source: gut | host: Homo sapiens | place: USA: California | reverse complement strand
GTCATTGTGTTTCTTTCAGAAACTTGGCTTAAGAGGGAAAGTGAGGCTTAGGGAAAAACTTGTGAGGCGACGGTAACTTGTCCGTGAAAAATAGGAACTCGTCCGTGACTCGCTTGTCTGTGAAAAATGGGAACTTGTCCGTGAGAAAACGTTTTAGCCCGGACAAGTTGTATTTTAAACTTACTTTGTCCGTGAGAAGGCGGGGTCCTACGGACAAAATCTGTCCGATTGGTAAACTATTATCAGGATTAACGTTTCATTTGTCCGTATTGATGAGAGTCGTTGTAAGCGTCTCCGCGGTTACGTCTTGACGCGTTTTCAGCGGTTCCGTACTTTTGCCCATGGAAATGTCAAGAACAGATTAACATAGGTTTTCAGTATATTTGGCGCACCCTGTAAAGCGTTAAGTGTTAGCGATTTAACCATTTTCAGAGTTGCCGAAATCACAACTCTGAAAAGTGCTAAAGTGCTGATTTGTAGCGACTTGTGCGTTGCGCTAAATGACCGGCGGTCATAGTCCGGTAAGCGTCTCCGCAGCTACCTCTTGTCCGCCCCTTTGCCAAACTTCAGGAAGCATCTCCCGCTGTTGCCTTTCCTGGGTGACTGTCATTTTGCGGCACTCCAGAAGTTGCCACCACGCAGAAGCCTGGCACCAATATCTGAAATCAACTTGCCGAAAACGAAAAACCAGCCTCAGGAGAGACTGGTCATATTATCAATCAACTTGGTACTAGAAATAGTAGCGGAATCCTACTGTTGGTTTGATGCCGAGACTGAACTGTACAGCTGAAGTGGTTGAATAATTATCGGAATCATCACCTGCCATTTGAAGGCCTGGACAATGAGTTCCCCTTTATCATCAATGACAAACTGGTGCTTTTTGGCTGCAGTTTTGTCTTTTCGGCAGCCGACAAGCGGTGCAGTATACCAGTCCCAGTTTTCCAGATAGGCAATCTTGCCGGCCGTGCACATGTCTTTACGGAGATTGTTCTCAAATTGACTGAAATGAAAAATGATATTCGTCATTAAGTCGCCAGTCGCATTGTTGTTGTCGATGGGTTGGGTGACGGAGATGATGCTGATGCCTTTGGATTTCAGGTATTCTTTGTACAGTGTATCAACTGCTCTCAATATAGTGAGAATGCTAATTATGCACGTTGTTTGCATAATTTTGGATTTTCTTGCGGTATTTTTAATGATATTTCGTAAATTTGACCTGAATACAAGCAAAATACCATATAGAATACTTATGGCAACTAATAAGCACGCCATGATCAGGTATCAAGCCCTTGATGCCTGTTTCGCCAATCGGTATAAGAGGTTCTACATAGAGGACCTCATAGAAGCGTGTAATAAGGCGCTCCAGGAGTTCTACATCTCCAAGGAAGACCCCATCAATGACGTTGAATATTACGTTAAAAAACGTACGATATTTAATGACATCGCGTTTATGCAGAGCGCGGAGGGATGGAATGCTCCAATTAAACGCTATTATGTGGGACGGAAGTGTTACTACCGTTATGAGGATGAGGGCTTTTCTATCAACAAGAAAGACTTCTCTGAAGCAGAACTAGATAAGATTGATGAAGCTCTTATTATGCTAAACAGGCTCAACGGTACTTCCGGTTTTGACTGGGTTAGTGAGTTCGTCGCGAATTTCGAGGACAAGCTGGGTCGCAAGAGGAGCACCACCCCGGTCATCGGGTATGAGAAAAATCCCTTCCTAACCGGTATCGAGAATCTATCTGTACTTTACAACTACATCGTTAATAAACAGGTAGTCAAGATAAAGTATAAGCATTTCACTAGAGGCGAAATGAAGCACATTATGCATCCCTACTATCTCAAGCAGTATAACAACAGGTGGTTCTTGTTTGGTATCACAGAGCGTGACAAGGACGTTTTGACCAACCTGCCTCTGGATCGCATTATCAGCATTGAGCCGGTACAGATAGAATACATACCTAACACGCAATTTGACTTTGAGGAATATTTTGATGATGTCGTGGGCGTATCCGTTCCCCGTGAAGGGAAGCCAGAGAAGGTAGTACTGAAGTTTAATAAATTCCGCTTCCCTTATGTGGTTACAAAGCCCCTTCATCCTTCCCAGGTTGAACTGGATAGGGAGAATTGCATCATTCAGCTGAACGTTTTTCTTACTCCGGAGCTAGAATCACTCATCTTCTCCTATGGCGACCACGTAGAAGTTCTTGAACCAGCCTCCTTGAGAGAGACCTTTCGCCAGAAAATAAAATTATTGACAGAAAAATATAATTGTGCAGAATGAGTGCATAGTAAACCTTTACCTTTGCACTCGTAATTCCACAAACACACAAAAAACATGATCCAAAGCGAAGCACAGCTCGAGCAGCAGTTTCTGGAAAAACTCCAGGAGATGAAATACACATACCGCAGCGACATCCGAGACCTGGACGCGCTCGAAAGCAATTTCCGTCAGAAATTTGAGCGGCTCAATTTCGTTGCCCTCTCTGATGATGAATTCCGAAAGCTCCTGCAGGAGAATGTCACGGCCGACGTGTTCACTGCCTCCAAGCGCCTGCGCGAGAAGCAGACCTTCACACGTAACGACGGTACCACCTTCGACTACAGCCTTGTGAACCTGCGGGACTGGTGCAAGAATGACTATGAGGTGGTGAACCAACTCACCATCAATACCGCCAACAGCCGACAACGCTACGACGTCATCATCTTGGTCAATGGCCTGCCGCTGGTACAGATTGAGCTCAAGCGCCACAGCGTTTCGCCGATGAAGGCTGTTGAACAGATTGTCCGCTATAAGCAAGACCGCGGAAACGGCTACACCAATACGCTGATGTGTTTCATGCAACTCTTCATCGTCACCAACGGTGGCAGCGACACTATGTACTTTGCCAATAATAACGACGAGCACTTTCACTTCGACGCTACCAATAACTATCTTCCCGTCTATCACGCAGCCGACGAGAGCAACCACAAAATTGCGGAACTCTTCAAATTCTCCGACATGATGCTCCCCAAGTGCGCCCTCGGCCGCCTCATCAGCCGTTATATGGTGCTCGTGGAGACAGAGAAGAAGATTCTTGTTATGCGTCCCTACCAGATTTATGCTGTTGAAAGTATCGTTAACTGTGTCTCGGAAAACAACCAGAACGGCTACATATGGCATACCACCGGCAGCGGCAAGACTCTCACCAGTTTCAAGGCCTCGACCTTGCTCAAATACAACAGTGACATTGAGAAATGTGTCTTCGTCGTGGACCGCAAGGATCTCGACAAGCAGACCCGTGATGAATTCAACAAATTCCAGGAAGGCTGCGTCGAACAAAACGCAAACACCGCAGCTCTCGTAAGTCGCTTGGAAAGCACCGACTATGCCGACAAGGTCATCGTTACAACCATCCAGAAGCTCGGCATCGCTCTGGATCCGACCAACAAGAACAAGTTTCACCAGCGCCTGGAGCGCCTGAGAGACAAACGCATCGTCTTCATCTTCGACGAATGTCACCGCAGCCAGTTCGGTGAGAATCACGCCGCAATCCGGAACTTCTTCCCGAAGGCCCAGCTTTTCGGCTTCACAGGCACTCCGATATTTGAGGAGAATAGCAGTTATACACGCATAAACGGCCAGCAGGCAGAGTATGTCACCACCAAGGATATATTCCAGAAATGCCTGCACCAATATACCATCACCAACGCCATCACGGACAACAACGTCCTTCGCTTCAAGGTGGAGCACTACGGCAACACTGATGCCGACGGGAATCCTATCAATGAGCCCCTTACCATCTGGCAAATCGTCAAGCACATTCTGGACAACCACGACACCCTCACGGCAAACCGTCGTTTCAACGCTCTCCTCGCCACACCTTCCATCCCGGAAGCAATCATCTTCTATGAAATATTCAAGGAGTTGCAGGATGCGCTTGTCAAAGACGTCCCCGATTATGTGCCCTTGAATGTCACGGCTGTGTTCACACCGCCTACGCGGAACAGCTCCGACGAAGACCTGCCCCAGGAAGAAGCCGACAACAACGAGGACCCGGAACGCAACAAAAGCGAGCTAGGAAAGATCATCGACGACTACAACGCCCAGTTCGGCACCAACTTCACCGTAGAACTCTTCGACGAATACTACCGCGATGTGCAGCAGCGCGTCAAGGACCAAAAGTATCCGAACAAAGACCTTCCGCACGCCAAAAAGTTGGACATTGTAATCGTCGTGGAGATGATGCTTACCGGCTTCGACAGCAAGTTTCTCAATACCCTCTACGTCGCCAAAGACCTTAAATGGCATGGACTCATTCAGGCCTTCAGCCGCACCAACCGCATTCTTGACGGCACCAAACCTTACGGCAACATCATCTGCTACCGCAACTTGGAAAAACAGATGGACGACGCTATGGTACTCTTTAGCGGATTCGACCACGACAAAGGAAAAGAGTACTGGTTGGTGGAACCTGTCGAATCGGTGGTGGAGAAATACAAGGAAGCCATCACGCAACTCCAAACCGTGATGAACGGTATGGGTTTGGAATGCAAACCTGACGAGGTGATTAACATTCCTCAGGGGGAGAACACCGGCGAATTTATCAGTGCCTTCAAAAATGTCCAGCGTCTTGCGCTCAAACTGGACCAGTACGTGGATATGCCGGAAGAAATGAAGGATGCTATAGAGACCGCTATGCCGGGGGACACCCTCCAACAGTTCCGCACGGCATATCTGGATCTTGCACGTCGTTGCAGAAATGAGAAGGGAAGCCAATCCAAGGAAGATCCCGAGGACGAGCAGGACTTTGAACTCTCCCTGTTCAGTTCCACCTTGGTGGATTACGACTATATCATGAAACTGCTGGCCAAGTACACCGACACCCACTTTGAGAAGGTGAAGATTACCAAAGAGCAGCTTCTTGATATCCTGTCCGGCAGCGTGGATCTGATGAACGAGCGCGACTACCTCAAAGCCTTCATCGAGGAAGAACTCCACAAGGGTAGCGGCATCAGTGAGAAGGAGATTCGAGAGCGTTACAAGGCCTACAAAGACAAGCGCTTCAACCAGCAGATTGCCGCTCTCGCCGCAGAGTACGGCATCGAGCCCGCCGCACTGGAAACCTTCGTGACTGAAACCACCAAGCTCCGCCGCTTGGACGAAGACGCTCTGCGCGAGCTCCTGAGCCATATCGACGGCTGGAAGCAGCGCAAAGCCGCCAAGGAAGGGCTCCTCGTCAGGCTCGCTCCGCTCTTCACTCTCCTCTCTGGCGGAAATACCATTGAGGGATTAAATGCATATATCAATTAAGTAACTGATAAAGATGACATATGGAGATTAACAACAACTGTGTTCCACAACTTCGCTTTCCGGGATTTGTAGGAGAATGGGAGATGTTTACTATGGAGGATTTGTTTGATATTCGTAACGGTTACACTCCATCCAAATACAATCCTGAATTTTGGGAAGGAGGCACTATCCCGTGGTTTAGAATGGAGGACATAAGACAAAACGGGCACATCCTGTCGGATTCTATACAGCACGTTACTCCTGCTGCGGTAAAAGGTGCAGGCCTTTTCCCCGCATATTCCATAATAGTTGCAACGACTGCAACCATTGGCGAACACGCTTTAATAATTGCTGATTCGCTTGCGAACCAGCGATTTACGTTTTTAACGAAACGTAAATCGCATGATAATAAATTAGATATGCTATATTTCCATCAGTATATGTTTATTATCGATGAATGGTGTAAAAAGAACACAAACGCTGGTGGTCTTCTCTCGGTCAATATGCAGGCATTCAAGAAATTAAGCATCCCTTTGCCTTCACTTGAAGAACAAAATGAAATAGTTGAATGTCTGGAAGCAGAAGACCGGATGATTGCCGCACAGGAGCAGAAAGTCGAATCCCTCAAGGTTCACAAAATAGGCCTTATGCAGCAGCTCTTTCCGCAGCCCGGCGCCACCACCCCCGCCCTCCGTTTCCCGGGTTTTACCGGCGACTGGCAGGAGAAATCATTTGATGGAATATGTCACACCATAACGCCTCCTTTGAAGCTGCAATCTTCGCAATATTCATCATCAGGCAAATTCCCGATAGTAGACCAATCCCAAACATTGATTTGTGGTTGGACAAATGATTCTTCGGGATTGTTAAGGAACGCGCCTTATATTATCTTCGGAGACCACACCTGTGTTCTTAAATACATTGATTTTCCTTTCATCCAAGGAGCTGACGGCGTAAAGATATTGGGTTCAAATAAAAAAGACAATTCAAAGTTTATATATCAATTATTGCTATCAAATCCTGTGAAACAGGATGGCTATAAACGTCATTTCTCGGATCTTAAAGAGAAGATATTCTTACTTCCTCCTTCTCTTGAGGAACAAACTAAGATAGCCGAATGTCTGTCGTCTATCGACGAGATAATTTCTATCGAAGAAAGCAAAGTAGCATCCCTCAAGTCCTACAAAAAAGGACTTATGCAACAACTCTTTCCGCAACCAGAAAAATAGCGTAACAATATGGCCTACAACGATGTCATTATAAAACATCTCCGCAGAGGATTCGAGGTCGATGACCGCGACCAGTTTACTAACTGCGCGTTGGTATTCGCTTACAACGGTACCGGCAAGACGCGCCTGTCCTATGACTTCGCCCACTTTGACCGGGGCGAAGGTGTACCCCAGCACACCCTCTACTACAATGCCTACACCGAGGACCTCTTCACCTGGGACAACGATCTGGAAAATAACACCGACCATCATCTGATGATTAACCAGAACGCGGCGCTGATTCAGGGTCTTGCGGGGTCCAGTTTCAGCGTGGATCTTGGAAAATATCTGCAAATTTTCACTGACATCGACTTCAAATTTCACTACGATGAGGAAAATACCGAGATTCCTGACTATGTTGTGTTCAGTAAAAAGATAAAGAAACCTAAATTCATCGACGGGAAACGGGAATACGAAGAGATTGAGATAGAGAACATCAAAATCTCCCGTGGAGAAGAACGTCTTTTTGTATGGTGCTTTTTCCGATGCATCCTTGATCAGGTATTAAAAGGGAACGACACCTACAAGGATATCGAGTACATCTATATCGATGACCCTATGTCCTCGTTGGACGACAACAATGTCATTGCCTTCGCCGAGCAGCTCTATAATGTGATCCGGAGCCAGATGAAGCAGGAAATGGACGCTTTTCGCGCCGGTCGCATGGATTTCCGTCGAATCAAATTCGTCGTGTCGTCGCATCATGCCCTCTTCTTCCACATAATGCTTCACGGCCTGATGTCTGACAGGAAGCTCGGGAAATACTACCTGAGCCGAGATAAAGAAACGAATCGCCTGACGCTCAAGAGCATGAGCGACAATACGCCGTTCTATTACAACGTGGCTATGATGAGCGAAATCCAGCGGGCCATCAAGAGCGGAAAGCTCTACACTTATCACTTCACTGTTTTGCGCAGTGTGATGGAGAAAATCAAGGAGTTCTTTGGACATAACGACTTTGGATTCATCCTTGAAGGGATTACATACCGTGGAGAGGTTTTGGATGAAGATGAACTCGCCGAGTTTTACTCTCGCGTTGTAAATGTTCTTACCCACCAGGGCTCCATGTTCTCGCCCACGCTGATGAATGACGATAACAAGGAACTTGCCGCCACGCTTTTCAGCCACCTGGTGAAGAAGTATAATTTCATTCTTCCGGACTTGGGAGACTTCCACTCTGAGGCATACATTGCAACACACGCAGACAGATAATACGAATAATAGAAACAAAAAAAGACATAGAAAATGGAGAACACAGCGAAAACCACGCTGACCAAGCAAGAACGTGAGCAGCTTTTCAGGGCCCTTTGGAACGTGGCCGACCTCCTTCGTGGAGCTATGACTGCAGATAATTTCCGGGACTATATGCTCTCGCTTCTCTTCTACCGCTACATCAGCGCCCGCTACGAATCAGCCGCCCGCCTTGAATTGGGAAGCGACTTGCCCGAAGACAAACCCCTTTACGTTTGGTACGAAGAGAACGCTGCGGACGTATCGGAATTCGAAGATATGATGCTCAAGAGCACGCACTATATCATCAAGCCCCAGTACCTTTGGAGCGCAATCTATGAACTGGCCCGCACCCAGGACGATTCCCTCCTGACCGAGCTCAAAGACAGTTTCCGCCACATTGAGGAGGAATCATTCAAAGGCGCCTTCAAGGGGCTCTTTTCCGAGATCAATCTTGATAGCGAGAAGCTTGGCAAGGACCGCACTGCACGGAATAAGATGATGTGCAATATCATCGCCAAGCTGGAAGAGAAGCTGATCGAATTTGATGAGCGTGGAGACATCCTAGGCGATGCTTATGAGTATCTTATCGGTCAGTTTGCTGCTGGCAGCGGGAAAAAAGCCGGCGAATTTTATACGCCGCAGCAGGTGAGTACCATCCTTTCCCGCATCGTCACGCTGGATTGCCAGGATCCGGCTACCGGTCACAAAAAAGAGCTTTCCAGCGTCCTGGACTTTGCTTGCGGATCCGGCTCCCTGCTTCTCAACGTGGACAACGAGATGAAAAAGCATGGCGGGAAAATCGGCAAGATCTATGGACAGGAAAAGGAAGTAACCACTTTCAACCTCGCCAGAATGAATATGCTGCTTCACGGTCTGCACGACTCCGAGTTTGAAATCTTCCACGGCGACACCCTTACCAACGACTGGTCCCTGCTGAAAGACAGCAACCCCGTTAAGCCGGTGACATTTGACGCTGTCGTAGCCAATCCGCCATTCAGCCTCAAATGGGAGCCCGATGACGAAGTCTCAAAAGATCCCCGTTTCCAGAACTATGGCGTTGCGCCCAAGAGTGCAGCCGACTTCGCTTTTCTGTTGCACGGCTTTCACTATCTGAGCGACAGCGGCACGATGGCCATTATTCTCCCTCACGGTGTCCTGTTCCGTGGCGGGGCTGAGGCTGCCATCCGTCAGAAGCTCATCGCCGATGATAATATCGACTGCATCATCGGCCTTCCGAGCAACCTCTTCTACTCCACAGGTATCCCCGTCTGCATAATCGTGCTCAAGAAATGCCGAAAGACCGACGATGTCCTCTTTATCAATGCCGCAGAATACTACGACAAGGATAAGAAGCAGAATACCCTGTCGGAGGAGCATATCAGCAAAATAGTGGATACCTACCGTTTCCGCAAAGAGGAAGACCGGTATAGCCGCCGCGTCAGCATCCGTGAAATCGTAGAGAACGACTACAACCTCAATATCACCCGCTACGTCTCTCTGGCGCAGGAAGAGGCGCAAGTTGACCTCTCTGCCAATCAGGAGAAACTCTCTGAGATAGAGCGAACACTTGCTGATGCCAGGGCAAAATTCAACGGCTATCTCCGCGAGCTTGGACTGAAAGAAATCTGATCTTATTATTGTGCAGATAGGGTGCATAATAAGGATTTATCTTTGTGCCGTCATTAGGAAAGAGAACCTAGTGACGGTGTTTTTTAACGGGTAGAATTATATACAAATATGTTGCACTATTAATTTTTATAATCAGGAAGGTATATGGCAAAAAAGAGAGCGGGAAATGCGACCGCACATACAATAGCGAAACTATGGGCGAAGGCCGCCGGCCGTTGTGAATACGCCGGCTGCAATAAATTATTGTACAAGGATGACTTGACCTCAGAGGAGATTAACCGTGCATTTGTGGCTCATATTGTAGCAGCATCACCGGATGGTCCAAGAGGCGATAAGACCTTATCTGCCCAGCTGGTTGACGATATTGACAATGTGATGTTGATGTGTCACGACCACCATCGGCTGATTGACCATGAACAGGTAGCAGAGCACACTGTCGAGAGGCTGCGGGAGATGAAGAAAAAACATGAGGACAGGATTCGTATGGTTACGGAAATCGACGCTGCCAAAGTCAGCGTACCTATCGTATATGGGGTGAATATTGGAAAGGAACCAGCCTCCATACCAAGAAGGGAACTCGCCATGGCGATGCTGCCGGACAACTATCCTTCTGAGAATACGGTTCTGCTTTCCCATCGTGATTCCAGTATCTACGACTCTATGGATAGCTATTGGATTTCGGAGACTGTTCAACTTGACCAGAAGTGTTTTGAATGCCTCAAGGCGCTTGTCGGCAGAGAAGATATAGACTGCGTTTCTGTTTTCGCTTTGGCGCCGCAACCTCTACTCGTGAAGCTCGGAACCAAACTTGCCGACCTCCACAAAGTAAAGGTGTATCAGAAGCATCGAGAGCCAGATACCTGGAAATGGCAGCCCCTCAACGAGCCTAATCCTATGAAGATTATCCGTCCTGACGACACGTCAAAGATGCCAGTGCTCGTTTTCTCGCTAAGCGCAACTGCCATTGTCCATCGGGTGAAGTCTCGTTTCGGTAATGAAGTCAGCATGTGGGTTGTGACGGCAGAGAATCCCAACAACGATATGTTGAAGTCGGAGGGGCAGCTCGCAGAATTCCGAAAGATTACCAGGCAAGTGTTGGACGAGATTAATGCTGCCTCACAGGAACAATCAATAAAGGTATTCATGGCCATGCCGGCGGCTTGCGCAGTGGAATTGGGCCGAGTATGGATGCCGAAAGCCGATAAACAGTTGGTGCTGTTCGACAAGAACAACGCTGTTGATGTAGATGATGCTGAAACGATAACAATTAAACATGATTAGATATGACTACAGATCAGCAAAAACAGATTTCCGTCCTGCTTAATGAAATTGGCAAAGCGCTCGACGTGACGAAGACAGAGTATGAACAGATTACGACCAGCTATAAAGCTGTGGGTAACTATCTGGCCGAAGATCCAAGCCCTTTGAAAGCATATTCCCCGCAAATCAGGCCGCAGGGCTCGTTCTTGTTGGGTACTGCAGTGCGACCGGTATCGGAAGATGCCGATCTGGATATTGACCTTGTATGCGAGCTGACTAAAAAGCCGTTCTATTGGACACAGTATTTTACCAAAAATGCAGTTGGCGACAGATTAAAAGAGTCAGACCGTTATCGCAATATGTTGGATAAGGAAGGAAAGCGCTGCTGGACGCTGAATTATGCAGACGGAAAATATCATATGGACGTTCTTCCGTGTGTCGTTAACGATGGGTATGTAACTGCATTGGAGAGGATGCTCGCTTCTTCTGATTCAGTGGTTTCTGACACGACGGCCATTCGTATTACAGATAACACCAGGGCAGACTATATGACGGAGACTGATTCCGATAAGTGGCAGAAAAGTAATCCTTTCGGGTTTGCAAAGTGGTTCTACAACATAGCTTATCGACCTACGGATTTGCAGCGGTCAATCAACCTAAAAGAGGCTATTGCACCCGTTCCTAAATTCTATGAGACCAAGGCTCCTCTGCAGCGCGTGGTCCAATTAATGAAGCGCCACCGTGATATTATGTTTGATGGTAACGAGGATGATAAGCCCATTTCTATCATTATTACGACACTCGCGGGCAGGACGTACAATGATGCCACGGATTTGCTTGCTGCTCTCCAGCATATTTACCGTAATATGACATCCTTCATTGAAGGCACGCAGGGACATCGTGTTATCAAGAATCCTGTCAATTCTTCCGAGAATTTCGCAGATCGATGGACGCCGGAGAATAAGAAGGAGGAGTATTTCTATAAGTGGATCAGCAAGTTGCAGGTTGACGTTGACAGGTTAATGGCCGCTGCCGGGCATGGATTGGATAAGCTTCAGGCCTTGTTTGAAGAACTGTTCGGAGAGAAGGTGTCTAAGGCATCATTTAAGGCTTACGGCGATATGATACTTGCCCAGAGGAAAGCAGGAAAGTTAACAGCGGCATCGGGCGCGGCAACACTTGGAGCAGGCGCTGGAACCAAGGTCGCGGCCCATAACTTTTTTGGGAAGAGTAAGTAAGATGTCGGTTGTGCCAATATCTGGACAAGTTAAAGTGCTTGCCAAAAAGTTTCCAAATGGAGAGGTGAGAATGCAGACGCCTCGTCATCTTATTTGGGAGATGGATATTACGCCCTCACCCAACAGTTGTACGTATAGAATTCGTATTGACTATACCTTAGGGAGTCCACCTAATACATTCGTAATAGAGCCCACTCCACTAAAAAAGGCAGAAGGCGCTAGATCTTTGCCTCATGTTTTTGATGATGAGAAGCAACAGCTCTGTCTTTATTACGGTAGGATTGGGGAGTGGGATTCATCAATGTTCCTGGCATTGAAAATAGTGCCGTGGGCTGCGGAATGGCTTCTGTTTTACGAAATATGGACAATAACTGGAGAATGGTGCGGTGAGGGCGTGGGGCATTCCAGAAAAACGCCATATATTAAAAGTGAATAATAAAAGACGAGAAAGATGAGGGCTATTGTTGCCATTAAATACTATCAATTATCTTAGGTCGTTGCTTTTTTGTATATTTGTGACAATGAACATTTGACGCCATGATGGACAACGAAACATACAGCCAGTTGCTTGACCAGATGATTGAGCGGAACCGGAAGGAGAACCGGTTCCTGGAGTTTAAGAGCAATTATCAGGATGCCCGGCATTTGGGAGAGTATATTTCGGCCCTGTCCAACGGTGCCTGTCTGGACAGACAAGACTATGGATACCTGTTCTTCGGGGTGGATGACGATACCCTGACCGTCAAGGGAACCACCTTTGACGTAACAAAATTGAAGGCAAAGGGAAACCAGGCGCTATCACTCTATTTGAAGCTATACGTTGATCCGAAGATTGATTTCCGCTTCGAGGAATTCCTATATCACGGTGCGGAACGGATTGTAGTAATGATCGTTCCTGCCGCGCAGGGGCAACCTACCTGCTTCATGGGAACGCCCTATATCCGGATAGACAGCCATGTAACGTCTCTAGTTCCGTATCTGGATTGGATAAGGGAAATCTACAACAGCGGGCACGATTGGACAGCCGAAATAGTCCCCGGAGCATCGCTTAAAGATTTGGATGTCGAGGCTATTAAGGAGGCGCGAGATGGATTCAAGGAACGTTTTCCGGAACTATCGAAGGAGTGTGATAAGTGGGATGACAGAACTTTTCTGGACAGGGCAAAGCTGACTTATGACGGGAAGATTACCCGAACTACACTCCTGCTTGTCGGCAAAGAAGAAAGTGCGTATTTACTGGAGCATATCTCTCAACTAGTCTGGAAGCTTCACACGAAGACGGAGACCGCCGGGGAGATTTTCACGATTCCTTTTGTGCTCACTACAAGCCGCCTTTTGAAGAAAATCCGCAACTACCGATTCAAGATTTATCGAGATGACAAACTGATTCCTGCCGAGGTGTGGAAATATGACGAGGAGATGGTGCTTGAAGCCCTCCACAATTGCATTGCCCACCAGCAGTTTGAGCGCAATTCAAGGATAATAGTGACGGAAACGGAGAACGACCTGACCTTCTGGAATGTCGGTGGTTTCTTTGATGGTTCCTACGAAGATTATATTTTGGGAACAAAGACCCCGAGCAAGTACAGGAACCATTTTCTTGCAGATGCGATGGTGAACATCAAGATGATTGACTCGAAGGGATTGGGCATCCACACCTTGTTCCAGAAACAGCGGGAGCGTTACTTGCCATTGCCGGAGTATGATCTGTCCGACCCCGGTGCGGTAACATTGACCATCCCCGGAAGTGTCCTTGACCTGGACTACAGTTTGATGCTCATCAAGCACACGGATTTGGATTTGGAGACAGTCATTCTGCTGGACCGGGTGCAGAAGCACAAGCCTATATCGGCCGAGGCGGTGAAGATGCTCCGCAGCAAGCAACTGGTGGAAGGCAGGAAGAATGCGCTGATTGTGGCCAAATCCATTGCCCAAGCGACGGAGCAGGAAGCGGAGTATAGCAAAGCTAAAGGCTTTAGTAAGGAATTCTGTTGTAATCTGATTCTAAAAGCATTGGAAGAACATGAGGGCCTTCCGAAATTCAAGATTAACCAACTTCTTTTTGAATATCTTCCTCAGCATCTAACCGATGAACAAAAAGATTGGAAGGTATCCAGACTTTTGACAACACTACGAGATTCCGGTGATATTTTTTTGGATACGGGTAAAATCTGGCGAAAATCCAAATAGGATCACAGGAAAAAACGCAGGAACTTTAAGCGAAAAACGCAGGAACTTTAAGCGAAGTTCAAGGCGTAAAAAAACATTAACTGGCCTTCTGTGCGGCTGAGTGGTAGTTTTGCCCTTGAAATTTTAAGAGGGCTTTAAGTGAAAAACGCAGGAACTTCGCAGGAAATCCTCACGAGCATACTATAATGGGTGCAAGTCCCTAAACCGCCCTGATAGTGGGACGGTTACAGACAAAGACAAGGTGTCCGCTGCGATACGGAATCTGATGGAAGCCGGCGGCAATGTATAGCAGTCATAGTGCGCCCATTTGCCAAACTCCCGGAGTTGCCGCCTCTCTGAAGCGCCTCCTGGCATCAATATCTGAAATCAAGGTGCTAAAAACGAAAAACCAGCCTCAGGAGAGACTGGCCATATATATTATCAATCAACTTGGTACTAGAAATAGTAGCGCTGAACTCAAACTGGCCGATGGCGAAATTCATACCGAATCCTGCAACTCCATTTTTCTGGAATTTTGATGAGGTGAGGTCTGATTTATATTGTCCAAAATAACCGCAGATGCCGAATTCCGGTGTGTAATACAGATTTCCGGTTACGTTAAGATAGTAAGCTATACTTGGTCCGATAGCAAAAATATTCATATTGTCTTTCAGCCACTTGCCGTCTTTTTTGCTGGTAGGGGATGAAACCAGTTCGTAACCGAGAGATCCGCTTACTCTCCAGTTGTCTGCAAAGAAATATCCGAATTCGCCGGTCAGATTAAATTCAGTATCAGATGGTGTGGAGTCACCTTTCATGGTTGTCGAGCCGACAGTAACACTGGTTTTGCTGGACCCGCCAGAAATGCCTAAAATTCCACCCACATACATATCGCCCCTATTCTGGGCGAACATTGCGCCGCATGTCATAGCTGCGGCCGCTAACGTAACGATAATCCTTTTCATTTTCATTTGTGCTTAAAAAAAGTCCTCCTAAGATAGGAATTATTTTGAGAATTGGTAGTTTGTTTATAAAAAAATGTATCTTTGGGATGCACTACCTCTATAGGCGTTTACTGAAGTGTTTTTTATATCTTTCTTTAATTCTTCCTGAAAGAGGTGATTCACAACTAATATTTGTTTCTATGAAAAAGTTTTTTCTATTATTGGCATTGGTGGTTATTACCATTGGATGTTCTAATCAAAATGATGTTTTGCAGCACATTAGCAGGACGGCTGAAGAGGTACTGTTCAATAAAGATGCTGGCGGTGAAACATTGGTATTGAAAAATGCTACAGTAGTAATTGATGTATTGGACGATGATAGCATGATCGTGCATATCAGAAACCTGAATGGTTCGGAGGTATACCGCTTCAAGCTTAACGATGTGACATTTGAATCGGGAAAGGTGGATCTGACCGGAAATCTTAATATTAATAACATGTATGATATTGACTTTATCCGTTCAATACACACTAGCGAAGAGTATTTCAGATATTTCCCAAATTATAATGGGCATACCGTCATAATATGCAGCCAGTATGGCATACGTTCGATAAAATAGTATTGCGGCAAACTGCCAGATTGACTAAAAGTAAACGTTTCTGTTTAGTTACGCTCCATACCGAAGATTGAACGCGCGGTTATCTCCCGTCGGGAAGCGGCCACGGGCAAATCCGTAACTCGCTGATAATCAAATAACAATTTTACAAGAGCGTGGAAATGCAGCCGTTTTTTGGCCACGTTTCCTTGCAATGTTTTATAACTTATTGCAAATCAATCTCTTGCAGACATACAGCGTGACCGCGTCCAGCCACCGGGAAAGACCATGTGGAGGGAGAAGCCCCGGCGGGGGTGTAGCCTCTGGAGGCATGGTCGCCCATGACCTTGTGAATGGGTGTCAGGCGACAGCCTGACGGGATGAGCGAAGCGAACCTCCAGAGGTCTCACCTCCGCCGGGGCGTGTGAAAGCTAACGGGGTGCTCCACGCCTAATGTCGCTATATCTTCGGCGTCGGGGTCTTTGGTCAGGTGACGTATGAAGTCAATGTCCGGCATTACGAACAGGGACAGTGCCTGATTCAATTTCTGAAGAGACTCCGAGTCGCCGTTTTCTGCGAATTCTGCTTTCAGCACGGCGATTTTACGGAATGCGGTAATGCCGGCTTTAAGACGCTCGAACCTTATGGATGAGATACCGTAAGGGTAAACAAGATAAGTGTCGCCGGCCGCCCAGCTGGTGAAGCGGCTGTCATTCATAGGGTCGGCAGGCCAGCTGTTGTACGCCCATCTCAGGTAGCCGTCCAAACCTTTTGCCGCAATGTACCAGCCCATCCATTCTGCCTGCGCCGGGCCGCTGAACGTGAATGTGTTGGGCCAGGCCTCCGCACAGCTTGTGTACCAGGTGGTAGTCATACCGTTCTTTCTGCGCCTCTCCACTGCACCCTCAGGAAAATTCTGCTCCATCGGAATACAATAGTAGTCGAGTACATCCAGCAGTTCCTCGTGGCAGTTTCCGGCGAATGCAATCTTGAAATCAGGGTCAGCCTTTTTGATTACACTTACAGCATCGAGCATATGCTGCATCGGACGCTCGTCCATAGCTATCATGGTGATGTCAAACCATCCTTTCTCCTTGAGATGAGAGGCGAATGAACGGAGCATGACAGTCCAGAACTGCTCATACTCAGGCTCTCCAGGTTTTGCGCTCAGGAATCGGAAAGCATTTGCCGCCTGGTCGAAGTACTGGAACGACAGCCTCCACGGAATCATCGAATAACAGTTTATCTGGCTGTCCACACCCAGACTCATCATGAATTCCACCCATTTGTCAAACACAGTGTAGTCGAACCACCATGAACCGTCTGCCTTCTTCAGCCAGGTAACCATACTCTCGAACGGGTCGTAAGTCTGGCCGTTCCACGGCTTGTGCATGATTGAAGTCGTGATGACCTTGCCGCCGGCATCAGCGTACTGCTTCATAATCGGCCGCATAAGAGCAAAATGCTCATCGCTGAAAGGTTCCACGTCATAATATCTCGAAACAGCATAAGGATTCTGCCAGAGGTCGAGATGGAACGGATTTTCGGCAGGAAGCGTATGCTCTGATACCTCAATGTCGATGTTTAGGTCTGAAACAGACTTTCCGCCGGACATAAATGAAATCTTTCCCCTGTATGTACCTGCCTGCACATCACGCGGTACATTTATCTTGACCCAAACAGGCTGGGCGCTGCCCTTTTTCATTGACAATGAACGCTCTATGTAATTTATCGGGTCGGCAACATAAGACGAGTCGAATTCGGAATTGATCCTCTCACCGCATCCTCCGCAACCGTCCTTGTTGATTTCATCCGTCATCACGAATCCCACAAATCCGGTCTCGACAGCGCTTGACGGAATTACAGCCTTGCCAGACCTCAGCTCGCCGGCCTCAACAGAAAGACAGTCAATGTCCTTTTCAGAACATACCAGAGCCTGCGCATAAACCTCTTCGCCCCTCCATGCTGACAGAGTCAATGTCCTGGTCAAGACGGACAGGTCACCGATTTCGGAATAATGCTGAGGGTACCTGGTATCGGTATTTCCCCAGCCGACAGCGATCTGCCCAGGTATAGGGGAGACGATATCAGACAGTCTTACATAATATGGCAGCCTCTCTATAGGAACATCGGTCTCTATCACGCAAGGGCCGACGTGTATATCGCCCCTGTTCTGGGCGAACATTGCGCCGCATGTCATAGCTACGGCCGCTAACGTAATGATAAACCTTTTCATTTTCATTTTTGCTTAAAAAAAGTCCGCCTAAGATAGGAATTATTTTGAGAAACTAAAGTCAAAGTTCAGAATTTCCTGCTTGCTACAACGTCTCGAGAAAGAGATTGCGCAGCGCGTAATCTTCTGAATGTCAATGATATAACCATTTTCAGAGTTACCGAAACCACAACTCTGAAAAGCGCTAAAGTGCTGAGTTATAGCGACTTGCGCGTCGCGCTAAATGACCAAATGCCAGACTTTTTGGCATAAGGAATGCACACGAAAAAATTCGGCCGGGAGGCGACAGAAGCCGTGTTGGCTAAGGTGTACACCGGTCCGACCGAATTTACGAAGGATGTGGATGCAGTCAGTCAGTTTAAGGCTGAGCTGGCTGCCGGAATGCTGGAATAAAGTCCAGGCAGCCGCAGAAAATAAAGTCCAGGCAGCCGCAGAAATAGAGAACTGCGAAGGCGGCGATGAGAAGGAGGATTATGACTATAGGAAGCCATATCTTCCACGCCGCAGTCTTCTGCTTATAAGGGTCCGCGAGTCTGAGTTTCGGATATTTGGCAATGCTTGTGACCTTGCCGCCGAACACTACATTCACGAGGACCTTTGAGTTTATGGCCCAGCCGTTGGCGTTGAGGACAGGGCCGAGATTGCGCTTGCGGAGCTTGGTCCACGCGATGAAGCAGGACGGGCCGGAAATCACGAGCAGAAGACCCAGCGTCATCAGCAGGATCTTGTCTACAGGAGTCGAGGCAATGCCCTTCGCAATATCGGTGATGGCCTTGCTTATGTAGCCCAATGCCATGCCTAAGGCAGCGAAAATACCGGCGAACTTGGCGATGTCGAATATCTGTTTCTTGTCGACCGGGGCAGCGGCTCCGGCAGCGGCAGGCGCTGTAGCAGCGACATTCTGAAGCTGTCCCTGAAGCTCAGAATTGATCTTGGCATCCTTGTCGGCAGCCGACTTGTTGATGATTCGCCCGCAGAACTCCCAGGCCTTGCGGTATGGAGCCCAGAATGCCTGCTTGATGCTTACTGGATTGTCCACAACCTTCGTGATGACGGCATCGTAATCGTTGCCCTGAAGATCGTAGAAAATACCGTTCTTGCCAGGTCGCAGGTCATTGATGTCACCGTCTGTCATCACTGCTACAGCGTCCATCGACTTTCCGAGTTTCTTGGATGAACACCTGAAATAAATCAGGAAAATGCCGCTGAGTTTCGCCATGTCGGCGTGTTTGGACATGTCTGCAACCCTGATGCACAGGTCGCAGCATCTCTGGTCAATGTAGAGCTGGCCAAGCTCGAACACGGCACGCACACCCGGCGCTCTCGAATAGAAGTCAGAGAAAAGCACGAAGTTCTTCAGGAGCCTGTAAAGGTCTCTGTAGTAGAGCATCAGCTTCTTTACATCGTCGATGGAGTCGGACTCTGCCTTCACTGCCTTGTCCTTTTCCACAAGGGCAAGCAACTCGTCTTTTCTGTTCTCCTTCAGAATCTCCTCCACTCTTTCGATACCGAGACTTTCCACCTCACAGCCTGCCTTGGAACCAATCCAGGAAGCATAAGCATTGAACTTGCCGAGAATGGCATTCCATTCTTTCTCATTGATTCCCTCCTTGTTTTCAGGGGTAAAGTCCAATGTCAATGCGAGGAACTTGTCGAATGCAAGCTTCCAGGCAGGGTTGATTCCACCGAAAGGAAGAATACCGTTCTCTGTCGGCTTGGCTATCGGACAGGAAGCGATCGAGTCAATGTCAGTTACAGCCACATTGACAGATTCTGCCACGGTCTTGTCGAAAGACAGGAGTCTGCATCTTGTGAAAAAGTCTGATATCTTGTCTTTTACGGCATTGCAGGCCTCGTATGCCGCTGCGGTATTGTCACCGAAAGGCAGAATCTCTGCATTGGCCTTGTCCTTCCACTGGGCGTACTCGGCGCAAGCATTGTAGAATTTCTCGATAAGTTCTGCGGTGATGCCCGCCTCTCCGCTTCTGTCTGATTCGGAACCGATTGTGGCGATGCAGTCGGCGATTGTCAGTGCCTGAGCCTCGTTGTCAGCAGTTACGGATGTGATAATGCCGTCGCCATTGAATTTGGTGCCGGTGAAAATCGCTTTTGTGTCCAATGCATCTTCTACGCTGATTTCCTGCTTGTCCAGTCCGAGATTCCTGAGAATCTGGCGGGCAGAGTCGTACAGTTTCTTGCCTGTTTCATTGTCAGTATTTATCTGATCCAGACTTAGTACGCTGTCGCCTTTAAGTATAAGGTCTTTGTCCTTGATGACGGAGGTCAGCCACTGCGAGGCCTGGACGACTTCGTTTACCATTATTTTTCCATCGTGTTCTGTGTCAATGAGATCGAGCGTCTGTCTGTCGAATTCGAGTCCGTCCACAGGGCAGCTTAGCACGGTCCAGAGTTTCTGGTCCAACTCGCCGAGGTGGGCGATATCTTCTCCGGATGCGATTTTTACGCGGATTGCCCCGCCGAGGGAGCAATATTGCCAGTCGTATGATGCCATAGTTATGTAGGTTTTTGATATTTTCAGATTCCGCAAATTTCATATAATTATCTGAAAATACAAGGATTTTACTATATTTGCTCGATTGGAGTATTATAAATTATTTTTAACCGGCGACAGCAGATGGCGAAGTACGCGGATACAGAAGAGAAGTGCAGACAGATCATAACGGATGTCAGGAACGGGGTGTTCGCTCCGATTTATCTGCTTATGGGCAGTGAGCCGTATTATCCGGAACTTGTTTGTGGAGAGATAGTTAAAAATGCATTGACCGAAACTGAGAGGGACTTCAACCAGTCCATATATTATGGTATCGACGCGGTGGTGGATGATGTCGTTTCTGAGGCGAGGAGCTATCCGGTTATGGCGGAGAGGCGTCTGGTTGTCCTTAAGGAAGCGCAGAATGTGAAGGAGAGGGATATGGAGCCGCTCGCACAATATGCGGCCGAGCCGATGGACAGCACTGTTCTGGTGCTTCTGCTGCACGGAGCGTCACTGGACAAGCGCAAATCCCTGTACAAGGCCATTTCCAAATGCGGTGTGGTGCTGGAGTCTGAGTCAATGCGGGATTACGAAATGCCCCAGTGGATTACTTCATATTACAAGAAACTCGGACTGCAGATAGCCCCTGACGCGGCTGCACTGTTTGCGGAATATGCCGGAGTGGACATTGACAAGATAGTCCTCGAGACCGACAAGCTCCGCAGAAGTCTTCCGGAGGGGACTGTGGCGGTGACTGCGGCTGACATCGAGAAGAATGTGGGCATCAGCAGGCAGTTCAGCGTGTTCGAATTGACCAAGACATTGGCCTATAGGCAGGCGCAGAAGGCATTGAAGATAGCGGCGAATATCGGGTCCAGTCCGAAGTTCGTCATGTTAATGACTACCAGCGCATTATATGCGTATTTCTATAAAATCCTCAGACTGCACGCTGCATTGATGAAGAATCCGAGACTCTCTAACGGGGAAAAGGCCAAGCTGCTTGGAGTGTCACCTTATTTTATGGATGAATACGAGGCGGCTGCACGGAATTATCCTGTGAAAAAGTGTATGCAGATAGTGTCTCTGCTCGAGGAATATGACTATAGAGGAAAGGGAGGAGACGGAGAGAGTGTTCCGCCGGCCGAACTGCTGATGGAGCTGGTTTCCAAGATATTGAACTGAACAACTGAAACTACTTATAAATGGCATTAATTGAATGTAAGAACGTCTGCAAGAACTTCGGGACGAAAGTGGCATTGGACAATGTCAGCCTCGATGTCCCAGAAGGCAAGATCTATGGTCTTCTCGGTCCTAACGGAGCGGGCAAAACCACTATGATCAGAATCATAAACAGAATCACCATACCGAATTCCGGCGAAGTCCTGTTCAACGGCCGCCCTATCACCCAGCGTGATGTGGAGAAGATCGGCTATCTCCCGGAGGAGCGCGGACTTTACCGTAAGATGGAAGTCGGCGACCAGGCCATGTATCTGGCCCAGCTCAAGGGGATGAGCGAGAAGGATGCCCGCGCGGAGCTGAAGAAATGGTTCGTGAAATTCGGCATCCAGGACTGGTGGAAGAAGAAGGTGGAGGAGCTCTCCAAGGGTATGGCGCAGAAGGTCCAGTTCATCACCACTGTCGTGCACAAGCCGTCGCTGATGATATTGGACGAGCCGTTTTCCGGTTTTGATCCTGTCAATGCAGAGCTCATCCGGAAAGAAATCCTGGAGCTGAAAGAGCAGGGGGCGACCATCATCCTCTCCACCCACAATATGGAGTCGGTCGAGGAACTGTGTGACAATATCGCATTGATAAACAAGTCCCATCTGGTGCTTTCCGGCGGAGTGGATGAAATCCGCAGACAATACGGAAACAATCACGTGGAACTCATCTATTCCGGAGAAAACGTATTGGCTCCGGTCGAGGGACTGTTCTCGGTCATTTCCGATGCTGATGACAACGGCCGCCATATGGCTGTGCTTTCGCTCGATCACGAAGGACTTGGCAATGAGGTGCTTACGGCAGTGATAGGCCAGGGCCTGCTCGTGAATTCATTCAAAGAACTGCTTCCGAGAATGAATGACATATTCATCAAACTGGTTACAGAGGGCAAATAAAATCGGGAAATCATGAACTTGCATATAGTAAATATCATCATAAAGCGCGAATATCTGACGCGTGTCAAGAAGAAGTCGTTCATCGTCACCACGTTCCTCGTGCCGATACTGTTCGCGGCCCTGTGCATGCTGCCGTCCCTCATCATGGTGATGGCGAAAGAGGAGTCCAAGAAGGTGGCGGTAGTGGATGAGTCCGGAATCGTGATGCCATTCCTCAGCAATACGGAAACCATAGAGTTCCAGCAGTTTGAAAATGCTGATCCGGAAGTGCTGAAAATGAAGCTGGACAGCGTGGGAATGGATGCGTTGCTGGTTATCAGCCCTCTGGATTCAGCGAAAAAGACCGTGTCAGCGGTTTCATATGCGTCCAAACCGCTAGGTATGGAGACCTCCGAGTCGATCGAGCATAAGATCAATGATGCTGTCGAGGACTACAGAGTCAAGTCCTACAATATAGAGGGACTCGAGAACATAATGGAGCAGGTAAAGCCGGACATCAGTCTCATCTCATACAAAATCGATGAACAGGGCAAGGAAACTCTCAATGAATCAGGACTTTATATGATTCTGTCAATGGTTCTCGGCATGATTATCTACATGTTCATCTCGATGTTCTGCGGTATGGTCATGTCTTCTGTCATTGAAGAGAAAGCCAGCCGTGTCGTGGAGGTGCTGGTGTCTTCAGTGAAGGCCACCGAACTCCTGTTCGGAAAGATTATAGGCGTCGCCCTTGTAGCATTGACCCAATTCTTTATGTGGATTGCATTGACAATGCTGATTTTAGCGGTAGTCGGCGGAATTGCCGGGCCGGAGTTCCTGAGCGGCGCTGCTGCGGCGGACCCGACTGCGCAGATGGCGATGATGCCGGGAATGGATGCTGCGAACGCTCCTGTGCCTTCGGAGATGTCAGCTATCCTTTCTACCCTGGGCAGTATCGATTATGTGCAGCTTATCGTGGTGTTCGTCCTGTTCTTCGTCTTCGGCTACCTCCTGTATGCGTCGATGTTTGCCGCTATAGGCTCGGCTGTGGAGAATGAGGCTGATAGTCAGCAGCTTGTGCTGCCTCTGACGATTCCTCTGATGATAGGATTCCTGATAGCGATGTTCGCCTACAAGTCGCCTGACAGCGCCGTGGTGTTCTGGGGCTCGATGATACCGTTCACTTCTCCGATGGTGATGCTGACGAGAGTGTTGTTCGGTGTCCCGACTTGGCAGATTGTGCTTTCGGTGTCGATTTTGGTGCTGACATTTGTCCTGTGCGCCTGGCTGTCTGCAAAGATTTACAAGGTGGGTATTCTTATGTTCGGTAAGAAATCCACTTTCAAGGACCTTTGGAAATGGTTGAAAATGAAATAGCTATGAATGTAAAAAGATTCTTCGTCGCTTTTGCGGCCCTGATTGTGACCTGGTCCGTGTCCTATGCGGACGGATTCCGGGTGGAATGGAAACGGACGGCTATGGACCGTTCGAGAACTGGTGTTACGGTAGCTTCTGCTGATAATGTTAAAGAGGCGATGGGGGAGGTGCGCTGCGGAAAATACTATGCGCCGAACGGCAAGGTGTTCAGGAAAGGCGTTACGAAGAAGGTGGCTTCCGTCATGATCGGGGCGCAGCCGAAAATGGCTGACGTCAAGCAGATTGTGGCGTATTCCACCAGCCATATGGTAAGTCATGCTCCGGAGTCCGCGCTGTCGGACTGGTTCATTGACCTCCTTATCTCCAAGTGTTCGGAAGTTACCGGAAAGAGGGTGGACGTGGGCTTTGCCAATTTCGGCGGAATCCGTGTAGAGATGCCTGCGGGCGACGTCCTGCTGGATGATATCTTGTCAATGTTCCCGTTCAAGAACAATCTTTGCTATCTGGAACTGAAGGGCCGCGATATTCGTGTGATTCTCCAGCAGATGGCATCGGAAGGCTGGCAGGTAATGTAACTACTGTGGATTTCCTGCTCGACGGTGGAGACGGCTTTCATATAGGTCGGAATGCATTGGATGTGCAGATTCTGGACAAATATGTGATAGACGTGGTGCTGCCTCATGTGAAGTCTCTGACTGCAGAGGGCAAACCTATTGAATATCAGGAGGACGGCAGAGTAGAAATAGTAAAATGACGATAGTATGAAACATATAATTTCAGTTTTGGTTTCCATATTGGCGGCTTGCGCCCTAGGATTTTCGCAGGACCTTGTAGTCCTTCATGTCAATGATACCCACAGTCACGAGGAACCGCTTCGTGACGGCGGAGCGCAGGGAGGCATGGGCGGAGTCATCGAACGTGCTGCCTATGTGGACAGTGTCCGTACTGCAGTGGGCAAGAAGAATGTCCTTCTTCTCCATGCCGGCGATTTCAGTCAGGGAACGTCGTATTTCACGGAACTCGGAGGTGATATAGAGATTGATCTTATCAATGCGATGAAATATGATGTAGTGACGCTCGGAAATCACGAGTTCGACAACGGTATCGATGAACTCGCACGCCGTCTGGGCAATCTCAAGTGCCCGGTGGTCTGCGCCAACTATGATTTCTCGGAACTTGTTCTCGGCAAATACGTAAAGCCTTATGCCATAGTGCGCAAGGGCGGCATGAAAATCGGCGTTATCGGTCTGCTTACGGATGTCACGCGTGTGGTTCAGAAGTCGATTGCCGACAAGATGAAGCGTTTCGATGATATCGAGGTGGCCAACAAGTGGGCTGACTATCTGAAGAACGAAGAGCATTGCGATATGGTGATAGCATTGACCCATATCGGCTTCGACAGCGTGGGAATGAACGATCCTGCTCTTGTGGCTGGCACGAGGAATATCGACCTTGTGGTCGGCGGCCACTCCCATACATTCCTGACCGATGCCGAGTACAGGAACAATCTGGACGGCAGGCCGGTTCCGATAGTCCAGGACGGCTGCTGGGGCTTGTTCGTGGGTCAGGTGGATGTTTACCGGAATAAATAACTTGCTATGAACAACAATATTTCTGAGCAGGAACTGCTGAAGTCATTGTCCGAAAGGCACAAGTCTATTCTGAATATCCTGCAGTTGCAGGGCAGTGTCTCCGTTTCTGATTTGGCGGAGCGCCTGGAGGTTTCCGAGGTTACCATAAGGAAGGACCTTTCCTCGCTCGAGAAACAGAACAAACTTTACCGCACCCACGGCCGGGCTATTCCTATCAGTCCATATATCGGCGACCGTCATATCAATGAGAAGGAAAAGCAGTTCGTGCTCGAGAAAAGGGCCATCGGCAAGGCTGCCGCCGCTCTTGTCAATGAGCATGACTCTATCCTGATGGCGTCCGGCACATCCATCCTGTATGCGGCGAAAGAAATAGCGGAGAAGAAGGATATAACTGTCATATCTGCTTCAGTGTCAGCGTCTTCACTCTTGTCCCAGAACAAGGGTATAGATGTGGTTCAGCTTGGCGGACTCGTCCGTGAGAGTTCCGTGTCCGTGGTCGGTTCGTTTGCTGAGGACATGCTCAAGTATTTCAACTGCAATCTTCTGCTGATGGGGGCCGACGGTGTGGACCTGGAGTTCGGTGTTACTACGACCAATATGATGGAGGCCAATCTGAACAGGATGATGATGCATACTTCCCAGCAGACCGTGCTGTTGGTGGACAGCAGCAAGTTCGGCAAGAAAGGCTTCAGCAAAATCTGTGACGTCAGTGAGATCGACAGAATCATCACCGACGAGAATATCCCGCAGATGTATCTGGAGAGTCTTCAGGATTTGGGAATAGAGGTGACTGTGGTGCCTATAGCCATTTCATAGGCAATACGAAAAACATCCTCGTTTAGAGGATGTTCATTGACTGTTCGCGGATTTTTTCCAGTTCGTCCTTCATCCGTACTACGATTTTCTGGATGCCGGCGTGGTTCGCCTTGGACCCCGTCGTGTTTATTTCACGGCCCATTTCCTGGATGATGAATCCGAGTTTCTTGCCAGGGAACGCTTCGCCGTCGATGGTGTCCATGAAGTATTTGCAATGCTGGCGGAGGCGTACTTTTTCCTCATTGATGTCGAACTTCTCGAGGTAGTAGATCATTTCTTCCTCGAATCTGCTCTGGTCAGGTTTCAGCATGAGTTCGGCGATGGCTTTCTCGATTTTCGCCCTTACTGTGGCGATTCTTTCTCCGTCGAACGATTCCACCTCATCTTCGAGCTTGAGAATGTTGTTCACTCTGCTTGTAACGTCCTTGTACAGAGCGACTCCCTCGCGTGACCTGTAGTCGTTTGTGTTGTCGATGGCCTGGTCGATGGCTTTCTCCACAACCGGCCAGTTCTCGTCATTGATGATATCCTGTCTGGTATTGTCGATGACGTCAGGAAATCTCAGGACAGTGTTCAGGAACAATGCGGAGTCTGCATTGACCCCGAGCTTTTCTGACAATGCGCTGATCTGTCTGAAATATTCTTCGGCGAGGCTCTGGTTGATATGCTTTGCGGAAGATACTGCATTGGCCTCGAATGTGACGAAAAAGTCGATGGTGCCCCTATGCAGCTTGTCTGCAATCTTCTGTCTGACAAGCAGTTCCTTGTCTTTAGGCAGCAGCTGTGACTTTATGCTGATGTCGGCTGTCTTGCCGTTCAATGTCCTCAGTTCTATGGTGATTTTACCTGATTCGAGCTGCGCTTCCGCCTTGCCGTAACCTGTCATTGACTGTATCATACCTATGTTTATTTTAGTGGTCGTTCAACATTTTTCCGAACGGCAAAATTACTACATTACTCACAAACTTTCAAATACTATTTTTCTACGACTTCCAGACTCGTCTTTTCAGCCATAATGCGAGTATAGGGTCTGAAATTTCGAGTTTTTTGGGAGCAGTCATCATTATCAAGTCCTTTTCGGTCAATGCTTTCTTTAATCTTGATATGTTTGCTGCTGTCCCAAGTTGGTAAGTGTCAAGAATTTCACTCCTTGTGAAACCGGTATGGACGCCATTTGCCAGCGCCCGAAGAAAGTTCATCTGGTATGCGGACAGGCTTTCCGTCTGCTGTATGAACAGTGGTTCGCAGGCATCGAGCATGCGGTCAATGCCGAATTCAACATCTTCTTTTGTCGCATGTTTGTCGGTGCGCAGCCATACTAACCAAGCGAGCTGCTGAACATAAGATGAGTATCTGTCTGTTACAATGCATATTTCAGAAGCAAGTTCACGGGAAATTTCCTTGCCTGTCACTCTGAATCTCTCACAGATATATTCAACCCAATCGGTCTCCGAGATTTTGTCCAGATAAAATAAATCTCCAAATCTGTAGAAAGGATGACTCTGGCTCTGAAACATCTTCTCCATCATGTGCTTTTTGCTTCCGTAAAGGCAATACGATACGTTCCTCTGGAGTTGCCAGACGCTTCTGAGTTTTTTCTGAAATGTGATAGAATCCGGAAAATCGGCAATTTGCTGGAATTCATCTATGCAGATAACGATTTTAATTCCTTTCTGCTTTGCTATAGTTTCCGGCAGTTGAAGAATGTCTTCCGTTACAGTGTTAGCACGGTTATATTCCAAAGCGATGGAAAAATCCGTAAGAGGATCTTGTCCTATGCTTATCTTTGGGATGAATCTGCTAAGAAATGTTTTGGCGTTTTCCATCCACTCTTCCCATTTGCTGGACGTGGCCCGCACTACAGCAGTTGCGAACGCATTTATGAAGTCATTCTCGGACCTGCAACCGAAGGCATCAATCTTGGCTATTTTCAATGTGTCGCTTTCCACCAGGGAACAGACTTTTTCCACCAAAGAGGTTTTTCCCATTCTCCTTGGAGATATTAATATGGTATTCACGCCATATAAGAAGTTCATCTTCAGGCGATTTGTCTCTTCTTTCCTATCTGTGAACGTGTTTCCCTCGACTCGTACGCCGAATACAAAAGGAGCTTCATTCTCATTGGTCATATGCTGTCAATTTTCTGCAAATATAATATATTTTCAAAATTTAACAACCTTGTTTAAAACAGGTCTGTTAAATTTTTTTTTTTGAGAAAAAACGAATAATTCTGAAAAAAGCATTATATTTGCGTACCGATATTGGTACACAAATTAGAATTATCAGTGTTATGGCAGTCGTTCAAATAACGTCAAGAGAATTTAGAGAAAAACAGGCATCAATGTTTGCGCTCGCAGATGCTGGAACACAGGTGGTAATCAGGCGTAGGGGAAAGCTCTCCTATATGCTTACTCCGGTTTATGAAGAGGATTTTGTCCTTTCCCCTGAAGTTGAGGAAAGGCTTGAGGAGGGGCGTAGGCAATATAAGGCGGGTAATGTTACGACCTTTAAGACAAAAGAGGAGCTTAATAAATTCTTGGATACTTTATAAGTATGTATAAGATTGAGTTTACTCAAGTAGCGATAAAAACTACATCCAAATACAAGAAATCCAATCCTATACAATACAAGAAACTCGTTAAGTTGCTTAATGAGCTGATGGAGCATCCGAGGACTGGGACAGGACATCCCGAGCCGCTTAAATCAGGCGATTTGATAACATATTCCAGAAGGATATCAAAAAATGACCGTTTGATTTATGATATATATGATGAGAAGGTTACTGTCTTGGTACTGACAGTAGAGGGGCATTATGATGACAAATAGCTATCGATGTTTTATTTTGTCAGTCGGTTGAGCTTGTGTACTTTAGGTTCTTATTAAATTGTCAAAATAGAATGAAGGCGCAGGGATGCGGGTTGTAACCTCTTTACAGCAACCCGAGCAGGCGGCTGCGAGATAGCATGCAAGCTCCGATCGGGCCACCTTTCTTTCCGAGTTTTGAGAATTTGATGCTTGTGTCCTTGCTTACAATGATAAGCGAGTGGCGGTTGATGGCACTCTTGATAGGTAGCATCAGGTAGTCTTTTGCGATAGCCAGCCTTCCGCCGATTACTACTAGTTCCGGGTTGAAGATATTGATCAGTCCCGCAATTGCCTGCCCGAGAACAGAACCGATTTCTTCAACGCATTCAATTGCGAGCACATCTTCTTCCATCAGTGCGTTGATGATATCATCTATGTCGATATTGTCCGGATTCTTGACTTTTGTGGACACTGATGAAGCTTTTCCTTCTTTTATCTTTTCGACAAAAATTCTGTGGAGGGCAGAGCCGGAAGCGCCCGTTTCAAGACAACCGATTTTTCCGCATTGACAAATCTGTCCGTTGTTGAGCATTGGAAAATGACCGATCTCTCCCGAGAATCCTGATTTACCGTATGATAACTTTCCATCGGTAATTATCCCCATTCCAAGTCCCCAACTCAGATTGATGAATAACATGTCCTTCTCATTGTTGGCTTCTCCACAGATGTACTCGCCATAAGCCATTGCGCGAGAATCATTTTCGACAAATACTGGTGCGCCAAGTTCTTTCTCAAGCACTTGTGACAGCGGCTTGTCCTCTCCGATGAAATATGAGAAACTATAACCTGTTTCGTGGTTTACCCGTCCTGTCAAGTTGATTCCATATGCGAGAATCTTCTCCTGAGGTATGCCCAGGGCGGTTGTGTGCTTTCTGAGCAATACTGCCAACTTGCGCAGAGATGCTTCATTGCCTTCTAGTACGAATGGAATATCCTCTTTGTAATCGACAAGTTTACCTTTGAAATTGGTGACGGCAATGCTTATATGGTGTCGCCGAATGTCGGTCCCCACGAAGTATCCTGCGGATTGGTTCAGTCCATAAATGCTGGGGCGACGTCCTCCAGTTGTTCCTGTTTTGCCGAGGTCTTCAAGAAACCCATCGTCAATGAGTTCTCCAATCAGTCTTGTGACTGTGGGGATGCTGGCATTCAGTTCTTTGCTTAATTCTGCGATGCTGAAATCTCCATCGTTTATGCAAAGACCGAGGATTTTCTGCTTCATAATTGCTCCCTTGCCCTCTATATTGTCTAGGAATGAGTTCATTATAAATTGTTGTTTGTCTGATGAATATTCGTTGTAAACGACTGCAAAGATAATAAATTGAATAATCTAAATGGAAATGAATTATTAAAAATAATTATTATTTGTGCGGAATAATCTAATTAGAACCATAAAAAGGTACGTTGTCATTAGATTTATAAGGAAAGTGTCTATTTTATTCTGATGGTTTTGGTTGGAATCTGGATAAAAATGCCTTATATTTAAACAAATTTAACAATAATTTAACAATAATTAAAAAATTTAATTATATTTGTGTTGTGATTAAAATATTAAAAATATATGAACGCTATCAAAAGGATACTTTTAGGGGCTAATTTGCTGATGTTGACAATAATGGCCTCTTGTTCGGGAGAATCGGACTATGTGGGGTTGTCGCTAATCCCTCCTGGGACTATTACGGATAAGGTGGATCTCGATGTACGTGCCGGAATTGTGAATAAGGGGACCTCTGCGGAATCATACAATATATATATGTATCTAGGAGATCCTTCAGAAGAACGCTTGCTTCTTAACGAGTCTGTTACCTTAAATCCTGGCGAGAATTATCAGTCGAAGTATATCTTGGAGACTGAAGGAATGGTCGGAAAAAACGAGGTGTCCCTGAAAATCGTGACTGCGGATGGTAAGGAAATATCGAAAGCGTCGGAATTCGAAGTTGTAAAATCAGATATACGCTCCACTCGCCTGATTGACGGAGCTTGGGCAGGTCTGTATCATTGGAGTGAAGAAGAAGGAAAACTCTGGAATAAAGATATAAAGGAACTGAAAGAAGATCAATGGCGGGACGTAGTAAGATCGATGCATGAGATAGGGATGGACGTCATAGTTGTTCAGGAGGCGTTTAGGAACAATGATTATGTCGGTCAGCATCAGACAACTGTTGAAAACTATAAGGGCCGCGCATTTTATCCGTCAGAACTTTACCCGGGACGAATGCCGATAGCATCAAAGGATCCTATTGAAGCGGTACTTTCTGAAGCTGATGCTCTTGGCATGTCTGTAATGATGGGCGTTGGAATGTTTGCGTGGTTTGATTTTACGGAGCAGTCATTGAAATGGCATAAAAATGTTGCTGAGGAATTGTGGAACAGATATGGGCATCATAACTCATTTTATGGATTCTATGTGTCTGAAGAATGTGCCGGAAATCTTTATAATTCAGAACAGACTGATGATATGAAGGCTAAGCGCAAGAAAGAAATCGCCGATTTCTTCCGCGAGTTCAAGAAATTTACGCATACGATGGCTCCTGATAAACCAGTCATGTTGGCAACCAACAGTATGGGAGTTATGGATGGTGCTGATGCTTATCCGTCTCTTCTTGAAAATCTTGACATCCTCTGTCCATTTGGGTTTGCGCGTATGCCGGAGGGAGACCTTACCGGTAAAGAGGCGGCTGATTTGCTTCAGTCTTTCTGCGATGCTGCCGGTTCTCACCTTTGGTTTGATCTTGAAGCTTTTCTGTTTAACCCGGATATGTCTTTGTATCCACGTCCTATAGACGAAATCATAGGAGACCTCAATCTTTTGGATAATTTCGAGAAGGTTCTGTGTTATCAGTTCCCGGGTGTATTCAGTGATCCGTCTTGGTCGTTCTGTCTGGGAGAGGAACGTACTAAACAGTTGTTCAAAGACTATAAAGCCTATATGGATAAGGTTAAGTCAAATAGAAATTAATAACCAATAATATTTATAGCGATGAAATCGATAGTAAATGTTTTTTTGCCGCTGGCATGCTTGTGCCTGTTGGCTTCGGCATGCAAAACAGATGGTTTTGGGGCGAATCCATATGACCCTTCTACACCTGTTACCGTGTCGGAATGGCCTAAGGTCTTGTCTTTCTCTCCTGAAAAAGGACAGGCGGGAGATGTTGTCACGATTAAAGGAATTAATTTCGGCACCGCCTCGAAAGTGACTTTTGGAGGAATGACTGCGGAGTCATTTGAAATCATTGATGATGGAACTATTTCTGCTGTTCTTGGTCCTTACGGAAAATCTGGAGCCGTCGCTGTTACGAATCACAAGGGAGAGCGTTCTCTTCAGGGATTTACTTATATTTGGCCGGTCAAGCCTTCTGAAAATCCTAATCTTGCGATAGGCGCCAAGGCTACCGCTTCAGAACCATTTTCAGGTTTTTCTGCTGCCAATGTCAATGATGGTAACGACAAGTCATGTTGGGTAGCGTCCGGTAACGATCCGGCAGCTAGTCGTTGGGTTATGATCGAACTTGAAAAGCTCTCTGAAATCAATATGGTGGTAACCAAGTGGGATCCTAATGCCGCTGCTACTGATTATAAACTTGAGGTATCCGAGGATGGCTCGACATTCACTGTTATTGCAGAGGAAGTTGGCTGGCTGTCCAATGGCGTGGACAATGGCGTAAAGAAAATCAAATTTGCTCCTGTAAATGCAAAGTTTGTCCGCTTGTCATCCATGTATAATAGTGTGACACCATACAACATGACTCTCGGTGAGTTCGAAATTTACAATGCTCCGGAGCCCGTCAATGTGGCACTCCAGAAGGTCGCAGACGCTGATTGCGAAGCTAATCCTGATTCCAAGTTCCATCTTGTCGACGGTAAACTCGCGAATATGTGGCAGTGTGATAAGACCCAGGAAACACATTGGGCTACAATCAACCTCGGCGAAGCTACTGAAATAAACAATATCATCATATCTATGGACGGAGGTGCTTACGCTAAAGATATGAAGATAACAGTTTCTGAAGACGGGGAAACTTTCGAGGAAGTCTACAACGTGACAGACTGGTCTGCTGCGTCAGAGCCGAGGGAACCTGGTGAGACTGTCTGGACCAAGGTTGTTATGAATGTGACATTTGCAGAACGTAATGTAAGCATTATCAGACTTGATTTTGGAAGCGCAAGCGGACCTTGGGGAATTGGTATTTATGAAGTGGAAGCATATAGACAATGGTAATGTTTATGGGACTGTGTTCGAAAATAACGGCAACGCTTGCAGCAATCTGTGCGATGTCTCTTTCGTTCTGCTCGTGTGATTCGTCGAGTACGTTGCCTCCGCCTAATAAAGGGGATAATGGATCGGCCGAGTCGGATATGACAGAGATTTACGATTATGTTCGTTCTTATCAGACTGCTTATATCCGTTCTCTACAGCTTCCTTCGGGTGCGATTAAAGATAAAGGTGTGGATAATAGCAAGATTACACCATATTTTGCGCATTTTGCCGTGCTTGCACTTTTGACGGAACCTACGGAGCAGAATCTTTCCGTTGTTAAAAACTACATGTCTTGGTATTTCAGTAAGCTCAATGGTTCATCTACTGAATATAATAGCAATGAGATAGCAGGATCAATATATGACTATTTTGCTCCTAATGAGACCACAAAAGGAACATACGATTCTGTGGACTCATATGCTGCCACTTTTCTTGAGATAGCAATTCGATTTGCTGAGGTTTCTGACGGATGTGCTACCTGGCTGAAAAATCATAAAGAGGAGTTGAGCAAAGTTACTTCTGCAATGGTGAAAACGATAGACTGCGCTGAAAATACTTTGCCCGGAGAAAATGCGAATGATGGATTAAGCATTGCCCATTATGGCTATCCTGTCAAGTATTTGATGGATAACAGTGAAGTCAATATGGGATTGAAGGCTGCCATTAAACTTAAAAGCAAGGGCCTCATTGAAATTTCATCTGATTTGGAGGCATTGCTTGCAGAAAACACAAGCAGTATCCGCGGACTTTATGATGAATCCAAGTCGAATTATAATTATGCCAAGGATAATGCGTCGTCATGGAGCAAGTTTTATCCTGATGCGACAGCTCAGCTTTATCCGAGTCTGTTCGGCGTCGTCCCGGCAAGTGATCAGAGGTCCAGACTTGTTTATGACAAGTTCAATTCTTCTTTCCCGGATTGGTCTACGGGTAAGATGTATGGTTCTTTTCCATGGACAATGATTGCATATTCCGCCGCTGTAATGGGAGATAAGGAAAGGGTCGATGCTTATGTGACTCACATTTATGGCTTAAATGTAAAAGGAGAGCAAAAAGAGCATTGGTACGATGCGGAGGCTGGAGCATTACTGCTTGCAATAGATATTATCAGAAAAAATAACACTAATTAATAAGGAAATGAAAACACAGATAACTTCCAAAATGCGGTTTCTTGTGACGCTTTTCGTTATGCTTGTTCTTGCGATACCTATGTGGGCGCAGAAAGGAAACAGGATAACTGGAAAAGTCGTGGATGAAAATGGAGAACCATTGCCGGGAGCGGTGGTGATGCTTAATGGACAGACATCCTCTGCTGTGGAAACGGACCTTGACGGACTGTTTGACATAGTGGCTTCTAAAGATAAAAATGTGCTTACTGTCAGTATGATAGGCTTCGAAACATTATCTGTTGAGGCCCGTATTGGACAAAGACTTGAGCTGGTTGCTCATGAAAGTGCGTATAGTCTTGATGGTGTAGTATTTACTGGATATGGTTCTATCGCCAAGAAGGATATGACCGGAGCTGTCGGAGTGATAGGCGGCAAGGAGTTGAAAGCGATGCCGGTAACGAGCGTGAACAATGTTCTTCAGGGCAAAGTGCCTGGTCTAACCATTACTTCGACCAGTGGAACACCTGGCGCCGGGAGTGTGGCGAGAATTAGAGGAATCGGCTCCATCACAGGAAGTACGACTCCACTCTATATTGTGGACGGATTGCCTCAAAGTGGAATCGATTATCTCAACCCGAATGATATTGAGTCGATAGCCGTTCATAAAGATGCTTCTGTGGCAGCCATTTATGGATCAAGAGGTGCAAACGGAATCATTGTCGTAACGACTAAGACTGGACAGCATAAAGAGCGTATGCAAATAGCTTACGATGGATATGCTGCATGGCAGAATCCATGGAAACGCCCTCATATGCTCAATGCTGAACAATATATTCAGTATAAGAATCTTGCGGCGGATAATGCGAATCAAGAAAGAATTCCGGCATTCGCCACCCAAGAGAAGATAGATGCGGTTCTTGATTTTGTCAGAAAGAATACGGGAGAGAATGGAACAGACTGGTGGAATGAGATTATACATCAGAATGCCTTCATGCAGAATCATAATGTCAGTATAAGTGGAGGCTCGAAAACTGTCGGAATAATGTCAAGTCTTGCCTATACCGGGCAGGATGGTATAGTCAAAGGTACCAAGTACCAGCGTGTTTCCTGGAGAAACAATTTTAACGCAAAAGTCTCTGAACATATATCATTGACGGGAAACTTCAGCATTATCAATGAGAAAAGAAATCTTGTTGACGAGAACAACCCTTTCACAGGTACTATTTTTTCAGCGATGGGCGCTGATCCTATTACACCTGTTTTCAGAAATAATCTAGTCGATGTGCCGGCTCTCTTGTCTCAGATTAAAGATGGCTACGAGGCTGATAATCTCTACTCTCAGTATTCGGGAATCCTTTTCTCCAATAAGCGTAACCCTGTTGCACAGATTCAAAGGATGAGGCAAAGTGATTATGATTACCTCTACATTATGGGAGGTGCAGATTTGGAAATCAAGTTCTGTGATCTGCTCAAATTTGACTCGAGATTCGGTATGAATCTTTCAAGAAGCTCTGTGGATGGATTGCAGCCTAAATACAGGTTGAACGCAAACGATTACTCAAATGAGAACAAAGTTATTGCCAATAATTCACGTTCTGATTACTATGTTTGGGAGCAGTTGCTTTCATATAACCAGAGTGCCGGCAAGTTTAAATGGGGCGTGCTGTTGGGAACATCTGCGGAAGTTACAAATGTCTCTTTTGTAGATGCTTCCATAGAAGGGCTGCCTAATAATGACAAGAATATGGCGGTTTTGGCTGCCGGTACAATCAATGCAAAGGTTGGCGGATATCCTTATTCCAATTCGCTGCTTTCATTCTTCGGCGGTCTCAACTTTGACTATGATGAAAGGTATCTTCTCTCGGCAAATCTCCGTTATGATGGTTCTTCAAAATTCGCCAAAGGACACAAGTGGGGAGTTTTCCCTTCTGTTTCAGCAGCATGGCGTTTTTCCGGAGAAAAATTCATGAAGTCTGCCAGTCGTTGGCTCAGTGACGGAAAGATTCGTGCCAGCTATGGCCATATCGGCAACCAGAATATCGGCGGCGGAGCGTACATGTCGACTTGGGGAAGCACAATCTACGACCGTTATAATTTCGGCAGTCCTTCGACCGCTGTCATAGGTGCGGGTGTCACTTCTGTCGGTAATCCTGAGCTCATGTGGGAAACATCACGTCAGTTTGACCTTGGTCTTGACTTGAGTTTCTTTAACGGAAGTCTTGATTTTGTGGCTGATTACTTTGTTAAGAATATCGACAATATGTTGATGATGGAGCCTCAGCCTACCACCCTTGGCCTCGCTTCCTACCCTTATGCCAATGTCGGTTCAATGAAAAACGAAGGATGGGAGTTCGGCATCAACTGGAGAAAAGGTTTCGGAGACTGGTTCTTCACAGCATCTGCAAACATATCTACATATAGAAATGAAGTTACCTCACTCGGAAATGGCGATGCCATATATGGATATGCATATAATAACAACGTAGTCACTAAGACTGAAGTTGGAAAGCCGGTAGGTTACTTCTACGGTTATGTTACTAATGGTATTTTCCAGAATGCTGAACAAGTCGAGGGAAGTCCTCAGAGAGAAACAGCGGTTCCTGGTGATGTGAGATATAAGGATTTGAATAACGACGATATCATCGATGATAAGGATAGAACCAAGATTGGAAGTCCTTGGCCGGACTTCGTTTACGGAATTACACTCGGAGCTGCATGGAAAGGATTCGACTTCAATGTGTTTATCCAAGGCTCTCAGGGTAATGATGTGATGAATATGACTCTTTTGGATTTTGAATCAGGAACCGGATATATGAATGCAAAGTCGGATTATCTTTCCAGAGCTTGGAATGGAGAAGGCTCGACAGATCGTTATCATAGAATCTCCGCTGTTCAGGGCGATAACCTTCTGGTTTCAGATTATTTTCTTGAAGATGGCTCATATGCGAGAATCAAGAATGTCCAACTCGGTTACGATTTCTGTAATTGTTTGATAAAGAAGAACAAGATAATCAGTCAGTGCCGACTCTATGTGAGTGCCCAGAATTTATTCACTTTCACTAACTACTCAGGGCTTGATCCGGAGATCGGTTCGTCAAATGCTACTGTCAATGGTATTGATTCCGGATTTTATCCGCAGGCCAGAGTTTGGACTATCGGTTTAAACCTTAAATTCTAAAGACAATCATGAAAAAGATAAATCTTATAATCGGAATGCTGTCTGTTGTCACGTTGGTATCGTGTTCAGATTTCCTGACCAAGGAGCCTAAAGGAACCATGGATGAAGACAGATTTTTCACTACGCAAGACGCTGGATTCAAGAGTCTGATAAAATGCTATCAGATGTTGAATGACTTCTATCGCTTCGAGAGACCGCGCATGGATTTGTATAATATCTCGACAGATGACGCTGAAAAAGGCGGCTCTGATGCTGGTGACGGTCAGGCTGCTGCCGAGCTTACATTCGGCAAGCCTTTAGCCTCAAATACAGACCTTTATAATCTTTGGGAAGGAATGTATATGGGAATTGCACGCTGCAATACTCTGATAGAAAAAATTCCTGTAGTGAATATGATTGATGCTGCCGGATATCCGCTTACGAAGGAGGTGAAAGCCAGATATATGGCTGAGGCAAGATTCCTTAGGGCATTCTATCATTTTGAGCTTTGTAAAATTTTTGGTGGCGTTCCTATCGTGGATAAAACATTGACGGTAGCTGCCAGCAAGAGTTTGGTCCGTGCGACCGAGGCTGAAACTGCTTCTTTCATAATCGATGAACTGAAAGCGATTGCAGATGATGAAAGTCTTCCTTCTAAATTGACACTGTCTTCAAGTGAACTAGGCAGGGTTACTCGTGAAGCGGTTTGGGCTATGCAGGCGAGGGTTTATATGTATTTCGCCAAAGATGACGAAAAGTTGTGTGCTGATGCCAGAGACGCAGCTAAAAGAGTAATCGATTCCGGAAATTATGAACTTGAACCTGACTATCAAGATTTATATCGTGCAAATGGATATCTTTCACGTGAATCCATATTTGTAAATATTCGTGGCGACGTGCCTTCTGAATATGTATATGGCTCTTTTCTCCCTTGTTATGCAAGTCCTAGATCAACAGGTGCCTACGGATTTGATCAGCCGACCCAAAATCTCGTAGATGAATTTGAAAATGGCGACCCTAGGCTTCTTTATACCATTATTGAACCTGGAGATAAGTTCCCGACGGCGTCAGGATCTGAAACTCTTGACTTTTCTACATATCCTAATACTGGATATCATAGCCGTAAAGTCTTTTTGATCGAGATCCGTCGTGGCCCGGGCTGGGGTGATGATGCGTGGTCTTTCCATCATATCCGTTATGCAGATATGTTGCTTTTGTATGCAGAGGCGTTGATTCGCACTGATGGTGATAAGACATTGGCTGTCAAGTATATTAACGACGTAAGAACACGTGCTGACAATTCTCGTAATGGTGACAAGGACGCAGTTTCAAGAGTCCGCAAGATTGCGAACAAGCACCTTGTTCCAGTTAAAGTTTCTGACGATCTTTTGGCTGCAGTCAAGCATGAGCGCCGTGTGGAACTTGCTATGGAATACAATCGTTTGTATGATCTCAAGAGATGGAATTGTTATACGGAAACGATGAATGCCTTCGCGGTTCAGCCTTATGCCAACGGCCGTGGAGCTGCATTCCGTAAGGGCGTGAATGAGGTATTCCCTATTCCGCAGAGCGAGATAGACCGTACCGGAGGTTCCATAAAGCAGAATAACGGATACAATTAAAATAATCGCAAATAAGTGCTGGACGCAATAGCTTTCTGTTCAGCACTTTTCTAACAATAATTTTGACAATAATAAAATTGGCAATAAATGACTAATGTAGATTTTAAACAGATTTCTTCTCGTTATAAGAGAGAACTTTTGGAAAACTGTCTTCCTTTCTGGCTTGAGCATTCTCAGGATAAAGAGTACGGCGGATATTTCAGCTGTCTCAACCGTGACGGGTCGGTTTATGATACGGACAAGTTCATCTGGCTTCAGGGTAGGGAAGTATGGATGTTTGCGATGCTCTATAATAATGTAGAGAAAAACCAGCAGTGGCTCGATTGCGCAATCCAGGGCGCTGAATTTCTGAAAAAATACGGACACGACGAGGACTGGGACTTCTATTTCTCTGTAAATCGAGAAGGTCGCCCGCTCGTCCAGCCTTACAATATCTTTTCCAATACATTCGCCTGCATGGCCTTCGCCCAGCTTGCAAAAGCCACCGGCAATGGTGAGTATGCGCAGATTGCCCGCCGTATCTTCGGACGGATTCTCGAAAGGCGCTCGAATCCTAAAGGTCAATGGTGCAAGGCATATCCTGGAACACGTCCGATGAACTTTGAAGGAAGGGAAATCAATCCGGGCCATGATCTTGAGGCTCTGTGGTTTATGATGAATCTCGGGCTGCGTCGCGACGACAAGGCATTGATAGAAAACTGTGTGGAAATCGCTCTTCGCGTCATTGAGCGCGGCTGGGACAAGGAATTCGGTGGAATATATTATTTCCTTGATGCCAAAGGAGTTCCGCAGCAGAAACTCGAATGGGACCAGAAACTCTGGTGGGTGCATATCGAATCTGCGATCGCCATGCTCAAAGGCTATCAGCTGACTGGAAATGAAAAATGTCTCGAATGGTTCTTGAAACTGGATGCGTATATCTGGGATAATTTCAAGGATAAGGAATATCCGGAATGGTTCGGATACCTTAACCGCCGTGGCGAGGTCCTTCTCCCGCTCAAAGGCGGTAAATGGAAGGGCTGTTTCCATGTCCCGAGAGGGCTTTACCAGATTTGGCAGTTGGCTGAAAAATGTGGACAGCGGTCTCATTGTCCCGAAAGGGCAGGGCCTTCGTATAACAGGAACATTCCTCGACGAGATTTCTCATGATATACCTCATCAGAATTGGGGCGAGAAAGAATGGGACAGGGATTTTCGCTATATGAAATCAATCGGCATCGATACGGTGATCTGCATCCGCTCAGGTTATCGGAAATTCATTACTTATCCGTCTCCGTACCTTTTGAAAAAGGGCTGCTATATGCCGTCGGTGGACCTTATCGACATGTTTCTCCGACTTGCGCAGAAATATGGGATGAAGTTCTGGTTCGGACTGTATGATTCCGGAAGATATTGGGATACCGGTGACTTGTCATATGAAATAGAAGACAACAAATTCGTGATTGATGAAGTCTGGGAAAGGTATGGGCGCAAATATGACAGTTTCGGCGGATGGTATATCAGTGGAGAAATCAGTCGTAGAACAAAGGGGGCAATCGATGCGTTCCATGCTATGGGCAAACAGTGCAAGGAGGTGTCAGGCGGGCTTCCCACCTTCATCTCTCCGTGGATTGACGGTAAGAAGGCCGTGATGGGCACTGCTCTCAAGACGCGTGAAGATGCTGTTTCCGTTCAGGAACACGAACGGGAATGGAATGAGATTTTCGACGGAATCCACGATGTGGTGGATGCGTGTGCATTCCAGGACGGGCACATTGACTATGATGAGTTGGATGCGTTCTTCTCTGTGAACAAGAAGCTTGCGGACAGGTATGGGATGCAGTGCTGGACAAATGCAGAGACTTTTGACCGTGATATGCCTATCAACTTCTTGCCTATCAAGTTCGACAAGCTTCGCATGAAACTTGAAGCGGCTGCTCGCTGTGGCTATGACAAGGCGATTACTTTCGAGTTCTCGCATTTCATGTCGCCTCAGTCGGCATATCTTCAGGCCGGTCATTTGTATGACAGATATAAAGAGTACTTCGGAATATGAAAAAAGAAAACTTCGGATATGTAGTGTTCCTCTCGGTTGTAGCAGCAATCGGAGGAATACTTTTCGGATATGATACTGCAGTGATTTCCGGAACGACATCGATTGTCGCTACGCAGTTTGGACTTGATACCATTCAGCTCGGATGGTATGTGGGCTGTGCTCTTGTCGGGTCGATAGCCGGAGTCGCTTCGGCGGGTGTAATAAGCGACCGTTTAGGACGTAAGAAGGCAATGCTGTTTGCTGCATTCATGTTCAGCCTTTCAGCAATCGGCTGCGCGATTTGCGGTTCATTTACGGAACTTGTCGTTTACCGTATAATCGGAGGTGTGGGTATAGGAGTAGTCTCTATTGTATCTCCTATCTATATCTCAGAGGTCGCGATGGCAGACAGGCGTGGTGCGCTTGTGTCTCTTTATCAGCTGGCGATTACCATTGGTTTCCTTTTCGCCTATTTCATAAACTGGTGGATACTTTCAGTGGCTGAAACGGCGGCATTGGATCCGGCAGCGCGTTTTGTGTCTGATTTTATGAACAGGACAATGGTTGATGAGTATTGGCGAGGAATGCTCGGTTCTGAGACAATACCGGCTCTGCTGTTCTTCTTCATCATATTCTTGATTCCGGAGAGTCCTCGTTGGCTAATCGTTCATGGAGAAGGGGCTAAGGCGTCATCAGTGCTGCAGAAGATTTATCTTTCTCCTGATGAGGCTTCCCGCCAGAAGTCCATTACTGAAGATTCTATAAAAGGTGAGGTTAAAACAGAGTGGAAAGCGCTCCTCTCTCCAGGTATTCTGAAGGCTGTCCTTATCGGTTCAGCCATTGCAATACTGGGCCAGTTCATGGGAGTCAATGCTGTTCTGTATTATGGTCCCGAGATCTTCAAGGAGGCCGGTCTTTCGTCTGGAGATGCCCTGTTCTCACAGGTCCTTGTGGGCTTCGTGAATATGGGAACTACAGTCATAGCATTGCTCATTATCGATAAAGTCGGACGAAAGAACCTTGTTTACTGGGGCGTTTCCGGAATGATACTCTCGCTCTTGATGATAGGATTCTACTTCATCTTCCCTGAGCAGCTCGGAAGTATCTTCATGTTGGTGTTTTTCCTGTTCTATGTGTTCTGCTGCGCGATTTCCATCTGCGCCGTCGTATTTGTCCTCCTGTCGGAAATGTATCCGAACAATGTGCGTGGTATCGCAATGTCCATCGCAGGTCTGGCTCTTTGGATAGGTACGTACCTCATAGGTCAGCTGACTCCATGGCTTCTTGCCAATGTTCCGCCTTTTGCTCCAGCCGGCACCTTCTTCCTCTTTGCGCTGATGTGTGTCCCATATCTGCTCATCATGTGGAAGCTTGTCCCTGAGACCACCGGCAAGACGCTCGAGGAAATCGAAAGTTACTGGAAGGAACGCTAAGCCTTATCTTGCTTGGCTTCATCATTTGCGTGCATTTATTCTCCGACCGTTTCTATTCCTGGGAACTATTGACTGAAAATCTACAACTTGTCCGGAAAACCCCGCCTTTCACCGGACAAGTCGCTCAAAATCAATAACTTGTCCGTGAAAACCTACCATCTCACGGACAAATTGCGCTCAGCGAGGTGGCAATGCCAAGCGGATAAAAGAATGTTAGTCAACAGAATGATATTCCGCCTGGTTGCCGTTGTCATTCAGGATGGCTGTCCGGTCAGCGTCGGCTGTGCCATATCCGCTGACGTGGCGATGGTATCTCTTGATGGAAATGACATCTTCACCAAGCACAGTCTCGATGAATGAGATTGTGCGGATTGTAAAATTGTGAGTGCCGCTCATCCATTTGGATATTTCAGCTTCTTTCTTTCCTGCCGCCTTTGCGAAATCTGCCTGGCTCCATCTTCTGCGCTGAAGAATTTCCTTTATTCGTCCAGCAATCGCGAAAGACCTCTCACTTTCACGTCTCGCCTCCTCAGGCACAGCTTTGAGCATTTCCGCAAAAAGAGGATTGACATAATTGGCTTTGTTCATGTCATTGAATCTTAAGAGTTATATTATAAATAGCAGAGGAAATATCTACTCCATTATCTTCCATATCAGTCAATGCTTTGTCTATTGATTGAAGCGTTTTCACTTTTTCTGAAAGAATCGGATCTTCTTCATATGTTCTTGTTTTCTTTTCTCCGCCGCCTCCAAGTATGAGTAGCGAATCTGACATGCGGATACAATATAGTCTTAAACTGCCGCATTTATCAGAAGATTTTCGACGTGAAAGAAGTAGAGGAATAGCACATATTCTATCCGCGAATTTTCCTTCTGGTCGAAAGAATGATTCTAACGCCCCTTCTTTGCCAATACTGTTAATTGTGGTCAAAACAGAATTTAGATCATTTCTCAGAGGCGATGATTGTGTGTCCTTGAATTCTATCAAAAATTCTTCTGTCTCAGTCTTCTCATTTCCGTTTAGCCGTATCGAAAAGATATCTGCTTTTTCTGTCAAAAGAAATGGTACAAATTCAGCATCTTTCATCTCTAAAACTTTGCTGCTAAGTTAAGCATAATTATTTGAAGAAGAAAGGATAATTGTAAAATATACTTAATTTATAAGTTAAGAACATCGAAATCTATGTAAAGTACTTTGCGTTTTGTCCCATTTGTCCGGAAACCCCACACTTTTCTGGATAAGTTGTAGGAGCACTTGTCCGTGGGAACCCGCCTTCCCACGGACAAACTGTGGAAGAACGTCATTTGACGGTTACTTGTGAGGAGGTTGGATACAATATTGAAAAAAATCATTACTTTCGCGGCGTGTTCTTGAGGCAATGAGAGTTTATTGGCTGAGGACAACAGAATCGAAGAGTCTGACGAGAAGACGAGATAATGACAGAGAAAGAGTGCAGCAAAACGACAATCCCTAATTACTCACCAATTTCAATATCGAAAGTAGAGACGGGGAGACCTGTGGTCCCGGTCAGGTTCGCATCGGTCCAGGGATCCCAGGCATACTTCACCTTCACGATGGCTGTTCTGCTGTCTGCCTTTGTGTTTTTGCTGTCGGCTGCGGCGTCGGGGCTGCCTGCATCCCGGGAGAGAATCACAGCGTCAGATCCTGAAATCTCCGCCGATGCAGGGATTTCGCTCCCGTCTTCGAGGCAAATCCTGAATCCGCGCACGGGCATTGTGCCCTGGACGGAAATGGGACTGTCGAAAAGTACGGTGACATTCCCGCTGTCATTCAGGAAGGCTTTGGTGGCTGCTGGGGCGATGCATTCGACCTGTTTCCCGTAGTCATTCCTCAGTGCGAGCCTTGCAAGTCGCTCTCCCACAGGTTTCTTCGCCCTCGGATGCACGTCAGTGGGGTGACCGAGGTCTGAGGAAACTGCCATCCCGCAATGTGGAATCTCCAGCGAGAGCAGCCTCTGGCTGTTGCGGAACTCCGGCCAGGTCGGACGTTCGATGCTTGAAATCTGGACAAAGTAGAAAGGCAGGTCGGGATTATCCCAGGTCTGCCTCCAGCAGTCCACAAGGGTCCTGAAAAGGATTTCGTGCTGCGGGATGTTCTCTGCGTTCGACTCTCCCTGGTACCAGATTGCCCCTTTGATTGGAAATCTCTCCAGTGGACGGATGCCGTCTTCAAAAAGATATCCCGGCATAAAAGGATGCTGTATATACCCTCCTTTGAAGGCTGACATATTCTCCCGGGCTCTTCCCCTTGCCCATTCCATCACGGATTCATCCTCAAGCCATCCGTCACAGAATCCCGGAAGAACCTTCTCCAGAGCACTGCGGCTGATGAATGACTCGGTGGTCGTTCCGCCGACGGCATTGCAGATCAGCCCCACAGGTACATTCAGACTATCCCTGAGCATTTTGCCGAAGTAATATCCCACTGCTGAAAATTCCCCGGCAGTCTTCTCTGACGAGCAGTTCCACCGTGTCCTGTCGTAATACTTTCCCTGTGCAACCTTCCCCGCATCCTCTTCGTTCCAGACCAGCCCCCAGGTTTTCAGATGGCTTTTCATGTCGTAGAACCTCAGCATCGGGTCATCCAGTCCTTCCTTGCTGAAGGTGTCGGCTCCCTTCAACTCAAAAGCCATATTCGACTGCCCGGAGCAGAGCCAGACCTCACCGGCTGCCACATTGCTGAAACTCAGGGTGTCCCGTCCGTCAGTCACGGTGAACGGTATTCCTGTCCCGGCCTTGAGTGCCGGCATACGGACCTTCCATGTTCCATCCTGTGCCGAACGGCATTTCCTTGTCGATGGCCCCAGGGTGACCTTCACTTCAAGATCCGGTGCAGTCCTTCCTGAAATTTCCAGAGGTACGTCCCTCTGGAAAATCATATCGTCGGAGTAGATTTCCCCGACGGACAGCCCTGAGGGAGCGGGAATGCTTTTCACAATGTCACTCAGCCTGACCTGCTGGAAGACAAGGTGCGAAGTGCTGCCTTCATAGAGGATTCCCACCTTGTCATTCCCGATGGAGGTGAGGCAGGAATATCCCCAGCCTTCCTCCTCGTCCAGAAGCAGACAGTCAAGCGGATTCCATGTCATCCCGGCATCGAGGCTCGCCTTTATGCAGATGTGGTTCCTGCCTTTTCCAGGGGCGGAAACCGGATTTGAAAACAGGAGGATATCCCTTCCGTAGATGTTTTCGGAAGCCGGAATATTCAGCAGCCCCGCCATGCAGACTGGTTCCACGAGGCTTCCTGATGAAGGGTGGGTCTTCCAGGTTTTCCCCAGGTCATCAGTCACGCAGACGACCCTGCCCTGACGAAGGTCGTTTCTGCAGTTCAGCATCAGTACACCCGGAGCAATCTCGGCGACCTGGGCCTCGGTGGTGCGCTCACAGGCTCTGGAGTGGCAGTGCCAGGTTTCGCCCCCGTCTTTGCTGTACATTATTCCTGAGCTTGGAATCCCTTTGCTGTCAAGGCATTGCATCGGGAAAACCAGAGTCCCGTCATGCATCGTGATTCCCCGTCCCGGCCCCTGGAGGGTTATCCTCCAATCGGGGCGCTTTACCTGACGGGTGATGTTGACAGGCTTGCTCCAGGTCTTTCCGTCGTCGGTGCTTTTCACCAGAACCATCTGTCCTGTCGAAATCGGCTCGTAGCCTTCTGAGGCAAATGAGAATGCGTGCCTGTTGCCAAGGCCGTGCGTCCACAGAGCGCAGACGAAAATCGTTCCTGTGTTGCTGTCCACAAGCACTGAAGGATCTCCGCAACCGTTCTGTCCCTGCGGAAGTCCTCCCCATTCGCCCATATCGATGATTGTTCGCATCTTCTCCCAGGTCCGTCCCCCGTCGGTACTCCGGCTGGCACCAACGTCAATGTTGTCCTGAAGGTCGTTCCCGGAGGTATGCCTGATGTCGTACACTGCAATCAATGTCCCTTTAGGAGTGGTGACCAGTCCGGGGATTCTGTAGGAGAAGACATTGTCATCCTTGTAGTTGCGCAGAGCGATTCCGAACCTGTGACCCTCAAGGGAACCTTCGGACACGATTCTGGCCTGACGACGTAAAGAGCCGCTCCCGTCCTGCACCGGGCATCTGAGTTCCACGGACTCCACTTCCACCCCGAAAGTCCCGCTCAGGTCCACTTTCCGCGAGTCCACCTCAAGACTCAGGTAAAAATAATTTCTGTCCCTGACAAGGCTTTTCCCCGGTTTCAGGACGATTCTCCCGTCTTTCCCCGCCTTGCAGGATGCTGTCTGAACAGCAAAGGCAGGATGTCTCCAGGTGTCCTGCCCCGCGCCGATTCTGCGGAACTGGTCCTTAAGTATGTAGGATGTGGTCCGGGAGTATATTGCAGAACTGGTTCCCGTGTACATCAGCCTGGCATTCCGGATGGCCGATGGGTCAATTCCCGAGACGGTGACCCCGACACTCTCCAGTACGTCCTTCCCGGAAAACGACTCCAGGCAGATTTCGCAGATGATGTTGTGCTCCCGGTCCACTATGGTCGGGATGGAGGGAGTGAGGATTCGTGCCACCGGGGCGAACTCGAATGTGGTGAGGACTGCCTTGTGGTCCGTCGGCCACTTGCCTGTCACGGGGATGATGTCAGAATGATTCTCCTCCACGGTCCTTTTTCCCCGGACAATCGAACCTGCAGGTCCGAATACCTTGCTGTCCACAGGTTTGAGGGACCCTTCCCCGTAGTAATAGATGAAATCGATTCTGTCCCTCTCGTCGCTTTCATGGGCCCAGGTCAGTTTCATAGGGTTACAGTCGGAGTTGTCGCTCGGGAAGGTGAAGCCCGGGGAGGACACAGGGTCAGGATTCACCACCCGGAAGGAATCCTCAAAACCGCCTTCGTAAAGCATTGTGGAGCAATCCCAAGGGATGACTGCTCCATTGTGGTCCCAAAGGGAGGCTGTCTGCGCAGTCCAGTCCAGATGCGACGGCTCGTTGAAATCCCCTGCCAGAATCACGTCGATGCCCTCGTCGATGTCGGCTCTGCTGAGCCTGATGAAATCCCTGATGGTGTCGTCCCTCCCGGAAGCCCGGTTCATTTCCAGAATCTTCTCCACTGAGGTTTCGGGAGCAGGTAACTTCTTCCAGGTGTTCCCGTCGTACCCCCTCGGATAGTAGCAGGCATAGTTCGTATAGTCCAGATGAGCGGAATATAGTGCCACCGGATGCCCTCCGGCATTGATTCTGACTCTCTGAACGGACCCGCAGCCTTCCCATTTCCTCCCGTCCTGCGCGAGTGGGAACCTGCTGATGACTCCGCTGTCACAGGTGGTGTCCTCTCCGTAGAATGTCACGCCCCTCAGGGCGAGAGCCTCAATCAGTCGAGGAATGAACCTCCGGCCTCCGTAATTCCTTATTTCCTGCATAAAGACCACATCGGCCCCGCTTTCGATGATATTGTCCACAAGGGCGTCAAATCCTCCCGGGACGCACGTACCTTCCTGCCAGACGTTGATTTGAAGTACTCCGATTCTGTCCTCTCCCTTGGCAAGTAGGGAGAACAGGAAGAGAAGGATGACGGTTATCAGTTTTATACGTTTCATAAGAGATGAATTATTTAGATGACAAAAATTCAGAGTGACAAAAATACTGAATTATGCTGTGTTTCCATTTGGCTCACGGAACAAAAGGAGATATTTCGGAAAATTTTCTACCTTAGCCGACTAAAAACGGAATATTTTTATAGAAACGCGCTTCCTCTGCTTATGAAACGGATATCTGCAATGAATCTCCTGCGTGCCCTGCTGACTGTGGCACTGACTGTCATGCCTTGCATCAATGCCTTCTCCTCCGAGGTTCTTTCTTTCCGGAGTATTCCATCCAAGCTCTTGCCTACCAATGCGGTAAGGGTGCTGTTTAGTGATAGTGAAGGATATGTCTGGATTCCGACCTACAGCGGCCTTGTCAGGTATGACGGGTCTTCGACGGTGGTGTTTGGAATGAATGAATCGGATGGGGAGAAGTTTGACTGCCACATAAACGTGGTTTGCGAATCGGAGGGGAACAAGCTCTGGATTGCATCGGAAAAAGGCGTTTACACCCTGGACAAGAACAATGGTCAGATTTCCTTTGCAGGACCAGACCCACGGATGGGAACGCTCAATGCCTCGGACATTTGCTGCTCCAACGGGAGGGATGTATGGGTAGGGGGAAGTTCCGGACTGTGGCACATCGAGGCTTCCACAGGTGAATTCACCCCAATCCTGATGGATGGCAATCCCATTGAATGGGTGTCCTCAATCTGCGAGGATGCGGAGGGATATCTCTGGGTGTGCAGCTGTGAGCACGGGCTTTACAGATATGACACGAAGACATTCTCATTCCGTAAATATTCAGAAGATCGTCTTTACTGGTCGAATGTGGCCTACAAGGACCTCAAAGGCCGCCTCTGGGTCGGCACATGGGGAAAGGGACTGCTCCGGATCGATGCGCCCCACGGCCCCGGGAATCTATCCTGCACCGTCTATTCCAACACGCCGGAGGCCGGATCCCTTCTGGATGATGTGATCTACGACATCGGACAGGATTCCGAGGGAAGACTGATGGTGGCTTCAAGAAGCGGTCTGAGCATTCTCGAAGACATTTCGGATCCTCTCTCTTTCGTCAACTACGCTCCGGGAGAACCCGGTCACGACCTGCCTTACAATGAGGTAAGCTCTATCCTCAGGACAGATGACGGGAATATCTGGCTGAGTATGTTCTGCGGAGGGGTCTTCAAGGTGGAAAATCCCGATGCCGACTTCAGGACCGATGCCCTTGAAAACATCAGGAAGTCTCTGAGAGCCAATTCGGTACGCAGTATATTTCCTATGCCTGACGGTCGTCTCTGGCTTGGAATCATAGGTTTCGGAATGGTGCTTTACGACCCCTTTGACGGCAGTTTCCTCTCTTACGAGAAATATCCGGCTTTCAGGGATTTCCCCTACACTTCGTCCGTTGATGTAATATCGCGCAGACGCAGTACTTCGGAAATCTGTTTCGGGACTTACAGTCAGGGTCTATGGCTTCTGGACCCCTCCTCCCGAAGCGGTGCCCGGAGGGTTATTTCTGAGGAATATCCCGATTTTTCTCATCTGGGAGTGACTGCAATCGCTGAAGACAATGCATCGAACCTCTGGATCGGAACAAGGAAAGGCGTTTTCGTGATGACACCCGGGAACAAGGTTTTTTCAATTGCGGATTATCTGCCGGATGCTGCCCTGGATCCTCTTTCGGATGTGATTGTGACCGACCTCAAGTCGGCTCGTGACGGCTCAGTCTGGATTGCTACCAACTACAACGGAGTGTATCGTCTTTCCCCTTCCGACGGCAGTCTGGTCAGATGGTCCCTTGGAGAGTCTGACAATGTTTCCTGTCTTTTCGTGGATCCGGCCTCGAATGTCTGGGCAGGGTCCTCTTTTGACGGGCTGTATCTCTACGACAGGAATAAAGGGGAGTTCAGTCAGATCAACAATATCTCCGCCCTATATAATAAAGGTATTACAGGAATGTCCTCAGACATCACTTCCCGACTGTGGGTGACCACTTCCGATGCCGCTGTCTCCTTCACATACTCCGAAGGTGACAGAATCGGAGACGTGGACTATATTTCACTCTCGGATCACGATGCTTCGATGTCATTCAATACCAGCACTCTTGTGAATCTGCCTGACGGGACGGTTGCCGCCGGTTCTTCCAAGGGAATCGTCTATTTCCCGCTGCGCAGCCAGACCCCGTCTTTCCCCGTGAGGGAGAATCTCTGCCTGACTGATTTCCGTCTCGGAGAGACTTCTTTGAGGTCGATGTCACCAAAACAGCGCAGGAAAGTCTGCGAAAAGGATATCAACTATGCCGACCTGGTCAGGATAGACCACACGGTGCATTCGTTTTCAATAAGTTTCGCCCTTCTGAACAAGGGCGCCGGAAAGCAGGACATATATTCCTACATCCTCGAAGGGTATGACCGGAAAGAGGTGATTGATGCCGAGGGGAGACACACTGCAAGTTATGAAAACGTACCGCCGGGGAACTATGTCTTCCGCCTTAAGACCCTCGGAAGGGACAAGACCCACGAGCGCATCCTGAGAATCAAGGTGTTGCGCCATCCTCTCCTGTCATCCTGGGCTATTATGGCATATCTGCTAGTCTTTGCTGCTCTGGCCTACGGAATCTGGAGATACACCTATGACCGCATCAAGGCGCGTGAACTTGTGAGGCTCAGCAGGATGGAGAAACAGAAGGCTGAGGAACTCAATCACCTGAAACTCCAGTTCTACACCAATGTCACCCACGAACTGATGACCCCTCTGAGCATCATCAATGCATCGGTGGAGAGCCTGACAGTCGGAAAATGGAATCCGGACCTGCCCAAAGTCCTGTCTGTCAATACAACCAGGCTGACCAGACTCCTTCAGCAGATGCTTGAGTTCAGAAAAGTCGAGAGCGGGAATCTGAAACTGTCCGTCTCCAGGGGAAATCTCACGAAGTTCATATCTTCTTGTGTGGAGGCTTTCAGCCCTCTGATTGCCGGCAAGGCCCAGAATCTTTCCTTCACGAGTTCCCCGGACCAGATCGAGGGCTGGTATGACACGGACAAGGTTGACAAAATAGTGTACAACCTGCTTTCAAATGCCGCGAAATACACTCCGAAGGGCGGGGACATAAGCGTGAAGGTTTCATCCCTGGCCGACGGTATGGTGATGATTGACGTGGTGAACACGGGGGATACTATGTCCGAGAAGACAATCAAGGGGCTTTTCAAGAGATTCTACGAAGGTGACTACAGAAAGCACAACACCATCGGAACAGGCATAGGATTGTCTCTGGTCAAGGACCTTGTCACTCTTCACAAAGGTGAAATCACTGTGTCAAGCAGTCCGGAACAAGGCAATGTCTTCTCTGTCCGGCTGCCGATCTCGGAGGAGGCCTATGAGGAGGATGAAATCGGAAAGGACACCTCCCAGGACAGTTGTCCTGTCCTGAATACTGCGACAGTGGTTCTGGAGCGTCCCGAGGGACTGTCGAATGACTACACCATTCTTTTTGTGGATGACAATCAGGAACTCTGCTATCTGGTGAAGAGTATGCTTGCGGAGCATTTCAATGTGCTGACGGCAGGGGACGGGAAGGAAGCTCTGGAAATCCTGGAACATTCGGATGTCTCGCTCGTCGTATCCGACGTGATGATGCCTCAGATGGACGGACTGGAACTGTGCAGGACAATCAAGTCCAGGTTTGAATACTGTCACATCCCTGTCATCCTTCTGACCGCAAAAAGTGCCGAGGAAAGCCAGATTGAAGGCTGGCAGGCTGGAACCGACGGGTATGTCTGCAAGCCGTTCTCGATGAAACTTCTCTACGCCCAGATTGTCGAGTGTCTGAGGAAGATTGAACGGAAGGGGGCTGACTTCCGGAAGCAGATTGTCCTGGATGTGGACAATATGGAGTACACTTCAATGGATGAGACTTTCCTGAGAAGAGCCATTGACTGCGTAAATGCCCACTACAAGGACTGTGATTTCGACCTTCCGGAGTTCGTCTCTTCAATGGGAACATCCAAGACTGTCCTGACGGAGAAACTCAAGGCCCTTACAGGGATGTCGCCGGGAGCATTCATCAACAATGTCAGGATGACCGTCGCCTACAAGGCATTGACCGAAAACAAGGATGAAGTGAGGATTTCCGACATTGCTTTTTCAGTCGGATTCAACGACCCGAAATATTTCTCCGCCTGCTTCAAGAAGAAGTATGGGATGACGCCGAAAGCCTATCTGGACAGCATTCGAGGGCAGGTTCTCTGACAAGTGGAGTTTTTGTGAACAATTTTCGACCTTACATAGCCTGTTGCTGAGTTAAATTTGCCGAAACCTAAGTTAATAGCAAAATAGTAAAGCTAATGTCAAACGGATTTTGCAAAGGCTCACTGCTGATTATTTTATCAGCACTGGTCATTATCTCTGGCTCTTTCAATGCATCCGCCCAGACCGTGACGGCAACCGGAACGGTCGTGGATTCCTCGACAGGGGAACCTCTCATCGGAGCGGTCGTGCTCTTGAAAGCCAAGTCTTCAACAGACCACGTCATCACTGATTTAGACGGCCGGTTCAGCCTCAGGGCACCTGCCGGTTCGGTCCTTGAGATTTCTCTGATGGGATATGTAACTCTTGAAGTCAAGGCTGCCGCATCGATGGGCAAAATTGCTCTCGTGCCGGATGTCCATACTCTTGATGAAGTTCAGGTCATCGCCTACGGAAAACAGAGTAAGCTCTCCATCACCGGAGCCATCACTTCAATCGGCACGAGCGAACTTCTGAAATCTCCAGCGGGAAGTGCAGCAAGCGCTCTTGCCGGAGCCGTCACCGGAATTTCCACCGTCCAGACTTCCGGACAGCCTGGTGCGGATGACCCTCAGATTTTCGTGCGTGGAACCGGTTCGCTGTCCAACACGGCTTCCAGCCCTCTCATTTTGGTGGACGGAGTCGAGAGGTCGTTTTTCCAGATGGACCCGAATGAAATCGAGAGTATCACAGTTCTGAAAGATGCCTCTTCGACGGCAGTGTTCGGAGTTCGTGGCGCCAATGGAGTCATCCTCGTGACCACAAGGCGAGGCACCGAAGAAAAGATGAGCATTTCGGTCTCAAGCCAGTTTGGCCTGACCCAGGCGTTGCGCAAGCTTACCTGTGTGGACAGCTACAACTACGCGACCCTCTTCACCGAAGCCCAGAAATCTGATGGTGTCTCCGACAAGAACCTCATCTTCTCCGACTATGTGACCGAGAGATTCCGCCAGGGCGACGAGCCGATAATGTTCCCGAATGTCAACTGGCAGAAGGAAATCTTCAAGGATTTCTCCTGGCAGACACAGCACAATGTCACCATGTCCGGTGGCGGGAAAAGATTCCGCTACTTTGTTTCATTGGGCTATCTGCACCAGGACGGTGTCCTGAAGCAGAATTATGAAACCTTCAATTCGAACTTCCGCTACGACAGGTTCAACTACAGGACCAATGTGGATGTGAACCTCACGAAGACGACCTTGCTCAAACTCAACATCGGAGGCCGTCTGGGCAGCCGCAAGGAACCGCAGAACGAGGACCTCTGGAGGACCGTGATGTGGTGCGTGCCATTCTCGAGTCCGGGTTTCGTGGACGGGAAACTCATCCAGAACGGCTTCAATCCATACATCCCGATCGGAGAAACCAAGTCTCCTTACGACTATTACTACAACTGGGGTCTTTACACAACCAACCAGAATGTCCTGAATCTCGACCTGGCTATCGAGCAGAATCTCGATTTTGTCACAAAGGGCTTGAGCGTACAGGCCAAGGGAGCCTACAACACTACCCACAGCGTGACAATCCTCCGTTCTCCGACGGGTACCGACAGTACTTGGATTCCGATTTACAAGGGCTCAGTCACACAGCCCGGAATGGATATTTCCGACCCTCGTTTTGACAACACTATCGTTTACCGGACCGAGGGCATCAGCAACCTCAAAGAGCCTCTTTCCTATTCCGAGACTTCTTCTGGCCGTGCCAGGGACTGGTATCTCGAGGGATCAATCAATTACAACCGCACTTTCGGAGACCACGCTGTCTCGGGTCTCCTCCTCTACAACCAGAGCAAGAAATATTATCCTTCCTCATATTCCGACATACCAACGGGATATGTGGGATATGTCTGGAGGGCCACATATTCCTACAAACAGAAATATATGCTTGACCTCAATGCCGGCTACAACGGTTCCGAGAACTTCCTTCCAGGCAAGCGTTACGGTTTCTTCCCTTCCGTTTCGGCCGGATGGGTGGTTTCGTCCGAGAAGTGGATGAGCAAGGCCGAGGTGATTGATTTCCTGAAAATCAGGGCTTCGTACGGAATTGTCGGCAATGACAAATATTCCGGAGAGCGTTTCCTCTACCTTGGAGGCTGGAACGGCAACCACAGTGCTGTTGGTGATGGAGCCTATGGCAGTTGGCAGTTCGGCATCAATCCGACCATCGGGATGCTGCGGGATGCGGTCGAGAGCCGCCAGGGCAATGAGGACGTGACCTGGGAGAAGGCCTACAAGCAGAATTACGGAATCGATTTGAAAATGTTTGACAACCGCCTGTCTTTCAACGGTGATCTCTTCTTTGAACACCGTAAGGACATTCTCTCCAAAAGGAAGACATCCCCGTCGGTGACAGACTACAAGCTCCCTCTTATGAACCTGGGAATTGTGGACAACTGGGGATATGAACTCTCTCTGGGATGGAAGGACACGCGCCCGAGTCGCAAGGTAGGCTACTGGATAACTGCGAATATGTCATATTCCAAAAACAAGATTATCTTTATGGATGAGGTGACTCCGAACGAGTGGTATATGGCCCAGACGGGACGCCCTACCGGACAGAGCTACGGTCTTGTGTTCGACAGGTTCTACCGTCCGTCCGATTTCGGCTCCGACGGAAATCTGCTTAAAGACGACGAAGGCAGGTACCTTCTTCCGGAGCAGCCCGGAACAAACAAACCGGGTGACCCTCTGTTCAAGGATTTGAACAATGACGGGAAGATTGACGGGAACGACTGTACCTTTTACGGATACTCCGCCCGTCCTGACTATGTCTTCGGTCTTGTGGCGGGACTCAGCTGGAAGGGATTGTCGGTTTCTATGCAGTGGACCGGGGCCCTGCACGCATCGAGGGTGCTTTCGGGCGAGTACCGCACTCCTTTCGGAACCCAGAACTCCCGAAGCCTTCTGACCTATCTGGCTGACGGCAGGTGGACCGAGGAGAATATGGCCAATGCCCGTTTCCCGAGACTTACATTCGTGAACAAGACCCAGTACACCAGAGATTCCGACCTCTGGCTGATGGACGGTTCCTATCTGAGGCTCAAGACGGCCGAGGTCGCCTACACATTCAAGGACAAGGCCCTCGGGAAAGCCGGAATCTCATCTTTCAAAGTCTTCCTGAGCGGTTACAACCTTCTGACCCTGTTCTCTGAACTCGAGCAGTATGACATTGACCCCGAAGGCAGCACCGGAGACGGGACCTACACCTATCCAAACAACAGGATTTTCAACTTCGGCATTAATATAACGTTCTGATGATGAAAAAGATATTTACAAATATAATGGCTGCTGCCGTGCTCTTTGCCGCTTCTTCCTGCAGCGACCTCAAATTCGGCAACGCCTTTCTCGAAAAGGCGCCTGGAGCGGATATGACCCTTGAGCAGATCTTTTCGTCGAAGTTGTATGCCGAGAGAGAACTCATCGGTGCATACGCCTCGCTCCGTACCTGTCTGACAGTCCATTCCAACAACGGAAATTACGAGTTTCAGAACGGAGGGAACAAAATCGGCTGGGACAATCTTGATACAATGACCGACCTGATGCAGAGCCACTGTACCTGGGGAGGTGTTATCAAGACCTACTATGCAGGCACCTACAATGCCGAGGCGGAGAATGATGGGTACGGAAAATTCGGATTCCATCCGGATCAGGAAGGCGCCTGGACAGGAATCAGGCGCGCGTGGATTTTCATCAACAATGTGGACAAGGTCCCCGATATGACTGATGAGGAGAAAAAAGTTCGCAAAGGTGAGGCAAGGATGATCATAGCACTTCAGATGCACGAGATGCTCCGTCATTTCGGAGGAGTGCCGATTCTGGATGACTATGCCACCCCGGAAAATGAAATGACTGCGGACTATTCCCGCAGAACGGTAAGACAGTGTGTGGATTTTATTGTGAATATGTGCGATCAGGCAGCGAAAGAGCTTCCGTGGACTGTCGCAGATGCGGACAACGGAAGAATGACCGCTGCCGGAGCACTCGCACTGAAGGCAAGGGTGCTTCAACTTGCGGCCCGTCCACTGTTCAATGCATCGACTCCTTACCTTCAGGCACAGGAACCGACGGCAGCCAACAAAGCTTCCGTAAAGGAGGATCCTGCACTGATGACCTGGCTCGGTTCCTACACGCAGGAGAACTGGCAGGCCGTGGCTGATGCCTGTGAGGATTTCTTCAAGAAGAACACGGAAAACGGTGATGCCTACAGGATGGTGATGCCTCAGACAAATGACGCCGAGGGCTACCGTCAGGCTTTCAGCACCTGCTACGCTGATAGGGAATCCCCGGAAATCATCATACACACCGGTAGGGCCATACCGACCTACTCCAATACCTATCACAGGTTTTATTTCGGTCTGACCGACCAGGGACAGGCAGGAAGGGGATATGGCGGAGGCTGCGTGACCCTGAATTTCGTGGATATGTTTACCGCTGCCGACGGCACACCTTCCGATTACAGAAAATGGCTTTCCGACCACGGTCACGACGGAACGGTTTACAACAATCCTTTCACGGGGAAGGACCCTCGTCTTTACGAGACGGTGCTGATAGCCGGTGACCGTTACAGGACACGTTGTGCCGAGACCTGGATTGACGGTCTGGAACACGGAAGTTCAGCCAATCCGAAATGTGCCACGGGCTTTATTATCAGGAAGTTCCTTTGGGATTACAATGACGAGTTCCTCAACAAGGCCACCAATTCGGCCTATATCCGTCTTCCTGAACTCTATCTGATGTACGCTGAGGCTCTGAACGAGCTTGGCCGTTCAGAGGAAGCCCTTTCCTGGCTCAACAAGACCCGCACAAGGGTGGGCCTTCCGGAAATGACCCTTCCGAATGCCGCCAAGCTTCATTCGGGGCAAGCCCTTCCGGACTATCCTGAATGCAGCCTCCAAGGTGACAAATACCTTCGCGAGGAGATTTTAGATGAAAGGGCGAGGGAGTTCTGTTTCGAAGAAGTCCGCTGGTTCGACATCGCTTTTTGGAAGAGGGAGGACCTGATGCGCAAGCTTCTCTACGGAATCCAGATAACCCGCAAGAGTGGTTCTTTCGAGGAGGGCAACCTTGTTCTCACCTATTCAGACCCGTCAAAGATGGACCAGGGCAGAATCTGGCAGGATAAATTCAGCCCGAAATGGTTCCTGAGCGCGTTCCCGTCCGATGAGATCAACAAGGGATATGGACTGGTCCAGAACCCGGGATGGTAGTAATTTGAAAATATTGAAATGATGAAAAAACAGATATACATTACCCTGGCTCTCCTGTTGCTGTCAGCCTCACTCTCCTTTGCACGAGAAATAAACCCGATCAGGGACACCGTCCTTTTCCTGGGTTACGACAAGTCTGTCAGCACGGACCTTTCAACAGTCAGCGCTTCCAGCATAGGGGTACAGGCCCTTCAGATTGTCCGTGGAAGACAGGCACTTGCAAGCATAGCCGGAATGCTTCCCGGAGTGAATGTGACAAGCGGAGGAAATCTTCCGGACAACGGACAGGCAATGTTTGTCAGGGGAAGGGGCTCCTTCTCGGGCAACAATGTGATGTACATAGTTGACGGTGTCGAGAGATCTCCGGCGTTCATCGGAGCAGAAGAGGTAGAGAACATCACGGTTCTCAAGGATGCCGCCGCAATCGCAATCTACGGAAACAGGGGAGCGGACGGAGTGATTGTCATCACGACCAAGAGGGGACATACTCCGGGAATGAGAATCAATGCCGAATACAGTTTCGGCGTCCAGACCCCGTTTGCAATGCCTCAGATGGCGGACGGCCTTACCTATGCCAATGCAGTTAATGAGGCACTTGCCAATGACGGCCTTCAGCCGAGATACACGGCTGCCGACCTTAAGGGAATCGCACAGGGCAGTTCCCTCTTCCCTTCGGTGGACTGGCAGAAGGAAGTTCTCAGGAAGACGGCATTCGTCCACGACCTGAACGTTTCCATGGAGGGAAAGGAGAAACGCTTCCGCTACTATGTGCTCGCCAACTACAACGGCTACGATGGCCTGTTCAACAACACAAGGATGAATGACGGCTACAGCACCCAGTTCCAGAATTCCTGTCTCAAACTCAGGACCAACCTTGAATCGGAAATGACAAGGACCACCCGAATCAGGATCAATATGATGGGTCGTCTCTCTCAGACACAGCAGCCTTACGCGGGAACCTATGTCTCGGGAATCTACACTACTCCGGCAATCGCTTTCCCTCTCAAGTCCGAGGACGGTCTCTGGGCACGGTCGGAACTCTTTGCGAATCCTCTTTCGACCTACACCCAGAGTGGATATTCGGTTTCTCTCCAGAGAACCCTTCTTGCTGATATCTCGATCATCCAGGACCTGTCGATGCTGACACAGGGACTCTCCCTGACACTCAAGGGCGCATTCGACAACAGTGCGATGATCAATGACAACAGGTCAAAGACCTACAAGTATGCAAAGATGGCCTACGACCGGGACGATAATGGAGACGTTCAGAAACTCAACTGGTCCGAATACGGCAATGACACCGACCTGTCCTTCTCATCTGCTCTTGCAGGCGGAAGCAATGTCAACAACAATTTCTCCGTAACGGCAATGGCTGACTACGACAGGGCCTTCGGCAAGAATGGCGTGAAGGCTTCCTTCATCTGGTCGATGGACAGATGGAAGAACAGGGGAAAGTGCAATGTGTATTCCTACAATGATTTCATCCTCAGGGCAGGATATGACTACGACCACAGATATCTCGTGGATGTAGTGGCGACCTGCTCAGGCAGTGCTTTCCTCGAGAAAGGGAAGAAATATCGTTTCTATCCTGCCGTTTCCGCAGCCTGGATCATCTCGAACGAGTCTTTCCTCAAGGATGCTTCCGGACTCGACCTTCTGAAGCTTCGCGCAAGCTATGGAATCACCGGTTACGATGCAAGGCTGGGTTACGGTCTGGACACTCCGAACAACGGCGGTGGCAGTGGATTTGTTGCAATGGTCGGCTCGTCCGAATCCGGAATGATGCAGGGCTCCTACCCTTCTTACGGGGCTCTCCCGGAAACGGACTTCAAGGCCAATGTAGGAATCGATCTTCGGGCCTTCGGAGGTCTTGAGGTAAGCATTGATGCCTTCCGCAACCACAGGAAACATCTGAAGGTGTCATCCTCCGGAGTATATTCCTCATTGCTTGGCCTCGGCGCTCCGTACATTTTCAACGGAGAGACCCTGAACTGGGGAGGCGAACTTTCCGCAAGCTGGAGCCAGACGGTCGGAGATTTCTCCTGGCACATAGGAGGCTGCATTTCCTACACTAAGGACAAGATTCTTGAAATGGGTGAGGAATACCATCCTTACTCCTATATGTATCGGACCGGTCACTCCATCACGGCCTTGACCCTCTATACCAGCGACGGCCTCTACAGCACCTCCGATTTCGATTCCAAGGGCAATCTGCTTCCGAAATACCCTCACAGCACCCTCGACGGAAAAGGAGTGAAACCGGGAGACATCCGCTACAAAGACATCAGCGGGGATGGCGTGATTGACGTGAATGACAAGCAGTATATGGATCAATACCACACCCTTCCTTCAGCCGTTTACGGTATCCAGCTGGGATTCAAATGGAAGGGTCTGGGTTTCGAGGCCACTTTCGACGGACGCATCAACCAGTATGCCATGCTCACAACCGGGTCAATTTACTGGCCTCTCTACAATGATGACAAGAACATCTCGATGCACTATTACAACAACCGCTGGACACCGGAAAACCAGAATGCCCGCTATCCGCGTCTGACCACCCTGAGCAACGGGAACAACTTCCAGGGAGGAAGTGATTTCTGGGTTGAAAAGTCCGACTGGTTCAAGCTCCGCTCGGTCTATGTTTACTACGAATTCCAGTCAGAGGCATTGATGAGGGCGAAATTCCGTGAGATTTCCATTTTCTTCCGGGGACTGAATCTTTTCTCTGTTGACAGAATCAAGATTTTCGACCCTGAGTCCATATCCCTTGGTTATCCTTCCGTGAGGTCATTCTCCTTCGGACTTAAATTCACATTCTAATTCTCGTCATATGAACAATATAATGAAATATATGGCTCTTTCGGCAGCCCTGATTGCCGGCCTGGGTTCCTGCGATTTTCTCGAACAGACGGAAAATACCTACCAGACCACCGACTATCAGTTCAGTTGTTTTGAAAACGTGAAGAAAGTCTGCTCCCACGTTTACAGCTATCTTGATGTTGACACCGAATGGCTGTGGACAACCCAGAGCAGCGCCACCGACGATGCTGTGTATGCGTGGGAAAGCAATGGCATCAAAACCTATTATGACGGGACCTGGAGTCCCCGCAACACAATCAACGACTGCTTCTCTCATTACTATGCAGGCATAGCACAGGCCAACTATTTCCTTGAGAATGCACCTGACGATTTCCCTGAGACGCAGTACCTGGAAGATTACAAGGACAGGATGCAGCAGTTGAAAAACTATCCCTACGAAGTCCGTTTCCTGCGTGCCTGGTACCATTTTGAACTGATGCGACGCTACGGTGACATCGTCCTGATGGATCATAGCGCCGACCCGGCAAAGGTCAATGAAATGGTTCCTTCGGATTTTCACACTGTGACAGAGTGGATTGTAGGAGAACTGGATGAGATTACACCGAAACTCCCGGTGAGCTATGCGGAATTTGTCACCGGAAGGACAAACAGAATCACAAGGGGAGCGGCAATGGCCTTCAAGGCGAGGGTACTTCTCTACGATGCCAGTCCGCTTCACAATCCGACCGGAGACAAAACCCGCTATGAAAAAGCTGCGGCAGCAGCCAAAGATGTCATTGACAGTGGTTGGTATTCCCTTGTCAAAGAACAGAAGATCAACAACTTCAATGCAAAGGGTTACATATTCGGAATCATCCGTTCTGCAAGCAACGGTCTTGAAAGTTCCAATTTCCCAATGGGAGTGGAGGGCGGAAATTCAGGAGCTTGCCCGTCGCAGAACCTTGCCGAGGCATTCGACCTGCTGGACGGTACTCCTTTCAACTGGGACAATCCTGCCCACCGTGCCATCGCACTCGACCCGTCAAAGAGAGACCCGCGTTTTGCAGAGACTTTCTATGTCAACGGCTCGATGTTCAAGGGTAAACCTCTGGAAATGTGGGAGGGCGGACAGAACGCACTTCCGAAGAAAGGTGCGACCCCGACTTCCTACTACCTGCGCAAGAACCTCATAGAGGAGACCTCGTTCGTGACTGGAAATTCGATTTCATACCCTCACATCTATCCCATCATCCGATTTGCGGAAATGTACCTGATTTACGCCGAGTCCCTTTACCTTGCGACAGGTGATGCCTCTTTCAAGGGAAGTCTGGGACAGGTGAACTACACTATGTCTCCGCTGGAAGCCCTGAATGCCGTCCGTGCAAGGGCAGGTGTCGGTCAGGTGGGTGCGACGACTGATTTCCTGAAGACCGTTCAGAAAGAAAACCGCGTCGAGTTCGCCTTTGAGAATCATCGTTTCTGGGACACAAGAAGATGGAAACTCCAGTGCGGGGATACCCAAATCTACGGTCTTTCTCTCGTGAAGGATGAGGCGAGCGGGACAGTGACTTACACAAAGACCCTTGTACAGACAAGAAAATGGGATGACAAATACTATCTCTACCCTTATTCCGATTACGAAAGATACAAAAACTCCAATCTCCAGGTCAATCCCGGATGGTAGGACAATTTTACAGACACAATATTAACAACACTTTTAATCAAACTTTTATGAAGCTCAAAAATTTGTTCCTGAGCGCTCTTTGCGTGATTTCGCTTGGAATGCTCTACTCTTGTACGGAAAAAACTCCTGAGGGACCTGTCTATTCGGACAAACCTTTTGATGCAATTTCCCTTGAAATTGACGGAGAGACAGTTGAAGGCGTTGTCGTTGACAACACCGTTTCCTTCCGCTTCACTACTGCCGAGAACTTCTCTGCAGCAAAGCTCATCCTCAATGTGAATGACGGATGGAAACTCGTTTTCCCTGCGGATCCGGACAACTATGATGTAAGCACCGACCCGAACATCTACTTCACCGACCCTAATGGAAAGAAAGTTAAGTATGTCGTGACCATCACTTCAAATGCCCTTCCTGTGGCTGACGGTTCAAAAGTGTCAGTGGAAGGCGGATATGCAGTGAATTACAATGTGGCTACAAAGGCATTCGTCATCACTTACGCAGCCGGAATGGACCGCAGCAAGGTTACCCTTGTCTTCGGTGAAGGGGCATTGATGGAGGGAGCCAAGGTGGAAAATCCAACCGTTGACCTTTCAGAAGGTCCTGCAGAAATTTCCATCACAGTTGGTACCACAACAAAGAAATTCCCTGTCAGCATCGACTATTCCGCTGTTCTTGGCGATCCGAAAGCCTGGGGTTTCGAGGAGACTACCACCGATGCACAGAGGGCAAAGATTCCTTCTTTGACAGTCCTCAATTCCAAAGCTCTGAAGAAACAGGTACCTGCACCTAACACCGGGAACGAGACACAGGCTTGGTGGGACAACTCCGGCTATGAGGACCAGATTGCAAAAATGGGTCTTCTGGGTGACTATGATGCCAACAAGGCAATGGTTGATATGACTACCTGCGATTTCACTATCGTTACTTTCAACGAGCGTGACTACAAGGGCAAGATCATCTCCGACGAGACTGCCGTCAAGAGTGGAAAATCAGCTGAAAGTGTAAATTCCCTGATTACAATGAGCGGCTGTCCTGCTGCCTGGACCTGCTGGGTGAAATCCGAAGGAAAGATCGTTTCCAAGGCATCCGCTTCCTGGTGGACAGGCGTGAAGGCCAAAGGAACGTCCCACGGTCTTTGCTTCGGCTTTGACTCAAATGGCAAGATGGGCATGAAGCGTATCACCCCTGACCCTAGTGCAGACATCTTCCACGTCCTTGGTGACTTCAGGAAGGCTTCCGACTTCGGTTTCGACTATGGAACCAAACTTGATGACACGTCATACGCTCCTTTCAGGGATGACTTCAAGGTTGAAGGTGAGGACTGGGCCGTTACAGGCGCCGCATATTTCAACCCTGCACTCGTTGTTGACGGCTACAAGGTCCGCTTTGCAGACGCTATGGCAAACGACGGTGACACCGAGGTCATCGGACAGGGCTTCAATGGCACAAGGTCACGCTGCTTCATCGGCCGCACAATCGACAACAAACTCGGCCTTGCAACCATCAACGACAAGACTATGACCATTATGCAGGGTGCATACGTCCTTGCAGACCTCGGCTGGACCGATGTTTACTATGTCGGTGGTGACAACTATCAGGCAGATTCATTCCAACCTACAATCGTCATCGACTGTAAAGTAGTAGCCGGACAGGAAGGTCAGATGTCCAAATATGTCATTGCATTCGAGGCGAAATAATTTCTGAACCATTATGCTCCGATCTGGCAGATATTTTCTTGTGCTTGCAGCGGCAGGACTTTCTCTTGCCGCCTGCAGGCGGTCTGAAGTTCCCTCTTCAGAGATTCCTGACGGTTCTTTCGAGGTTTCGGTCGAAGGAGTGCCTCAGGAGATGGAGGACTGGGACTGCATAGTCTATTCTTTCAAGGGTGAAGACTGCGTGGATGTGGCCGAGGGATCTTCCAAACGACCAGCCACGGTGCTCACTTCTGGGGAGAGGATGAATGTCATAGCTTCAGACAGGATGGAAAAATTTGTCATAGGGGCAAGGACGGAGGGACTTCCTCTGTCATCCTACTTTTTCTATCCCAAGGACACGGCCTCGGATTTGCCGGGGCTGTGGCATTGGGACGGAAAGTCTTCTCAAGCCTATGCTTCGGCGGTGCCTCTGACTCTTTTTACTCCGTCGTTCACTATGACTGTCACGGGTGCTCCTCAGACTTTTGTCTCTGCCAGGACGACAATCTCAGGCCTTGCGGACAGGATTTCCCTGCCGGGATGGATTACTTCGGCAAAGGACGGTGGCTGGTCGAAGACCTTTGAGGTGACAGGAGAAACGCCTGAGATAGGGTCTTTCCTGATGCCGATGTGTGGGGATGGTGACTGGATTCTGCCGGTGGACCTGAAGATTGACGGCCTGGAAACCGACAGGATTGACATATCCCTCACCAAACCTCTTGTCATGGGATGCAGTCTCTCCCTTGAACTGGATTTCTCCAGATTCGAGACTGACGGACTTCTCGCCTGCTGGGTGAAAATGTCTTCCGCAGACTCTGCACAGCCTGTAGTCTGGGGAAAGACGGTCCAGCTGAAGGAAGTCCTCAAAAAGAATATTCATTACAGCGTGAGCGTTCTTCAGGGCGACGGACAGTGGAAGGAGGCCTTTGTGCACGATGCCCTTGTGTCGGATGCTCCGAACCATCACACCCAGATCTGGAATGACTGGGACAACTCCAAGAGACTGCGCGACACTGCCAGTTTCGTGAATTTTACCGCAGATTTTGATTCTCCCGTGACAATCAGGGTGAAGAAACTCAGCGGATCCTACTCAAGCGTGAAAGTGCGCCCGACCCTCTCGGGAATCGTTCCGGTGGCCGTGGATGCCAACACGATCGAACTCACCATACCTTCCTGGCAGGCCAGGAAGTTCTCCATTGAATATGACGGGGACCGTTTCCACAATCTGATGGTCCTGCCCGAGAAACCGGATCCGGACAGACCTGACCCCGAAAATCTCCCTTCAAATGTCATCTACTACGGTCCCGGAGTGTGGAATCCGCAGTGGATTACCCTGAGGGACAACCAGACACTTTACATAGACGAGGGTGCCGTCGTCTATGCCAAAATCAATTCGGTCGGTGACAACACGGCCATCAAGGGCAGGGGAGTGCTCTCAGGAGCACGTCTCCCCCACACTGGAGACAGATATGCCAGCGGCTACCAGTTGATTGAAACCAATGCTACAAAAACCGGCACCCGCAACGGTTTCACGGTAGAGGGCATAACCGTCGTTGATTCTCCGAGCTGGACTTTTTCGATTTACCGCACTGACAATGTCCGAATCGAGAACACGAACATAATCTGCTGGATTCTGAACGGGGACGGAATCGATTTGTGTTCCGTCAGCGATGCCGTAATCCGGGGCTGCTTCATCAGGACTTATGATGACTGCATTACCCTGAAGGTCAATCATCTTTCCCTTGATGATACCAAAAATATCACCATTCAGGACAACCTCATCTGGGCTGACTTTGCCGGTGGCATCGTCGTTGGTCCGGAAAGCGGCTCAACACAGACCGGATGCATCCACGATGTGCTTGTTTCGAACTGCACCGTGCTTGATTATCCGACAAAAAACAGCAATTACTCCAATGATGACCGTGGAGGTCTGTGCATCAGCCAGTATCCTTCGGGCGGTACCACATCCGGCACTATTTCAGACATCAGCTTCCAGGACATCGTCATTGACAACATCCGTCCGAACGGCCGGCCTGTTTCTGTCTGGCAGAAACCATCGCAGGGAGGCTGCCTGATGGAAAGGGTGAAGTTTTCGAACATATCCATCCTTTCGGACACAGGGTGCGGAATCTCTACGGTGGTCTCGAATGGAAACACCATCAAAGGCCTGGAAATCAAGAATGTAACCTACAATGGGACGTTGATTCAGAACACTTCCCAATGGCTGGTCAGCGGTGATAATATAGAAATTGAATATTAAACAATATGAAAAAGTTGATGATGGCCGCGGCGGCCTACCTTTGCGCCGTCTGCTGCTCTTCTCCCAGTCAGGAGGACCTGTCAATTGTCCCGCAGCCGGGCGCAATCTCGCTATCCGGCGGATGGTTCCGCACGGACAGCGCTGAATTCCGTGCGAATCCGATGACCTGTGTCAACTTTGTCGATGACAAGTCAATCCCAGCCGAGGGCTACAGGCTGACTGTCGGAAGACGGAAAATCACAGTGAACTGTTCAGATGAGGACGGAGCTTTCTACGCTGTCCAGACCCTGCTGCAGATACTGACGGACAAGGGTCTGCCTTGTGTCAGGATTGAAGATGCCCCCCGCTTTCCTTACCGGGGATTCCATCTGGATGTTTCGAGACATTTTTTTCCTAAGGAGGAAATTTTCCTTCTGCTGGACCAGATGGCCCGCTACAAGATGAATTACTTTCACCTTCATCTGACAGACAACGGTGGATGGAGAGTGAAACTCGACCGTTACCCTGAGCTTACAGCCAAAGGTGCCTTCCGCACGCAGAAAAGTTGGATCGAGTGGTGGGACAAGCAGGACAGACATTATCTTGACGAGGGTACTCCGAATGCCTATGGCGGTTATTACACCAAGGATGAACTCCGGGAAATAGTAGAATATGCCGCTGCGAACCACATCGAGGTAATCCCCGAAATCGAATTCCCGGCACATTCCGATGCGGTTTTCATCTCCCATCCGGAGTTGTGCTGCAAGGGTAGGGCCTACACAAGCGGTGAATTCTGTGCCGGAAATCCGCAGACCTACGAATTCTTTGAAAATGTCCTTGACGAGATAATGGAGGTCTTTCCTTCTGACTACATCCACATCGGAGGAGACGAGGCCCGCAGGGAAAGATAATGTGCGGCTGGGACGAAATCAGCAAAAACGAACTCTATCCTGAATCGGTGGTTTACTCCTACCGTGGTCAGGAATATGTCTCACAGGCGGCTAACAAGGGCCAGAAGGTAATATTCACCCCAGGGGCAGCCCTCTATTTCGACTGGTATCAGGACACTCCCCAGACCCAGCCGAGGGCAATGGTAGGTTATTCTCCTATCAGAAAGGTTTACCTGACTGAACCTCTTGCAGACACCCCTCAGAAGGCCCTTTTCAATGAGGAACTCATTCTTGGGCACAAAATCGACAGGGAAATCGAATGGATTAGCTCAGAGGAGGCTGCCGGCAATCTTCTGGGAGTCCAGGGCTGTGCCTGGAGCGAGTTCATCGATGACTGTCAGCATCTGGAATATATGGTCTTTCCTCGTCTTCTTGCAGTTGCGGAACTTGGCTGGACACCGTCACATCTGCGTGACTGGGACTCATTCAAATGCAGGATGAATGCTCACGTTGTCTCTCTCCGTTCAATGGGTCTGAACTGCTATCCTCTCTCAGACAGGATTGACATCAGTTCCGTGGCATCATCGGGAAGCGCCCTGGTCAGCCTGGAATGTGAAAAATATCCGTCGGAAGTCCGTTACACAACCGACGGAAGCACTCCTTGCTCTTCTTCTCCTCTCTACGAGAAGCCTTTCGAGGTGACTGAGCCCGTCCTTGTGAAAGCCTCCCGTTTTGAATCAGGCACTCCTCTGGGTGTGGACTCCCTTTTCGTGGGGACGGATTCTTCCATGGTTGAATATTTCCCTTATGTAGAACCGGACCATTGGAAAAACCTATGAGGAAGATTCTGACCCTTCTCCTGCTTCTGCCCTTAGCTTTGTCCGCGGCCTCCGGCCGTGGGACCGACTATGTCGTCGAAGTTGACCGCGGAGACGGCTTTGTTCCCGTAACGGTATATAAAGCCCTGTGTTCCGATTCTGCGGCTCATCACCCGGAAATCTGGAATGACTGGAACAATTCCAAGGCTCTAAGAGACACGATGTCCATAGCCCTTGTGGAATGTCCCGGGGACTTTCCTCTCAGAGTCAGGGTCAGGCGCAGGGATGCCTTTTCAGATGTTCGCATCAGGCCAACTTATTACGGTATTGTTCCGGAAGTAGTTGACAACCACACGGTTGAATTTTTGGTTGATGAATATTCCCACAGAAAGATTTCGGTCGAGTTTGACGACGACCGTGCAACGAACCTATTTCTGATTTGCAACATCCCCGACAGGGAGAAACCTTCTTTGGATGATCCTTCCGTTATTTACTACGGCCCTGGTGAACATCGCGAAGGGAAGGTGGTTCTCAAGCAGGGACAAACCCTGTATGTGGACTATGGTGCGGTACTTTATGCTGCTGTCGAGATTCAGGGCAATGACTGCAGAATCGCAGGCCACGGCATCATCACCGGAGCGGAACTCCCTCACACAGGCACCCAGTGGGCCAGCGGCGAACTACTGATTGAGTGCAACAAGGACCGCAGTCCGGGAAGGCGGAATCTTGTCATAGAGGATGTTACCATTATAGATTCCCCTAGCTGGACGGTTTCCGTTTACAATATGTCCGATGTCAGAATCGAGAATATCAACCTGGTCAACTGGATTCTGAACGGAGACGGGATCGATGTGGTCTGCTCCCGGGAAGTGCTCCTGAAAGACTGCTTTATCCGCTGCTACGATGACTGCATTACCCTGAAAGTCAGGCACAATGCAAAGCCTATGTCCGACCTTGAAAACATACGGATTGAAGGCTGCCTCATTTGGGCTGATTTTGCCAGGGGTGTGGTGATTGGCCCCGAGGCTGGAAATGAGGCGGTTTCATCCGGAGCAATCAGGAATTGCACGGTGTCTTCCTGCATATTCCTGGAACACAACACAATTGCACAGAAGGACGATGTCCGCGGTGCTTTCGCCATCCATCAGATCAAATCTCCGGAATGGAAGGAAGGCAGACCACCGCAGATGCAGTCCATAGTGGCGAAAAACCTTTATTTCGACCATCTCAGATCCTGTTCGAGGGCAATCGTGATTGCACAGGATGAAAATTCTGTTCCGGGTTGTGTGATGTCTGACGTGGAACTTTCCTATATTTGCATCGATGATGACGGAACTGCCGCTTCGGTTTTTGAAGCCAAGACTTTCCACAACAGGATTGACGGGTTGAAACTCAGTCATTTGAAAAGGAACGGCAAAGCTCTTTTTGCAAGCCCCTGCCGGGGAATCGGCAATCCTTCCCCAGACGGCAAAGTGGATTTTGCCACCCCGGATTCCTCCGTCGTCATCAAAGGAAACATTGACAACCTTGTTGTTGAATAATTGATTATTACAATGAACAGATTGAAAACTATTGCCGTGGCCGGAGTGACGCTCGGAACAATTTCAGGTTGCGGCACTGCCGTTGAACCGGCTCTCCCCTGTGACAGTGCAGTGGAGAAAAGAATTGAAGCAATTTTAGGGAAGATGACCCTCGAGGAGAAGATTGGTCAGATGACACAGCTGACAATCGGGGTGATAATGGACGAGGAAAGGGAACACCTTGTGCCCGAACTGATGGACACCGTCTTCGGAAAATACAAGGTCGGCTCAATTCTCAATGTCATCGGCAACAGCGCGCCCCGGAAGGAAAAATATGTCCGCATCATCTCCGAAATCCAGGAAAAATCCCTGAAGGAAATCGGAATTCCGTGCCTCTACGGCCTGGACCAGATTCACGGTGCCTCCTACATAGCGGGAGCAACCCTTTTCCCTCAGGAAATCAATCTTGCGGCGACTTTCAGCAGAGGATATGCCGAGGATATGGGCCGGGTTACGGCCTACGAGACCCGAGCCGCTTTGGTACCCTGGACTTTCTCTCCGGTGATGGACCTTGGCCGCGAACCTCTCTGGCCCAGGATGTGGGAGAGTTTCGGAGAGGATACCTATCTCAACGCCGAACTTGCAAAGGCGACGGTGCACGGACTTCAGGGAGATGACCCCGGCAATGTGGACGGCAACCACATAGCGGCCTGCATCAAGCATTATATGGCCTATGGAGTCCCTGTTTCCGGACAGGACAGGACCCCTTCGAAGGTCAGTGATGCCGAACTCAGGGAAAAATATTTCGAACCTTTCAAACAATGCATCAGAAACGGAGCCCTTTCCCTGATGGTGAACTCCTCCTCCAACAACGGAGTACCTTTCCATGCCAACCACAAGCTCCTGACAGTCTGGCTGAAGGAAAATCTTGCCTGGGATGGGCTGATAGTGACTGACTGGAATGACATCAACAATCTCTACTACCGCGACAGAATTGCCACAAGCGAGAAGGATGCCGTCAGGCTGGCAATCAATGCCGGCATCGATATGGCAATGGTACCTTCAACCTGGAAATTCTGCATCGACCTGAAGGAACTTGTTGAAGAGGGGGCAGTTGGTATGGACAGGATCGATGATGCAGTGCGTCGCGTTCTGAGGCTGAAAATGCGCCTGGGTCTTTTCGAGAATCCGGTATGGGACACTGACTGCTACACTGACTTCGCTTGTGAGGCATTCTCATCCAATGCCCTTGCAGCAGCCCTTGAGAGCGAGGTCCTGCTGAAGAACAACGGTGTGCTGCCTCTGAAGGGCCCTGAAAGAATCCTTGTCTGTGGCCCGAATGCCAACACTATGCGCTGTCTGAACGGTGGCTGGTCATACACCTGGCAGGGAGATGCATCTGATGCCCACTCGAAGGATTACAACACGATTTACGAGGCTCTTTCCGGTCGTTTCCCCGGTCAGGTGACCTGGTGCCCGGGCCTGGAGTATGCTCCTGAAAAGGGGGACAACTGGTACGAAGAAGGCGAGCCTGATTTCAAGACCCTGCTCAGGGCTGCTTCCGGAGCGGATGTCATTGTTGCCTGCGTTGGAGAAAGAAGTTACTGCGAGACACCCGGAAACTGGAAAGACCTGAACCTCTCTGCAAACCAGCAGGAACTGGTCAGGGTGCTTTCACGCACCGGAAAACCTGTTGTACTGGCCTACAGTGGAGGCCGTCCGCGGGTCATCCGTGAAATTGAGCCGCTTTCCGACGCGGTTGTTGCATTGATGCTCCCGGGAAATTATGGCGGAGATGCTTTCGCCTCCCTTGTCGCCGGAGATGTGAACTTCAGCGGAAAACTTCCTTTCACCTGGCCGAAGTACACGGCCGGATATGCTCCGTACGACTACAAGGTCTCCGAGAATGTGGCTACTATGGAAGGGGAGTACAACTATGACGCGAAGATGGATTCCCAGTGGCAGTTCGGTGAGGGATTGAGCTACACTTCATTTGAATATTCATCCCTCTGTTGCGACAGGACGGAGTTCTCATCGGATGATGTCCTGACATTCACGGTCGATGTGAAAAATGTCGGAAACCGTGCCGGGAAGGAGGCAGTGCTGCTTTTCACAAGTGATATGTACGCGAGCGAGGTCCCTGACGTGCGTCGTCTCAGGGCATTCGACAAGGTTGCCGTCGAACCGGGGCAAACTCAGAAGGTTACTCTCAGCGTCAAAGCCTCCGACCTTGCCTTTGTGGGCCAGGACGGCAGATGGCGTCTTGAGAAAGGTGATTTCCGTGTTGCCTGCGGTCCTCTCAGCATGATTGTCAGATGCACTGAGGACAGAATCTGGGAAGAACCGGACATTCTTTGACTCTATGCTCCCGTTCCCGCGACTCCGCCTGTGCGCTCTGCTGCTGTCCCTGGTTCTTTTTCCGGGGACATCCGTTGCTCAGCCGTCCACGCCCGACGGGTTCTCCAGCCGTTGGACTGACCCGCACTTCCGCTTTGGCCACCCCTATTACAGCCATCTTTTCATTGACACGATCTACAAGGACAGCAACCCTCTGATTCCCTGTCAGAGCGTCTTTGACGTCAGAATCGCCGCCCGGCTGGGCTTCCGCTATGTTGAGGTGAATCTCCACCCTACGGCTACCCCCGGCAAGTACCTTGTCATTCACGGCTACAGGGGTATGCTGGGCTACCAGGTCGAAGACCTTGAAGGCAATTTCGCTCCCGAGGTGGTCATCAGCCAGACTCCTTTCGACACCCTGCGCACAAAGTACCGCTACCGTTCCTCAGATCCGCAATACCGCACCCCGATCACATCCCTCGAAGAATTTCTCCTCGAATGTCGCAGTTGTGGGGTTGCCCCTTTGATTCAGTATGTGGATGAAACCTCCCTGGAAATAATCCGCAGCATTATGGGCGACGACTACATCCTCTACGGCGGTCGCAGAAACCTTGGGCACAAGGGAATGATAATGGAGTACAAGTCCTTTCCCACCGTTGGGGAAGTGGTGGAGCAATGCCGGTATGTGGGAGCACCGTATATGTACTGTATGGGAAATGTCAGCGCATTTTCTGACGAACAGTTGAGGCAGATTGCTGCCGGAGCACATTCCCACGGCTGTTATGTCGGTTTTGCAGGTTGCTACGAATCCCCCGAGACCTCCGCCAGTCTGTTTTCCCTCGGCTTCGATTTCTCCGCTTCCGGTTGGGACATCAATGAAATACGCCACGGCAATCTCTGCAACATTTCTCTTGAGAATAGTGTTTCCCTGGAACCCGGTGAACTCTTGAAACTCAAAAAGAAACGCCTGCCGGAACTTTTCCTTTCGGGAGCCAGCCTGAGAATCGCTTTCAAGGGAACCCTTCACATCAGGATGGGCAGTCACATCGACTCCGATTTCACAAGCGACGGCTCGACATCCATCCACCTGAGTACATATTTCCTTGAAGAAAGTCCCGATTTCAGCATAAGCGCCGTTGACTCTACGGAAATAACATATCTCACCTACAGGGTTTCTGAATTTTGATAATATAATGAATATAAAATATACCGTATATGAAAGGATATAAAATACTACTTGCCGCATTCGCGGCTCTGTCGCTCAATGTCGTACCTTCCCACGCGCAGAAGACGCCTCGTCTGGGTAAAGACCCCGTGAAAAACATAGTGAAGGCTATGAGCCTTGAGGAAAAGGCTGCGCTTGTCTGCGGAACATGGTCTGCCGGATATGCCGGTGACGGGACTGTCGGAGGGAAGACCTTTGCGATGGTTGCCGGTGCTGCGGGAATCACAGAGGCTTTCGACAAGTACGGCATACCTCACACCGTGATGGCTGACGGCCCTGCCGGACTGCGCATTGACCCTCACAGGAAAGATGATGACAGGACATACTGGTGCACGGCTTTTCCTGTGGGGACGATGCTGGCGGCTACCTGGGATTCAGAATTGATTGAGGCTTGCGGCAGGGCAATGGGAAATGAAGTTCTGGAGTATGGCTGTGACGTCATCCTCGGACCGGGACTGAACATTCACCGCAATCCTATGTGCGGCAGAAACTTCGAGTACTATTCCGAAGATCCGGTGCTCAGCGGGAAATGTGCTGCGGCAATGATCCGGGGCATACAGTCCTGCGGCGTGGGGACCTCCGCAAAGCATTTCGCGGCGAACAACCAGGAATCCTGCCGTATCCAGAACAATGCTGTCGTGTCTCAGAGGGCTCTGAGGGAGATTTACCTCAAGAGTTTCGAGATTGCGGTCAAGGAGGGGAATCCGTGGAGCGTGATGTCTTCCTACAACCGAGTCAACGGCACCTATTCGATGGAAAGCCGCTTCCTGCTGACGGATGTTCTTCGGAAGGACTGGGGCTACAGGGGCATTGTGGTCTCAGACTGGTTCGGCAAGAGGGACACCCCTGCCCAGATTCACGCCGGAAATGACCTTCTGATGCCGGGAGAACAGGCTCAGGTGGATGAAATCATTGCTGCGGTCCGCTCGGGGGCGCTTGCCGTGGAGGACCTTGACATCTGTGCCGGCAGGGTGCTGGAATATGTGCTCAAGACCCCTCATTTCAGGAAATATGCCTATTCGGATGCCCCTTCGCTTGAGCAGAATGCCAGGGTCAGTGCCTCAGCTGCCTCAGACGGCATTGTCCTTCTGAAAAATGAAGACGGGGCATTGCCTCTGGCGGAGGGTGCCAATGTCTCCCTTCTGGGAGTGAACGCCTACGACGGAATCGTGGCCGGAATCGGTGCGGGTTTCGTGAACTCGTCCTACAAGGTGAATCTGGACGAGGGCTTGCGGAATGCCGGCTTCATCCTGAATCTGAAGACTGATGCGGTTTACAGAAGGTATATGGACTATTCCGAGGCTTTGCTCGGAGAGGAAAATTCCCGCAAGCATCTTGGTGACAGAACCTTCTCTGCCGAGGCTTTCCTCAGCGATGCATTTCTGGGGATGCGTGCGGCTGACAGCGACATTGCAGTCATCTCTTTCGGCCGTCTGAGCGGGGAGTACAATGACCGCTACACCAGGGATTTCTACCTTCACGAAGATGAACTGGACCTTCTGCGCAGGACCTGTACCGCCTTCCATTCACGCGGCAGAAAGGTTGTTGTGGTGCTGAATGTCTGCGGAGTGGTCGAGACGGCGTCCTGGAAGGACCTTCCCGATGCAATCCTCGTGAACTGGCTCCCGGGCCAGGAACTTGGAAATGCCACTGCGGCAGTCCTTTCCGCTCAGGTGAACCCTTCGGGAAGACTCCCTATGACCTTTCCTCTGGATTACCGTGACCACCTTTCCTCCGAGAACTATCCTTTTGACTACACCTCAAAAAGGAGTGACTGGGAATATGATGCACCAGAGAGAAAAATCCGCAATCTTGGCTGGACGGAATACCTTGAGGGAGTGGATGTCGGTTACCGCTATTTCTGCACCAAAGCCCCTGAAAAGATATCCTTCCCTTTCGGCTTCGGCCTGAGTTACACTTCCTTCGAGTGGTCTGATGCAGCCCTCACCCGCAAGGGCAATGACTTTCGCGTGACCATCAGGGTGACCAACACGGGTGACCGCCCGGGCAGGGATGTGGTGCAGCTCTATGCCTCCGCCCCGGAATCGGAGCTGTACAAGCCTGTGCGGGAACTGAAGGCCTTTGCCAAGACCCCTGTGCTTTCTCCCGGCTCTTCGGCAACCCTCGAGCTCACCTTCTCAGCCTACGACCTGGCATCCTTTGACGAATCCCTCTCTGCATTCGTGAGCCAACAACCCTGCCGCTCACCCTGAAGAAGACCCTCCGCTGGCCTGTTACCCGGGCGGAATGATTTGTACGGAAATGTATCCTTTGCATTTTTTTTGTGGCATGTTCGTACGCAGGAAGGCCAGCCGCGCTGTCTGTGAGGAAAGAAAAACGGTAAAGAGGCTTCTTGTTGCTGGGCATGACCATTTCAGTCAGACATAACTGGAGATTGTAACCGGAGATGATTGTTTCCGTAAGGCATGATCCGAGAAAAAAAACCGAACAACCTGAAATTGGTGCAGCGGACGAAAGTGTTGATTCATAACCAGTTAGCAGATAAAGCGAAAGCCAGGTTACCCACTTTTTTACATAACCTGCATTTGGCTATTTGCTGTATCTTCTTGATACTTAATAATATACACCAAATCACGACATGCAGGTTGTTCGATTCAATCCAATTCTGTGTTGTTCCATTCTTCGTAACGCACCGCATTTTTTTGTGAGCACCTCTGCTATTCCTGTTAATCG
>QWCB01000449.1_pt1 | contig 78224 bp, 77 predicted proteins | sample 1972511 | NCBI WGS metagenome assembly QWCB01 (sample SAMN09866719, study PRJNA288562) | Human gut metagenome isolate term5_stool, whole genome shotgun sequencing... | isolation source: gut | host: Homo sapiens | place: USA: California | reverse complement strand
CGGGTATCCTTGATGGAGATGCGCTTGCCGGTGCCGTTCCAGCCGGTGTTGACCAGATAAGCCTTTGCGCCGCTCTTCTGCATCTTCTTGACCAGCTCCTCAGCATACTTGGTGGGGTGCAGCTCCAAGAAAGCCTGACCGAAGCAAGCGGAGAAGGTGGGGGTGGGCTCGGTGATGCCGCGCTCGGTGCCGGCCAGCTTTGCGGTGAAGCCGGACAGGAAGTAGTACTGGGTCTGCTCCGGGGTCAGGATGGAGACCGGGGGCAGAACGCCGAATGCGTCAGCAGACAGGAAGATGACGTTCTTGGCTGCGGGTGCAGAAGAGATCGGGCGGACGATGTTCTGGATGTGATTGATGGGGTAGGACACACGGGTGTTCTCGGTCACGCTCTTATCGGCGAAGTCGATGTGGCCCTCAGCGTCCAGCGTGACGTTCTCCAGCAGAGCATTGCGCTTGATGGCGTTGTAGATGTCGGGCTCAGACTCCTTGTCCAGATTGATGACCTTTGCGTAGCAGCCGCCCTCGAAGTTGAAGACGCCGTTGTCATCCCAGCCGTGCTCGTCGTCGCCGATCAGCAGACGCTTCGGGTCGGTGGACAGGGTGGTCTTGCCGGTGCCGGACAGACCGAAGAAGATGGCGGTGTTCTTGCCCTCCATATCGGTGTTGGCGGAGCAGTGCATGGAAGCCATGCCCTTCAGCGGCAGGAAGTAGTTCATCATGGAGAACATACCCTTCTTCATCTCGCCGCCGTACCAAGTGTTGACGATGACCTGCTCCTTGGTGGTGATGTTGAACATGACAGCAGTCTCAGAGTTCAGGCCCAGCTCCTTGTAGTTCTCGACCTTTGCCTTGGAAGCGTTGTAGACCACGAAATCAGGCTCGAAGTTCTCCAGCTCCTCAGCGGTGGGCTTGATGAACATGTTGGTGACAAAGTGTGCCTGCCATGCCACTTCCATGACGAAGCGGATCGCCATGCGGGTATCCTTGTTTGCGCCGCAGAAAGCATCCACGACGTACAGGCGCTTGTTGGACAGCTCCTTCTTTGCGATCTCCTTCACGGCAGCCCAAGCTTCCTGAGAAGCGGGGTGGTTGTCGTTCTTGTATTCGTCGCTGGTCCACCACACGGTGTCCTTGGAGTTCTCGTCCATGACGATGAACTTATCCTTGGGGGAGCGGCCGGTGTAGATACCGGTCATAACGTTGACGGCACCCAGCTCGCTGACCTGACCCTTCTCGTAGCCTTCCAGACCGGGCTTGGTCTCCTCTTCAAACAGCTGCTCATAAGAGGGGTTGTACACGATCTCAGTCGTGCCGGTGATACCATACTTGCTCAGATCTACCTTTGCCATGATACTTATACCTCTTCTTTCAGATTCAATTCTGATCGCACAGCGCGTACATCCTCAGCCAAAAGGACCGCGCGGGCGATGAAGAAATACAGATGCGTATTCTCCTGTTTATCATTATACATAAAACACGCCCAAAATCAACCAGATGAAACAAATCCTTCGGTTAGAAATAACAAATTTCATTAAGAATCTGAGACGTTTGCGGTAATTTCATGAAAAAAACCGGGGTTTTGGATGAACAAAATAAAGATATTTTGCCAAAAACAAAATTATGATAAAACTTTAACGAACTGGGATACTAGGTAAGGGGTCCGACCATTGCGGGACGGCACCTTTTGGGTTTTCGTTATGCCCGTTTTGAACGTGTTGTCAAGGGTTTTGGCAGTCTGCCAAAAATTGCGGGGCATCTTGTGTTACGCCAAACTTTCACCGCCTTTTCGCGCGATTTCACTGGCAAAGAACTTTAACCTATGGTATACTGTAAAAAAGACATAAAATCAGAAAACCCGCGCATCGCGCTTTTATGGAGAATCCTGCTTTATGAAGACCCTCTACATCTTCCTGACCCGTTCGGGCACCTTGGTGTCGAATTTGGTGTACGCACTGACCGGGGCGGAGTATACCCACATTTCCCTCGCGTTTGACAAGAACCTGAATACCCTGTACAGCTCCACCCGGAAGAACGGCTACACCATGTTCCCGGCGGGGCCGAGCCGGGAATACCTGAACAAGGGCGTCTTCCGGCTGCGGGAGAACATCCCCTGCGCGCTCTATGCGCTGGAAGTGTCGGACGAGGCCTACGCCCGCGCCAAGCGCCGCGCCGAACATATGATGACCCACGGCGAGCTCTACCGTTTCAACTCGCTGGGGCTGCTGCTCTGCGCGTTTCACATCCGCTGGAACCGCCGCCGCCATTATTTCTGCTCCCAGTTCGTCAGCGAGGTGCTGCAGAAGAGCGGCTCGCTGAACCTGCCCAAGCACAGCACCCTCATGCGCCCCAACGATTACGCCGCCCTGCCCCAGCTGAGATGTCTGTATCAAGGGAAGCTGGCCGGTCTGCCCCAGCGGCAGAGCATGGAGATGGGCGAGGTGGAAAGCGTCATCGGGCTGTATCTGGAGGTCTTCTTCGGCGCAGTCAAGAGCGGGGCGCAGAAGATGTTCTGATTTTTTGAAAAAACTTGTATATAGATGCCTCTTTAGCTCAGTCGGTTAGAGCACCTGACTGTTAATCAGGGTGTCGCCTGTTCGAGTCAGGCAAGAGGCGCCAGCAAAGCGATGGATATTTTTCCGTCGCTTTTTTCTTTTGTTTCCACCCTTTTGTTGACAGAAAATTGGACTGGGGCTATACTTATTAACAAAGGAAAAAAACCTCTCAGGCCGCCTGTCGGCGTCCAGCTCCCCTAATAGGGGAGCCCTTGGCAAAACCGGGAACTGGATGGATACGCCAGAGCCTCCCCTACAAGGGGAGGTGGCATCGCGTAAGCGATGACGGAGAGGTTGTACGAAGGTGAGCCTGAAAGAGAAGGAGATTATTTATGAAGCAAATTATCCTGACCGGCGACCGCCCCACGGGCCGTCTGCATGTGGGCCATTACGTTGGCTCCCTGAAGGAGCGCGTCCGGCTGCAGAACACCGGCAAGTTCGATGAGATCTACATCATGATCGCTGATGCACAGGCGCTGACCGACAACGCCGACAACCCGGAGAAGGTGCGCCAGAACATTTTGCAGGTGGCGCTGGACTATCTGGCCGTAGGCATCGACCCCGCCAAGGCCCACATCTTCATTCAGTCCATGGTGCCGGAGCTGACCGAGCTGAGCTTCTATTATATGAACCTCGTCACGGTGTCCCGCTTGCAGCGCAACCCCACCGTCAAGGCGGAGATCCAGCAGAAGAACTTCGAGACCAGCATCCCGGTCGGCTTCTTCACCTACCCCATCAGTCAGGCTGCCGACATCACGGCGTTCCGCGCCACCACCGTCCCGGCGGGCGAGGACCAGATGCCCATGCTGGAGCAGTGCCGCGAGATCGTCCATAAATTCAATTCCGTTTACGGCGAGACCCTGACGGAGCCTGAGATCATGCTGCCCCAGAACGCGGCTTGTCTGCGTCTGCCGGGCATTGACGGCAAGGCCAAGATGAGCAAGTCGCTGGGCAACTGCATCTACCTCTCCGACGAGCCGGAGGACATCAAGAAGAAGATCATGTCCATGTACACCGACCCCGGCCATCTGCGGGTGCAGGACCCCGGCAAGGTGGAGGGCAACCCCGTCTTCACCTATCTGGATGCCTTCAGCCGCCCGGAGCACTTCGCCGAGTTCCTGCCGGAGTACCAGAACCTCGACGAGCTCAAGGCCCACTATCAGCGCGGCGGTCTGGGTGATGTGAAGATCAAGAAGTTCCTCAATGCCGTCATGCAGGCCGAGCTGGAGCCCATCCGCACCCGCCGCAAGGAGTGGGAGCAGCGTCTGCCGGAGGTCGTGGAGATTCTGAAGGAGGGCAGCGCCGTGGCTGAGAAGACCGCCGCCGCTACCCTCGCCGATGTCCGCAAGTCCATGAAGATCGATTACTTCACGGATAATAATCTACTGAAGTAACGAATTGTAAATATAATGCCTCTGCTGAAAGCTCAAAAATGACTTTAGCAGGGGCATTTTTCGTACGATTGGAAATTGGAGGTGAGAGAATGTCGGAATATAAAAAATATTTTGAAGCGTATTGCAGAGAGCACGACTTGGAGTTACGGTTATCTTTTGAGATGCCTATTGGATACGAAACCGCAAACGGAACATTTGATGTTTCAAGCAGAACTGTTTTTATAAATGCGGAGAAGCTGAATAAAGAGCCTGAATACAGCAAGCTGTTTTACCTTTTTCATGAACTGCGTCATGCGTCCCAATATCTTGAGCCGGAACGATTTAATGAAACGATAAAACGAAGTATTCAGTACATTATGATGTTCGACGGGACGTGTTACAAGTTGGCAGGAAATCGCTATTTGAAGTGCAGACTAAAAGGAGACGAAGAATATTTCAACAATTTGTATCTTGGCCAGCCGCATGAGGTCGATGCAAATAGATTCGCCTATGAACGGGCCCGGAAAATCTGCGGGGATTCGGTAGGACTAAAAAAACTGGTTGATTTCTGGATGCCGCGTCAGATGATTTCAAACGATGTATATGATAAGGTTTTCGCGCTGATCGACGAGAAAACTAAAATGATGGCCTGATTCCGAAGTACAACAGCGCCGCTCTCCCGGTCATGGGAGAGCGGCGCTGTTTGTTTTGCATTATTTGTTGAATAAATCGCTGTGGCTGCCGGTGCGGGCCAAAGTCAAAACGAGCACATTGTCTTCGATGCGGTAGATGAGTAGCCAGTCTGGCTGGATGTGGCATTCGCGATGGCCAATCCAATCGCCGGTCAAAGCGTGGTCTCTGTTTTTCTCTGGGAGCAGTTCCCCACGTGATAAGGTACGGATGATATTATCCAGAAGATCAATGTCGAGATGCCGTTTTTGAGCAAGTTTGTAGTCCTTCTTGAATTGGTTCGTCCAGACGATATCGCGGTTCATCGCTTCAACTCCCGAAGAGCCTCTTCTACATCAGAATAGTGCTTTACATTCGGGTCCTTTGCAATCCTTTCTGCCTCCAGCATAGCGGCCATGGTCTCCTTGTTGGGTTGATCCATTTTGATTTCAAAGGGGATGCCGCCATCACGCAGGGACTGCCGGACGAAGATATTGAACGCCGTCGAAAGGTTCATGCCGAGTTCCGAAAACAAGGCGTCAGCCTGAGATTTCAAGTCGGAGTCCATCCGAATGCTGATATTGGTCGTTGCCATACAAATCATCTCCTTTACTATTATTATAGCGCTTTGCACGAAAAACGCAATACAGCGCACGAAAAATTAACAGATACAAAACAAAAAGAGACCGCCTCCGGCTGGAAGCGGTCTCCCTTTATAGGTTTTGTTCAGAACTTACGCATTGTAGCTGCGGTTCTTGATCTCGTCGGTGACCTTTGCGATGAAGGCGTCGAGGTCCATCGTGGTGGTTTCGCCCTTGCGGTCACGGACGGAGATGTTGCCGGCCTCGGCTTCCTTGGCGCCCAGAACCAGCATATAAGGCACGCGGTCCACCTGCTGTGCGGCGCGGATCTTGTAGCCGATCTTCTGGTTGTCGTCGTCCAGAGCTACGCGGATACCGGCCTCCACCAGCTTCTCGGTGACGGCCTCAGCGTAGTCCAGCGTCTTTTCGGAGACGGGCAGGACCTTGACCTGCACAGGAGCCAGCCAAGTGGGGAACTTGCCCTTGGTCTCCTCGATCAGGTAGGCCATGAAGCGGTCCAGAGAGCCGAGGATCGCGCGGTGCAGGACCACGGGGGTCTTCTCGGTGCCGTCCTTGTCCACATAGGTCAGGTGGAACTTGGCGGGGAGGCAGAAGTCCAGCTGGCAGGTGGAGAGGGTGTATTCCGCACCAACGGCGGGCTTCACGTTGACGTCCAGCTTCGGGCCGTAGAAGGCGGCCTCGCCGATCTCCTCGGTGAAGTGGATGCCCAGCTCGGTCAGCACCTCACGCAGGGCGTTCTCGGCATGGTTCCACATGGCGTCGTCGTCGTGGTACTTCTTCTTGTCGGCGGGGTCACGCAGGGACAGCACACAGCGGTAATCGGTGATGTTGAAGTCCTTGTAGGTCTCGAAGATCAGGTTGCAGACATCGGCGACCTCGCTCTTGATCTGCTCCGGGGTGCAGAACAGGTGGGCGTCGTTCTGGCAGAAGTGACGGCCGCGCTCGATGCCCTTCAGGGTGCCGGAGGACTCGTAACGGAAGTCGTGGGCGATCTCACCGATGCGCATGGGCAGGTCACGGTAGGAGTGGGGATGATTTGCGTAGATCATCATGTGGTGGGGGCAGTTCATGGGGCGCAGCACGTAGCTCTCGCCCTCCATCTCCATGGCGGGGAACATGTTCTCGCGGTAGTGATCCCAGTGGCCGGAAGTCTTGTACAGGTTCACGGTGCCGATGCAGGGGGTCATGACGTGCAGGTAGCCGCGGGCACGCTCCTTGGCCTTGATATAGTTCTCCAGCTCCTGCCAGACGGTGTAGCCGGCGGGCAGGAACATGGGCAGACCACGGCCCACCAGATCGTCGGTCATGAACAGGCCCATCTCCTTGCCGATCTTGCGGTGATCGCGCTCGCGGGCCTCCTGCTGCTCCTTCTCCCAAGCTTCCAGCTCTTCCTGATTGCGGAAGGCCACGCCGTTGATGCGGGTCAGCATCTTGTTCTCTTTGTCGTTCTTCCAGTATGCGCCGGACTGCTGGGTGATCTTGAAGGCCTTCAGCGCCTTGGTGTAGGTCAGGTGAGGTCCGATGCACATATCGACATACTCGCCCTGCTGGAAGAAGCTGAACTCGGTCTCGTCGGCCAGATCCGCCATGTGCTCGATTTTGTAGTTCTCGTGACGCTCTTCCATCAGCTTCACGGCCTCATCGCGGGGCAGGATGAAGGGCTTGATGGCCAGATTTTCCTTGGTGATCTTGCGCATCTCTTTTTCGATGTTGGCAAGGTCTTCGTCGGTGAGCTTGGTGTCGCCCAGATCGACATCATAGTAGAAGCCGTTCTCGGTGGCGGGGCCGAAAGCGAAGTCTGCCTCCGGGTACAGGCGCTTGATGGCCTGTGCCATCACGTGCGCTGCGGTATGGCGGATGACATGCAGTTCCTGATCCTGCGGGCACTCGTCCACATGGCCGTCTTTGTAGATGATCTTCATAATGAAATCTCCTTTTGAACCTGAAACGAAAAAATGTGAAAAACGAAAAGCGCTCCATCCCGCAGCAATACACGGGATGAAGCGCTTGAAAAGTTCGCGTTCCACGGTTCCACCCGAATTGTGCGGCACGCCGCACCACTCGCTGTGCTGTAACGGGCGCACCCGGCAGAGGTTCACCTCTGCACTCTGCGGTGGTAGAAGCTCTGGCTGCGCTGGGCCGCTTGCAGCACGCTTTTTATAAAAGCGGCGGCTTTCTCTGAAACGCAGGGGGCAAAGCCTCGGTTTGTCCGCATCATCGTTTTGGACGGAATGAAACTACGCTGATTGTAGCACGTTGGGCGGCAAAAATCAAGGGCTGGAACGTCATTCCTCTTGATTTTTCACCTTATGCCGCAGTTTGTGGGACATATATTCGGACCGCAGCTTGTTGGTGACGAAGATCTGGCTGCTGTACAGGCCGTGGTGGCCGGAGAGCATATAGCAGATGCCGCAGCCCAGCGCGATGAGCTCCAGCCCCGCGCCGCTGAACAGCTCGAACCCCAGCAGGATGGAGGGGATGAGGGCGTTGGTCGCGCCGCAGAAGATGGAGACAAGGCCGACCGCTGCCGCAAACCCGGCGGGCAGACCCAGCAGCGGGCCAAAAACGCAGCCGAAGGTGGCCCCCACAAAGAAGCTGGGCACGACTTCGCCGCCCTTGAACCCGCAGGAAAGGGTCAGCGCGGTGAGGAAGATCTTGCACAAAAAGTCCCACGGCAGGGCCTCGCCCTGCTCCACGGCGGCGGTGATGACGCCCATGCCCGCACCGTTGTACCGGCCCACGCCGAACAGGTAGGAAAAGGCGATGACGGCTACGCCGCCCACGAAGACGCGCAGCCACGGGTTCGGGAGGAGCTGCGGCACCTTGTGCTCCATGAAGTGCAGCAGACCGCAGAACAGCCGGGAGACGGCGGCGCACGCGAACCCCAGCAGGATGACGAGGAAGGCGCTCCAGACCGTCAGCTCCGGGGCCGTGATGGCAAAGTGGGTGGGGGCGATGCCAAAGGCCAGCGAGCAGCCGTAAGCGATGAGGGCCGAGGTGAAGGCTGGGACAAAGGCCGAGGTAAAGGTCAGGCCCACGTCCTCCACCATCATGGCGAAGAGGGCAGCGGTGAGGGGGGTGCCGAACAGGGCCGAGAAAAAGGCGGCCATGCCGCTGATGGTGGCGGTGCGGCGGTCGTGATCCTTGAGATGGAGCAGGGTGCCCACGTTCCAGCCGATGCTGCCGCCCATTTGCAGCGCTGCGCCCTCGCGCCCGGCGGAGCCGCCGCACAGGTGGGTGAGCACGGTGCCGAGGAAGATGGCCGGGACCAGCAGGATGCTTACCGGCTCGCCGCTCTGCACTGCGCGGATGACGTTGTTGGTGCCCACGCCCTCGCACTTCGTTGCCTTATATAAAGCGGTGATGAGAAGGCCCGCCGCCGGCAGCAGGAACAGAAGCCACGGCTGGTCGGCCCGCAGCTCGGTGACACGCTCGACGGAAAGGTGGAACAAAGTGCCCACCAGCCCACAGATCAGCCCCGTGGGGATCGCGAGGAAAAACCATTGCAAGGCCACCCGGATGGCAGCCTTGGCCGCGCGCTGGAACTCGTTGAAATTGCTCATAGAAGAAAACTCCTGCACATTGGACATCCTAATTGAAAATCGTTCAGAACCGCTCCAAAATAACACAGCGGCGGGGGGCTGTCAACTAAAAAACGGTTAAGAAAGCCATGTGATTTCCGTATGGCCGGTACAACAAAGCCCCCGCTCCCTTGTGCGGAAGGAGCGGAGGCTTTGTGTGCTTGGATTCAGAAAAAAGGAAAAGGAGAAAAAGGAGAACAGATATCTATCGCACGCCTTGCGGCGGGACAGCGGAGAAAAAGGAGAACAAGGGTGGAGCCTTACTCCACGTCCTGCAGTGCGGCGAAGTCTTCCTCGCCGGTGCGGATCTTGACCACGCGGGTCACGTTGTAGACGAAGATCTTGCCGTCGCCGATGTGGCCGGTGTAGAGGGCCTTCTTGGCGGCTTCGACCACGGAGTCAACGCTGATCTTGGAGACGATGACTTCAACCTTGATCTTGGGCAGCAGGGTGGAGTCCACGGGCACACCGCGGTACTTCTCGCTGGTGCCCTTCTGGATGCCGCAGCCCATCACCTGCGTAACCGTCATGCCGGTGACGCCCAGATCGTTCAGGGCGGTCTTCAACTGGTCAAACTTGGACAGCTTTGCAATGATGGACACCTTGTGCATCCCGGTGTCGTAGATGCCGTCGTGGATGACAGCGGGCTCCCGCACCACGGGAACGGCTGCATCGATCTGCTTCGACGATGCCTTGGCGGGGTCATCCTCGCCGAGGTCGGTATTTTCGTTGGGCATCATGGCCGCTGCGTTGGCGTCGGAGATGGAGAAGCCAGCGTAAGCGGAAGCAAGGCCGTGCTCGTGGATATCAAGGCCGTCGATCTCCACCTCTGCGGGGACGCGCAGACCGATGGTCTTGTCGATGATCTTGAAGATGAGGAACATCACGATGAGAACGTAGGCGTCCACGGTGATGAGGCCCAGCAGCTGAATGCCCAGCTGGCTCAGGCCGCCGCCGTAGAACAGGCCCTTGCCCACGCCGTCGCCGCCGTTGGAGAACAGGCCCACCGCGATGGTGCCCCAGACACCGTTTGCAAAGTGGACGGAGACGGCGCCCACGGGGTCATCGATCTTGGCGATCTTATCGAAGAACTCGACGCTCAGCACCACGAGGACGCCGGCGACGAAGCCGATGATGAACGCGCCGAAGGGGGAGACTGCATCGCAGCCCGCCGTGATGGCGACCAGACCGGCCAGCGAGCCGTTCAGGGTCATGGAGACATCGGGCTTGCCGTAACGCAGCCAAGTGAAGATCATGGTCACGCAGGTGGCCACGGCGGCGGCAAGGTTGGTGTTGAAGCAGACGAGGCCTGTCAGGGTCATGGTGGCGTCGGTGGACAGGCTCAGGGAAGAGCCGCCGTTGAAGCCGAACCAGCAGAACCACAGGATGAAGACGCCCAGCGCACCGGCCGTCAGGTTGTGGCCGGGGATGGCGTGGGGGTTGCCGTCCTTGTCGTACTTGCCGATGCGGGGACCCAGCATGGCCGCGCCCAGCAGGGCGATGACGCCGCCGACGTTGTGGACCGCTGCGGAACCGGCAAAGTCATGGAAGCCCATGCTCTGCAGCCAGCCGCCGCCCCACATCCAGTGGCCACAGATGGGGTACACCACCAGCGAAATGGCGGCGGAGTAGACGCAGTACGCTTTGAAGTTGGTGCGCTCTGCCATGGAGCCGGACACGATGGTGGCTGCCGTGGCGCAGAACACGGTCTGGAATACGATGTACACCCACAGCGGGACATCCAGACCCAAGTGGGAATAATCGCCCTGAATGAACGGGTCGAACCCGCCGATGAGGGCGCTGGTGCCGCCGAACATCAGCCCGAAGCCGATGAGCCAGTAGCACGGGGTGCCGATGCAAAAATCCATCATGTTTTTCATGAGGATGTTGCCGGTGTTCTTGGCGCGGGTGAAACCCGCTTCACACAGAGCAAAACCCGCCTGCATGAAGTAAACGAGGAATGCCGCAACCAACACCCAGCAGGTGTTTACGGAGTTGAACATGAGATCCTACCTCCCCACGATCTTTGGCGGGCCGGACGCCAGTACCGGCCCTTGGCAAAACCCGCTGCTGCACCCCTCTATCTGCGCAGCAGCGCAAAATATGGAAAACAAAAGGCGCTGGCGGAATCTCTTCCGTCAGCGCCTTTGCTTTCGATGGCACGAGTATAGAGCGTTTGGGTCAAGGTGTCAAGTACCAGACTTGATTTTTGACGTTTTTCACAATCCGAGGGGCACAACAACAGATAAACTTTGGAAAACCCCGAAGCCCGCCTGCTTCATCATGGAGCCGCGTGCTGCCCGAACTGCCTGAGAGGTTTATTCTTTGTGCGCACCGCGCATCTCAATGTGGAGCAAAAGGCTCATCAGCGCCCGCAGCGCGAAGGTAGCCGCCAAGGGCACCACCGATTCCAGATTCTGCAGCAGGAACGTTTTGGCGATCTCTGCCGACATCAGAAATTCCAGCGCCGTGGTCAGGCCGCTGCTCATCTCGTGGTGGAAATCGAACCGCTCGTGGAAAAAGAAGGCGCGGATATAGTGGAAGGTGGCCCGCGCAAGGCTGGTGACGATGATGAACAGGCCGATGACCTCGGCCAGCCCCGCGATCATGGGAACGGCGGATTCCAGAAATCCTTCCAGCGCCTCCGCGATCACGTTGTTGAACTGATACAGCGCCCCCATCTTACAGCAGGGTCTTGACGTAGGCAGCCAGCTCTTCGTCCTTACAGGAAGCGAAGAACAGCTCGCTGAATTTCTCACCGGCCACGGCACCCTTCAGCAGGTCCTGATCGATGCTCTTCAGGCACTGGATCAGCGGCTTGAAGGTGGCGGCGCGGACACCGTCGAGGATCTTCTTGTTGCGCTGCTCCGGCTCCACCCGCTCCTTGGGGTAGCCCTGACCGTGGCCGAAGCCGAACAGCTTCTCGAAGCAGTATTCGAGGTTCAGCTCACCGCCCCAGCCGAAGCCCTTGGCAAAGGGCATGGCCACGGCGTTGCCGTCGTTGACGTGGGCAAAGGTGTAAGCGTCCACAGGATCCTCCACATGGCCGCAGATGACGCCGGGGAAGCTGTTCAGCGCCAGCATGGCACCCTCGCCGGTGCCGCAGCCGGTGATGACGTAATCGGCTGCGCCGCTGTTCAGCAGGATGGCGGCCAGAATGCCGCACTGCACATAGGTCAGCTGGGCTTTGTCGTCGGCGGCATACATGCCGTAGTTGACGACCTCGTGGCCCATGGGCTCCACGACCTTCTTCAGAGCGGCCTCGATGATGCCGTTCTTGGCGGCCTGACTGTTTTCGTTGATGAGAGCGATCTTCATGGAAAATTCCTCCTCGGAGTGTTCAAATTTTCCACCACTTTCCAAAATAAAGTGGAAAACGGCGGAGCGTGTCAGAAACTGCTGGGTTTAGTGTATCCGGTCGGGGCGGAAAAGTCAACGGCGGAAGGTGTCTTTCCCCAATTTCCGCTTTTGCTGCCGGGCCATGATGGGCATCAGCAGCGGGGTGGGCACGAGCTTCTGGGCTGTGGTGGCCGCCCGCATCAGGGCCGACGGCACGATGATGGTCTTGTGGCGCAGCATCCCGCGCATGGCCTCGTCCACGCAGAGCTGGGGCGAAATGCCCTTGAGTGCGAAGACGACGTCGGCGCGGTCATTGAACTCAGTGTCCACCGGGCCGGGGCAGAGGGCGCAGACGTAGACCGGGCTGTGCTGCTCCCGCAGCTCCTCGGCCACGCCCCGCGTCAGGCTGACGACGTAGGCCTTGGAGGCGTAGTAGCCCGCCATATAAGGCCCGCCCGGCAGCAGCCCGGCGGAGGACGCCACGTTCAGGATGGCCCCGAAGCCCTGCGCCTCCATCTTTTTCAGCACAAACTTGAACAGCCGGTGCATCGCGAGGACATTGACCCGCAGCATGGAAAGCTCCTTTTCCGGGTCCGTCTCCAAAAAGCTGCCGCAGGCGCCGAAGCCCGCGTTGTTGATGAAGAAATCGATCCGCTCGTCGGCGAGGGCGGCGCAGAGCGCGTCACACTCCGCATCGCTGGCAAGGTCGGCGGGGAGGACGCGGCAGGGGATGGCGTGCTTGGCCGAGAGTTCGGCGGCAAGGGCATCCAGCCGGTCCTTCCGGCGGGCGGTCAGGATGAGCCGGAAGCCCAGCTTTGCGTACCGGCGGGCAAATTCCTGCCCGATGCCGGAGGATGCGCCGGTGATCCAGACGGTTTTTGTATTCATGGCTTGTCCTTTCTCAATTCTTCATTGCTTTTTCCTACGTTTATTCTAACACACCCAAATCGCAGAATCCATGAAAATTTTCACGCTGCAAACCGACACTTGTTGCCGCCCGGCGTTTGGAGTATAATGGAGCGGAGAAAACGCACTTGTGCAGGAGGTAGCAGAAAATGAACAAACCGGTATTGGTGGTCATGGCGGCTGGTATGGGCAGCCGGTACGGCGGCATGAAACAGATCGACCCGGTGGGCCCGAACGGGCAGGTCATCGTGGATTATTCCCTCTACGATGCCCGCCGCGCCGGGTTCGAGACCGTAATCTTCGTCATCAAGCATGAGATCGAGGAGACCTTCAAGGCCGCCATCGGCGACCGGGTGGCCAAGGTCATGAAGGTGAAGTACGCCTTCCAGCAGCTCGACGAGCTGCCCGCGGGCTTTGCCATCCCGGAGGGCCGGGTCAAGCCGTGGGGCACCTGCCACGCGGTGCTGGCGGCCAAGGACCTCATTGACGGCCCCTTTGCGGTCATCAATGCGGACGACTATTATGGCCCGGAGGCCTTCAAGGTCATCTACGATTACCTCTCCACCCACGCGGACGGCACCGTGTATGATTACTGCATGGTCAGCTATTTGCTGAAGAATACCGTCTCCGAAAACGGCAGCGTGGCCCGCGGCGTCTGCGTGGCAAACGAGGACGGCACCCTCCGCAGCGTCACCGAGCGCACCCGCATCGAGACCTATGAAAACGGCATCCACTACACCGAGGATGGCGGCGAGAGTTGGCACGACCTGCCCGCCGATGCCCCCGTCAGCATGAACCTGTGGGGCTTCGGCAAGAGCTTCCTCGACGAGGCCGAGCGCCGCTTTGCGGGCTGGCTGACCGAGCATCTGGAACAGAACCCCCTCAAGTGTGAGTACTTCCTGCCCCTCGTGGTCAGCGAGCTCATCGACGAGGGCAAGGCGGCGGTCAAGATCCTCCACAGCCGCGATAAGTGGTACGGCGTGACCTATCGCGAGGACAAGCCCACCGTGGTGGCCGCCATCGCGCAGAAAACGCAGGACGGCCTGTACCCGGAAGATCTGTGGGCGTGATAAGCTGAAACAGCGCAGGAACGAAACAAAATTTGCGGCAGCCCTCTTGACTTTTTGAGCGGGGTTGCATATACTAAAGTTGTAGATGAGACTACGGAATCATTTCATGGTTCCACCAAAGCAACAAGAAGCCCCCTCGGTACTGCGAATACCAAGGGGGCTTCCTGTTTGCTAAGGGTTAGTGCTTACCGGCCTTGAACTGTTCCTCAAGCCACTTGCAGATGTAATAGCTGACTACACCCGCTGCGACGGACAGTATAAATGAGACTACCATTTCCATGGTTACCACCTCCTTCCCACATAAAATGGGTCGGAAGGCCGACAAGTATAGTATAACAGAAGAAGCGACACATTACAACGTAGAAGAGGCTGCTGCACTTTCGGCTAAAACGATGTGCAGCAGCCCCATTTTTTGTCTCTTATTTCCGCTTGAGCTGTTCCCGCAGGGAGTCCAGCGAGCGGCTGTGTTCGCCGTGTTTCATCTTGGGGAAGGCGCGGAGCATACGGCGCTTGCCGAAATGCGGGGTGGCCTTCTGAGTGCGGGCGCGGAACTCCTCGCTGCGAACCTGAAGCTCCTCGGCCAACTGTTCCAGACGGAGCAGCTCGGCGGTGCGCTCGGCTGTGCCCTTGGCTGCCAGCTTGACGGCGTTGGCCGCTTCCTCGGCGTTGAGCTTGGCGTCCTGCGAGGCTTTCTTGGCGGCCTCCATGGCTTCGTCGGCCTTGGCGCGCATCACGTTGGCGGCGTCACGGGCGGACAGGCTGGAAGCGCTGTCGCGGGCCTCGGCTGCGGCCAGCTTAAACTGCAGGCGGCTCTCGTCCATCTTTTGATCCACGGCCATGGCGTTGGTGCCCAGCAGTTCGGTCATGGCGTCGCTGACGGCGTGCATACTGTCGGCCACCTTTTCCAGCGCATCGAGGTCGCGGGCAAGGTCGGAGGCCGCAAAGGCGGTGACGATGGTATCCGCCGCGTAGACGGCGTAGAGCAGGATCATCAGGATGAGGCCCACCAGCGGCGGGATCATCTCGATCAGCCCGGCGATGACCGGGTGGACCATCTTCATCACGATGAGGGTGCCCACGCCCCACAGCAGCGAGAACTCAAGGCAGATGTAGCCGCCGATGTTGAAGGGGTAATCGCTGTAGTCCCACCAGCGGGTGTGGTAGAGCTTGTACAGCGCCCAGCCGCCTGCCAGTTCCAGCGTACTGGGCAGGATGACGCCGCCGATGTAGAGCAGCAGCAAGCTGTGCTGCAAGGGCGTCAGCAGGAAGAGGACGATGATCATGCCGAAGCCGTAGATGGGGCAGACCGGACCGTTCAGGAAGCCGCGGTTGACCAGCTGGCCGGTGGAGACGGCAGCGTAAATGACCTCAAGGCACCAGCCGATGCAGGAGTAGACGAGGAAGTACGCGAAGATCTGGTAGAGCGAAAACCCGCAGATCATCGTATCGGTAAAAAAGGCAACCATGCAATCACCTCCGTTATTCGGCTTTTCCCTCGGCTGCGGCAGCTTCGGCGGCAGCGGCCATCTTCTTGAGCACCTTGGGCTCGATCCACGTCACGGTCTCATCACCGGGCAGCTTTTTCGCAATGAGGGCCTTGATCTTGATGCCCATCTCGGTGAACATCCCCTCGTGTTCGGTGCGGATGTTCCACTCCGGCTCCTTCTCGTGGAGGTCGAAGGTCTTCCACGTGATCTCGTAGCCGGAAGCGGGGAAGTATTCGAGGCTGTCCCGGAACAGATCGTCGTCGTCGGTCTTGAAGTAGATCTCGCCGCCATCTTCGAGGAAGGCGCGGTACTGGATGAGCTGGCGGGGGTAGGTCAGCCGGTGCTTGTTGGAGGAGGCGTTCTTGCTCCATGGGTTGCAGAAGTTGATGTAGATGCGGCGGACGGTATCCTCCGGCGTGATGACGTTGCGGATGCGCTCGATGTCGGCGCTCATGATCTTCACGTTGTCGATGGGGCGGCCCGCTTCCTGATAGGCGGCCTCGATCTTCCGCTTGGCGAGGATCAGCACCTTATCGGTGATGTCGATGCCGAGGTAGTTGTTCTCCGGGTGGGCCGAAGCCAGCTGGGAGAGGAAGCCGCCCTTGCCGCAGCCCAGCTCCAGCACGAAAGGCTGTTCCGGGCGGGCATACTGGGCGTGCCACTTGCCGCCCCAGACAAAGGGGTCGTGGACGTGGAAATCGGCGGCCATCAGTTCCTCGTGGGCGTAGGGTTTGAATCGCATTCTCATACGGTGTGGTTCTCCTTCAAAAATGTTTCAACTTGTTCGGGGGCAGCGGCGCAGCTGCCCTGACAGATGCCGGGCTTGCCGCCGCCGCGGCCGTTCAGTGCGGTGTTCAGGGCCTTGGTCAGGGAGCGGACGTCGCCGCCCGCTTGGGCCAGACAGTAGCCGGTGCCCTTTTCGTTGGCGGTCAGGGCGGCGCACAGGCCGGTGGTGGCCTCGCTCAGCCGGGCGGCCAGCCGGTGCAGCCCGTCGGGGTCCAGCCCCGGCACGATGCGGATGGCGTCCGCGCCGGGGGCGACCTGCGCGGCCAGCGCGTCGAAGAGCTCGCTGCACAGGCCGAAGTGGGCAAATTTCAGGGCAGTGTATTCGTCGTACACCCGGTGGACGGCGTGGGCTGTTTCACTGGGCTTGGCGCTGAGCAGGGCCCCGATGTCGGCCTGACGCTGGCGCATGGCCTGTGCGGCCAACAGGGCCCGCTCGCCGCAGACGATGCTCAGCCGGACGCCGCCCTTGTAGTTTTCCGCGGCGAGGATCTTGATCTGCCCCACGGCCCCGGTGGCGGCGGTGTGGGTGCCGCAGCACGCGCAGACGTCCGCGCCGGGGATGGTCACGATCCGCACTTGGCCTTCGATCTCCTTTTTGCTGCGGTAGGTCATCCGGGCCAGTTCTTCGCGGGTGGGGTAGGTGATGAGCACCGGCACGTTCTGCCAGACGATGCGGTTGGCGGCAAGTTCCGCCTCCCGCAGCCCCTCGGCGGAGATGGGCACGCTGGTATCCATCCGCACGGCGTCGGAGCCGATGTGGAAGCCGACATTTTCGGCCCCGAACATCTGGTGCAGGATGCCGGAAAGGATGTGTTCGCCGGTGTGCTGCTGCATTTTGTCGAACCGCCATGCCCAGTCGATGCGGCCGGTCACGGCGGTGCCGGGGGCAGCGGTATCGGGCAGGGCGTCCACCCTGTGCCAGATGACGCCGCCCTGCTCGTGGACATCGGTGACGGTGAGCCGGGCGCCGTCCGGCAGGGTCAGGGTGCCGTGGTCGGCGGGCTGGCCGCCGCCTTCGGGGTAAAAGACCGTGCCATCCAGCGCGAGCTTCCCGCCGCCCCGGCCATCCGGTTCGGCAGCAAGGATCACGGCGTCAGCTTCGCGGCGGTACGCATCGGCCTCGTAGTATTTTTGTGTGGGCTGCATAGATCCTCCCAAAAAGCATTCACTGTTCCGGCGGCCCAGAGCGGCGACGGAACAGTTTTTTTTAGTATACCACGTTTTTTGCCTGTGGAAAATAGTCTGCGGTTATGTTATGATAGGAAATAACCGAAATCCGAACGAAATGAGGAAGGTACATCATGCGTGAAAGTGGAATCCTGATGCCGGTGTCCAGCCTGCCCGGCCCTTATGGAATTGGCTGCTTCGGAAAGGAAGCTGAAAAGTTCGTTGATTTTCTCGCCGCTGCGGGCCAGAAGATCTGGCAGATCCTGCCGCTGAGCCCCACCGGCTACGGCGACAGCCCCTACCAGAGCTGCTCCGCCTTTGCGGGCAACCCCTATTTCATCGACCTCGATGCCCTCAAGGCCGAAGGGCTGCTGACGGCGGCCCAGCTCAAGGCCGAGCCTTGGGGCAAAGACCCGCTGGCAGTGGATTATGGCACGCTGTACACCAGCCGCTACAAGATCCTGCGGGCCGCTTACGCCGCATGGTGCAAGCAGTGCGAAGGGCTGCACGGCTGTGCCCGCTACTACCCGGATGCTTACTACGCCTTCACCCTCGAAAATGAGGACTGGCTGGAGGATTACGCCCTGTACATGGCGCTCAAGACCGCCAACGGGATGAAGAGCTGGACCGAGTGGCCCCTCGAGTACCGTCTGCGGGACGGCGGTGCGCTGGAGCGCTTCCGCGCCGAAAACGAGGAAGAGATTGGCTTCTGGAAGTTCTTGCAGTACGAGTTCGCGGCCCAGTGGAAAAAGGTCAAAGCCTACGCCAACGAAAAGGGCATCCAGATCCTCGGCGATATCCCCATCTACGTCTCGGCGGACTCCGTGGACGCTTGGGTGGGCGGCCCGCTGTTCGAGCTGGACGCCAACGGCGGCTTTGCCCGCGTGGCCGGCTGCCCGCCGGATTACTTTGCCGCCGACGGCCAGCTCTGGGGCAATCCGCTGTACAACTGGCCCTACCACCGCGAGACCGGCTATGCTTGGTGGATCAAGCGGGTGCGGCACGCGCTGGGCATCTACGATCTGCTCCGCATCGACCACTTCCGCGGCTTCGACACCTACTGGGCCATCCCGGCGGGCAGCACGACGGCCCGCGGCGGCAAGTGGGAGATCGGCCCCCGGATGGAGCTGTTCCACGCCCTCGAAGGGGCGCTGGGCAAGCTGCCCATCATCGCGGAGGACCTCGGCGACATCGTGGACAGCGTCCGTGAGCTGCTGGCTGAGAGCGGCTTCCCCGGCATGAAGGTGCTGCAGTTCGCCTTCGGCGGCGGCGACAACGAGTACCTGCCCCATAACCACATCAAGAACAGCGTGGTCTACCCCGGTACCCACGACAACACCACCCTGAACGACTGGTGGAAAAACAGCGCCACCGAGAAGGAAAAGACCATGGCGGCTGCCTACCTGCACTTGGTGCCCTGCCGCCCCACTGCCAAGGAAGTGGCCGCGGTCAAGGCAGACATTGCCCGCGTGGCCCTGCTGCGGGCGGCGCTGGGCTCGGCTTCGGATCGTGCCATTATCCCCATGGGCGACTGGCTGGGGCTGGGCGAGGAAGCCCACCTGAACACCCCCGGCCGCTTGGGCGGCAACTGGACATGGCGCGCCGCCGCCGGGTTCGACACCGCCGCGCTGGCCAAGGAGATCCGGGGCGAGTGCGAAGTGGTCTGCCGTGCATAAAAACCGGAAAAACCGGGACATCTTTGGCAGATTGACGAAGTTGTGAAAAAATCAGCTAAAATTTGTGCGTTTTGCTGGCAAGTCGCCCGCCGGAGTGGTATAATCGATTGTAAATCGAGGATCGTAAAAAGGCGGTCCCGTGGAAAAGGGTGCCGGGAGGGAGAATCCGGCACCACGATGATGGGGAAAAATGCATGAAAAAAGAATGGACCGAGCAGGACCTGCGCGTATTTGTACGCAGCGCACAGGCAGCTTTCGAGGACGTGACCCTGACCGAGGCGGACGAGGAGTCGGCCCGCAGCTGGCAGGATGACGGCCTGATGGTGGACTATGAGCTGCGCAACGGGCAAGTGGACTGCGTGCTGCGCCGTCAGATCGTGGCAGATGGCAAGGTATGGCAGCTGCAGATGACGGCACCGCTGGCGGGCAACGACCTGCCGGAGGACCGGATGACCCCGCGGGAGCGGGAACTCTGCCGCGACGACATGAACCACGATTTTCTGTCGGGCGTGTTCAACCGCCGCTATTTTGAGATCGAGTTCTGCACCCGGCTGGACGACTGGACCGACGCCCACCGCTGCGCCTCGCTGGCGCTGGTGGAGCTGGACAAGGCCGACGAGCTGCTGGCCCAGCAGGGTGACGCCGTGATGAACCAGTTGGTCTGCTTTGTGGCGAACCAGTGGAAAAAGCACTACGACCGCCCGGACGAGCGGGTGGTCTGCCGCCTGACCGATACGCTGTTTGCCATCGGCTGCGCGGACAAGACCTGCGCGGAACTGGCCGAGGAGCTGCGGGGCATCTATGCGGAAATGCCCCGCGAGTGCGTGGCCTCGGTGGGCCTGATGCGCCGGGTGGCGTTCACCCAGTCCATCGGCTGTGCCTGTACCGGCGAAGTCCGGGGCAAAAACTGGGATGCGCTGTACAAGCTCTGTGAAGAGCGGCTGGCCGCAGCCAAAACGGCGGGCGGCGATCAGGTCTGCGCCGGGTAATCCCCATGGATAAACGATCCCCCTTCTGGGTACGCTAAGTGCCAGAAGGGGGATTTTTGTTATGGAAAACCAGAAAAACGACAACCTCAACTTACTGGAAGCTGTGGTGCAGAATACCGAGATGGGCAAAAACACGCTGGAGCAGATCGTACCCATGACGGAGGATGCTCCGTTCAAGGCCGAGCTGCTGCGGGAGCGGAACATCTACCGGCAGCTGAATCAGGAGGCTCACACCGCCATCGAGGCCTGCGGCGGCACCGCCCAAGGCCAGAGCGCCATGGCGAAGCTGAACACCAAGATGGGCATCGGCATGAAGACCCTGACCGACAAGTCGACCCGGAATCTGGCCGAAATGCTCTCCGAGGGCAGCAGTCAGGGCGTGATGGACTGCATCAAATCCCAGAAGGACTACCCCGACGCGGCCCCCGGCTCCAAGCGGCTGATGCAGCGGCTGCAGGATTTCGAGGAGGACAACCGCATCAAGCTGGAACAGTTTCTGTAAGCAAAAAAGGAGCCGGGCGGCAAGCCCGGCTCCTTTTACGCATGGGGGTAAAATCAGAGCGATTCGACCATGGCGGCGACGATCTTGGTCGCAGTGGCGACGTACTCGGCGATGCTGAACTTCTTGACGACCAGCACCTCGTGGCCGTCTTCGTCAGCGTTGTCGCTCATAGCGCGCAGAATGACGCAGGGAACGCCATTCTTGGCCGCGATCTGGCTGACGGCGGCACCTTCCATCTCCACGCAGTCGGGGGCGCACTTGGCCTCAATGGCGGCCTTGGTCTCGCTGTCGCCCACGAAGAGGTCGCCGGTGGCGATCTTGCCGGTCAGCGCCTTGACGCCAGCCGCCTTGCAGGCGGCCTCGGCGGCGGCGATCAGCTCCGGGTCGCCGGTGTATTCCTTCAGGAACGGCGGGTTCTGGCAGATCATGTCCAGCTGGGCGTCGTGGTAGAGCACCGTCTTGCCGATGACCACATCGCCGATGCCGATCTTCGAGGTCATGTTGCCCGCGATGCCGGAGAAGATGATCTTCTCGGCCCCGAACTTGGTGATGAGCACCTGCGTGGTGGCGGCGGCGTTGGCCTTGCCCATGCCGGCGCAGCAGACCACGACCTCCTTGCCCGCGAGGGTGCCCTTGTGATATTCCACGCCGCCATAGGGCGCCACGGTGACGTTTTCCAGCTTGGCACAGAGCTGATCGACTTCATCGGGCATTGCGCCCATAATTCCGATAATCATAGTTGAAATCCTTTTCCTTGTAAGCTCGCCCCTTGGGAGAGCCGGCGAGCGAAGTGAGCCTGAGAGGGCAATCAAACGTTGAACAGGAACTCAATGACGTCGCCGTCCTTGACGACGTATTCCTTGCCCTCGGTGCGCTGCAGACCCTTGGCCTTGACGGCGGCGTAGTCGAAGTTGTTGGCTTCGAGGTCGCTGTAGCCGATGACGCTGGCGCGGATGAAGCCGCGCTCGAAGTCGCTGTGGATCTTACCGGCGGCCTGAGGAGCCTTGGTGCCCTTGCGGATGGTCCAAGCGCGGCACTCCTTCTTGCCGTCGGTCAGGAAGGAGATCAGGCCCAGCAGGTCGTAGCTGGCGGTGATGAGGTTGTCCAGACCGCTGGCCTCGATGCCCATCTCGGCGAGGAAGGCCTTTTTCTCTTCGGGGGAGTAATCGGCGATGTCCTCCTCGGTCTTGGCGCAGATGGGGATGTAGCGGGCACCCTCTTCCTTGGCGCGGGCAGCCACCAGCGGGACATACTTGTTGTTCTCGATGCCCTCCATCAGGTCGTCCTCGCCAACATTGCAGGCGTACAGGACCGGCTTTGCACTCAGCAGACCCATCTCGTGCAGCACGGTCTGCTGTTCGGTGTCGCTCTCGTCGAAGTCGAAGCTACGGGCGGGCTTGCCGGCACTCAGGTGGTCGGCCAGCTGTTGCAGCCAAGCGGCCTCGGCGGCAGCGCCCTTGTTGTTGCCGCTCTTGGCGGCCTTGGCCATCCGGCCCGCGCGGTTCTGGACCACTTCGAGGTCGGAGAGGATCAGCTCATAGTCGATGGCGTCGATGTCGGCGATGGGGTCCACGGCCTCGGCCTTGGTCACGTCCTCGACGACATGGATGATGTTGTCGTCGTCGAAGCAGCGCACGACATGCACGATGGCGTCGCACTCGCGGATGTGGCCGAGGAACTTGTTGCCAAGGCCCGCACCCTGACTGGCACCCTTGACGAGGCCCGCGATATCGACGAACTCCACGATGGCGGGGGTCTTCTTGTTGGTCTGCCAGATCTCGGCCAGCTTGTCCAGCCGCTTGTCGGGCACGGCCACGATGCCGCTGTTGGGCTCGATGGTGCAGAACGGATAGTTCGCCGCCTCCGCGTTCTTGGTGGAGGTGATGGCGTTGAACAGAGTGGACTTGCCGACGTTCGGCAGACCGACGATACCTAATTTCATATCAAATACGCTCCTTACACGTTCTCGATCTATAAAACCACTCAGACCTCGCCCTTCGGGAGAGGCGGCACGGCAGGGCCGTGACGGAGAGGGTCCAGAACATAACAATACATCTATCATTATACGCAAAGCGGGAAGGGAGCGCAAGAGGTAGAAAAAGCTTCGGTGGGTTCGTTTTGCAAAAGTGTCAGTAGGGGATCCGGAAATAATCCATGACCGCTTTGAACTGATTCTGCGCGGTCAGGCAGGTATCCAGAAGATAACCTCGTTCCGACTTCCACTCATGGAGCCCCCGATAGTAGAACATTTTGAGGTCATCCGTAATAATGAACGGTACGATGTTGTTCCGCAGACACTCCTTGAAGAGCAACAGCCGCCCGACACGGCCATTTCCATCTTGGAACGGATGGATGGATTCAAAGGAATAGTGAAATTCCAGCAGGTCTTCCAGCGACTTGGCAGAATTTTGATTGTACGCAGATAAAAGTTCTTTCATCTGTGGGGCAACCAGTTCGGGAGCAGTGGTGCTTCTGCCACCGACTTCGTTCGGAAGTTTTTTGTATTCGCCAACGGCGAACCAGTCCTTGCGGGAATCGCTGGTGCCGCTTTTCAGGGTGAAGTGCAGCTTTTTGATCAGAGCTTCGCTGATGGGCTTCTTGGCATCCCGGATGACCATATCGATGCACTTGAAGTGATTGGCTGTTTCGACCACATCATCTACATTGATAACACCGTTCTCCATGCCAATGGTGTTGGTTTCGTAGATATACCGTGTCTGGTCGTGGGTCAGACGGCTGCCCTCAATGTGATTGGAGTTATAGGTGAGGTCGATCTGGATTTTGTGATAGATTCCACCTTTGACATGCCCGGTCATTTCATCCTGTAAAACAGTAAGCAGAGTACGAGGTGCTTGTTGCTTTTTGTTGATACGTTCTGGACGCTCTGCATCCTGTGGAATGTTCCATGTCTTGCCGATAAGGACTGCCCCCGGAATCTTGCCGGTAGCACAGTAGTTGCGGACCGTGCGCTCTGAAACATTCCATGATTTTGCCGTATCAGCGACAGAAAGATACTTCATATAAACACCTCCCAGTAAAATAATTATACCATTTTATCGGCAAGAAATCAAACTTTGAAATACGTAAAATTGAATTTTGCCGATAAAAAGTTGCGAATAATCTGGTAAAAAAGAATGGCCGCTGATGGAAGGAGAAATCTTTTCTTGATCCATGAGCGGACATAATTTTGAGGCAGAAGACGGAACAAAACTATGTTAGCGCCGCTTTTTTGACACCAGAAATGTGAAAAATCATACAAAACCTTCTTTATTTTGTCATAACTGTTCCGTATAATAGAGGATAGGGATTCATTGGAAACAGCCGTCCCGGTGCGTGGGACGCTTTTTAAGAGACGATCACAAACGACGAACGAGTCGAGATACAGGAGGAACACTCATGGCAAACGAAAAGATCCTTGTCGTGGATGACGACGTGAATATCTGCGAGCTGCTGCGGCTCTATCTGACCAAGGAGGGCTATCAGGTCACCATCGCCAACGACGGCGAAGAGGGGCTGGACAAGTTCAATCAGGTCAAGCCCGACATGGTGCTGCTGGATGTGATGATGCCCAAGATGGACGGTCTGGAAGTCTGCCGCCGTATCCGCAAGCTGGGCAACACCCCCGTCATGATGCTGACGGCCAAGGGCGAGACCTTCGATAAGGTGCTGGGCCTTGAACTGGGCGCCGACGATTATATGGTCAAGCCCTTCGATGCAAAAGAGGTTGTGGCCCGCATCAAGGCGGTGCTACGCCGCTGCACCGCTTCCACCCAGACCGAGACGAAAGAGGGCGTCATCGAGTTCGACAACCTCCGGCTGGATATGAACAGCTACGAGCTGCGGGTCAAGGGCAAGGTGGTGGAGGCTCCCCCCAAGGAGCTGGAGCTGCTCAACTGTCTGGCATCTCACCCCAACCGGGTCTACACCCGCGATCAGCTTCTGGACGAGGTCTGGGGCTTCGAGTATTATGGCGACAGCCGCACCATCGATGTCCACGTCAAGCGTCTGCGCGAGAAGCTGTCCGGCGCTTCCGACAAGTGGGAGCTGAAGACCGTCTGGGGCGTGGGCTATAAGTTCGAGGTGCGTCAGTAATGCGCAAAAGTATTTCCGTCACCTTCTTTTCGATGGTGGCGACCCTTCTGGTGCTGGGCACGGCGGTGATGGGATTCTCGGAATGGGTCCTGTTCAACCGCTATTTCGCGCAGGAGCGCTACGAGACGCTGGACAGCGTGGCCGAGGTCACCCAGCGGGCGGCGGACTACGTGGTGCAGCAGGCGGCGCTGCCCGGCGGCGACGAGCTGGATGCGCTGAGCGACAAGCTGGTGATCATCGGCGAGAGCGCGGAGGCCTACCTCTTTTTCACCGATGAGGACGGCAGCGTTCTCATCACGTCCAATCCGGAGCTGCTGGCCAAGGAGACGGTGCCCGAAGAGCTGATAGCCAAGGTGGGGGAGGATAAGCCTTACCATGTGCTGAGTACGCTGGACGGCGTGCTGACCGAAAAGAGCTACGTCTCCGTCCGGCAGACGCGGGATGCGCAGGGCGTGTGCAGCGGGTATCTGTTCCTCTGCTCCTCCGGCGCACGGCTGACGGCCTTCAAGGAAGAGTTCGGGTCGAACTTCTTCTTCTCGGCCTGCATCATGCTGCTCTGCGCCAGCGTGGTGACCTCCTTCCTGATGCGGCGGCTCACCGACCCGCTCCAGAAGATCACCGATGCGGCCCAGCGGTTCGGCGGGGGCGATTTCTCCGTCCGGGTCGAGGGCGTGGAGGGCGAAGGCGAGGTGGCCGATCTGGCCAACACCTTCAACCGGATGGCGGAGAACATCCAGTCCAACGACAACTCCCGTGGGCAGTTCATGGGCAACATCGCCCACGAGCTGCGCACCCCGATGACCACCATCAAGGGCTTCATCGACGGCATTCTGGACGGGACCATCCCGCCCGATATGCAGAACCACTATTTGCAGCTCGTCTCGGAGGAGACGGGCCGCCTTGCCCGGCTGATCCAGAACATGCTGGATCTGTCCAAGCTGGAGAGCGGCGAGTATCAGGTCAACGCCCGGATGTTCAACATCTGGGAGACCCTGACCGGCGTGGCTCTTTCGGCCGAGCAGCGGATCAACGACGGCATGATCGAGCTGGAGGGCCTGACCATGGACGAGAAAGTTCTCGTCTACGCCGACCCGGATCTGATCCATCAGGTCGCGTACAACCTGCTGGATAACGCCATCAAGTTCACCCCGGCGGGCGGGACCATCAAGTTCAAGGTCGAGAAGCTGGGCCCGGAGGTGGAAGTTTCCATCTGGAACTCCGGGCAGGGCATCAGCCCGGAGGCGCTGCCCCATGTGTTCCAGCGCTTCTATAAGGAGGACAAGTCCCGCGGGCTCCATGCGCGGGGCGCGGGCCTCGGCCTGAATATCTGCAAGGTGCTGGTCAACCTGTCTGGCGGCCAGATCCGGGTCGAGAGCCAGCAGGGCGAGTGGTGCCAGTTCGTCTTCACCCTGCCCACCTGCCCGCCCAACCCCGGCGAGATCAAGCGTCTGCCGGACGAATCGGGCCGCCCGGTGCCGGTGGAAGACCCCGCCAGCATGAAACCGGTGGATTAAAATCTGCGCAGTCAGGCTGCTCCGCATCCGGGAGCGGCTTGGCTGCTTTTTGTATTGCCGGGGCCGTGAAATGGATTTTTGCGTCTTTTCCGTGAAAAACACGGCTGTGGGTTTGATTTTTTGCGTGTTTTCATGTAAAATAAAAATAGCTATGTCTACCCTGAATTCTGTCTGCACAGAAGCGACAGAACCGGGCCAAATAGCAAAATTTTTCGTAAAAATAACGGAGAGTACAAACGAACATGACGATTGTAAGTCCTTCGATCCTTTCGGCTGATTTTACCAAGCTGGGTGCCGACTGCCAGATGGTTCTGGACGCCGGAGCGCAGATGCTGCACTACGACGTGATGGACGGCCACTTTGTGCCGAACATCAGCTTCGGCGTGCCGGTGCTGAAAAGCCTCCACAAGGGGATGCCCGCCGCCTTCTACGATGTCCATCTGATGATCAGTCATCCGCTGGCCTATGCGGAACCCTTCGCCAAGGCCGGTGCCACCTTGCAGAACTTCCACCTCGAATGTGAGGACGACATCCAAGCCACCATCGACGCCATCAAGGCGCAGGGCTGCAAGGTGGGCCTGACCATTAAGCCGGGCACCGCCCCGGAGGCGCTCAGCCCCTACCTCGACCAGTTGGACCTTGTGCTGGTGATGAGCGTGGAGCCGGGCTTTGGCGGGCAGAAGTTCATGCCCTCGGCGCTGGAAAAGCTGCGCTGGCTGCGGGAAGAGCGGGCCAAGCGCAGCGCTCACTTCCTGCTGGAAGTGGACGGCGGTGTGGACGACACCACCGCGCCCCTGTGCGTGGAAGCGGGGGCCGACATCCTCGTGGCAGGCAGCGCCGTCTTCGGCGCAGCCGACCCGGCGGCCGCTGTGCGCCGTCTGGCCGCTCTGTGAGAGGAGCCGCACCATGGATGAAACTTTGATCCGTGCGCAGGAGCGGGAGCTGGCCAAGACCGGCCATTACTACAAGCACCTCTGCTGGATGGTGGTGCCGCTGCTGTGCGTGTCCTGCTTCCTGTATGGGCTGCGGCCGCTGCTGCTCTGCAGCGCGGCCCTGCTGACCGGCAACCTCTGCGACCGTCTGGTCTCGCTGCTCCGCCGCCGCGTCTACCAACCCAAGGACTGCTCCAACGAGAGCTTTGCCCTCCTCATCGCGCTGCTGATGCCGGTGACGGTGGACTGGTACGTTCTCATCGCCGCCGTGCTGGCCGGTGTCCTTATCGGCAAGGAGGTCTTCGGCGGCTACGGCAGCTATCCTTTCAATCCGGCTGCCGTCGGCTACACGGTGGCGGCGGTGTCGTGGCCGGAACAGGTGTTCCGCTACCCGCAGCCCTACACGAACATCCCGCTGTGGGACGCTTCCGGCGTGCCGGTGTCCGACACCGTCTCCCAGACTCTGCGCAGCGGCGGCATCCTGAACATCGGCTCCCTGTCGCTGGGGCTGGGCGAGTACGCCGCCCCCATGGGCACCGGTGCTGCGCTGGTGATCTTGGCGTGCGGGTTCTTCCTCTGGCTGCAGAAGGATACCCGCCTGAGCGCGACCGTCAGTTTCTTGGTGACGAGCGCCCTCATTGCCTTCTTCTTCCCCCGTCAGGTGGGTTTGATGGACGCCTCTTTCGCGGCAGGTCTGCTCTCCCGTTTGCAGTGTGTGCGGGACGAGCTGCTGACCGGCGCGATGCTCTTCAGCGCGGTGTTCCTGCTCAACGAGCCCTACACCTGCGCCCACCACCGCATCGGCCGCATCCTGTACGGCGTGCTGGTGGGTGCCGCGACCATGGGGTTTCGCTATTTCGGCGTCTATGATACGGGCGTCTGCTTTGCGCTGCTCACGGTCAACAGCATTTCCGGCTGGCTGGACCGCACCGAGACCCGCCTCTATCGGCTGCTGAACCGGAAGGAGGATGCGGAATGAGACGTCATATTGCCGAAGCGATCGCGCGCGACCCTGAAAAGTTCGCGCACCATGACCGCATTTTCAAAAACAACCCTGTCGTGATGCAGGGCATGGGTCTGGCTCCGCTGGTGGTCCTTGCCACTTCGGGCAAAAACGCCGCGATGCTGGCGGTGGCCGTGGCCCTGCTGCTGACGCCTTCCCGGATGCTGGCGTGCCTTCTGAGCCGCCTGTGCCCGCTGCGGGACGAGCGCCCGGAGCCGGAGGAGCTGGAAAAGAAGCTGCTGCCCCGTGCCTTTGTGTACAGCGGCAGTGCGGCGGTGGTCTACCTCGCCGCCTACCCCATCCTAAACATGCTGTTCGGCACCGACTTGCTGACGATGGGCGTCTACCTGCCCATGTTGGTGGTGGAGCCGCTGCTGACCTACCGGTTTGGCCGGGTGCAGGAGTCCATGCACAAGGCTGTTTCGAAAGGTCTGCGCATCACGCTGGGCTACGCGCTGCTCCTGCTGATCCTTGGCTGCGTCCGGGAGTGGCTGGCCTTCGGCACCGTGTTCGGCGTGGAGCTGAGCCGCTCCATCCTGCCCATGGCCAGTATGCCGGCGGGCGGCTTCATCGTGCTGGGCGTGGTGTGCGCCGTCTGGCGTGCGCTGGCCCGCAAACAGCGCGAATACCTGAAAAATGAGGCGCGCGGCTATCTGGCCGTGCATCCCCAGAGCCAAGAGAGCGGGAAGGAGGAGGAAGAATGAGCGAAGTGCTGCATCTTGTGGGCGTGTTCTTCAGCTACGCGGTGCTGGCCATCTTTGCCCAGAATGCCATCTTCACCCGCGGCCTCGGCGTTTCCCGCCTTGTCCAACTGGTCGGCGACAAGCGGACCAGCAGCTGGTGGTTCGCGCTGATGCTCTGCATCACGCAGGTACTAGTGGCTCCGCTGGCCTTTTATGCAGGCCGCCTCCTCGCCCCGCTGCCCAACCGCGCCCAGCTTCGCCCGGTGGTGTACCTTGCGTGCATCGCGGTGGTCTGCCTGTTTGAGCTGGTGGTCCTGAAGCTGGCCAAGGGCCCGCGCAGCGGCCAGCTCATCCGCATCCTGCCCATTGCCGCCGTGAACAGCGGCGTGCTGGGCACCGTTCTGGTCGAGCGCACCCAGAGCTTTACGCTGGAGCAGTCCATCGGCTTCGGCCTTGGCAGCGGCCTCGGCTATCTGCTGGCCGTCATGCTGGTGACGGAAGCCCAGAATCGTCTGCGCAGCCGGGCCATCCCGGAAGCGTTTCGCGGCTTGCCCATCACGCTGATCTACATCGGTGTGCTGGCGCTGGCCATCTATGGCTTTACCGGCCATTCCGTGATCTTGTAAAGACCCCAAGGGAGGGTGGTTCATTATGGCAAAATATCCAAAACGCCAGAAGGTCAAGCGCTACCGGCGCAGCTTTTACAGCCGCGAGATGCGGGTGAAAAAGGGCATTGGCATCGCGGTGCTGGTCCTCGTGGTGCTGGCCGCTGCATGGGTGGCCGCGCCGCATGTGCTGGACTGGGCGACCCATACGTGGTACACCGTCGTGCGCAACCGGGATCTTTCCGCCTCCTCCCCGGCGGGCGGGAGCGCTTCGTCCGCAGCCGAGAGCACGGCGTCGTCCGTGGCGGAGGAACCGGCAGCTTCTTCGGAGGCCCAGCCGGAGGTGGTGACGCCCGCTGTGGACGGTACCGCCATCGTGGAGGGCGCTTGGGCGGAGGCCGACCTCACGACCCTGACCGATGATGCCGCCATCCGCGCCGCAGCCCAGCAGCTCGCTGCGCAGGGCGCGAAGTACGCAGTCGTCACCCTGAAGGATGCCACCGGCGCCGTCTATTACGCTTCGCAGGTGCCCGCCGCAGCGGCCAGCCCTGCCGGCGTGACGGTGGACCCGGCCAAGGTGGCCTCCATCTTCAAGGACGAGGGCCTGATCCCGGTGGCGAAGCTTGCCGCCTTCCGGGACCCCGCCGGTGCCCGCGTGGATCACGCCATGGCCATCCGGTATAAGAATCAGGAGTACCTCTGGCTGGACAACAAGGCGTCCGCTGGCGGCAATCCGTGGCTGAACCCCTATGCCGCCGAGGCGGTGCAGTACATCGGCGACCTCATCGACGAGCTGCACACGGCGGGCTTTGACCAGATCGTGCTGGAAAATGTTCAGTTCCCCTCCTCTACCAGCAGCAAGCAGGACTACGGCTCCACCAACGGTGTGGACCGCGCCGACCAGCTGACGGCAGACATCACCGCGTGGGAACAGCGTTTCGGCGGCAGTGTGACCCTCTGGTACAGCTATACACTGGCCGAGGTGACCGGCACCTCCCCGACGCTGGGCGTCCCGGCGGTGGAGCTGGGCGTGAAGAACCTGCTGGTGCGGGTGCCCTCGGCTTCCACCATGACCGACGAGGAGCGCACCGCCCTTATCCAGAGCCAGACCGAGGCGGGTGCGGAACATGTCGTCGTGCGGGACCCGACGGCTGGAATTTTTGAATGAACCTGCGAAACCCTTTCATGAGAGGGAGGAATGTGATATGAAAAAAACATCCTGCTTTTCCCCGGCACATATCCTGCTGCCGTCGGAGCAGATCAAACTGGAGCAGTGGGGCTGCGTGGCCTGTGACCAGTTCACCAGCGACCGCTCCTATTGGGAAAAGGCGGAATGGGCAGCGGCAGGTTCACCCAGTGCGCTGAACCTGATCCTGCCGGAAGTGTATCTGGAAGACGAGGATGTCCCCCGGAAGATCGAAACGATCCATGCGGCCATGGACGAATACACCCAGTCGGTGCTGACCCGCGCCGTGGACGGCTTCATCTACGTGGAGCGCACCGAGCAGAGCGGCCGGGTGCGGCAGGGCCTCGTGGGCAAGATCGACCTCGAAGCCTACAGCTACGCCGAGGGCGCCAAGGCGGACATCCGCCCCAGCGAGCACACGGTGGAGAGCCGCATCCCGCCCCGGATGGCCGTCCGGCGGGGGGCCAGCCTCGAAACGCCCCACATCATGATGCTGGCCGACGACCCGGACTGCACCCTCATCGAGCCCATCGGTGAGAAAAAGGCGCAGCTGCGCAAAGTCTACGAGGGCGAACTGATGCTGGGCGGCGGCCACATTGCGGGCTGGGCCGTGGAGGACCCGGCGCTGCTGGCCCAGATCGACGCCGCCTTGCAGCAACTGGGCAGTCAGGAAGCCTTTGACGCCAAATACCCGGAGGCCAAGGGGGCCGCGCCGCTGACGCTGGCCGTCGGCGACGGCAATCACTCGCTGGCTTCCGCCAAGGCCTGCTGGGAGGAGCTGAAGCCCACCCTGACTCCGGAGCAGCGGGAACACCACCCGGCCCGGTGGTGCCTTGCCGAGGTGTGCAACGTCCACTCCCCGGCCATTGAGATCGAGCCCATCCACCGCGTGCTGTTCAATGTGGACTGCGGCGCGGTGCTGCTGGCCCTCATCGCGTGGAGCGACTCCAACAACGCGGGCATCTGCTTCGGCGATGCCAAGCAGCAGTCCTTTACGCTGGCGGGCCCCCACATTGCCAACGTGCTCAGCTTCGAGCGCCCCATCGCGCCCCTGACCGTCGGCACCATCGACACCTTCATCGAATACTTTATGGCCCGCCACATCGAGGCCCGCGTGGATTACGTCCACGACGAGCCCGCCGTCCGTGCCCTGTGCAAACAGCAGGGCGGCGTGGCCTTCCTGCTGCCGCCCTTTGAAAAGAGCGACCTGTTCAAAGGCATCGTGATGGGCGGCGTGCTGCCCCGCAAGACCTTCAGCATGGGCCATGCGGAGGAAAAGCGGTACTACATCGAGTGCCGTAAGATCAAAGAATAAACGTTACGAAATGCCAGCTCCCCCAGCAGGGGGAGCCTCTGGCAAAGAGGGAAACATTTTATTGATACAGGAGAACCATGACTTTTAACGAACTGAATCTGTCCGCCCCGCTGCTGCGTGCCGTTGCGGAGGCGGGTTACGAATCCCCCTCGCCCATTCAGGCATCGGCCATCCCGCCGGTGCTGGCCGGGAGGGACTTGATGGGCTGCGCCCAAACGGGCACCGGCAAGACCGCAGCCTTTGCGCTGCCCATGCTCGACCGCCTGACCGCGAACCCTGCGAAGAAGAAAGGGGCCGTCCGCGCCCTGATCCTCACCCCCACCCGTGAGCTGGCTCTGCAGATCGGCGAGAGCTTTGAAATGTACGGCAAGTACCTCTCCCTGCGCAGCACCGTCATTTTCGGCGGTGTGGGTCAGGCCCCGCAGGTGGCAGCCATCAAAAAGGGCGTCGATATCCTCATCGCCTGCCCCGGCCGCCTGAACGACCTTGTGGGGCAGGGGCTCATCGACCTCGGCAGCATCGAGATCTTCGTGCTGGACGAGGCCGACCGGATGCTGGACATGGGCTTTGTGCATGACGTGAAGAAGGTCATCGCAAAGCTGCCCAAAGTGCGCCAGAACCTGATGTTCAGCGCCACCATGCCCAAGGAGATCGAGCAGCTGGCGGCGGGCATCCTGCACGACCCCGCCTTCGTCAAGGTGGACCCCGTGTCCAGCACGGTGGACCGCATCGACCAGAGCCTGTACTTTGTCGAGAAGGGCAACAAGAAATTCCTGCTGCCGTGGCTCATCCAGAATCTGAATCCGCCGGTGCAGAACGCGCTGGTCTTCAGCCGCACCAAGCACGGCGCGGATAAGATCGCAAAAGACCTGAACAAGCAGGGCATCCCTGCCGCCGCCATCCACGGCAACAAGAGCCAGTCCGCCCGTGTGGCCGCGCTGGAAGGCTTCAAGGCCGGGCAGACCAAGGTGCTGGTCGCCACCGACATCGCCGCCCGCGGCATCGACATCAGCGAGCTGTCCCATGTCTTCAACTACGACCTGCCCGAAGTGCCGGAAACTTACGTCCACCGCATCGGCCGCACGGCCCGCGCGGGCGCAGACGGCACCGCCGTCAGCTTCTGCGCCCCGGAGGAGCAGGAGTATCTGGCCGGCATCGAAAAGCTGAACCGCCAGAAGATCCCGGTGGTGTCCGGCCACCCGTGGGACGGCGTGCCCGCCCCCGCCAAGAAGGAGCCGCCGGTGCGGGGCAAAAAGCCCAAGGCGGAAGCCGAAGCCCCGGCTGCCAAGCCGGAACAGCCCGCCAAGGCCGTGAAACCGGCCAGACCCAAAAAAGAAAAACCGGCCGCAGAAAAGCAGCCGTTGAAATCTCAACCGAAAGAGGAACCATCCATGGACGAAAATCAGAAGCGAACTTCCGGCGGACGCAATGAAAACCGCCGTTCCAATAATAACCGCCCCCGTCGCGAGGACAGTGCCGCCGCCCCCAACCGGGGCAGCAATGCGCAGCCCAAGTTTGACCCCCACTTCGTGAGCGCCCCGGAGGCAACGCCGCTCCGCCCTGCGAAGAAGGCCGCCCCGGCTCAGCCCGCCGCCAAGGCTGCTCCGGCAGCGAACAACGCCAAGAGCGAACAGGGCAGCGGCCAGAACCGCCGCAATGCCCAGCCGAACGGCCAGAACGGCCAGAGCCGCCCGGCCCGCGGCAGCCGCAATGAGCGCACGGAGCGTAACGGCGACCGCGCTGCCCGCCCGGCCCAGAACAGTGCCCAGAGCGGCAAACCCCGCAGTGAGCGCAGCAGCCAGCCCGCCCGTGCGCCCCGCGCCCCCAAGCAGGAGATCTCCCGCGGGCGCGGCCGTGCCGCTGCCCCCGGCCGGGACGAAGATCCGGGCCTTGTGCTCATCAGCCGCCGCCCGCCGCAGCAGAAGTTCACCAACTTCGAGGAGTATATGAACGCCCACGGCGGTGCAACGGCCCCCATCGAGGATCACAGCGATGAAATGTGAGCCGTGGCAGTGCCCGCTGTGCGGCGGGCCGCTGACCGGTGAGCGGGACCTGAAGTGCCCCTCCGGCCACTGCTTTGACCGCGCCAAGGAGGGCTACTGGCATCTGCTGCCGGTACAGAGTATGCGCACCAAGGCCCCCGGCGACAGCAAGGAGATGGTCGCCGCCCGCCGCGCCTTCCTCAACGGGGGGTACTACGGCATCTTTGGTCAGGCGCTGGGCGAGCTTTGCCTCGAATACGGCCAGCCCGCCGCGCCGGATGCGCCGCTGCACCTGCTGGATGCGGGCTGCGGCGAGGGCTGGTATGACCGGTGCATCGCCGGGCAGTTCGAAGCGGCGGAACAGCCGCTGGCGCTGGCCGGGTTCGACATCGCAAAACCGGCGGTCCGCTGGGCCGCCAAAGCTCTGCCCACGGCCCGGTACGCCGTGGCGTCCAGCTTTGCCCAGCCCGTCCGCACCGGCTGGGCCGACCTGCTGCTGAACTGCTTCTCGCCCTTTGCGCGGGAGGAGTTCCTCCGCGTCCTGCGCCCCGGCGGGCGGATGATCTATGTCGTGCCCGGCGCGGAGCATCTGTACCAGATGAAGGCGATCCTCTACGATACGCCCTACAAAAATCCGGTGCAGCAGGTGGCCTATGAGGGCTTCCGCCCCATTGGAGAGCGGGAAGTCTCCGGCACCATCACGGTGCCCGCTGCCCAGCTCGAAGCGCTTTTCGCCATGACGCCCTACTACTGGAAGACGCCCCGCGACGGCGCGGCCCGCCTCGCCGCCCTCCCGGAATTGACGACGGACATCGCCTTCCGGTTCTTGGTGTTTGAGAAAGAATAACAAAATGTCCCGGTTTGCATCGAATGAATGCCAGACCGGGATATTTTATTTGATAAATTCGTCCGATTCGTTTGAATTCATCGAACGAATTTGATATAATAATAGTACGATAAGGAAAAGGAGGCTGTCAAGATGTCGATCACTGCAACGGAGCTCAAGAATAACTTGGGCAAATATCTCCTGCTGGCTGCAACGGAGGAAGTCTACATCACCCGCAACGGCAAGACCATTGCAAAATTGACCTCGCCCTACCAGAATAAGCTGAACACAGTGGAGTCGCTGTTTGGCAGCGTCCCGGCGACGATGACGCTGGAACAGGCACGGGAGGAAAGGCTAGGGAAGTTATGAAGGTGCTGCTGGATACCTGCGTCGTAATGGATTTTCTGCAAAATCGGGAGCCGTTCTCCATTCCGGCACGAAGCATCTTCCGCGCGGCCGCAGCGGAATGGTTTACCGGCTGCATTACCGCAAAGGCGGCGACGGATATCTATTACCTGACCCACCGCTGCACCCACAGTGATAAGGAAAGCCGTCAGAAACTCAGTCAGCTATTGACGATCGTAGGGCTGCTGGATACTTCGGCAGAGGATGTGTTCCACGCGATCGCATCCCCGACTGCGGACTTTGAGGATGCCGTGATGATCGAAACGGCACTGCGTTCTCAGGTGGACTGCATCGTGACCCGCAACACGAAAGACTACGCGAAATCGTCGGTGCCGGTCTATACGCCGGACGTCTTTTTGGAGCAGCTGGAACAAAACAGTATCAATTAAAACGCAACCGCCCCCGGTGCTGCATGAGCGTGCAGGACCGGGGGCGGTTTTGTCAGAGACCTGTGGAGAGGTTGGAGAAATGCTTAGTGCTTCTTCTCACCCTTGGGCAGGAGATTGGCGCGTTCCAGCGCCGGGCGCAGGGCGAGGTAGAGGATGACGGCGCAGACCGTGGAGGCCACGCTGTTAACGAAGGTGACGCCGCCGGCGATCTTGGAAAGAGCCTGTGCGACGGTGTACTCCTGACCGAAGATGTAAACGTTGCGGAAGTAGCCGAGGAACGGGTCGGTGACCACGTTCAGCAGCAGACCGGAACCGGCAGCCACGATGACCTTGACGAGGTAACCGGCGCTGTGGCGGTCGAGGTCGCGGAGCTTGAAGGCCTTGTGTGCCACGGCACCGCAGGTGATGCCAATGATGAACTTCAGCACAAAGGTGGTGACGGCGTAACCCGGATCACCGGCCAGAATGTCGGCCAGCGCCAGACCGATGGCACCGGCCAGACCGCCGGACACGCCGTCCAGCAGCAGGGCGGTCAGGGCCGTGAAGGTGTTGCCCAGATGGAACGAGGAGCCGCCGTAGAACGGCACCCGGAAGAACAAGTAGGCCACAAGGCTCAGCGCGGCCATGACGCCGGTGAGCGCCAGCTCGTGCACGGTAAAGGTGCGCTTATACAGCACACTGGCAAAGAGGATAACGATGACGACGACTGCCAGCAGCAGCCACATTGCGGTTGTTGACATGATGTATTCCCTCCATTTTCACAAAACCCATAAAATCGATTGACTTTTTCGGCCTCGGCGGGTATGCTCTTATTATACGCAGAACTGAACCCGTGAAAATACCCAGAATAGAGTTTTTTTATGGGGTCAGTTTGGGAAACTGCCCAAAAAGAGGAGGGGTTTTGTGTTCCACTTGACAACAGCGCTGGATGCGGCCTCGGCGGTGCCGCTGTACGAACAGCTCTACGATAGCCTTGCGGAGGAAATGCGCACCGGGGCCATCCCGGCGGGCACTCGGATGCCCGGCAAGCGGCGGCTGGCGGCGGAATTGTCGGTGTCGGTCAACACGGTGGACGCCGCGTATCAGCTTCTGGCGGCGGAAGGGTATCTGGAATCGCGGGAGCGCAGCGGTTTTTATGTACAGGAGTATCTGGCCCTGCCCGTCCGGCCGGAGACTCCGCCCGCCGCCCCGGCCCCGCTGCCCCCGGCGGCCCAGCCGGAGCGGCCCGTCCGCTATGATCTCTCCACGCGGGGGGTGGACCCGGCGCTCTTCCCGTTCCGGACATGGGCGCGGCTCCAAAAGGAGCTGCTCTATTCCTCGCCGGAGCTGCTGACCCACGGCGACGCGCAGGGCGATCTCGAACTGCGGCGGGCGCTGGCCGGCTACCTCGAAGAGTACCGGGGCGTGCGGTGCAGCGCGGAACAGATCGTGGTGGGAGCCGGATTGGAATACCTGCTGGGGCTGCTGGCCCCGCTGCTGCCCGGTGCGGCGGCGGTGGAAAACCCCGGCTACCCCCGCGCCAAGCGGGTGCTGGAAAACAACGGCGTGCCCTGCTGCTGCCTACCTGTGGACGAGGACGGCCTGTCCATCGAGGCACTGACCCGGTCGGGCGCGGCGGTCTGCTACGTCACCCCAAGCCACCAGTTCCCCACGGGGGTCACCATGCCCGCCGGGCGGCGGGCGGAGCTGCTCCATTGGGCGTCCCGCAAGCCGGGGGAGCGGTACATCATCGAGGACGACTACGACTCCGAGTTCCGGTTCGACACCCGCCCACTGCCCAGCTTGCAGGGGATGGCCGGGGCCGACGGCCCGGTGATCTATCTCTCCACCTGCTCCCGGAGCCTTGCCCCCAGCATCCGCATCGCCTATATGGTGCTGCCGGTGCAGCTCCTCCCGGCGTGGCGGGCGGCTTACCGGCTTTATTCCAGCACGGTCAGCCGGTTCGAGCAGCAGACGCTGGCCCGGTTCATCACCGAGGGGTACTTTACCCGGCATCTGGCGCGGGAGCGGGTGGCCTACAAGGCCCGGCGGGACGCGCTGACCAAGGCGCTGAACGGGGCTTTTGCCCCCGGTGAGCTGACCTTGGCCGGGCTGCACACGGGGCTGCACCTGCTGGCTGAGGTGAAACAGGCCCCGCCGGACCCGGCCCTTCGGGTGGCGGCGGCACAGCAGGGGGTGCGGCTGAGTCTGTTGAGCGATTTTGACCTGACCGGCGAAACGCCCGGCCTTGCGGGAACATTGGTGCTGGGTTACGGCTCACTGGCGGACGATGTCTGTTCGTCGGTGGGCGAAACGTTGAGGAAAGTCTGCACCGCCGCGCGGGAGGCTTCCGTGACCGAATAAGTGCCGCTGGCCCGGTCCCATGCGCCGGGCAAAGCGTCGGCCCGGATGGGGGCTGCGCGGTTGGCGAGAAACTCCAGAATCTCGCCGAGGCGGGCGTAGTCCTGCGCGGTGAAGTCCGTCAGCAGGGCGGAACTCTGGGCCCGGAGGGCGTCCGGCAGGGAGGCGGGGAGCAGTTCGAGATCCTGCCGGAAAAAGGCGTCCCACACGGCGGCCCGTGCCGCGGCCCGGTGGGCAGGCGGGATGCGCCCGGCTTCGTCGAGGCCGGTCAGAAAGGCGGAGGCTTCCCCCGCGCTGAGGGTCTGGACATTGCCGGTCTGGCCGAGGGCGGCCAGCTCTTCGGTGGTGAATGCCCCGGAGAACCCCACCCGCACGGCCCCGTAGCGGGACGCCAGCTTTTCCAGCACGGCGGGGGAAAGAGCCAGATAAAAGGTATCCTCCGGCAGGGCCAGCGTTTCCAGCAGGGCTTGGCGGCACCGCGCCGGGCCAGCCGCCGCGTAGCAGCGGGTGAGGGACGCTTCCCCATCCCCGAAGGGCACGGTCAGCTCCCCCGGCACGGCCAAGAGGCCGCAGACGTTCTGCGGGGCGTTCAGGTAGAGGAGCAGAAAGCCCGGCTGCTCCCCGGCAGTGCAGAGCAGCACCGTCATCCGGTCATCCTCCTTGGGCAGCGTGATGGGCACGCCCTGCTGAGGTTCGGCGGTCTGGGCAAGGAGCTGGGTGTGCAGCATCCGGCGGGTGAGCAGCACCGTGCCGCCCACAAGGGGCAGCAGCACCAGCAACGCCGCCCCCAGCGCAGCCCAGAACGGCCTCCAACCTCCCTTGTGCATCCTGCCGCCCTCCTTTTTGCAAATGATACCGAAAGGATGGCCCGGCAAAGGGCGGATTATACAAAAAACGATCCCGGCGCATACAACGATCCCCTCTGCCATACAGTGTGGCAGGGGGGATCTTGCGATGTTGGAGACCATTACTGCCGTCAACGGCGCGGTCAATGGGGTCGTGTGGGGGCCGCTGGGGCTGGCACTGCTCTTCGGGGCGGGGGTGATGCTCTCGGTGCGGACGGGCTTTTTCCAGCTCGTGCACTTCCGGTACTGGATGCGGCAGACCATCGGGGCCATCTTCACCGACCGGAGCGTGACCGCCCACACGGGCACCGACGATCAGGCTATCAGCCAGTTCCAGAGCCTGTGCACTGCGCTGGCGGCCACCATCGGCACCGGCAACATCGTGGGGGTGGCAACGGCCATCCTCAGCGGCGGGCCGGGGGCGGTGTTCTGGATGTGGGTCATGGCCCTCCTCGGCATGATGACCAGCTTCTCCGAAAACGTGCTGGGCATCTTTTACCGGCACAAGAATGAGGAGGGCGCGTGGCAGGGTGGCGCGATGTACTACCTCGCCGACGGGCTGGGGCGCAAAAAAGGCTGCAAGCAGCTGGGCCGGTTGCTGGCCGTGCTGTTTGCAGCCTCCTGTGTGCTGGCGTCCTTCGGCATGGGGAACATGAGCCAGATCAATTCCATCGCGGGGAATCTGCGCGCCGCCTTCGGGGTGCCGGAACTGGCCACCGGGGTGGTGCTGGCCGGATGTTCGGCGGCGGTGATCTTCGGCGGGCTCAAGCGGGTGGCAGCGGTGGCGGAGCGGGTCGTGCCGCTGATGGCCCTGTTCTACCTCGGCGGGGCGCTGGTGGTGGTGCTGGTCCACGCTTCTGCCGTCCCGGCGGCCTTCGCGGCCATCTTCCGGGGGGCCTTCGGGCTGGCCCCGGCGGGCGGCGGGGTGCTGGGCTGCGGCGTGGCCCGCGCCGTGACGTGGGGGTTCAAGCGGGGGGCCTTTTCCAACGAAGCGGGTCTCGGCGCGTCGGTCATGGTGCATTCGTCCTCCAACGTCACCGAGCCGGTGCAGCAGGGGATGTGGGGGCTGTTCGAGGTCTTTGCGGACACCCTTGTGGTCTGCACCCTGACAGCCCTTGTCATCCTGACGTCGGGTCTGGTGGATCTGGAAACAGGCCGCGCCGCCGCCGGGGTCGTGGGTTCCGCGCTGGTGGGCGAAGCCTTTTCCACCGTCTTCGGCAGCTTCGGGCCCAAGTTCATCGCGGTGTCGATCTTACTGTTCGCCTACTCCACAGTGTTGGGATGGAGCCAGTACGGCACCAAGGCGGTCAGCTACCTGCTGGGGCCGCGGGCCGGCGGGGCGTATCAGGCCGTGTTCGTGGGGATCATGGTGGTGGGCGCGGTGATGAAGCTCGACCTCGCGTGGGACCTGTCCGACACGTTCAATGGGCTGATGATGCTGCCCAACCTCGTGGGCGTAGCGGGGCTTTCCGGCACGGTGGCACGGATCACCCGGAATTACGCTGCCCGCGTTTTTTATGGGCGGGCTGTCGCGCCGCTGACAGCGAGCGCACCGCGTCCCGCCCGGCGGTGATGCCGCTGCCGAAGGCCCAGTGGAGGTTGAAGCCGCCGCACATTCCGGCGCAGTCCAGCGTTTCGCCCACAAAGTAGAGGCCGGGGCAGCCCTTGAATTGAAAACTGGGTTCCAGCTCTGTCAGGCTCAGACCGCCGCCGGTGGTCTGGGCCTGTTTCCATCCGCAGGGGGTCAGCCCCTCGAAGAGCCAGTGCTTTGCGGTGTTGGCCAGCACCTGCCACGCGGCATCGGGCAGGGTGTTCAGGGGCTTGTCCGGCAGATGGGCTGCGGCCCAGAGCGCCTTGCCCAGCTTCGGGTTCAGCAGCCCCGTCCAGAGATCGGAGGGGGTCTTGCCGGGCAGCAGGGACACCCGCCCCGCGAACAGGGCCGTCAGGGCCGCTTCGTCCAGCGCGGGGAAGAGGTCCAGCTCCACGGCCGGGCGCTTGGGCCCGCGCTTGGGGGCCAGCAGACCGGAAAGCTGCATGATGCAGATGCCGGACAGGCCGTATTCGGTGAACTGTACCTCGCCCGTCTCGGCGGCAAGGGTGGTGTGCCGGTCGAGGTCCAGCAGGGAGGCTGCGGCTTTGGCCCGGATGCCCGCAAGGGATCGGTTCGGTTTTGCCACCTGCAAGGCGGTCAGGCAGGGGTAGAGCGGCTCCAGCTTCCCACCGCACTGGGCGGCGAACTTGGTGCCGAAGCCGTCGGTGCCGAACTGAGGGCCTGCGTTGCCGCCCAGCGCACAGATGACGGCATCGGCGTGGAGGGTCTCGTTGCTGTGCTCGGCGCTGTCGAAGAGGACGGTGTAACCGTTCCGGTTCTGGCTGATGGTATTTACGGTGCAGCCGGTCCGCACCTCTACGCCGAGGCGGGCCATCTGCCCTTCCAGCAGGGCCAGCACATCGGCGGCTTGATTCGAGTAAGGGTAGACCCGCCCGGCCTCGTCGGTGCGGGTGTAAAGGCCCAGCGCCCGGAACCACTCCAACGGGGCGCTCCGCTCCACCGCCGCCAGCAGCGGGGCCAGCGCCTTGGGGTCGGCGGTGAAATAGCACTCCGGCGCGATGCCGGTGTTGTCGAGGTTGCAGCGGCCGTTGCCGGTTGCCAGCAGCTTTTTGCCGCAGCGGGGGTTGCGGTCCAGCAGGGTGATGCGGGCCGCGCTGCCCGCCGCCTGTGCCGCCGCCAGCGCGGCTGCCATACCCGCAGCACCGCCGCCTAAAATTACGATCTGTTGCATGAAACGCTCCTTGGTTCGGGGATGTCCCGGATTCGATCCCAGTATAGCATAAACCGAAAAAAACGACCAGTCCCTTCGGGAAAACAGGAAAAATGCCATTGACAAAAATCACTGGTTTTGGTAAATTTTTATTGAAAAAACGGTAAAGAAATCTTAGCCGCCCTTCGAGAAAAAGTTGAGGCAGTAAAAAATAAACGAAGCATCGCAAAAGAAGGCGTGAAATATGAAGAGGAGCAAAGAGAAGATCACGCTGTCGATCCTGCTGGCTGCCGTGCTTGTGGTGGGCATCGTGGGGTATATGATCTATGTCCAGCACCAGTTTTACACCGAGAGCACCAAAAACCTGCTGGAGACCTATGAGCAGGTGGACAAGACCTTCACCATGTTCGCCCAGCGGAACTGGAACGTGCTGAGCGAGTGGGGCAGCAACCTGCAGGATGACGCCGACGGGGAGGCGGTCCGGGCCAGTCTGTGCCTGTTCAACCAACAGAAGCCTACATGGAAATACAGCGGCCTGTACTTGTTCAACGAAGACTGCACCTATCTGGATGCCGAGGGCGGCTATGGCTCAGCTAAGCACATCTGGGGCGCATTTTCCGAAATGTACACCACCGGACTTCCCTGTGTGGGCAGCTATACCATGAAAAACGGAGAGCGCCGGGTCGTGTTCACGGTACCCATTGAGCCGGTGGAAGTGGACGGCGAGACCTACACCTGCATCGCTGTCAGCTACGACAACGAGACGCTGGAAGAGATGATCGGCGGGCACGCCTACAACGGCCAGAGCGATTGCTACATCATCTATCCGTCGGGTGATATCATGCTCTCCGAAGAGCCGAAGAGTGAGATCGAGCCCCGGATGGAAAACCTGTTTGATTTTCTGGAGCAGAACGCACAGGTCAACACCAATGCCTTAGCCAAGATGCGCGAAGACGTGCAGAACAGCGGCCGGGGCGGTGTGGCGTACCGTTATGGGGGCAAGAGCTATTATCTGGTCTATCAGCCGGTGGGTTTTCAGAGCCTGAGCATCGTCGGCATCGTGGACCGGAGCGTGGTGGACGCCGGGATGCGGAAGATCCAGACGGCGACCATCCTGCTGCTGATCGCATTGATGGCGGGCATTGTGTTCACGCTGGTGCGGTTTGTCCGGATCAACGCCCGGCAGGAAGTGGAGGAAAAGGAACACGCCCTGCGTGCGGAGGCCAGCGAGCGCAAAAAGATGGAGGGCCTTGCCAACAGCGACGGCCTGACCGGCCTGTTCAACGAGCGGTGCTTCAACAAGACCCTGAAAGAAAAGGAACAGCAGGGCGAGCCTTTTGTGCTGTTCTACCTCGACCTTGACCGGTTCAAGCCGGTGAATGATACGTACGGCCATGACGTCGGCGACCAACTGCTCAAAGCGGTGGCGGGTCGGCTGCGGAGCTGTGTGCGGAACACGGACTACGCCTTCCGCATCGGCGGCGACGAGTTCGCCCTTATCGTCAACGGCGAAGTGGACGCAGAATGGTGTGCGCAGCGGATGGAAACCATCAAATCGATCATCCGCCAGACCTATGTGCTGGAGGGGCAGACCATCGACATCAGCACCAGCTGCGGCGTGGTCTGTTACCCGGCGGACAGCGCCGACGTGCGGGAGCTGCGCATCCTTGCCGATCAGCGGATGTATGAAGACAAACAAAAAACTGGGAGCAGCCGGAGCATCAATCAGAAAATCTGAGATTGAATAATTCTCCTTCTCTTACCACAAAATAACCACAGAAAACGAAATCTGGGAGCAAAGGAAACGCCGAACAGAGAAAGGGAGAATGTGCTATGAAAGCGACAGGCATCGTGCGCCGCATCGACGAGCTGGGGCGGGTGGTCATCCCGAAGGAGATCCGCCGCACCCAGCGCATCCGCCGGGGCGACCCGCTGGAAATTTTCACGACCGGCGAGGGAGAGGTCATCTTCAAAAAGTATTCGCCGGTGGGGGAGCTGAGCGGCGTGACGACCCAGTACGTCGATGCGCTGAGCAAGAGTTTCGCACTGACGGCCTTCGTCTGCGACCGGGACCGCATCCTCACGGCGTCCGGTGCCGGGCGGCGGGACCTCATCGACCGCAGCGTCAGTCAGCCGCTGGAAAGGCTGATGGACGGCCGCAAGCCCTACGCCAGCGAGGGCGAGGCGGAGAAGACCCTGCTGCCCTGCGAGGGGGCCCAGCGGGTGCTGCTCTGCGTCAGCCCCATCATCGCGGCGGGGGATGTGACCGGCGCGGTGGGGCTTTTGACCGAGGACAAGAGCGCCCAGCCAGACGCTGCCCAGCAAAAGGCGATAGCCGTTGCGGCGGCGTTTCTGGCTAAACAAATGGAAGAATAACATTATAAAGGAAGAAGGCCAAGCCGGAAAATCGGACGGTGCGCCAGTGGGCGCAAACGCTGATCCGATTTTCCGGCTTGGCCAATTTTGATTTGAGAGAGATGTATAATTTGTGAATCTTTCAAAACTTTTCTGCGAACCTATTGACAGCGCCGGAAAATTGAATATAATGGTCTTAGCACTCAGGAAGATGGAGTGCTAAAGAACGAAAAGCAAACAAAGGAGGCAGGCGCTATGACGATGGATGCACGCAAGCAGCGAGTCTTGCAGGCGATCGTGGCGCTGTATGGTCTCGAAGGTGAGCCCGTGGGCAGCAGTGTGCTGGCAAACTACTTTGACATGGCGGTTTCCAGCGCGACGCTGCGCAACGAGATGGCGGCGCTGACAAAGCTGGGTCTGCTGGAGCAGCCCCACACCAGCGCGGGCCGCGTGCCCAGCGCCAAGGGCTACCGTTATTATCTGGATAATCTGCTGACCGACGATCAGCCGCTGGACCGTGTGACCCGTGCACGGGTGGATGCCGTGTTCGCCAGCCTTGACCATGAGCCTGAAAAGCTCGCGCAGGGCGCGGCGAAGGCGCTGGCCGCCATCAGCGGCTGCACGGCCGCCATCAGCACCCCCTGTGCCGAGGATCTGTGCATCGCGCATTACGAAGTCGTGCAGGTGGGCCGCAGCGCGGCGGCGGTTCTGGCCGTCACCACAGCCGGTTACGTCCGCACCCGTGTGGCGCGGGTCCGCACCGGCCTCTCCCGCGAGAACGCGGCGGCGCTGGCCGCTCTGCTCAACCGGAACCTGACCTTCGTGGCTCCCGTAGATCTTTCGCCCCGGCTCCTTGCGGAGCTGTGCAGCCAGATCGGCCCGGAGCTGGTGCCGGTGGTCTCGGCGGCGGCGGCGATCTTGCAGGACTCCACCACGCCCCATGTCTATCTGGGCGGTGAGCAGTACCTGCTCGACTGGCCCCAGCTGGAAGGCAAGGTCGGCTCCATCCTCTCGCTGCTGAACGACGAGGAAGAGGCCGCCCGGCTCATCGCACCGCCTGCAGAGCGCAAGGAAAGCGTGCTGCTGGGTGAGGATATTGAGCCGCAGATCCCCGGCCTGTGCATCGTCAGCGACCGGTATCTGGTCGGCGGCGGGCTGTGGGGTTCGGTGGCACTGATCGGACCCACCCGGATGCCGTTCCAGAAGCTGATGCCGCTGCTCCACGCTTTTGCCGATCATCTGGGCGAGGGAATGAGCGGCCGACAAAAAGATACCCCGCAGGCAGCCGCACCCCGGCGGACTGTGATCTATAAGGAGGATCTCGAATGAGCGAAGAAACCAAGAAGACCCCGCAGCAGGAACAGCCCGCTGCGGAGCCCAAGACCGCAGAACAGGCCGCGCCGGAAGCGGCTGCGGAACAGGCTGCTCCCGCCGCCGAGGAAAAGGACGGCAAGAAGGACGGCTGGTTCAGCAAAAAGACCCATGAGCTAGAGGCCGTGAAGGCGAAGCTCGAAGCCGCCCAGCAGGAGGCGGGCCAGACGAAAGACAAGCTGCTGCGGATGGCTGCCGAGTACGACAACTACCGCAAGCGCACGGCCCGCGAGGCTGACCAGAAGTTCAACGACGGCATTTCCTTCGCGGTCAACCAGATCATCCCGATCCTCGATACGCTGGAGATGGCGGCCAACGCCCCCACCACCGACGAGAATTACAAAAAGGGCGTGACTATGACGCTGGACAAAGCCGCCAAGGCGCTGGATACCCTCCATGTGGAGGAGATCGAAGCACTGGGCAAGGCCTTTGATCCCAACATCATGAACGCCGTGCAGCAGGTCCCCGCAGAAGAGGGTCAAGAGAGCGGCACGGTGGTCACCGTTTACCAGAAGGGCTACAAGCTGGGCGATAAGATCGTCCGCCATGCGACCGTTGTGGTGGCTGAATAAGCCAAACCTCCCGCAGGGGAGTTTCAATAAACATCCGCTTATCCACTTTGAGCATCATATAAACAATACGTTCTGAATTGAGAGGAGCTTTTATTATGAGTAAGATCATTGGTATCGACCTTGGCACGACCAATAGCTGCGTGGCTGTCATGGAGGGCGGCGAGCCCGTCGTCATCGCAAACTCTGAGGGTGCCCGCACCACCCCGTCCGTTGTTGGCTTTACCAAGACCGGCGACCGTCTGGTCGGTCAGGTCGCAAAGCGTCAGGCCATCACCAACCCGGAGAACACCGTTTCTTCCATCAAGCGTCAGATGGGCACCGACCATAAGGTGACCCTGAACGGCAAGGAGTACACTCCCCAGCAGGTCAGCGCCATGATCCTGCAGAAGCTGAAGGCTGACGCCGAAGCTTATCTGGGCGAGCCCGTCACCGAGGCCGTCATCACCGTTCCCGCCTACTTCAACGACAGCCAGCGTCAGGCTACCAAGGACGCCGGCACCATCGCGGGCCTGAACGTCAAGCGTATCATCAACGAGCCCACTGCCGCTTCTCTGGCATACGGCATCGATAAGGAAGACGACCAGAAGATCATGGTCTACGACCTCGGCGGCGGCACCTTCGATGTCTCCATCATCGAGATGGGCGACGGCGTTACCGAAGTTCTGGCCACCAACGGCGACACCCATCTGGGCGGCGACGACTTCGACCAGCGCATCATCGACTGGATGGCGGATGCCTTCCAGACCGAGAACGGCATCGACCTGCGCAAGGACAAGATGGCCGCTCAGCGCCTGAAGGAAGCTGCCGAGAAGGCAAAGATCGAGCTGTCCAGCGCAATGAGCAGCCAGATCAACCTGCCCTTCATCACCGCTGATGCAACCGGCCCCAAACACCTCGATATGACCCTGACCCGCGCAAAGTTCAACGAGCTGACCGCTGATCTGGTCGATCGCACCATGACCCCTGTCCGCAAGGCTCTGCAGGATGCAGGTCTGCGCGCTTCCGACCTGAAGAAGGTCCTGATGGTCGGTGGTTCCACCCGTATCCCCGCCGTCTACGACGCTGTGAAGAAGGAACTGAACTGCGAGCCCTTCAAGGGTATCAACCCCGATGAGTGCGTGGCTGTCGGTGCTGCCATTCAGGGCGGTGTCCTGCAGGGCGATGTCAAGGGTCTGCTGCTGCTGGATGTCACCCCGCTGAGCCTCGGCATTGAGACTCTGGGCGGCGTGTGCACCAAGATCATCGAGCGCAACACCACCATCCCCACCCACAAGAGTCAGGTCTTCTCCACCGCAGCGGACAATCAGCCCTCGGTCGAGATCAATGTCCTGCAGGGCGAGCGCGAGTTCGCACGCGATAACAAGAGCCTCGGCGTCTTCCATCTGGATGGCATCGCTCCGGCTCCCCGTGGTGTGCCTCAGATCGAAGTCACCTTCGATATCGATGCAAACGGCATCGTGAAGGTCAGCGCAAAGGATCTGGGCACCGGCAAGGAGCAGAACATCACCATCACTGCTTCCACCAATATGTCCAAGGACGATATCGATAAGGCTGTCAAGGAAGCCGAGCAGTTCGCTGCCGACGACAAGAAGAAGCGCGAAGAGGTCGATATCCGCAACGGCGCCGACCAGATGGTCTTCCAGACGGAGAAGATGCTGAAGGAGAACGGCGACAAGATGCCCGCCGACGTCAAGAGCGAGGCCGAGGCCAAGCTGGCTGAGCTGAAGACTGCAGTGCAGTCCGGCTCCATCGACGACATCAAGGCAAAGCAGGATGCTCTGAGCCACGTCTTCGAGAAGATGTATCAGGCAGCCGCAGCCGCTCAGCAGGCCGCCGGCGCACAGCCGGGCCCCGATGCCGGTGCGAACAACAACCAGCAGAAGCCGGGGGATGACGGCGTCGTGGATGCCGACTTCAAGGAAGTCTAATGTTTGATACAAGCGGCACACGTCCGGCCAAACCGGCGGATGTGGGCTGAGGAATAAGCAAAAGCCGCTCCGGTTTTGCCGGAGCGGCCTTTGTGGGTTTACGAGGTTAGAGGGATATGGCACAGGAAAAGCGTGATTACTACGAGGTGCTGGGGGTATCCAAAAGCGCTACCGATGCGGAGATCAAAAAAGCCTACCGCAAGCTGGCAATGAAGTACCACCCGGACTACAACCCCGGCGACAAGGATGCCGAGGAAAAATTCAAGGAAGTCAATGAAGCCAACGAGGTGCTTTCGGACCCGAAGAAGCGCCAGATGTACGACCAGTACGGCTTCGCGGGTGTTGACCCCAGCTACGCGGCCCAGAACAGGACATCCGCGTGCGGATCACCCTGAGCTTTGACGAGGCCGTGCACGGCTGCAAGAAGAACATCACCATCACCCGCCAGCAGGAGTGCACCGAGTGCCACGGCTCCGGCTGCGCGGCGGGCTCCAGCCCGGAGACCTGCCCCGACTGCGGCGGCCGCGGCTACGTCATCCGCCAGCAGCGCACCCCCTTCGGTGTGATGCAGACCCAGCAGCCCTGCTCCCGCTGCGGCGGCAAGGGCAAGCTGGTCAAGAACCCCTGCAAGGTCTGCCACGGCTCCGGCAAAACGGCCACCAAGAAGACGCTGGAGGTGTCCATCCCCATGGGCATCGACGACGATCAGAGCTTTGCGCTCCGCGGCATGGGCGACGCCGGCACCAACGGCGGCCCTTCCGGCGATGTCATCGTGATGGTCACTGTCCGGCCCAGCGAGGTCTTCCAGCGGGATGGTTACGATGTCTGGGTCACGGTGCCCATTACCTACAGTCAGGCCGTCCTCGGCGACAGCGTCACCGTGCCGTCCATTGACGGCAAGGTGGAGTACACCGTCCCCGAAGGCACCCAGAGCGGCACCACCTTCCGGCTGCGCGGCAAGGGAATCCAGTACCTGAACGGCCGGGGCCGGGGCGATATGTACGTCAAGTGCGAGGTCGAGATCCCCAAGAAGCTGAACAAGGCCCAGCGTGACGCCCTGAAGAAATTCGAGGGCACCCTGAAAGAGGAAAACTACGAAAAGCGCAAGGGCTTCTTTAAGAAGCTGAAGGATATGTTCGCCTGATCTCAGGGCAAACGAAAATCCCGGAAACCGTCTGGTTTCCGGGATTTTTTTTGCTGTCGGGAAAGGATCAGCCCATGTAGCTGATGTTCACATCGATTTGGCCGCCGTAGCCGGGGATGCGGGCGGTGCAGCTGCCCTGCCACATGTTGCAGGCGATGGGGCTGCTGGCAACGTTGTAGTGGGCGTTCCAAATGTTGTACTTGGTCAGCTGGCTCATGTCGAGGCGCTTGCGGAACCATGTGGTCGAAGCGTAGACGCCGGGCTGGTAGCCGAGGGCCTTGACCTCCTCGCAGAAGGCGACGGCACACTTGGTGCGGTCCTCCACGCCCAGACCGTCGGCGCGGCCGGAACCGGTGCCGGTGGCCTCGGTGTCATAGTAGATGGGGTAGTCGAGCTGGCGGCCGTTCAGGACGTAGACGCACGCCTGCGCTTCCTCGCGGGCCTCGTCCTCATTGACGGCCTGTGTGAAGCAGTAGACGCCCACCCGCAGACCGGCGTTCCGCGCGTTGGTGAAGTGCTCCTCGAACTTAGGGTCCTGCACCAGCGTGCCGGAGCCGTAGCCACGGTAACCGAGGCGGATGATGACGAACTGGACCCCGGCCTCTTTGACCTTTTCAAAGTCCACGCTGGCCTGATATTTGGAGACGTCGATGCCGAAGGTGGCGTCCCGCTTGACGCCGTTGGCATCGAAGTAATAGAGCTTGTTGTCAATGGACTGGATGCCGGTCACCCGCTGGTTGGTGGTCTGGCTATAATAATAGGTGTTGCCGTTTTCCACACGCCAGCCGGAGTAGACAGGCGCAGGGGGGGTGGGGGTGTCGTCCTTTTTGCCGAAGAGGAACTCCCACAGCCATTTCAGGAAGCCGTTCTCACTGTCAAGGCACTGGGTGTCTACGCTGCTCTCGTCCAGCGTACCGGCGTCCAGCGCGGCGCGGATCTCTTCCGGTGTCAGCAGGATGGTGCCGTCCGTGTCGGTGATCGCAGCGGCGGAAAGATCCCCGCCGTTTTCGGAGGCGGCAGGAGTCTCGGCGACTTCTTCCGAGACGTCATCTGCGGTCTCTTCCGGGGCGCGCAGCGGGTCCTCCGCGGCCAGCTCTTCCGTTTCCTGCACGAAGTGGGGGAAGGCGGCGTTTTCGTAGTCCACTTCCTCTGCCGAACCGGCCATGGGGTCGTCTTCTTCCGGTTCGGTTTCAGGGGCGGCGGGTCCCGGCTCAGCAGCCGGTTCGGAAGGGGCCGCTGGAGCGGCTGCTGCACTGGACGCAGCGGGCTCTGCGGTCGTCACGCTGGCGGCAGGGGCAGAGACGGAAGCGGCGGGCTGTTCTTGCTCGGCAGCTTCGTCCTCTGCCGCAGCCGGTTCCTCTGCTGTACTGGACGCAGCGGGCTCGGACGGGTGCTTTTTGGTGTTGTTGTGCTTGAGAGAACTGCTCTCCTCCCAATCGACGGTGACGGGCGCAACGGTCAGGCCCGCAGGCTGGGAAGCCAGCAGGATGGTGGTGCCCGCGCCGCCGATGGTCAGCGCCAAGGCCATGACGAGAGCCGCCACAGCCTGTCCCACGCCGCGGTGGGACCGCTTTGCGGATGTATCATTCGAAACAGATGAAAATTTATGTTTCATACCGTTAGCTTTTCCTCCAAAAATCATCGGGCAGCGGCCGCCCCGCGGCAAAAACGAACCCGGTTGAATCGGAACGGATCTGTAATCCTAGTTTCACTCTTCCAGTATACACCCAACCCCCGGTCCCCGTCAATCTTCTTTGCAGCGGTGCGTCGGGAAAAGCACGAACGGAAAAGAGAAAAATCGCTCCATAAAAGATACGGTTCATCCGGCGCAAAAATTGCGTCTGCCGCTAAAAAATTTGGTTCTTTTCACAAAAAACGAGAATTTCACTTGCTGTCTTGACAGGTGTATGGTATGATGATGGACATGCAGTCCCGTTGCAGTGAGATGCCGGGAAGAAAGGCGGAAATTTCCATGTCGAACTTCAAGGAGTTTTTGAAACGAAAAGATATCGTCATTACCCCCCAGCGCTACCTGATCGAGGCGCTGGGCGCAATGGCACAGGGCCTGTTTGCCAGCTTGCTGATCGGCACCATCATTAAGACGCTGGGCCAGCAGACCGGGCTTGAGATGCTGGTGGATCTAGGCGGCTATGCCACAGCCATGAGCGGCCCGGCTATGGCGTGCGCGATCGGTTGGGCGCTCCACTGCCCGCCGCTGGTGCTGTTCAGCCTTATCACGGTGGGCTACTCGGCCAACGCCTTGGGCGGTGCGGGCGGCCCGCTGGCCGTCCTCATCATTGCCATCGTGGCAGCGGAGCTGGGCAAGGCCGTGAGCAAGGAGACCAAGGTCGATATTCTTGTGACCCCTCTGGTGACTATTTTTGTCGGCGTCGGCCTCTCGATGCTCATCGCGGCCCCCATCGGTGCGGCGGCAAGTCAGGTGGGCACCCTGATCATGTGGGCTACCGAACAGGCCCCGCTGGTCATGGGCATCCTCGTGTCGGTCATCGTGGGCGTGGCGCTGACCCTGCCCATCTCTTCGGCGGCCATCTGCGCGGCACTGGGCCTGACCGGCCTTGCGGGCGGCGCGGCGGTCGCGGGCTGCTGCGCCCAGATGGTCGGCTTCGCCGTCATGAGCTATCAGGAAAACGGCGTGGGCGGTCTGGTCAGTCAGGGTCTGGGCACCAGTATGCTCCAGATGGGCAACATCATCAAGAACCCCCGCATCTGGATCGCCCCCACGCTGGCCTCGGCCATCACCGGCCCGCTGGCCACCTGCCTGTTCCACTTTGAGATGAACGGCGCGGCGGTCTCCTCCGGCATGGGCACCTGCGGTCTGGTGGGCCAGATCGGCGTCTACACCGGCTGGGTCAACGACATCGCCGCGGGCACCAAGGCCGCCATCACCCCGATGGACTGGGCTGCCATGCTGCTGCTCTGCTTCGTCCTGCCCGCCCTGCTCAGTGTCCTCTTCTGCGAGATCGAGCGCAAGCTGGGCTGGATCAAAGAAGGAGACCTGAAACTGAATTAAGACTCCCTCAGTCGCGGCGTTGCCGCGCCAGCTCCCTCGGAGAGGGAGCCTATTAGCCTCCCACTTTGAGGGAGGTGGCATCGCGAAGCGATGACGGAAGGAGTTCCCCATCAAGGACCGCTTCCGTTAGATCATCCCCCTCATATTTCAGCTTGAGGGAGAAGAACGGGCGGTCCTCTTTTAATAAGCGGAAGAAAATTTTATCGCCCTCCCAGACGGGCAGGGCCTCGACTTCGCTCTTAGGCACCCATTCCAGCACACCTTCGTTCCGGGCGGCGTCCTTCACCAGCTCGCCGGTCCAGCCGTCGGCGGTGTAGAGGAACATATACTCGGTCAGGCTGCCCAGCAAAAAGGTCACGATGCCCCGGAGGCGGTAGTTCGTCAGGGTCAGGCCCGTTTCCTCCCGCACCTCCCGCAGAAGGCAGTCTTCCGGGCTTTCAAAAGGCTCGAACTTGCCGCCCACGCCGATCCACTTGTCGTGGTTCATGTCGTTTTTCTTGGTCACGCGGTGGAGCATCAGCCACTTGCCGTCCTGCTCCAGATAGCACAGCGTCGTGTTCAGCATGGGGAATTCTGCGTTCATGGGAGTTCTCCTCTATTTTTCATTCAAAAAGGCGTCCCGCAGTCTGCCCCGCGGGACGCCTTTTGTGTTGTTTGGTTATTTGCGTGCAGCGCGGCCTTTGCCCGCGTTGTTCAGCTTCCGGACCAGATCGTTCTGGTGCTTGCGCTGGGAGGGCGTCGGCTCCGGGTCGTGGGCTTCATCGGCGCGGGCGTTGGTCTGCGCGGCGGAAGCGTCCACCCGGACGAGGTTCCACTCCTGATTGCCGCCGGAAACGTAGTTCCAGATCTGGGCCTGTGCGCCGTTCGAGGTGTTCATGGCCACAAGGTCGATGTACTTGTCGGCCAGCACGTTCCGAATGCGGGTGCGGCCGTTGCGGGTGGGTTCCAGCGCCCAGCACTGGCTCAGCCCGCTGCTGCGGCTCCACTGGTGCAGCCATGTGCCCTCTACCACGCCGCTGAGGGCGAGGTCGATGAATTTGCCGGTAAAGCGGTTCTGGATGCGCCAGCGGCCCTCGCCCGCGTCCACGAACTGCCACTGCTGCCACGGATGGCCCGCGTAATCCCAAAGCCGGATCGCAGCGCCGTTCTCGGTATTGAAGTTCTTTACCTCCAACACCTTCCCGTTCGGGGCCTTGATCAGGTAAAATTCATTTTCCATTAAAACGACCTGCGATGTTTTTGCCATAGCGCTTGTTTCTCCTTTCCGGTATCCGCCGATTGAATGATTCTATTATAGCGCATTTCCTCTCAGGCAACAAGGATGGGAAATCACAATTTTTTGTCGGTTTCTTGTGCATTTTGCTTAGAAAGACACGCTTTTCTCGCCAACTTGGGCACCGTGTACCACAGGAACAGGACCGCAAGGCTGAGCCACCGGATCTGAGCGTTCGTCAGGTGCTCGTTCAGCGCCCAGCCGACCCCGAAGGAGAGGAGGTTGGCCGTCAGGGCGTAGAGCACCGGGCGGGGCGTTTTGCCTTCCGGCCATGGCAGCCAGCGGCAGTAGGCGGAGGCTTCTACCGCGAAGACCAGCGCTTCCATTCCGGCGTAGAGCGCAAAGCCCGCCCAAGGGCCGAGATAAAACAGCCCGTAGTGGAGAACAAGGTTCAGTGCAAGCTGCGTGGCCAGATTGACCCCGCCGATGAGGTTCTGCTGGGCTTTTTCGCGCAGACCGAACACCAGAGCACCCAGCGCTAGCTCCAGAATCAGCGTGATGAGTAACCGGGAGGTGAACAGGGAAATCTGGTCGCTGTCGGTCCGGTTGGTGTAGACGTGCATCCAGCCGTCCTCCGGGTCGAACAGCACCTGCCATTCGCTGTCGAACGCATACCGCTGGACCGGCTCTTTGCTAATGGAAAAGACCCCGGTGTCCATATTATAAAGGAGCACATAGAACTTCTGGGGCGGGTAGTACCCCCAAGTGAAGGTCTGTTCGGTGTCGCCGAAGTATTCCTCGAAGTAGCCGAGGAAGTAGTACCCCTCCGGCGCATCGTAAGCCTGAAAGGCTTCCCACACCTTGCGGGAACCCATCCAGTCCCCGTATGCGCTGGGGGCGCTCCATGGGCCGGTGGATTCTGTATTGCCCAGCAGAGTCACGGCGTAATTCTGGTCGTTGTAGATGTAGAGCCTGAGCGTGACCGACGGTTTCGGCCCCATATCCGCGAAGGCAGGCGGCGAAACGGTCAGCAGGAGCAGGGAGGCGAGTAGAAAACCCAAGATTTTTTTGCAGAGTTTTTCTTTCATGATGGGGCCCTCCGGCTTTCGAAAACAAAAATTCCGACACGACTTTCCTTAACTTGTAAACGAGGAAGGAACAGCTGTTATTGCACGGCGTTCTGCACAAACTTCAAACAGGACTTTTGTGCAGCATTTCCTGTACTTGCAAAGAAAACAAAACGCCGGTTTCCGGGGCGTTTTGACCCGAAATATGAACAAAGTGTTTCCGTGCTGCGGCCAATTCAGGGCAATGACTTCACATTTATAAAGCAAAGCGGACTTCAACACTTTATTTCGATGAGTAAAAGAAACTTCAACAGATGCTTTCGTTTGTTTCATGATTTCGGCTATTGACTTTATATAAAAACTGCGGTATAGTATGAGTGCGGAGAGCGGAAAGACGCCCCGCTGACACTTGAACTTCGGGCTATGACCCGTAGAAAAATATAGGAGGTTTGATTATGTACTATTACATTCTGGGCTGCGGTATCGCTTGTTTGGTTCTGCTTGGCATCAACAGCATGGACACGGTATGTGTCAAGCCGGCCGAGATTCTGGGCAAGGTCGTTCTGTGGCCTCTCGCCCTGATGGAAGCAGTTGTTCGTTACAGCTCCACTCATCACAGCATCAAGACCGCGCTGTAAAACACACTCGTTCCAGTGCAAACGGCAATCAGGCGGCTGCGCTTTTGAAAGGCGCAGCCGCCTTTTTGTTTTGCACTTTTGGGCGGGGTATGATACAATAAGAAAAACGCCGCCGCAGCGGCACAAAACCCGAAACCGAAGGAGAACTATGAAACCGGATTACAAGCTGGTCGCAAAGGCCAAATACATTCACACGACCGCCGACCTTGCCAGCGAGCTCTGGCACGAGGTCTACAAGCGCTATTACCCGGCAAAGCAGCTGGACACGCTGGTGGAGGCGCTGCAAAGCGCCGAGGCCATCGAGGAGGACATCGACAACGATGTGAACTACTTCCTCGTTTTTCTGGGCGATAAGCTCATCGGCTACTTTGCATGGAAGATGGAAAACACCGTGCTGCACCTGCTGCACCTCTACCTCAAGCCGGAGTACCGGGGCAAGGCCATCGGCCGGGACATCGTCATGTCCTGCGAGCGGCTGGCCCGCGGCGAGGGCCGGGGCCGCGTCTGCTGTGAGGTGCACACCAAGTGTCTGCCCGTGCAGCAATTCTTCAAGGCGCGGGGCTACCGCATCCTGAAGCCGGTGGAGAATGTGGCGGCGGGCATCTCCATGCAGCTGACCGAAATGGAGAAAATGCTCTGAAATTCCCCATTGCAATTTTCCTGCGTTTGTACTACACTAAAGTAGTGTACTGAAGTGCCCCTTGCGGGCCAGACCAACCCCAAATCATGAGGGAGGAAAAACGCTATGGCAAAAGATCATCCCACCGGAGAGTCCGGCCTGTATTCCGCACTGCTGGAGCTGAAAACGCCGGAAGAGTGCTACCGCTTTTTACAGGATGTGTGCAGCTACGCCGAACTGAGCGCCATGGAGCAGCGCTACAACATCGCGGAAAAGCTCGTCAGCAAGCAGAGCTACACCAGCATCATGGGCAACATCGGGGCGTCCAGCGCCATCATCAGCCGGGTGAGCCGGGTCATCAGCAAGGATGACAGCGTGCTCCGCCGTCTGCTGGAGGAAAAGGCAGACGCCGCCACCGAGGAATAACCGCAAGACCGCGCACCGCGGGGCCGGGAAGCACCCGCCCTGTGGTGCTTTTTTATCGCTTTGAAAAAGGAGTATCGCAGTATGAGCAAAGCAGTTGTCTTTTTCGCCGACGGCACCGAGGAGTGCGAGGCCCTTCTCGTCGTCGATCTTCTTCGCCGCGCCAAGGTCGAGGTCATTGTGGCGTCGGCCATGGGCCGCAAAGAGCTGGTCAGCAGCCATAAAATTCATCTGACCGCCGATGCGCTGGCCGAAGAGGTGGATTATTCCGATGTAGATCTGGTCGTGCTGCCCGGCGGCATCCCCGGCACCCCGAACCTTGCCGCCAACAAGACCGTCACCGACACCTGCGCCGCCTTCGCCAAGGCGGGCAAGAAGGTGGCCGCCATCTGCGCCGCCCCCAGCATCCTTGCCTCGCTGGGGCTGCTGGAAGGCAAAAACGCCACCGCCCATGCGGGCTTCCAAGATCAGCTTGCCGGTGCGATGGTCCACGATGAAGAGGTCGTCGTGGATGGGAACATCACCACCAGCTACGGCCTCGGCGGCGCTATCCCCTTTGCACTGGAACTTGTCCGCCAGCTTGCCGGCCCCGCCGAAGCCGACCGTATCCAGAACGCCATCGCGTATCGGCACTAAAAGGAGGACTCCCTATGCGTTTTATCACGTGCCGTTTGCCGGACGGCGTGGAAGATCCGGCGATCTTATCGGAGGACGGGCGGCAGGTCTGGCCGCTGAGCTGGCTGGGGCTGAGCTATGAGACCCTGTCCGACGCCATCCCCTTTCTGACGCCGCAGGTGCGGGCGGGGCTGTCGCTGGCCGTTGCGGGCATCCCGGCCCTGCCCATTGAGGCCGTCACGCCGGAAAGCCCCATCCCGGCCCCAGAGCAGGACGTCATCTGCCTCGGCATCAACTACATGGCCCACTCGGATGAGGCGGAAAAATATTCCGCCGATGCCTTTGCGACCCAGCATCAGGACGCCATCTACTTCTCCAAGCGGGTCACCCGCGCCGTGCCGGACGGCGGGGCCATCGAGGCCCACACCGACCTTGTGAAAAAGCTGGACTACGAGTGTGAGCTGGCGGTGGTGCTGGGAAAGGACGCCAAGGATGTGCCCGCAGGGCAGACGCAGGACTACGTTTTCGGCTACACCATCCTGAACGATGTGTCGGCCCGCGACGTCCAGACTGCCCACAAGCAGTGGTACTTCGGCAAGAGCCTTGACGGCTTCACCCCCATCGGGCCCTGCATCGTCACGGCGGACGAGTTCGCCGACTATCCGCCCAAGCTCGGCATCCGCAGCTTCGTCAACGGCGAGAAGCGGCAGGACTCCAACACGACGCTGCAAATTTTTGATATCGACCATGTCATTGCCGAACTTTCGCAGGGGATGACCCTGAAAGCGGGCACCATCATCGCCACCGGCACCCCGGCGGGCGTTGGCATGGGGATGGATCCGCCGCAGTTCCTCGTGCCCGGCGATGTAGTCCGGTGCGAGATCGACGGCATCGGTTCGCTGACCAATCCCGTCCGGTAAAGCAAAACGGTACCGTCCAAAGCGTATCCGATTTGTAATATGCCTTCACGAGTATCCTGTGCGTTATCAAAAACAAACCGAAAACCCTCTTATTCATAAACTGTTCAAAATAAATTCATATACAGTTCATTGACTTTCGGTATACATAGGGCAACGAAAGGCGCACGCTGCGCCGCACCCCAGAACAGCACAGCATGGGAACTGAAAAAAGGAATGCCCGTGTTGGAGGAAAGGAATTGGAACGCTATGAAAATTGGTTTTACTGAACTGATCCTTGTCGTGATCGTTGCGTTCGTGGTCATCGGGCCGGACAAGCTGCCCGAATACGCACGCAAGTTCGGCAAGATGCTCCGGGAGCTGAAAAAGTACACCGGTGCCGCTTCGGAGGAGATCCAGAAGAACGTGGTCGAGCCGCTGAATGAGATTCAGGCTCCCATCAAGGAGGCCGTCGCCCCGCTGACCGATATCAAAAAGGATATCGACGACAGCATGAAGGACGTGACCAAGAGCTTCACCAACATTGGCAAGACCAGCAAGGAAGAGGCCAAGAAGGCCGAAGAGGCCGAGGAGGTCGCTGAGCTGGAGGATGCCGTAGAGGAGCTGCCCGAAGAGCCCGCGAAGGCCGAGGAACCCGCTGCTGAAAAGGCGGAGCCCGCTGCCGAACCGGTGAAGGCCGAGGAGCAGCCCGCCGAAAAGGCTGAGGCACCCGCTCCCGCTGCCGAAGCTGCCCCTGCGGAGGAACCCAAGGAGGCTGCCCCCGCCGAGGAAGCCAACGTCTAATTTTTGGATGCACCCGCGCCCGCGGTTGTACGATACATTGTAAATCAGCCCGCCAAAGCGGCGCGGCAAGGTAAAAAGGAGATTGTTATTATGAGAATCGGACCTCAGGAGCTTATCATCGTTCTGATCATCGTTCTGGTCATCTTTGGACCCAAGAACCTGCCGAAGCTGGGCAAGATGTTCGGCAAGACCATGAAGAACTTCAAGGAAGGCATGGACGACGTCGAGGATGACGGCGAGACCAAGAAGACCGAGGCCAAGTCTGAGGACGAGGCCGAGAAGAAGGACGAGGAGTAATTCGTGGCTACAAACGTAAAGCGCAAAAAGAAAGCCGAAGTCATGTCAGAGGACGGCAGCATGACGCTGACCGGCCATCTGAAAGAGCTGCGGAACCGGCTGATCATCTGCGCAGCGGTGTTTGTGGTGGGCGTGATCGGATTTCTGGCGATCTCCGATAAGCTGATCGACCTGCTGACGGCGATGGCAATGAACGCGAACTATACCTTCGTGTTCCTTGCCCCGCAGGAAAAACTGATGCAGTACTTCCGCGTCTCGCTGATCGCAGCCGTCATCGTAACCATCCCGGTGGCGCTGTATCAGATCTACGCCTTTGCAAAGCCCGGCCTGAAGCGGAGCGAGAGCTTTTTCTTCCGGCTCGTGCTGGTGTTTGGTCTGGCGCTGTTCTGTGTTGGTGTGCTGTTTGCCTACAAGGTCACCCTGCCCTTTATGCTGAACTTCCTCGTTACGCTGGAAGGCACCGACTACATCACGGCATCCATCAGCATCGAGAGCTACATCAACCTCTGCCTGACGATGTTCATCATCTTCGGCTGCGTCTTTGAGATGCCGCTGGTCACCATCATTCTGGCCAAGATGGGCATCGCAAACCCGGAGATCATGAAGAAGGGCCGCGGCGTTGCCATCGTCCTGATCTTCCTGATCGCAGCCATCATCACCCCGCCGGACATCGTGTCCCAGTGCTTCGTGGCAGTACCTATGTGTCTGCTGTACTTCGTCAGCATCTTCCTGAGCGGCATTTTCTACAAGCCCAAGACGGACGAGGATGACGAGGACGACGAAGAGGAAGAGGACTCCGACGCGGAGTGAATTCCGGCTTTTTTAGGAAACTGAAAACGCGCTCTGCCTTTGCGGCGGGGCGCTTTTTTACGTGGAGGAACGGGCAGATTGCAAACACTCCGGCAATATGCTATACTGTTCACAAGGTAAAAATCAGCGGGAGACCGCTGCGAAAAAAAGGGGTAAATGAATCATGAAAGAATACGCATTCGGCATCGACCTCGGCGGCACCACCGCGAAGGTCGGCTTGTTCACCACCTCCGGCGCGCTGCTGGAAAAGTGGGAGGTGCCCACCGATACCTCCAACGCCGGTGAGCACATCCTTGAAAATCTGGCCAACGCCATCCGGGGCAAGATGGCCGAAAAGGAGATCCCCGCCGAGCAGGTCGAGGGCGTGGGCATCGGTGTGCCCGGCCCCGTGCTGAACTCCAGCGTGGTGCCCATCGTCTGCGCCAACCTCGGCGGCTGGGGCGAGCGGAATGTTTCGGCCCAGCTGTCCGGTCTGCTGGACGGCCTGCGGGTTCTCGTCGGCAACGACGCCAATGTGGCGGCGCTGGGCGAGATCTGGATGGGCACGGCGAAGGGCTGCCGCAGCGCGGTCATGGTCACGCTGGGCACCGGCGTCGGCGGCGGCGTCATCGTCAACGGCAAGGTCGTTGATGGCACCCACGGTGCGGGCGGCGAGATCGGCCACATCACGGTCAATCCGCACGAGACGGCGGTCTGCGGCTGCGGCAAGCGCGGCTGTCTGGAGCAGTATTCCAGCGCCACCGGCGTTGTCCGCTGCATGAAGAAGCTGCTGGAAGAGAACCCGGATGCAGACTGCGTTCTGCGCGGCAAAGAGTTCGAGGCCAAGGATGTCTTTGATGCGGCCCGCAGCGGCGATGCTCTGGCGGCCCGCGAGGTGGAAGAGATGTCCAACACCCTCGGCATGGCGCTGGCCAACATCGCTTCGACCACCGACCCCGAAATGTTCCTCGTGGGCGGCGGCGTGGCCCGCGCAGGGGATGTCCTCTTCGACCCGCTGGTCAAGCACTTCAAGGAGTATGCCTTCCGCTCCTGCCGCGAGACGCCCATCAAGTCCGCAAGCCTCGGCAATGACGCTGGTATCTATGGTGCAGTGCGCCTGATCGTGGGAGAGTAAGGCTTCATTTTCCACAAGAAAAAGCGAAGCGGTTGAAAATTCAGCCGCTTCGCTTTTTTTCATGCGTTGATTTTAAGTTTTACAGCGTATCCTTGCCCGGAAGCTGGTTCCACAGGCGGTAGTAGACGCCCTGTTTTGCCAGCAGCTCGTCGTGGGTGCCGGATTCCACGATGCCCTCGGCACCGAGGACGAGGATGCGGTCGTAATTCTTGATGGTGGTCAGGCGGTGGGCGATGGTCAGGGTGGTGCGGCCGTGGGCCAGCTTCTCAAGGCTGCGGCCCACCAAGATCTCGCTCTCGTTGTCGAGGGCGCTGGTGGCCTCGTCAAGGATGAGGATGGGCGGGTTCTTGAGGAAGACGCGGGCAATGGCGATGCGCTGCTTCTGGCCGCCGGAGAGCTTGACGCCGCGCTCGCCCACGTAGGTGTCGAAGCCGTCCTTCAGGGCCAGAATGAACCGCTCCGCGCCCGCCAGACGGGCCGCTTCAACGATCTCCTCGCGGGTGGCACCGGGCTTGCCGTAGGCGATGTTCTCCGCCACCGAGCCGCTGAAGAGGTAGACGTCCTGCTGGACGATGCCGATGTCCTGCCGCAGACTCTTGAGGGTGACGTGCTGGATGTCCTGCCCGTCGACGTAGATGTGGCCGCTTGTCACATCGTAGAAGCGGGGAATCAGATTGCACAGGGTGGTCTTGCCGCCGCCGGAGGGGCCCACCAGCGCCAGACGCTCGCCGGCCTTGATGTCAAGGCTGACGTGGTGCAGGACCTTGTTGTGGTCATCGGGGTACTCGAAGCTGACGTCGTCAAACCGGATGGCACCGGGGCCGGGCTGCAGGGGCTTTGCGTCGGGGGCGTCGTGGATGGGCACGGGGGTGTCCATGATCTCAGCGAAGCGCTCGATGCCGGTCATGCCGCGCTGGAACTGCTCGGCGAACTCGACGATGCGGCGGATGGTGGCGATCAGGGTGGAGACGTAGAGCACGTAGGCCACGAGGTCGCCCGCGCTGATCTTGCCGTACACCAGCGACAGGCCGCCCGCCAGAATGACGACGAGGTACATCAGGCCGTCGAACAGGCGGGTGGAGGTGTTGAAGGCGGCCATGGCGTAGTAGCCGAGGGTCTTGATCTGCTCAAAGTCCTTGTTGCCCTGCAAAAACTTTGCCCGCTCCTGCTCCTCGGCGGCAAAGGCCTTCACCACGCCCTGACCCAGCAGGCTGTCCTCGATGGTGGCGTTCAGCTCGCCGATCTGGACGCGCTGCTGGCGGAACCGGGCGCGGAGCTTCTGGTTCAGCTTGACCGAGACGATGCCCATCAGCGGCACACAGGCGAAGACCGCCAGCGTCAGCGGGAAGCTGGAACGGCAGAGGATGAGGAAGGACGCCAAGATCTTGATGAAGGCGATGAAAAATTCCTCCGGGCAGTGGTGGGCGAACTCGGTCACGTCGAACAGATCGTTGGTGATGCGGCCCATGATGGTGCCGACCTTGGTGTTGTTGTAGTAGGTGTGGTCCAGCAGAAGCAGGTGGTCAAAGGCGTCGCGGCGCATGTCCGTCTCGATGTGGACGCCCATGATGTGACCGATGCCGGACATGAAATACTGGGCGGCACCGTCGATGATGCGGAGCACGAAATAGAGCCCGGCCAGCTTGAGCACGATGCCCGCCGTCAGGGTGATGCCCACCCCCATGGCGGAGTTGGTGATGGTGCTCATGATCTTGGGCAGGATGATGTCGCAGAGCGTCGTCAGCGCAGCGCAGAACAGGTCAAAGAACAGCACGCCCTTGTACTTGGCCAGATACGGCAGGAACCGCCGGATCAGTGCGCGGCTGCTGGTGTGGTGGGCACTGGGATCTTGGATGGGTTTGGTTTGATCGTTTGACATGGTTTCTCCTCTTTTACTCCCTCAGTCACCTTCGGAGAGGTTTACTTCTTTGAATAATCCCGCTCCCCGTAAATGGCGGTGCCGATGCGGACGAGGGTGGCACCCTCGCGGATGGCGTTCTCGTAGTCGCCGCTCATGCCCATGGAGAGGGTCTCCATCTTCACGTTGGCGTAGCCGCGCTCCCCGGCTTGGACGAAGAGCTTGTGCACGGCGGCGAGATAGGCGCGGTTCTGGGCGTCATCGTCGTTGACGGGGGGGATGGCCATCAGGCCGCAGACGCGGAGGTGCTCCTGCGCAGCAGCAGCGTCCAGCAGGGGCCAGAGCTGCTCCGGCGAAACGCCGGACTTCGACTCCTCGCCGCCGATATTCACTTCCAGCAGAATGTTCTGCACAAGGCCCGCCTTGGCGGCTTCCCTCTCGATGGCGGCCAGCAGGTGCTCGCTGTCAACGCTCTGGATCAGGCTGGCGCGGCCCAGCACCTTTTTGATCTTGTTGGTCTGCAAATGCCCGATGAAATGGCTCGGCTTGCCGCAGTAGGCCCCGGCGTCATAGTTGGCGCAGAGCTCCTGCACGTGGTTCTCGCCGAACACATCGATGGGCAGGGCCGCGCTGGCGGCCACGGTCTCCGCTGTGCGGGTCTTGCAAGCGGCGCACAGCTGTACTTCAGCGGGGGCGCGCCCGGCTTCGCGGGCGGCGGCGGCCATCTTCTCGCGGATGGCGGCAACGGCCTCCCGCATCTCTTCCAGTGTCTTTTCAGCCATAAAAACTCAGTCCTCCTCGGTATAGCGGGCGCGCTCGCCGCCGATCAGCTTCGGGCGGGTGCGGGCGCAGAGAATGTTTGCTTCGCCGATTTTGGAAAGGCTCAGCCGGACCGGCACGGCCACCCGGCGCAGGTGCATCCCGATGAGGGTGCCGCCGATATCGATGCCCGCATGGGCGCGGATCTCCTCCACGGCGATGGGGTCGCGGAACTGCTTCCAGCAGGTCGTGGCCCAGCTGCCGCCCGCATGGGGGCGGGGCACGACGCAGACTTCCTCCCAGCCATATTTCTCGGCGGCTTCCCGCTCGATGATGATGGCGCGGTTCAGGTGCTCGCAGCACTGGGCCGCCAGCCAGATGCCCTGCTGGGCCAGCACGGGCGCGATGCCCGCGTAGACGGCTTGGGCGGCTTCCAAGCTGCTGTCCTTGCCGATGTGCCCGCCGACGATCTCGCTGGACGAGCAGCCCACCACAAAGACATCGCCCCTGCGGAGCTTGGCCTGTGCCAGCAGCTCAGTCACCGCCTGACGAGCCTCTTCTTCGATTTGCTGTTTGAATGCTTCGGTCATAGTCAGATCACCTCATATCCTTACCCAATTCAATTCTGTTTCCCCGGAAATAGCCAGATACACCCGGCTGCCCACGGGGCAGAGCGCGGTGGTGCTGCCCGCTTTCTTGCCGGAAATGGTCAGCCGCCCGCCGCCGGGGGCGGCAGCTTCGGCCCGGATGCTCCCGGCGGGCAGGGAGAACAAATTCTGCTGCATCGTCTGGCTCAGCCGGAGGGCGGCTCCCCGCAGCAGGGTACTGTCCGCGTGGTTTTCCAGCCAGTCGGCGCGGGCCCAGCGATAGCTGATATACAGGGTGCCGTCCTCGTCCAGCGCCAGCGCACCGGGGTATCCGGGCAGACCGGTCAGGGCCGTCCCGCAGTTCCTGCCCCCGGCGGTCAGGCCGCGGGCCGAGGCCTCCACGCTCCAGACGCAGCGGGTGCCGAGGTCGGAGACGTAGAGGGTGCCGTTTTCATCCAGCGCAAGGCCGGAGGCTCCGGCTGCCCCGGTCAGCACGGTCTGCACCGTGCGGGCGGCGGGGTCGTAGACGTAGACGCTGCCGGTGCCGGTGTGAGCGACCAGCTCCATGCGCAGGGCGCTCTCCACGCCGTGCTTCGGCGAGACAGCGGCGGCATCGGTGAAGTAGACGCTCCCGTCGGCCCCGACGGCCACGGCGGTGGGGCAGGAGAGGGCGGTACCGTCGATCTGGGTCACGATCTGTTCGGAGGCGGCACCCCAGCCGTCGTACCCGGCGCGGCAGAGGGCCCCGCCGCTGGCGGTGACTACGGTGTACCAGATGTCGCCGTCCGGGTCAAAATCGAAGCCGGTGATCTCGCCGTCCGCCGTCAGGATGGAAGAAAGGCCGCTGCCGTCCTCCCGCATCCGCAGCAGCGCGGCCCCGCCGGCGCGGGTGTCGGCCTGTGCGGCGAAGTAGAGCCAGCCGTCCCGCTCCCGGATGCAGGAAATATCCCGCCAGCCGGTGACGGAAAGGACGTCGCCGCTTTCGGCGGTGGGTCCGGCGTCCGGCATCGGCTGGATCTCCGGGGCCGTGTAGGGCGTAACGGTGACGTCAATGGGCCGCAGCACCAAGCCCCAGACGAGGGCAGCGGCGGCGCAGAATACAAAGACGATGCTCAGCTTCTGGAAGCGCTGGAGCACTTCCTCCCGCTCGGCGGCGCGCTGGGCCTCCTGCGCGGCCCGGCGGCGGGCGGCGGCTGCCGTGGAGCGCTGGGCGCGGCGCATCCAGCGCTCCACCCAGAGGGCGGCGCTGGGGCCGATGGACAGGGCGGCGATGAGCAGGATGAGCAGCAATTCAACAAGTCCGATCCGCATGGAAGTATGGTCCCTTTTTTCCTTAAAATGTGTGTGGTTTCGTATCGTTTCAGTATAGCACACTTGTGCGCAAAAGCGCAAGCCGCGCCCTTCTGGATTGCACCGCCGGAATGTGGTATACTGAAAGAGGGGGTTTTTCCAAACCCTTCACCCAAACTTCACAAAAATTTCCAAACTTCGCTGTATGATATCCTCAGAAAATCAGCAATTATTCCGTGAGGAGGGAGCCACTGATGGCAAAAATTCTGATCGTTGATGATGAACCCCGGATCCGGGAGCTGATCCGGGAGCACCTGCAGTATGCGGGCTATGTCTGCGAGGAAGCGGGCGACGGCTCGGCGGCACTTTCTCTGCTGAGCGGCGGCGGATACGATCTGGTGATCCTCGATCTGATGATGCCGTTCATGGACGGCATGACCTGTCTGCGGGAGATGCGCACCCGCCACATCAACACGCCGGTCATCATCCTGACGGCCCGCGGTGAGGAATACGATAAGCTGGCGGGCCTTGAAGGCGGCGCCGACGATTATGTGGTCAAGCCGTTTTCCCCGCGGGAGCTGGTGGCCCGCGTCAAGGCGGTGCTCAACCGCACCATGCCCCGGAGCGAAAGCGCCGACGGAACCATGACCTTTGGCGAATTGACCATCGACACGGCCAGCCACACCGTCCGGGTGAGCGGCGAGGAAGTCAGCCTGACGCCTAAGGAGTTCGACCTGCTGGTCTTTCTGGCGTCCAACAAGGGCATCGCCCTCAGCCGCGAGAAAATTTTGCAAAAAGTGTGGAACTACGATTATTTCGGCGAGGACCGCACCGTGGATACCCACGTCAAGATGCTGCGCGGCCATCTGGGCAAGTGCCGGGGCTACATCGCAACGGTGTGGGGCATCGGCTATAAGTTCGACCCGGATGCGGCGCGGTAAAACGGAGGAACGCAGTTGATGCGGCAACAGGAAAAAAACCGGCGCTCCATCGGCATCCGAGGGCAGTTGATGTGGTTTCTGTGCCTGATCTGTCTTTTGCTGCTGGGGATGTTCTGGTTCCTGAGCACGCAACTGCTGGAGCCGCTGTACACCAAGCACATCCAGAAACAACTGACCGAGGAAGCCGACCTCATCGTGACCAAGATGGACGAAGCCATTGCGTCGGGCACGACCCTTTCCTACTGGGCGTTCGGCGGCATCAAGGTCACGAACGAGGAGTTCTTCAACCAGCTCGGCAGCGAGATCTATTCCGGCGGGGAGCTGAGCAGCTTCTGCGTCGATATCTCGGACGCCACCCTCCGAACCATCAAAAAATACGAGAACCTGTCCTATTGCAGTCTGCATCAGAAATCCTTCCCGGATACGCTGGACGACGACGCGTTCTATTCGACGGCTCGTCAGGTGCGCCAGTACTGCCGCGAGAACGGGGATTTTGCCCGCGTGCTCCCGGCGGCCAAGCCCTCGGCCTATAATCAGCTCGTTGTGGGGCGGATGACGTCGGACGGGGCCTATACCGTCCTCGTCAGCACCACCCTGATGCACGTTTCCGAGGCGGGTACGGTGCTGAGCACGGTGCTGCCGCTGGCGGCGGCGCTGATCTTCGCGTTCTCCATGAGCGCGGCGTGGCTGTTCAGTGAGTGGTTCACAAAGCCGCTGCGCCAGCTTTCCGGCGCGGCGCGGCAGGTGGCGCAGGGCAACTACGCCGTCCATGTGGAAACGCGGCGGAACGACGAGCTGGGCGACCTTGCCGAGGACTTCAACCATATGGCGAAAGAGGTCCAGCGTGCCTCCCAGATGCAGCGGGACCTGCTGGCCAACGTCTCCCACGACCTGCGCACTCCGCTGACCCTCATCAAGGGCTACGCGGAAACGGTGCGGGACATTACCGGCGACGACAAGGCCCACCGCGACGAACAGATGAACATCATCGTGGACGAGGCCGACCGGCTGACGGCCCTTGTTTCCAGCGTCATGGAGCTGAGCAAGGTGACCAGCGGCGCGGAAAAGTGCGAGAAGGTCCACTTCGATATGGCCCAGCTCTGCGACGAGGTCAGCGAGCGGTACGATGCCATCTGCACCCAGAACGGCTGGCAGCTCCGGCTGGAACTGCCGGAGGAGGAACTGCCCGTTTACGCTGACCCCAACATGATGCAGCGGGCTTTGCACAACCTGCTGGGCAACGCCATGCACCACATCGGGGCCGACGGCGTCTTCGTGCTGCGGGCGGAAAAATGCGCCGAGGGCGTCCGGGTCGAGGTGGAAGACCACGGCCCCGGCATCGCGGCAGATGACCTGCCCTATATCTTTGACCGGTATTACCGCTCCCGCTCCGACGCGGGCAGGCAGGGCACCGGCCTCGGCCTGTCCATCACCAAGGCCATTTTCCAGCAGCACGGCTTCCGCTTCGGTGTCCAGAGCACTGTGGGCAAAGGCACGACGTTCTGGTTCCTCATGACAAGCAGATAAACGAAAAGACTGCTGCACACTCCCTCCGTCACGGCTTCGCCGGGAAGAGAAGTTTGCAGCAGTCTTGTTTTTTATTGGATCAAATTCAAGCGTCGGCAGAGCGGTAAACGCCGAGGCTGTTGTCGGGCTCCGGCATCTTGACGCGGGAGGCGCGGTCATTGACCGCGACCAGCATCCAGCCCATGAGGGCCAGCACCACCACGATGAGGAGCCATTTGACAGCATTGGGAAGTTTTTTCATGTTGACGTTCCTTTTTCGTTAAAGTTCCGGACGGCAGCGCTTGCGGGCGCGGGCCAGCAGGGCGGCGGCATCCGCAGCGGAAGGAGCGTGGACCCACGCGGGGCGGGGCGCGGCCCCCTCACCGGAGCTGCCAGCCTCCACGAACTGCGCTAAATCGGTATCGGTGCGGTCGTTCCAGCCGACGAAGCCCTCCGGCGAAATATGGGCCCCCAGCCGGCAGTCCAGCACGGCGGTCTTGCCGGTGGGCCGCCACGGACGGCCTAAGTAGATGGTGCCCGCCGGGCAGTCCGAGACGAAATCGCAGTCCCAGAAGACGAAGCCGAGGCCGTCGGCCGGGCCGGAGGGGGCGGTGATGTAGCTGTGGGGGATGTGGTTGTCCACCGTGCGCAGAGTGCATTGCTCAAACAGCGCGTCCGCCCCGCCGAAGATGAAATCGATGTCGCCCGCGATCTCGCAGTTCTGGTAATACTGGGCGGTGGCGCGGCGGGGCGCAAAGGTGCGGGGGCCGAGGAAGCCGTCCTTTTGCCGCTCTTTTTCGGGCAGCGGGGCGCAGAACAGGGTGTCCTGATTGCCCAGCAGCTTCACCCGGCGGAAGACGGCCCGTGCGCTGTCCACATAGGCGGCCACGGCCTGACCTACGGCGCTGCCCGGCCCGGCGTCGTTCTCAATGGTCAGATCCTCCACGGTGAGCTGTTCCCCGCTGAAAAAGGCGGTGTAGCTGCGGAAGGTGTGGGTGGCGCGGCCATCTGGGTGGGGCAGTCTGCCGCCGTCGCCCCAGACAAGGCGGGTGGCGTCGGCTCCGGCTCCCCGCAGGGTGATGCGGCGCTTTTCGCAGACCAATTTTTCCCGGTAAACGCCGGGGCCGATGGTGATCTCGGCTTCCAGCTCATACGGCACGGCCAGCACAGCTTCGGAAATGGAAGCGTAGTCGCCGCTGCCGTCCTGCGCGACGGTGAGGTTTAACATAGAAAATATCCTCCAAAGATGAGGTTTTTCTTTGTACAACCTCTCAGTCTCGCTGCCGCTCGACAGTCGTCCCCTTCTGGCGTTTACACGCCACCTCCCCCGGCCGGGGGAGTCTTTCCTAGTAGGGGAGCCTCTGGCGAAACCGGGAACTTTGCGAGGACTGCCAAGGCCTCCCCTACAAGGGGAGGTGGCATTGCGAAGCAATGACGGAGAGGTTGTACAAAGCAGATGCTATCATTATAAGCCCCGTTTATGAACAAATCAACGTCCACAGCTTTCCAGCCGCAGGACGGCGGCGGTGATATCGTCGGGGCGGCCCGTTGCTTCGGCGCGGGTGCGGGCAGTTTCTACCAGCGTTTTGGCCAGTTGTTCGGGCGGGTCGGCAGCGGCGGCGGAGAGTTCCAGCTGCTTGAGCACCCAGCCTGTGCCGTCCACGAGGAGCCCATCCGACACGAGCACCGCATAATCCCCGGCGGCGAGGTGCACCACCCGGCTCTGGCCGTTTACCCCGCCCAGAATGCCGATGGGGAGGCTGGCGTCCCCCACGGGCCGCGCCCGCCCGCCGTGGACGAGAAAGCCCGGTGCGGCCCCGGCCTTGAACAGCCGGGCGGTGCCGGTGTAGAGGTCCACGCTGATGAGGTCCAGCGTCGCGCCGCTCTCCTCGTCGCTCTTGAGGGCCAGCGCCACATTGACCAGCCGCGCCGCCAGTTCCGCTGTGAACCCGGCCTTCAGCAGCCGGGCCGTCAATTCGGCGGCAAGGCTGCCGTCCACAGCGGCGGGGCGGCCGGTGCCCATCCCGTCACAGAGGATCATCTGAGCCGCCGCCGGGCTGCAGAACTGCTGAACTGCGTCGCCGGAGATCGTCCCCCGCGCGGCGCTGGCCGCAAAGCCGAAGACGGCCCGCAGCGCGGGCTTTTCGGAGAAGAGCAGGGTGGTCATTCCCTTGCAGGAGAGGACCTGCGGCGGCTCGAAGGTGCGGCGGCAGAGCCGCCCGACCTCCTGCGCCAAGGCCGAAAGCTCGGCGGCAGCAAAGCGGGTGCGGGGCAGGGTGACCGCCGCCCGCGTCCGGCCAAGGTCGTCCAGCGAGACGGCGCATTCCAGCGGCGGGGTGCCGAGGCTCGAAAAGAAGTCTGCCACCCGCCCGGATTTGTAGGGCTCCGGATTGCCGGGGCGGCCAAGCTGCTCGCTGAGCACCCCCAGCGCGTCGGCCACGGCGCTGTACTGCTCCGTTAAGGCGGTGCGCATGGCTTCGGCGTGGACGCGGGCCTCCTTCCGGCTGCGGTAAAGCGCGAAGGACTTGTTCGCCGCCGCGCAGAGAGCCGCCGGGTGGATGCAGCGGGACAGCGCACCGGGCAGGTCGCTGGTTTCCAGATGTCCGTTCTGTTCCAGAATGGGACGCAGTGCGTTCATCCCGTCCAGCGTGGCGGCGTATTCCTGTTTCCAGCAGCATTCCCGCCGCCCACAGTTGAAACAAAGGCTGTCGTGGGTGTTGTCGATGACCCAGCGGAAGCTTTCGCACCGGTGGGGCAGGGCGTCGTAGACCTCGTTGACCGTCTGTGCCAGCGAGGACAGGCTTTCCGCCACCGCTTCCAGCCGGGTAGCCGCCGCCGAAAAGCGGGGCCGCTCCTCCGGGGTAGAAGCCTCTGCGGCGGGCACCGGGGCCAGCCAGTCCTTCGGCAGAAGTGCCGCCGCTGCCAGCCCGGCCCCGGCACTGAGCAGCAGGGAAAAGGCATTTCCGGGCGGCTGAACGCAGAGCACCCCGGCCACGCACCCGCCCGCGTAGGCGGCGAAGGCTTCGATGCGTCGGCCCGGTGCCAGCAGGGCCCCGGCGGCACTGGCGCAGGAAAGCCCGGCTGCTGCCGGGCCGAGGGAAGGGTCTGTGGCACAGAGGGCGGCCCCGGTCACAGCGCAGTACGCGAGGGCGGCGGTGGGCTGGCCCCGGCAGCAGAGGGCAAGCTCGACGGCGGCACAGACCGCCACGCCAAGGCAGAGCAGCCCCAGCGAAACGCTGCCCAGCGCTGCCGCTGCCCCGGCCGCGACCAGCAGCATCCCAACGCCGGGCGTTTCGGGCGGGAACCGCCGCAGCGCAAAGCCCAGTGCCGCCGCCAGCAGAGCATCCGCTCCGCAGGTCAGCAGGAGATCGACCCCGCCGCCCGTGGGGCCGAAGGCAAAGCAGACGGCTCCCAGCCCCAGCGCCCCGCAGCCCGCCAGCGCGGCAGGGCGGAACCGGCCCGGCCAGAGCCACCGCGCAGCCACGGCGGCCCCCACCGCACAGAGCAGACAGAGACTGTCCAGCGACAGCGCCCCGAACCCGTGGAGCAGGAGGCCCAGCAGGGCCCCTGCCGCCCCGGCGGCGAAGCAGTCCTCCGCGAACCCCAGCGTCAGCCCCAAGCTGAAGGGCATCAGCGCGCCGTACAGCACGGCCCACCCGCCGAGGAACCCGGCCAGAAATGCCGACCCCTGCCGCAGCGCCGGGCGGACGGCGGCCCGCGGCATCAGCGCCGCTGCAAAGGGGTGAGAAACATCCGTTTTCAGAACTTTGAGCATGAAAAATCCCCGCTTTCCGGCGGGGATCTTTTGTCGTTGTTCTGTTTCCCGCGCCGTTTGCATATACTGTAGCGCGGCCGCAGGGCGGTTTTTGGGGGCGTGCGGGGAAGTTTGCTAAATCAGCAGAAATACCGCACCTCACCGAAGAAGTTCTTCCATTTGGCAATGACTTCTTCGCTTCGGGCTTCAATGATCGCCATGATGTTCCGCAGCACACGCGGCGGAATGCCTGAATTGTTGTGGCATAGATAACATTTTCCGGCCCGTGTGATCCAGATCTTCGTGGCATTGCTGCTGGGGGCTCCCTGCGATACATGCACATGAATGGGTTCTAGCGGGTCGTTTTCGTTGGCCCAGAAATAGACCCAGTAGGAGCCGATCTTAAAAACCTGCGGCATTCTCTACGCCTCCTTCTTTGGAGAACTGCAAAATAAGATGTGCCGTGGTCTCAAGGAATTTCTGGTAGCGCCCGATCTCTTCGGGGGTGAAGCCGCTGATATCCGTCCATGTATAGTCGGGCAGATAGCAGACAGCAGAATGAAAACAATCCTTCGCGTCCGGTTTTTCAAAGTAGACCTTTACGCGCTGGTCCGGAAGCATTTCCGAATGAACGATCTCGGTGTTGTCGTCCAATGTCATAAACGGATACATCATGAAAAATCCCTCCCGGTATTGTTTTCTTAAAAATGGGAAGCAACAAAAACTTACCCGTTCAGCTTCTCGATGGCGGCCTTCACGCGGGCGAGGGTGGTCTCACGGCCCATCATGCAGGCGAGGTCGGTGCCGCCGCCGGGGGTGCGCTGCTTGCCGGAGAGGGCGATGCCCAGCGGGTAGAGCAGCCAGCCGTTCTTCTTGCCCAGCTCCTCGGCTTTAGCCTTGCAGGCGTCGAAGACGGCATCGCGGTTCGTGAAGTCCAGCGCCTCGTCGCTCAGCACGGGCAGCAGGGCCTCCAGCGCCTCCTTAGCGGATTCGGGGGTGGTTTTCTGCTTTTTGTTGGTGTACAGGCTCACATCGTACTCCGGCACGGCGTCGAAGAAGTCCAACTGCTCCGGGATCTCGCCCAGCACTTCGCACCGGGGCTGGAGGTTCGCGCAGAGGAGCTTCTTGTCGATGGGGGCGTGCACGGCCTGATCGATCCACGGCTCGGCGGCGGCGAGGAAGTCCTCCGGGCTCAGGCGGCGGATGTACTCCGCGTTGATGGCCCGCAGCTTGAGGGGGTCAAAGATGGCGGGGGATTTGGAGATGCCGTCCGGACTCCAGACCTTGCGCAGCTCGTCGAGGGAGAAGATCTCCTGCTCGGCGTACTCGCCCTTGGGGCTCCAGCCCAGCAGACAGATATAGTTCAGGATGGCGGCGCTCAGGTAGCCCTTGGCGCGCAGATCCTGATAGCTGGCATCGCCGTTGCGCTTGGACAGCTTGTTCTGGGCGTCCTTCATGACCGGCGGGCAGTGGATGTAGGTGGGGATCTCCCAGCCGAAGGCCTGATACAGCAGATTGTACTTGGGGGTGGAGGACAGATACTCGCTGCCGCGGATGACGTGGGTAATGCCCATCAGGTGATCGTCCACGACGTTGGCGAAGTTGTAGGTGGGCATGCCGTCGGTCTTGATGAGGATCTGGTCGTCCATCTCGCTGTTCTCGACCTCGATGTGGCCGTAGACCACATCATCGAAGCCGGTGATGCCGGTGCGGGGGATCTTCTGGCGGATGACATAAGGCTCCCCGGTGGCCAGACGCTTCTTGACCTCCTCTTCGGGCAGATCGCGGCAGCAGCCGTCGTAGTGGGTCATCTCGCCGCGGGCGCGCTGCTCGGCGTGGAGGGCTTCCAGCCGCTCCTCGGTGCAGAAGCAGTAGTAGGCTTTGCCCTCGGCGACGAGCTGCTCGGCATACTGCTTGAACATGCCCATCCGCTCGCTCTGGACATAGGGGCCCACCGGGCCGCCGATGTCCGGGCCTTCGTCCCAGTTCAGGCCCGCTTCGCGCAGGGTGTTATAGATGACGTCCACGGCGCCTTCCACATAGCGGCCCTGATCGGTATCCTCGATGCGGAGGATGAAGGTGCCGTCCTCGTGTTTGGCCATCAGGTAGGTGTACAGCGCAGTGCGCAGGTTGCCAACGTGCATATAGCCGGTGGGCGAGGGGGCAAAACGGGTGCGGACTTTGTTGCTCGGCATAAAAACGCTCCTTATCTATATCGACAAATCAATTTGCGAATCGCTACCCTTTAGTTTAACTGTTCAGCGCAGTTTTGTCAACGAAAAGGGAAAGACAGGGCCGACCCATCAGCCGTTCCCCTCCGCCAGCGCTGCCCGCTCGGCGGCGGCAAGGTCGTTCTGCGCCGGGCCGAAGAGGGAATCGTACCGGTAGAGTGCCCAGCCCTGTGCACCCCAGCGGCGCAGGTCGGCCACCTGCCGGGCCAAGGCGCTGCCGGTGGCCCACTGGCTCGTGCTGTCCTCGTTGGCACCGCCGTCGCCCACGCCGACCCGGTAGGCTCCAAGGCCGAAATAAAGCGCCACATCCGCCGCACGGGCCATGCCAAGCCACTCCGGCACGATGTTCTCAAAGGCAAAGCGGGTGCTGCCCGACTGCAATTGGTAGCCGTAGCCCCAGTAAATTTGGGGGCAGAGGTAGTCCACCACGGCCTCTTCGCCGGAGGCCGCCAGCCAGCCGTAAACATCGCTGTACTGGGTGGCAAGGTCGTTGTCCGGGTTGCCCTGCGGGCTGATGCCGAAGCGCAGAGTCGGGTCAGCAGCCTTCACGGCGTCGCGGGCCGCTTTGACAAGGGCCGTCACGTTCGCCCGCCGCCAATCGGCGAGGTCGGCTTCTCCGCTGGCCGCGAACTGGGCCGCGTCAAGGGAGGCGTCCGTGGTGGGGTAAAAATAGTCGTCGAAGTGGATGCCGTCCACGGCGTACTTTTCCACCAGTTCGGCCACGCCTTGCACCACATAGGCCGCCGCTTCCGGGACGGCGGGGTTCAGGTAGACCCCGTCTCCCACGGTACAGCACCACTCCGGGTGGGTGTTCATCAGGTTCGTGTCCGCAATGCTGGGCGGCATGGCGGCGGAACTCTTTAGCCGGTAGGGGTTCACCCACGCTTCCAGCGAAAGCCCCCGCCCGTGGGCCTCAGTTACCAGCACATCCAGTGGGTCAAAGCCGGGGCCCTGCCCCTGCGTCCCGGTGCAGAGATGGCTCCACGGGAACAGGCTGCTCTCGTACAGCGCATCCCCGAAAGGCCGCACCTGCGCGATGACCGTGTTCAGCCCCAGCGCGGCGCAGTTGTCCAGCAGCGCCGCAGCGGCGGTGCGGAAGGCCTCCTCGGAGGAAAAGTCCATCCGCGCCCATTCCAGATAGCTCACCCAGACGGCCCGCCACTCGCCGGAGGGCAGGGCCGGGTTCGGTTCCGGTGCCGCTTCCGGGGCGGTCGGAGACTTCGACTCATTTCCATTCTGGATAGAATGATGCACAATATACGCTCCGGCGGCAAGTGCGGCCCCGCCGAGCCCTGCCAGAAACACCCGCCGCCGGATCTTTTTCCGGCGGCGCGGAGCTCTCCGCCGCTGGGTCATGCGTCCTCCTGCATCTTATACAGGCTCAGCGCGGCCCAGCCGCGGGCACAGGCCAGCAGCACCCAGAGCAGGTTGGCCCAGAAGCTCAGATTCGTCATGCCGCCGTAGACCGTCAGCAGTACGAACATCAGGTGGAGCACTTCCGCCGCGCCCACGAGCTGCAGCTGCCGCTGGATGGGCTTGCCCTTCTGATATTCCAGCCCCAGCAGGGCGGGCCAGACCAGCGCCGAGCAGATGTACGCCGCCCAGCCGTTGACCACATAGCTGAGCATCAGCACCACGAAGACGCAGAAATAATTCCGCTTCTCCTTGGCCGGGCTGCCCTTTTCCGCCGCCAGAAACAGGACGGTGATGCCCGTGATGCAGAATGCGATCATCTCCAAGAAGGAGAAGTCCATCCCGCCCAGCACCGCAAAGCCGTTCAGCATCGAAGCCGCCGCCGCGCACAGCAGGAAAAAGTACCATGTCTTGTGGGTGAATTTCAATTTCATGAGGAACCTCCCGCCCGTGAGACCGGCACGGGCCGCCGTAAAATTTGGAATTTTTCAAATATTATAACACAATTTCCCGCGTGTTGTGTTACAATAAGGAAAACTCTCATCAAAAACTCAGGAGGGCGACATGAACGCTGTCTTTTCCATCATTCTGCTGGCGGTGGCGCTGGGGGCCATCGTCCTGCTGCTCACCCGGCGGGAGAACACCCGCCGCAGCCAGTACGGCCCCAACGGCCTGAGCGAGTTCCGCACCGACCTGCCGCTGGACGACTGCTTTGACCGCCTCGACGAACATAAGGACACCGACGAGTTCGTGTACGAGTGCCGCCGCGAGAACGACGGCGGCTTCCTGCTCCACCTGACGCTCCACCAGCCCACCCAGCAGCCGCTGGATACCCTGTACACCCTCCGGCTTGACCCCGGCCGCCAGACCATCGTCACCCTCATCTTCATCCGGGAGGCCTTCGGTTACAAGGAGCCGCTCTTCCCGCAGGAAATGCTGGACCGCTTCCTGATGCAGAAGCTGGATGCCCACCGCACCAAATAATTTTGCAAAAATCACTTTTCATTTCCCGTCTTTTTTGTTATACTACTCTGTAGCACTCCGCCCGGACGCGGCGGCGCTCTGCCCACCAAAATAGCACGAAGGTTCCGGCCTTCGTGCTTCTTTTTTGCTCATTCGTACAGTTCCTTGCTCATCTGGCTGCGAATCTCTTTGCGCCGCTTGTCATAGACCTGCGTGTAAATTGCGAGGGTCGTACTGGGCTGTGCGTGTCCGGCTTCTGCGGCCACCGTTGCCACGCCGATCTCCGGGTTGGACAAGAGGATGCTCACAAAAGTGTGCCGAAACATATGAGGATGCAGCCCTTCAATGCCTGCCCGCTGTCCGATCCTGCGAACCAGTGCGCCGTAGCTGTCCGGGTTGATAGGAAATCCGTGGTCGTTGCAGATCACGAAGTCCGTTCCCCGAAGGGCAAGGAGCGAGGGCGCATACTGGGAACTTTTCTTATCAAGGCTTTTCTGCCAACTTCCTCCCATCAATTTTTTCTGGGACTTCCAATACTTATAATATTCTTTGAGGAAGTCCATGTACTCTGGAGCAACGTCCACATCCCGGATGTTGCTTTCCTTTGTAGTAGTCAACTGGTAGCCGTAATCTTTGAATACCAGAAGCGATTTGGAAATATGTATGGTACATTCAGTAAATTCAAAACAGCTTCCTGCTGGTCGGGACGCAGCACCGGCCACCGATCAATAATCTGCATTTGCTGAGACGTAAGTACCACCGGGGTAGACTCACTTCCCTCTGCCTTAGCAAAAAACTCAGAAAGTGTAATCTAAAAGGCATCGCAGATCTTTACAAGCGAAGGAATGGACGGGGTCGCACTGTTGTTATACCATGTGGAAATGGTGATCGATTTCATCCCCGCATGAGTTGCCAAATCGTAAAGCGACCATTTGCGTTCTTTACGGTAGGCGGTTATAGTGTTCAGAATGTTGTCCACCGCCACTCCTCACTTTCGTACAGTAAACTTTTGCCTATTATACCGTACTACGCAGAAAATTATAATCCTTTTCGCCGTATAAAAAATGCAGGGGCTTCATAAAACAGTATTTGCAAAAGCTCCCGCAATGGGGAAGATTTGGCGTGACTTCGGTCACGCCTTTTCTTTTGCTTCCAGTTCATCCAGAGGGATATACCCCAGCCCATCATACTTGATATGGATGTGCTGTACCCGCTTTCCGCTGGACTTATCCGGGGCATCCACATAGATGGCCGATACCAGTTCACGGAGAGCATAGGGCGTAAGTTCTTCAATATGAACGTACTTGTGCGCTTTCTGGATGACCTTTTCAATATTCTCGATTTGCTGTTCCTGTACTTCGATTTCCTGCCGGATAGAGAGAACTTCCTCTTCCAACTGCTTCTGCTCGGCATCATAGCTCTGGCTCATCATGTCAAAACGGTCATCGCTCAGCTTTCCGCTGGCGTTGTCCTCGTAGATTTTCATGAACAGCCGTTTGAGGTCTGCGATTCGCTTCTCATTCCGGGCAAGCTGCTTCTTCAGGACAGTCAGCTTTTCGGTGCTTTCCACCCGAAGCTGTTCCTCCATGACCTTGCGGAAGTAGTCCTCATGGCAAAGGATGTAGTCCGTCACCCGCTGGACATGATTCAGCACTTGGCCTTCCAGAACTTTTACCCGGATGAAGTGCCCTCTGCATTTACTTCTGTTCTTCTTGTGCAGAGCGCAGTCAAAGAAGTCTTGGTTAAAGTCCCTGTTATTGGATGAACCATACTGCATCTTGGAACCGCAGTCAGCACAATAGACCATGCCGGAAAAGATGCTGCTCTTGCCCGTTCGTGTCATGCGGTGACGCTGGCTGCGAATCTCTTGAACCTTTTCAAACACATCATCGTCAATAATGCGCTCGTGGGTATTCGGGAAGACAGCCTGATTCTCCACAGGATTCAGCCGTTGCTTCTTGTCCCAGATGGAGTTGGTGTAGGTCTTGAAGTTGACCGTGCAGCCTGTGTACTCCCGACGTTCCAGAATGCCCACAACGGTGCTATCCTTCCACGCATAGGGGTCTTCGGAGATAGCAGCCGCTGCTCTTCCGTGGCTCTGCTTGTAGGCACTCACGGTGAGCACCTTGTCCTCTTGCAGTTGCTTAGCGATTTGGGAAGGCCCACGGCCTTCCATGCACATGGAGAAGATGCGCTTCACGACCGCAGCCGCTTCTGGGTCAACAAGCCAATGCTTCGGGTTCTCCGGGTCTTTTACATAACCGTACGGCACATTGACCGTCAGCGGCACACCACGCTCTCCCTTGGCCTTCTGAACAGCCCGAATCTTGCGGCTGGTGTCACGGGCATAAAACTCGTTGAACCAGTTCTTAATGCCCGCAAAATCGTTGTTTACGCTGTTCGGGTCAATGGTGTCGTAGTTGTCGTTAATGGCAATGTAGCGAACG
>QWCB01000138.1_pt1 | contig 78920 bp, 56 predicted proteins | sample 1972511 | NCBI WGS metagenome assembly QWCB01 (sample SAMN09866719, study PRJNA288562) | Human gut metagenome isolate term5_stool, whole genome shotgun sequencing... | isolation source: gut | host: Homo sapiens | place: USA: California | reverse complement strand
GATCGCGCTCGCTGTCCCCGCCTATGTCATCCTCGCCGCCAGCGGTGCGGAGTACCTGGCACGCCGCGCGCGCAGTGCCACCGCCAATATCGGCCAGTGGTTGGCTACTGGCGTCAGCGCGCTCATCATCATCGCCGCTGTCCCCACGCTGCCCGCCGATGTCGCTCCACTCCGCCCCATTCCGTCATGGGAAGGCTGGTCGGCGGTTTCCGGTGTGGTCGCGCTTGACGACGATCGCGTTGCGGTTCTACCTGCCGGTTCTTACCGCATTATTAATGGGCGTCCTGTCCTCGACCCGGCTACGAAGATTTTGCCCGCTCCGGTGGTGAGCTCTGGCGAACTGATTGTCTCTGGGCAGTCGGTGTCTGGCGAGGGAGCCACAACCGTTGAGCGCACGCTGCTCGGTGGTGCGAAGAGACACGAGGAGCTTGAGTCTGCGCTCCAGAGTCTTCGAGACCAAGGCGTTGGCTGGGTCCTAGTGGAGAATTCGCCCGGCAACTTCGGCGACTCCGCTGACATTGTGGCAGCGTTAGACCCCGTCTATGAAACACCTGACCTGCAGCTATACCATGTCCCCGGCGTTATCGAGCCGGCCACACAACCAAGCCAGGGGGCCTATGCAGCTGCGTGGACAGCCTTTGGAATCTGGACTCTTTGCCTACTCGCTGGGCTGCTGGCGGGGCTACTGACTGGAGTAATGGAAGCGCTACTGCCCCGCCGCAGGTAGCAACTTATCCAGTGTTGGGTTTTCCAAGACATTCAGAACTGCCTCACCGGTCTTGTCCCAGCCAAATTCCGCGGCACGGGCGACGCAGGCCTTGGACATTGCGCGATGCAGTTCGCCGTTATCGAGAATCTGTCGTGTCTTGGCAATCAGGTCAGCTTCATCGCTGGCCAGCAGGCCAGTTTCGCCGTCGTTGACCGAATCGCGCAAGCCCGCCGAGGAGCGATAACCGACCGTCGGCACGCCGTGCTGCGCTGATTCGATGACGGCGAGCCCCCAACCCTCCTTGCGAGAAGGCATCAGGTGCAGACACGCCTTGGAGAGGATGCGGTGTTTGTCCGCCTCGGTGACCTGCCCGTGGAAGACGACGTGGTCCGAAACGCCCTTGTCACGGGCATATTCCACGAGGTTGTCGTGCCACCACCCCGAGCCAATAACATCGAGAATCGCACCTGGACGATCTTGTACAAGATCTGCAAGCACATCGATGGCGTGCTCAATCTGCTTATGCGGAACCAATCGCGACAGCGTCACCAAATGCGGTGCTGGACCGTCGCACTCGGATAGGTCCGCCATGATTTCGGTCGACTGCAACTCCTCCGGAATCGGGTCCACACCATTGCGGATTACCGCGATGCGCCCCGGCGACACTCCAAGTTCTACCAGTTCAGCGGCACTTGGCTCGGAAACTGTGATGTAGCGGCAGCGGCGGTGAATCATCGGCGACAGACGCGACTCGATGAACCACCCAAGCTTGCTAATAATCGGCCCTGCCACTGGCCACTGTTCGCGGTGGCAGTGATGTGTTAGCAGCACCGTCGGTGCGCCGGAGAAAATCCGCGCGAAAAAGGGGACACCGTTTTGGGTGTCGACCACGACATCCGGCTTGCCGCCGAGCACCTTGGCAATTGGGCCCACGCCAAATCGCGCACCCAGCATCGCGGTCCAGGAGCGCACATAGACGGAGAAGTTTCCACCAGCGCGGGAGAACGTCACGCCATCACGACGCGAAAGGGCTGGTGCGTCTGGGTAACTGGCCGTGCGGAACACCACGGTGTGACCTTGGTCGGCAAGGTAACCTGCGACGCGCTCCAAATAGCGCTCACTACCTCCACCTTCGGGGTGACCAGTGTCGCGCCAACACAACAGTAAGATTTTCATAACAATATGAGCCTAACGCTCGGCGCGGCTTTCGTTGCCGCTTTAGCTCAAATCCATACTCCCAAACCCAACCAGTCCATTAGATTGTTTGACGTGACCAGCTTTCGCTTTCCCGCTTTTATCGTCCCGCCCGCTCTGAAAGAGCTACGCAGCTTTGCTACGCTGTCGCGCTCATTCGGGCTGCTCAACGACTTCAAATACGAGCAAACCGATCCCGATATCTTCTACGGGCACCTGGCCGAGGACACCATCGGTCTCCTAGAAGGCATCGCAGCTGGGGCGGATGGTGCGGCGGGGTCGGCGGACGCCGGGGAGACAACGGGCGCGTCGTCAAGCGTTACGACGAATACCGCACTGCGCGGCAAGCGCATTCTTGATGTCGGCGGCGGCCCTGGGTACTTTGGCCGCGCATTTGCCCAGCGTGGCGTGGAGTATTACACCTGCGAGCCAGACGTGGGTGAGATGGCGGCGGCGGGGATCAAGCTGGAGTCGTCCGTACGCGGATCGGGGCTGGAGCTGCCATTTCGCGATGACGCCTTTGACCTCACCTACTCGTCGAATGTCGCCGAGCACGTGCCCGAGCCGTGGACGATGGGCGAGGAAATGCTGCGCGTGACCAAGCCGGGCGGGCTGGTCGTGTACTCGTACACCATTTGGTACGGCCCGTTCGGCGGCCACGAGATGGGGATGACGCATTACCTGGGTGGCGACCGCGCGCGGCGCATGTATGAGAAGAAGCACGGCAAGCGACCGAAGAACTATTTTGGCGAGTCCCTGTTCAAGGTCGGTTGCGGTGAAGGATTGAAGTGGGCGCGCGCTGCCGCGGAGGCCGGCGACTGCGAGCTGCTGGCCGCTTTCCCTCGCTACCACCCGTGGTGGGCCTGGTGGATGGTGCACGTGCCGGTGCTGCGCGAGTTCGCGGTGTCGAACCTGGTGCTGGTGCTGCGGAAGCGGTAGGGGCCAGTTTCTCTCGGAGCGTGCTCCCCTGACTTCGTATCGTCTGCCACTAGACTGGGAGCTCAAGCATTTTTACTGATTGAGCGGGGATTTTCACTATGAGTGACGCAGACCGGGCACAGCTGCACAGGACTATTTGGAACATCGCCAACGACTTGCGTGGCAGCGTGGATGGTTGGGATTTTAAGTCTTATGTGCTCGGCATGATGTTCTACCGCTTTATCTCGGAGAAGCTCTCCGAGTACATCGATGACGGCGAACGCGCCGCTGGAAATAAGGACGCGGATTACGCTTCCCTTTCTGACAAGGATGCTGAGTGGGGACGCACCAGTATCGTCGAGGAAAAGGGCTACTTCATTTTGCCCTCTGAGTTATTTACCAATGTCTGCAAGCAGGCGGCTGACGAACATTACCGCGAGAATCTCAATGAGCGACTGCAGCAGGTGTTCAAAAATATCGAGGCATCTGCAAAAGGCACCGCTAGCGAAAGCGATCTTCAAGGGCTTTTCGACGACATCAACCTGGACAGCAACAAGCTCGGCAACTCGGTCATCGAACGCAATAACAAGATCTACGATCTGATGAAGCATATCGGCAATATGCCTCTCACGGTTAAAGCCGATGACAACTCCATCGACCTATTCGGTGATGCCTACGAATACTTGATGGGCATGTACGCCTCTCAGGCAGGCAAGTCCGGTGGCGAGTACTACACGCCGCAGGAAGTCTCTGAGCTGCTGACTCGAATCACTGTGGTGGGCAAGAAGAGTGTGAACAGGGTGTATGACCCGGCTGTTGGCTCCGGTTCACTGCTGTTGAAGTTCAAGAAGGTGCTGGGCGTGGGCGGTGTCCGCGAGGGCTACTACGGCCAGGAAATCAACCTGACCACGTATAACCTTGCGCGCATCAACATGTTTTTGCACGATGTGAACTTCGACAATTTCGACATTGCGCTGGGCAATACACTCACTGAACCTGCGCACTGGGATAACCAGCCGTTTGAGGCAATCGTGTCCAACCCGCCCTACTCCATCAAGTGGGAGGGCGATAACAATCCTCTGCTGATTAACGATCCGCGCTACGCACCGGCAGGCGTCCTTGCGCCGAAGTCAAAGGCTGACTTGGCTTTCACGATGCATATTCTCTCGTGGCTTGCGACGAATGGCACAGCCGCAATTGTTGAGTTCCCCGGTGTGCTTTACCGCGGCGGCGCGGAGAAGAAGATTCGCAAGTACCTGGTGGATAACAACTATGTCGATACGGTTATTCAGTTGCCGCCGGATCTTTTCTTCGGCACCACCATCGCAACCTGCATCATCGTGTTGAAGAAGTCGAAGAAGGACAATTCGGTCCTCTTCATTGACGCCTCCGCAGAGTTCGAGCGCAGTGGCAACAAGAACCGACTGAATGACAAGAACCAGAAGAAGATTCTGGATGCCTTCACTGCCCGAGAGGATGTGGAGTATTTCACCAAGCTGGTGCCCGCTGAGGAGATTGCGGATAACGACTACAACATCGCAGTTTCCTCCTACGTCGAACCCGAAGACACCCGCGAGGTCATTGACATCGTGGAGCTGAATAAGCAGATCGTTGGCATTGTGGAGCGCCAGCGCCAACTGCGCGAGGCCATCGATGAGATTGTGGCAGATCTTGAGGGAACCCGCACCGATGTCTGACATGAACGGTGACATGAGCATGGCGTCTGCGGGCGAGCTGGTGATGTTCCGCACGGACGACGGTGCTACTCGCATTGAGGTACGGCTTGTCGACGAAACCGTCTGGCTCACCCAGGCCCAAATGGTGGAGCTGTTTCAGTCGTCGAAGGCGAATGTCTCCGAACATATTAGGAATGTGTTTGCGGAAGGCGAGCTGCCCAGGTCAGAGGCAACTGTTCGGAAATTCCGAACAGTTCGACTCGAAGGCTCAAGGGAAGTTTCGCGCGAGCGGGAGCACTACAACCTCGACGTGATTATCTCCGTGGGATACCGAGTGAGGTCCCTGCGCGGTACTCAGTTCCGACAGTGGGCGCTAGGTGTCTTGCGCGAATACCTGATTAAGGGCTTCGCCATGGATGATGAGCGGCTGAAAGAAGGCGGCGGCGGAACGTATTGGCGTGAATTGCTGGAGCGTATCCGCGATATTCGCTCTAGTGAGAAGGTCATTCATCGCCAGGTTCTAGATTTGTACGCCACCAGCGTGGATTACGATCCACGGGCCGCTGTGAGTAAGCAGTTCTTTGCCACGGTCCAAAATAAGCTTCATTTTGGTGCTCACGGCCACACGGCAGCCGAGGTGGTTTTCGAGCGTTCGGATGCCACAAAGCCAAACATGGGGTTGACCAATTGGAAGGGCGAACGCATCACCAAGGCCGAGGTGGAGATTGCCAAGAATTTCCTTGCCGAGGACGAGCTAAAACGCCTAAATACCTTGGTTTCTGCCTACTTCGATGCGGCAGAATTCCGTGCGCAGATGCACCAGCCGACGTACATGGCGGACTGGATGGATCATCTCACCACAATGATTGCGGCCATGGGAGGCAAGTCCTTGGAGGGAGCAGGAACGGTTTCCCACCGCCAAGCGGTACAGAAGGCCCATGAGGAATACGAGAAGTACAAAACTGTGATGGATGCCCAACCGAGTGGTGTGGAACGGGACTATCTCAAGGAAATCACTGCAGTTCAGAAGCAGATCCAGCAACCACCGAAGGAGCAGAAGTGAACCAGATCGAAAAACTCATCGAGGAACTCTGCCCGGATGGTGTAACGCATCTGCCGCTCGAAGACTTTCTGACAATTAGAAATGGTAAAGACCATAAGCACCTGGAGGATGGGGAGATTCCTGTCTACGGCAGCGGAGGAATCATGCGCCATGTAAATCAGGCAGCTGCTTCGGGCCCTTCAGTTCTCATTCCGCGAAAGGGTTCCCTGGGCAATCTTTTCTACGTTGAGGGACCTTTTTGGGTAGTAGACACTATTTTCAGAACAGAGATTAATGAAGATATAGCGTTGCCTAAATTTGTGTTTTACGAACTTCAAACTCTCGGCCTGGGCGAAATGAATCAAGCTGGTGGAGTGCCAAGTCAAACTCAAAGCAAGCTAAAAAAACTTAGGATTCCTATTCCACCTCTACCTATACAACAAGAAATCGTAAAAATTCTCGATACCTTCCAATCGCTGGAAGCGGAGCTGGAAGCGGAGCTGGAAGCGGAGCTGGAAGCGAGGAAAAAGCAGTATGAGTTTTATCGTAATCAACTGCTGACGTTTACCGAGAGAGAGAGAGTCCAGCGGACAACGCTAGGGGACATATTCGGAATGAAGGCCGGCAAAGCGATACGACGAGACGAAATCAGTCCAGTGCGTACTGCTTCTCACCCATTTCCCGCCTTTGGCGGAAATGGAGTTCGCGGCTATGTTCGGGAGGCATCGCATCCAGAAAGGGCTGTGCTGATAGGCAGACAAGGGGCTCTTTGCGGAAATGTAAATTGGGCTCCTGAAGATTTCTACGCAACAGAACATGCGATTGTTATGAACGCCCATGATTCAGTCAACATTCGCTGGGCCTACCACATGCTCAAATTTCTTGACTTAAACCAATACGCAACAAAATCCGCCCAGCCAGGTTTATCTGTGCAGCGGCTGAAATCAGTTCCAATCCCCATCCCTCCTCTCGAAGAGCAGGAGCGCATCGTGAATATTCTCGACAAGTTCGATGCACTCGTGAACAACCTCACCTCCGGCCTGCCAGCCGAGATTGAAGCTCGCCGGCAGCAGTACGAGTACTACCGGAATCAACTACTGACTTTTAAGGAATTGGCAGCATGAACCAGGACGGCGTCGGCAAGCGACGAGTAACCAAGTACGACCCGATTGCTGTCGGTGAGCAAAGCACCGTCGTAGCGGAGTACAAGGCCGAGGAGCGCATCTCGGAGGACTACCAAACCGAGGCGCAACTGGAGCAGGAACTCATCGACATCCTCCAGTCGCAGGCCTACGACTACCTGCCCATCCACAGCGAAGCAGACCTCGTTGCCAACCTGCGCCGTCAACTCGAAACTCTCAACCACGTCACATTTATCGACGCGGAATGGGAACGGTTCTATCGCACCTGCGTCACCAGCGCCAACGACGGAATCAAAGAGAAGACCCGTCGCATCCACGAAGACCACATTCAGGTTCTTACGCGTGACGACGGCACGAGCAAAAACATCCGACTGCTGGATAAAGCAAATGTCCATAACAACCGGCTGCAGGTCATTAACCAGTACGAGGTTGGAAAGGGCGAAGGCGGTGCGAAACACTCCAATCGTTACGACGTCACCATCCTGGTCAATGGCCTTCCCATGGTGCACATCGAACTCAAGCGCCGTGGCGTAGATTTGCGTGAAGCCTTTAACCAGATTAGGCGCTACCAGCGCGACTCTTTCTGGTCCGGTGACGGTTTGTTCGATTATGTGCAGCTGTTTGTCATCAGTAACGGCACGCTGACCAAGTACTACTCCAACACCACCCGTGAACTACACATCAAAGAAACGGGAGGAAAAGGCCGCCCGGCGCGCGGTGCTAAGAGCTTTGAATTCACATCGTGGTGGGCTGACGCAAACAACAAACCCATCCGGGATCTTGTTGGCTTCACTAAGACATTTCTGTCCAAGCACTCGCTTCTCAATATTCTGACTAAGTTCTGCGTCTTCACTGCTGCGGAAGAACTACTGGTGATGCGCCCATACCAGATCGTCGCCGCTGAGAAGATTCTGCAACGAGTTGAGATTTCCAATAACTATCGTGAACGCCTTGGCACCACGGAGGCTGGCGGCTACATCTGGCACACAACCGGTTCGGGGAAAACCCTCACCTCATTCAAAGCCGCACAGCTGGCTAGCAAACTTTCGCATGTAGATAAGGTTCTCTTCGTCGTCGACCGTAAAGACCTCGACTACCAAACCATGCGTGAGTACGACCGCTTCCAAAAGGGCGCTGCGAACTCCAACACCTCGACCGCCGTGCTGAAGAAGCAGCTGGAAGACGACGACGCATCCATCATCATCACCACAATTCAGAAGCTGTCGAACTTCATCGCAGGCAACAAACACCACGATGTCTACGGCAAGCACGTGGTCATCATCTTCGACGAATGCCACCGCTCCCAATTCGGTGACATGCACACTGCCATCACGAAGGCGTTCAAGAAATACAACCTCTTCGGTTTCACCGGAACGCCCATCTTCGCCGACAACTCCACCAGCGGAACCAAAGCCAACCTCAAAACCACCGAGCAGGCTTTCGGCAAACGACTCCACTCCTACACCATCGTTGACGCCATCAACGATAAGAATGTCCTGCCCTTCCGGATTGACTACGTCAACACCATCTCGGTTGGAAGCGTTAAGGACAAGGAAGTCGCAGGCATCGACACCGAAGGCGCACTCCTGGCGGAGCCACGCCTGAAAAACGTCGTCGACTACACGCTCGAACACTTCGCTCAGAAAACAAAGCGGGAAACCTTCTACGAACACCGCGTTGTCGAGAACGTATCCGCCTCAGCAAAGGCCCGGCACCGCGGTCGGATTAAGGAAATAAAGAAAGAACAACGAGTTCGTGGCTTCAACGCTATCTTCGCCACCGCTTCTGTTGAGGCTGCCTACACTTACTACAACCTCTTCAAAAAAGCGCAAGTATCACTGCCAGAAGCAGAGCGCCTGAAGATTGCCATGATTTACTCATTCGCACCAAATGAGGCCGAAAAGGATGAGTCACCGACGATTCCGTCGTCAAGCGAAAAGAAAAGCGATGCGGCAGCTACTGCCGTGGCCGACGAGGCAGGCCTGCTCCGTGAAGAAGGCATGGAGCCCGAGCAGCTACCCAAGGTTGCGCGCGATTACCTGGAAGCGGCGATTGCCGACTACAACGGGTATTTCAAGACCAACTACGACACCTCCGCCGAGAAATTCCAGAACTACTACAAAGACCTCTCCCTGCGAATGAAGAACAGGGAAGTCGATATGACCATCGTGGTCAACATGTTCCTCACCGGATTCGACGCCACTACCTTGAACACGCTGTTCGTGGACAAGAACCTGAAATACCACGGGTTGATTCAGGCATTCTCGCGTACCAACCGAATCCTCAATTCCGTCAAGACGTACGGCAACATTGTCTGCTTCCGAGACCTCGAAGACGCCACAAATCAGGCGCTGCGGCTCTTCGGCGATACCAAGGCGCAAAGCGTGGTACTGCTTAAGCCCTACGCTGAGTACTTTGCCGAATATGCCAAGCTAGTGAAGCGACTGCTCCAGGAATACCCGCTGGATAAGGTCATTGTTGGCGAGAAGGCGAAGAAGGAGTTCATCAAGCTCTTCGGCGCGATTCTGCGTGTCCAAAACATCCTGACTTCCTTCGACCAATTCGCTGATGACGCGCTGTTGACGCCGCGCCAGGAGCAGGATTACCGCAGTATCTACCTCGACCTTTTTGCGGAATTCCGTACTGAAAGCGACGGGGACCGGGAGTCCATCAATGACGATGTCGTCTTCGAGATGGAGCTAATCAAGCAGGTCGAGATCAATGTCGACTACATTCTCATGCTCGTCGAGCAATACCGTGAAACCCACGGCAGCGACGAGAGAGAAGAAATTCGTGCCCAGATTTCTCGTGCTGCAAACTCCAGCCCATCGCTGCGGAACAAGCGCGACCTGATTGAAGAGTTCGTCAGCACCGTGAGCCTGACACAGCCCGTTGATGAGCAGTGGGAGGAGTTCATCAGGACCAAACGCACGGAAGAACTCAATGCGATCATCACGGAAGAAAGACTGCGGATGCCCACTGCGCAATCTTTCATTGAAGAGGCGCTGACCACCGGCATTGTCAGCACGCTTGGCACCGGAATTGTTCGAGTTCTTCCACCAATGTCGCGGTTTACCCCAGGTAATGAGCGTGAAAAGGTCAAGACGCGGGTGCTGCAGCGCATCCAGGCCTTTGTCGAACGCTATCAGAACTTGGGGTTCGCCGAGGATGATGGAGAGGCGGCATGATGGTTGCGGGCGGACGTTTGCGGGGGCTGGAGGGGCTGACGGAGTGGCAGCTGGGCGGGCGTAACGGTTAGGCCTTCACATAGCAGACCGTTACCGCCTCACTTCCGCGACTCCACGCCCCAAACTACTTATGTAATTACCCCCGGTTTCTCCCATAACCCCAGGTGAGAGACTACGGCAAGTTAACTTTCTCCCCAGTACCCCTCAAATCACCCCCGGCAATCCGGCATTCGTTATAGAGTGACGCACGACACTTTACGACGAATCTGTGAGGTAAAAACACATGACTTCCGCCACCATTCAGCCGGGCGGCGAAGCCTTCATCTACGAGGCAATTCGCACCCCGCGCGGCAAGGGCAAGAAGGACGGCTCCCTCCACGAGGTACGCCCGGTATCACTTCTCGTCGGCCTCATCGACGAAATTCGCAACCGCTTCCCGGAGCTGGATGAAGAACGCATCAGCGACCTCATCGTTGGCTGCGTCAGCCCGGTCGGCGACCAGGGTGCGGACATTGCCCGCACCGCAGCACTCACCGCAGGTCTGCCGTACCGCACCGGCGGTGTCCAGATCAACCGCTTCTGCGCTTCCGGCCTCTCCGCCATCAACTTGGCTGCTCAGAAAGTCCGCTCCGGCATGGACGAGCTCGTCCTCGCCGGTGGCGTCGAGTCCATGTCCCGCGTGCCAATGATGTCCGACGGCGGTGCAATGGCGATGGACGCACAGGTCTCGTTTGCGACCGACTTCGTCCCGCAGGGTATTTCCGCTGACCTGATTGCATCGCTCGACGGCTTTGACCGTGAGTCCCTCGACGAGATGGCAGCACTCTCCCACGCTCGTGCCGCAAAGGCTTGGTCTGAGGGCCGCTTTGACCGCTCCGTCGTCCCAGTCAAGGACGCTAACGGCCTGACCATCCTCGATCGTGATGAGACCATCCGCGAAGGCGTCTCCGCAGAGTCCCTCTCCGGTCTGCGCGCAGCCTTCACCATGATGGGTGAGCAGGGCGGCTTCGACGCAGTTGCACTGAAGAAGTACCCGCAGCTTGAGCGCATTAACCACGTCCACCATGCAGGTAACTCCTCCGGCATCGTCGATGGCGCTGCACTGACTCTGGTTGGCTCTGAGAAGGCCGGCGCAGACATGGGTCTGACCCCACGCGCACGCGTTGTCGCCACCGCCGTCAATGGTGTCGAGCCGACCATCATGCTGACCGGTATCGAGCCGGCTGTCCGCGAGGCACTGGCCAAGGCCAACCTGACCGTCGACGATATCGACGTCTGGGAAATCAACGAGGCGTTTGCCGCCGTCGTCAAGCACGCTCAGCAGAACCTGGGCATCGACTACGACAAGCTCAACATCAACGGTGGCGCAATGGCCATGGGTCACCCGCTGGGTGCAACCGGTGCCATGATCACCGGCGCCGCAATCGACGAGCTGCACCGCACCGGTGGCCGCTACGCTCTCATCTCGCTCTGCGTGGCTGGCGGCATGGGTGTTGCAACCATCATCGAGCGCGTCTAAAGCAAACCGGAACGAAACTCACAGCGACAATTACCGCGGTCACACCGCGATAACCACAAAGGACTGACTGATTTATGAGCACAGATAACATGTTCCGGTGGGATCAGGACGACGCCGGAATCGTCACCCTCACCATGGATGACCCGAATGCGCCGGTCAACACCATGAACAAGACCTTCCAGGACGACATCTGCGCCACCGTGGAGCGCCTGGAAAACGAAATTGGCGACGGCTCTGAGACCTCCATCAAGGGCATCATCATCACCTCTGCGAAGAAGACCTTCTTCGCAGGCGGCGACATCAAGCAGATGTCCAAGGCCACTGAAGACGATGCAGCTGACATGTTCGGCATGGTCGAGGACATGAAGGCCTCCCTGCGTCGCCTGGAGAAGCTCCCGGTGCCGATTGTTGCTGCCATCAATGGCGCAGCACTGGGCGGCGGCCTCGAGGTCGCGCTGGCTGCTAACCACCGCGTTGCTGCCGATGTCCGCGGTTCCAAGATTGGCCTGCCAGAGGTCACCCTCGGCCTGCTGCCGGGTGGCGGCGGCGTTTCCCGCGTCGTGCGCATGCTGGGCATTCAGGACGCGCTGATGAAGGTCATTCTGACCGGCGCGCAGATGAACCCGGGCAAGGCCCTCGCAGCTGGCCTCGTTGACGAGGTTGTTGCTCCGGAGCAGCTCATCGACACCGCCCGCGCATGGCTGACCAGCGAAGACGCCAAGGCCGCACAGCCGTGGGATGAGAAGGGCTTCAAGATCCCAGGCGGTGACCCGAAGACTCCTAAGTTCGCAATGAACCTGCCGTCCTTCCCGGCAAACCTGACCAAGCAGCTCAAGGGCTCCCCGATGAAGGCTCCGCGCCTTGCGATGCAGGCTGCCATCGAGGGCTCTCAGGTCGACATCGACACCGCACTGCGTATCGAGTCCCGCTACTTCACCGAACTGGTCACCGGTACCCAGTCGAAGAACATGATGCAGGCGTTCTTCTTCGACCTCAACCACGCTCAGGGCGGCGGCTCCCGTCCGCTGCAGGCTGACGGCACCCCGTACCCGAAGCGTGAGTTTAAGAAGGTGGCCGTTGTTGGCGCCGGCATGATGGGCGCAGGTATCGCCTACGTGTGTGCAAAGGCTGGCATGGAAGTTGTCCTGAAGGACATTTCCCTGGAGAACGCCGAGCGCGGCAAGTCCTACTCCGAGGGCCTGGAGGCGAAGGCTCTCAAGCGCGGTCGCACCACTGAGGAGAAGTCCGCAGCACTGCTGAACCGCATCAAGCCGACCGAGTCCTACGACGACCTGGCCGACGTCGACCTGGTCATTGAGGCCGTCTTCGAGAACACCGACCTCAAGCACAAGGTTCACGCCGAGATCGAGGCCGCAGTTCCGGAGACCTGCATCCTGGGCTCCAACACCTCCACCCTGCCGATTACCGAGCTGGCTTCCCACGTCAAGCGTGAGAAGGACTTCATCGGCCTGCACTTCTTCTCCCCGGTGGACAAGATGCAGCTGATTGAGATCATCTCCGGCGACAACACCGACCCGGCAATCCTCGCCGCTTCGCTGGACTTCGCTGTTGCAATCCGCAAGATCCCGATTGTTGTCACCGACTCCCGCGGTTTCTACACCTCCCGCGTCATCGGCACCGTCATCAACGAGGCCCTGCGCATGGTCGCTGAGGGCTACGACCCGGCCATCATCGAGGCCGCTGGTCGCCAGGCTGGTTACCCGGCACCGCAGCTCCAGCTTGCCGACGAGCTGAACCTCAAACTCATGGAGAAGATCGCTGGCGAGACCCGCGCTGCCGCCGAGGCTGCAGGCCAGACCCTGGACGAGGGCGGCGTACCGGCTCTGGTCGAGGCCATGCTGCACAAGTTCGAGCGCCCGGGCAAGCTCGAGGGCAAGGGCTTTTACGAGTACGTCGACGGCAAGCGCTCCGGTCTCTGGCCGGGCCTGTTCAACGAGCTCCGCGAAGAGCTGAACATCACCCCGATCGCTCCGGAGGACACCGACCTGCAGGAGCTGGTTGACCGCATGCTCTTCATCGAGGCCATCGAGACTCAGAAGTGCGTCGACGAGGGCGTTCTGCTTCACGACGCCGACGGCAACATCGGCTCCATCTTCGGTATCGGCTACCCGGCCTGGACCGGTGGTACTCGCCAGTTCATTAAGAACTACGACGGCGCCACTGTTGTCGACCCGGCCGCAGCTCACCCGGAGCGCCGCGGCGTCGCGGGCTTCGTCGAGCGCGCCGAAGAGCTGGCCGCTAAGCACGGTGAGCGCTTCAACGCTCCGGAGTCCCTGAAGAAGTAAGGCTACCCCGAGCGCACCCCGGTTGCTGGAATTGTTCCAGTAACCGGGGTTTTTCGCCTTCGAGATCACCTCTACGCGCGTAGCACCGCTGAACGCACCAGCGCGCCAACCCCAATTCGGCCTACCCGTTAAACTGCGCACATGGCTCGAAATGTCGCTGATCTTCCCACCGCACTGCCTGAACTCGCTATCTCCCAGGAGGGATTCGCCGCCCCATCACCGCAGCTGGTCATGCTTAACGACGAGCTCGCGACCCAACTCGGTCTCTCCCCACAGTGGCTCCGGTCAGACGCTGGTCTGAAGTTCCTCACTGGCCGCGGCGCCGATCACGGAGTCGGCCAGGAAACCGATACCCCACTCGGCGCATACACAACCCCGATGGCCACGGCCTATGCCGGCCACCAGTTCGGCAACTTCGCAGGCCTACTCGGTGATGGTCGCGCGCTCTTGCTTGCCACAGTTGAGGCTGAACCGGGGCTGACTGGGCTGCACTGTCCGCCTAACCAGCCCGACTGCCCCAAAGAGACAACCCACAGCGACAACACCCAGTCCTACGAGATTCAGGCGAAAGGCACCGGCCCCACGCCCTTTTCCCGTGGCGGTGACGGCAAAGCCACGCTGACCTCCGCGCTGCGGGAGTACCTCATCAGCGAAGCCATGTATGCGCTCGGCATCCCCACCACCCGCGCGCTGGCGGTCATCAAAACCGGCGAAGAGATTTACCGCGGCTCGCAAACCCCATTCGACAACACCGACCCCACCACCGAACTTCAACCGGGTGGCATCGTCGTGCGCGTAGCATCCAGCCACCTGCGAGTTGGCACGTTCGAGCTGGTCGCTCGCTCCGGAACGGACACCGGAATCATGGATCGGCTCATCGAGTTCGCCGCGCAGCGGCATGGCTACGAGGGTTCGGCGGAGTCGGTTCTCCGGGACGTCGTCAAGCGGCAAGCCAATCTCGTTGCGGCGTGGTTGGCCTGCGGTTTTGTTCACGGCGTGATGAACACCGACAATGCCAGCATCGCGGGCGAGACCATCGACTTCGGGCCGTGTGCGTTTCTGGATGCGCACGACCCCCGGGCGGTGTTTAGCAGCATTGATCGAGGCGGTCGATACGCGTTCGGCGCGCAGCCGACGATTGCCGGGTGGAATATGTCGAAGCTTGCGGAGACTTTGCTACCGCATTTCGCAGGCACCCCGGAGGAAGCCCTCGCACGCGCCCGCGACATCCTGGGCGAATTCGCCGACGAATTCACCGATGCGCTCAGCCGCAGGTGGCTGCCCAAGTTGGGGATTCTCCCCTCGCTTTACGACGACCCGCTGGCCATCCCCCTGGTGCAGCAGTGGCAGGCGTTGCTGGCGAAGTTTGGGCTCGACCATACGAATGCTCATCGGGCGCTGATTGAGGTTCTGGCCGATGGTGATGGGGATACAGTTGCTGCGTTGGCTGCGCTGACCAGGCTGACCGCTGATCCTGCGTTCCCCGCCGCCGCGGCTGAGTGGGGGCAGTTGTGGAAGCAGACGCGGGAAGAGCTGGGAATCGACCAGACGACGGCCCTGACACTTATGGAGGAAACGAATCCGCTGTATATTCCGCGAAACTACCTGGTCACGGAAGCGTTAGCGGCGGCAGGGGCGGGGGATCTGACCGACTACCGGCACCTGCTGGAGGCGGTAACCAACCCCTTTGAGTCGCAAGACGTCCCTGCGGGGTTCACGGAGCCGGCACCGCGGGAGTTGGGTGCTTTCCACTCGTACTGTGGGACTTAATGCGCTGCCTCTCCGCCTCCTCCAAAGTCCACTTCCTCTTCCAAAGCCCACTTCACGACACAGGTGTCACCTCGTGCCAGCTGTGGAGGTGGCATGAGGTGACACCTGTGTCGTGAAGTCGCGGATGGGGCCGGACAGGAGCCCGGCGGTGGGACAGCCAGAAATTCAGCAGCCCCAACCCCTGCGGGGGTGCCAGGATGTTACAACGTTGCACCACTGCACAGGATTAACTCCCCAATCGAGGGTAAAAGACACCGTCAAATAAGGGATGGTTCGCCTGATTAATACTCATATGTTTTTTGGACTTGTATGGTTAGAGACTGTATTGAACGGTCGTATCCAAACCTTAGAGCCCACCACACCCAAGTTGTCACCACCACCATTGCCTATGCAGGTGGGAGGTGGGTATCTAAGTCATTTGGAGTGAGCCGATCACCAAATTCATATCGCCTATCTGGCAGAATCTAGAAAGGCTCGCGATGCATAGACCCGTTGCCTCCGGCCCCTTCCACACCCGGCAGAAACTCCGGCGGAAGCTCCGACAGCGAGAGAAGTCCCGTGCCACAAAACTGCACGCAACAACGCTCAGCGGAAAAGGAAAGTTCACGCTGCATGTCCGCCAGATCCTGGCGGCTTTGCTGGTAATCGCCTTGCCAGGAAGCGCGCTCGCTGCCTGCAGCACTGACCAGCAACAGGTCGGCGCGGGGTTCATTGTGGTCCAGAACTCCGAACCACAGTCGCCGCTGTACACCACTGACACCAATGAAACCGGTGGTGGCGATATCCTCCGCATGCTCTACTCAGGTCTGGTGCGCTACGACACCGACGGCTCGATGATCCTGGACCATGCGGCAGAAATTAAGCCCAACGAGGACTCGACTCATTTCGACATCACGCTGAAACCGGGCTGGACCTTCCACAACGGCGAACCAGTCACCGCGCAGAGCTACATCGATGCCTGGAATTACGCCGCCTACGGACCGAACCTGCAGAAGCAGCAGTCCTTCTTCGCCAACGTGCAGGGTTTTGATGCTGTTTCGGGAGAAAAGGCCACGGAGAAAACACTCTCCGGCCTGAAAAAGGTCGATGACCTGAGGTTCACCGTGGATCTGACCAACCCAGATTCTTCCTTCCCGCTCAGCCTCGGCTATGTCGCGTTTATGCCGCTGCCGAAGGCCGCGTTCGAAGACAAGAAGGCTTTCGGTGAACACCCAATCGGCAATGGACCGTACAAGATGGCCGAAGGCCGCGCTTGGCTGCACAACAACCAGCTAACTGTGGTTCGCAATGATGACTTCGCCGGTGAGCACAAGGCCCGTAACAACGGCCTGGTATACCGCTTCTACTCGGACGTGGACACCGCATATGCAGACCTCCAGGCCGGCCGCCTGGACACGCTGCCACGCACAATTCCACCAACGGCTCTCGCCAGCTTCCAAACCGACTTCCCCGACTCCAGCGCAAACGTCCCGACCTCCTCTTCGCAGTACTTCGCAATTCCGCGAAATCTGCCAGGTTTTTCGGGTGAAGAGGGCAAGCTTCGTCGTCAAGCGATTTCTATGGCGATTGACCGGAAACTAATCACTGAGAAGATTTTCTTCGACACCCGCACCCCGGCGCGCGAGTTCAGCTCGTTGACGCTCGGTGACCTTGACCCGAACGTACCTGGCCAAGAGGTGCTGGAATACAACCCGAAGAAGGCCCGCCAACTGTGGGCCGAAGCCAACAAAATTGCGCCGTTTACCGGCTCGTTCGACATCGCCTACAACGCCGACGGCGGACACCAGCAGTGGGTCGAAGCGGTGACCAACATGATTGGCGAGACCCTCGGCATCGATTCCCACGGCAAGGCCTACCCGACCTTCAAGCAGCTGCGCGATGAAATCTCCAACGAGACCATCACCAGCGGCTACCGCACTGGCTGGGCAGCTGACTACCCATCTGTGGCCAACTACATGATCCCGCAGTTCGTCACCGGTGGTTCCTCGAATGACAACCACTACTCCAATCCGGAGTTCGACAAGCTGATTCAGGAGGCGGCCTCGGCAAAGAGCGCAGACGATGCCAAGCCAATTTATGTCAAGGCTCAGTCTGTGCTGATGGAGGACCTGCCAGCGATTCCGCTGTGGTACCCCAATGCTTCGGTGGCGTGGAACCCGAAGCTGCGCAATGCCGTAGTGATGTGGGACGGCATCTTGGACTACCCGATGATTGAGAAGGACTAGCACCATGGGTTGGTATATCGGAAAGAGACTCCTGCAGATGGTGCCGGTATTCTTCGGTGCCACACTGCTGATTTATGCAATGGTCTTCGCCATGCCAGGCGACCCCATCGCTGCACTGGCTGGCGATAAGCAGCTGCCACCGGAGCAGGTCGCAGCACTGCGCGCCCACTACCACCTGGATGAGCCTTTCCTCGTCCAGTACTGGGAGTACCTCAAGGGCCTGTTCACCCTGGATATGGGCGAGACCTTCTCCGGTCGCTCGGTCGGCGAGGAAATCGCGCTGGCCTTCCCTATTACAATTCGCCTGGCTCTGATGGCCGTTGCCATTGAGGCCATTTTCGGTATCGGCCTCGGCGTTATTGCCGGTATGCGCAAGGGCGGCTTCTTCGACTCCACCGTTCTGGTGATGTCCCTGCTGGTTATCGCAACTCCGACCTTCGTGCTCGGCTTCGTGGCCCGCTACCTCTTCGGTGTGCGCTGGGAGATTGTCTCCCCCACCGTTGGTAGCGATGCCTCCTTTACCTCCCTGCTGCTGCCGGCATTCGTGCTGGGTCTCGTCTCGGTTGCTTATGTTCTGCGACTGACGCGCTCCGAGGTCTCGTCGGCACGCCATGCTGACTTCGTACGCACTGCCCGCGCCAAGGGCTTGCCAACCTCTGAAGTCACCCGTCGCCACATCTTGCGCAACTCGCTAATTCCCGTTGTGACCTTCATCGGCGCTGATCTCGCGGCTCTGATGGGCGGCGCAATTGTCACCGAGGGCATCTTCAACGTGCCAGGTATCGGTGGCCTGATCTTCCACGCCGTCCAGATTGGTGAAGCTCCCACCGTGGTCAGCATCGTGACCATCCTGGTGGTTATTTACATGTTCGCCAACTTGCTCATCGACTTGCTCTACGCAGTCCTGGATCCGAGGATTCGTTATGCCTAAGCCAGATTCGACGCAGTTAGATTCGACTCAGCCAGAAAAGCAGTCCAACGCCGCGCATACCGGCACCGCACAGTCCGGCACCACCCAGGCCAACGCCGCACAGGCACCAAACCCGGCGACGAACCCCGACCACAAGCAGTTGCCGGATACCCCACCACTGGGGCTCTGGGGTTCGGCCTGGCAGAACCTGCGTTACCGCCCACTGTTCTGGGTTTCCGCATTCATTATTTTGCTCTCCATCGCAGTGGCCGCGTTCCCGTCACTGTTCACCTCTGTGGACCCGACGGCGGCAAACCTGCGTGACTCGCTGGCCCCAGCCCGCGACGGCCACCCGATGGGCTTCACTCAGCAGGGCTACGACGTCTACGCCCGTGTCATCTACGGTGCCCGCGCCTCGGTCATCGTCGGCATCGGCGTCACCCTTGCCGTGACCGTGGTGGGCATCATCCTCGGTGCCATCGCTGGCTATCTCGGCGGTTGGGTCGACGCGGTGCTCTCCCGCATCACGGACATGTTCTTTGCCATCCCCCTGATTCTCGCCGGCATCGTGCTGATGCAGCTGTTTACCGAACGCACCATTTGGTCCGTGGTCTTCGTGCTCGCTGCTTTCGGCTGGCCGCAGATGGCGCGCGTGGTGCGCTCCTCGGTGATCTCAGTGAAAAACGAGGAATACGTCACCGCCTCCAAGGCGCTCGGTCTGTCCAGCACTGGCATTCTCTTCCGCCATGTGCTGCCGAACTGCCTCGCCCCTGTCATCGTCATGGCCACGACCTCGCTGGGTATTTACATCGTCGCCGAGGCCACGCTGTCCTACTTGGGCATTGGCTTGCCGACGACCACCGTTTCCTGGGGCAACGACATCTCTGTCGCACAGCAGGTGCTCCGCCAGGCCCCGTCCAACCTGTTCTGGCCAGCACTCGCCCTGGCGATTACCGTTCTCGGCTTCATCCTCATGGGTGACGCTTTGAAGGATTCTCTCGACCCGAAGGAGCGTCGTCGATGAGCACCGACACCAATACTTCCGCAGCGCCCATTCTCACCTTGAAGGATGTCTGCATTGGCTTTCCGACGACCACAGCGTCCGGCCGCCGCAGTAAATCGTTGACCGATGTGGTGCATGACGTCGACCTGGAGGTTTTCCCCGGTGAGACGGTCGCCATTGTCGGCGAGTCCGGCTCGGGTAAGTCCACCACTGTCCACGCCGCGCTGGGGCTGTTGCCCGGTGATGGTGAAGTCACCGGTGGCACCATCACCTTCGATGGCCGTGACATCACACACCTGACCGACCGCGAGTTTGTTAGCATCCGCGGCAACGGCATCGGCCTGGTCCCCCAGGACCCGATGACCAATCTCAATCCGGTGTGGACCGTCGGTTCCCAGATTAAGGAGGCGCTGCGCGCTAACAACATCGCCACTGGCTCTGAGGCCCACAAAAAGGCGATTGAGCTGCTGGAACAGGCCGGCCTGCCAAACGCTAAAAAGCGTATCGACCAGTACCCGCACGAGTTCTCCGGTGGTATGCGCCAGCGCGCGCTTATCGCGATGGGCTTGGCCGCGCACCCAAAGCTGCTGATTGCCGATGAGCCCACTTCCGCTCTCGACGTGACCGTGGCGAAGAAGATCCTCGACCACCTCGACAAGCTCACTAGCGAACTCGGCACGTCCGTGGTGCTTATTACCCATGACCTCGGCTTGGCTGCCGAGCGCGCTGACCGACTCGTCGTTATGCAAGCAGGACGTGTCGTGGAGACCGGCCCTGCCCTGCAAGTTCTCACCCGCCCGCAGCATCCATACACCAAGCAGCTAATCGCGGCGGCTCCGTCGCTGGCTGCCCGGCGCGGTGATCGCGTGGTGGCGGCGCCGACGACATCGGATGCGGACCAGAAGGAGATTCTGGTCGCGAAGAACTTGGTGCGCGACTTCGCCATCCGCGGCGACCGTCCGTGGCGCAAGGATTCCTTCCGCGCCGTCGATGACATCAGCTTTACGCTGCGTCGCGGTCGCACCATCGGAATCGTGGGCGAATCCGGTTCGGGCAAGTCCACTGTCGCCAACATGGCGCTGGGGCTGCTCGATCCGACCGAAGGCGAAGTGCTTTTCGACGGCAAACGCGTCCAGGGCCGGAGTCGTAAAGAGGAGCTGGAGCTGCGGCGTCGCATTCAGCCGATTTTCCAGAACCCGTATGCGACGCTGGACCCGATGCGCACGGTGCATTCCTCCATCGAGGAGCCGCTGCGGATTCACAAGATTGGCACCAAGAAGGAGCGTGAGCAGCGCGTATTCGAGCTTCTCGACCGCGTCGCACTTCCCGCGGAGATGGGGCGCCGCTTCCCCGGTGAGCTGTCGGGTGGTCAGCGTCAGCGTGTGGCGATTGCGCGTGCGCTGGCCCTGAACCCTGAGGTTGTGGTCTGTGACGAGGCAGTATCGGCCCTCGACGTGGTGGTGCAGGCTCAGGTGCTCGAACTACTCGCTGAGCTGCAGGAAGAGATGGATTTGGCCTACCTCTTTATTACGCACGACCTCGCTGTGGTGCGGCAGGTGGCTGATGAGGTCATCGTGATGGAGCACGGCAAGATGGTTGAACACCGTCCTACCGACGATCTCTTCGACCACCCGGAGAAGGAATACACCCAGCGGCTGCTGGACGCTATTCCGGGCGCTTCGCTGGATTTGGATCTGTAGCTGGGCGGTGCCGCCCCCCCCCACACAGCACTTCACTCCACCCTCTGGGCTGGGGCAGATCGCACTTCACGACACGGGTGTCACCTCGTGCCAGCTGTGGAGGTGGCATGAGGTGACACCTGTGTCGTGAAGTCGCGAGGAGAGGCAGGCAGGCGAGCGGGAAGGCGGGAACGTGCAGGCGGGCAAGCAAGAACGGGCAAGCAGCCGGCTGCTACTCCTCGTCCAGCACCATGCGATAACCGACCCCCACCTCAGTGCGCAAGTACTTGTTGTGAGCCTGCTGAGGCTCAATCTTGTGGCGCAGCTGGGAGATGTAAACGCGCAGGTAGTTGGTCTCTTTTTCGTACTGGTCACCCCAGACGGCCTTGAGAAGCTCCAGTTTGGTCACCAGTTCGCCACGATGCTGCACCAGGTAGACCAGGATGTCCCACTCGCGCGGGGTCAGATGCACGAGCTCGTCCGCCACGAGAACTTGCCGTTTGGCCAGGTCAACCATTAGATGACCATCTGCGGAGGTCACCTTCGGCACCTCTTCGACCACTACTTTGCTAGCACGCCGCATGGTTGAACGCAGCCGAGCCAACAACTCCCCCATCGAGAAAGGCTTGGTGACGTAGTCATCGGCCCCTTCATTGAGGGCGTTGATTTTCCCCGCCTCGTCGTGACGTGCGGAGACAATCAGCACTGGAATATCGCTCCACCTGCGCAAAGAACGCAGAACTTCCAGGCCACTGACATCGGGCAAGCCCAGATCCAGGAGAACGGCGTCGGGCTTCCACTCGCTGACCGCGGCTAACGCCCGCGTGGCCGTTTGCGCGACACGTGGCTCGTAACCGCGGGCTTTTAAACTGACAAGCACAGTGCGGGCCATGGCGACATCATCCTCGACGATGAGTATCTTTCGCCCGGGTTTGTTGCCAGCCTGACCAGCGGGTTGTCCTGAACTGAGATTCATGGAATCCTACTTTCTCTCGCCCATTGCACGCGGCAACGTCAGCACGAAGGTAGCACCGCCGCCGGGTGTCTGTTCGGCGCGGATGGCGCCTCCCATGGCGTCGGCAAAACGCGAGGCGGCGGCAAGTCCCAGACCAAGGCCCTGAGATTGTGCCGAGTAGTCGCCAAGGCGTTGGAACGGTTGAATAATCTCCTCCAACTTATCCTCCGGGATGCCCTTACCGTGGTCAATGATCAAAATGTCTATGCATGCGCTCGCAGCGATAGCACCCAGCGAGCCCATAACCGGCATGTCGGCGGGACCGCGCACACCGCGCTCGCTGGGCCGCGTACGAATGGTCAGGCTCGACTCCGGTGCGTACTGACGGCCGTTGATGACAATGTTGGAAACAATGCGCTGGATCAGCCCAGGATCGCCTTCCACCATGCAGGCGTCATGGTCAATATCGCGGTCAATGTGACCTGCGGCTTCCGGCAGCTCCGCACATACCGCGTCCACAACATCGGAGACGCTAACCGGCACACTTTCCACCCGCTTGGTGCTGGAGTCGATGCGGCTGGCATCGAGTAGGTTGCCAATGACCACCTCTAGGCGGTCAGCGGAACTCTCGATTGTCTCCATGAGGATGAGACGCGTTTCGTCGTCAAGCTCAACGTCCTCCATGTTCATGCTGGAGATCGCAGCCTTGATGCTGGCCAGCGGTGTGCGCAGGTCATGTGAAACGGCGGTCAGCACCGCGCTGCCCACGCGGTTGCCCGCCTCGAGGGCAGCGGTGGCGCGGCGCATCGCGGCGATTTCCTCCATGTCCATGAGCGCCCGGATGCGGGAACCGTGAGCCGCAATCATGGCAGTCTCAGCGGCGGTGAGTTCACGGCCACTGAGCACAAAGCGCAGGTCATCGCCGGAGCTGACCTTAGTCATCGGCAACTCTGTCGGCCACGGTTCGGACAAGCCGTGTTCGGCGGTGGTGACAATGGTCAACCACTTCTTGCGCTCTGAGGAGTAACGCTGCACGTCCACGCGCTCCATCGAGAACGTATCCGCCAAGCTGTGGACCAGGTTGGACATGTTGTCGCCATCGTGGACGACACCGTGTGCCAACTCGGACATTACGACTGCCTGATGCAAACTCCTGTCCGCCATCTCGCGGCGGCGCTCGGAACGCTCCACCACCGTCGCCACAGCTGCCGCAATCACACCGAAGAGCAGGATTTGAGCCAAGCTGGCCGGCTCGGTGATGGTCAGTGTTCTCACCGGGGCGGTGAAGTACCAGTTTGCCAGAATTGAGGAGACCACCACTGCCGCCAGCGCTGGCACCAACCCTGCCGCCATAGCGGCGAAGACTATCGGCATCAGATAGGTCAGCAGCAGTACGCCCAGGAACTCCGGGCCGGTGTCCAGCTGGTAGAGCAGCAACGTCAGTAGCACTGGCCCCACCAGTGCCAGCAGCCAACCGGTGATACGTCGCTCCTTGGAAAAGCGAGAGCGCAGTTTCTTGCGCCGCTTGGCTTTCTTCTCTGAGCTTGAGGAGATGATGTGCACATCGATGGGCCCAGCCTGGTCGATGATGCGCTGCGAGGTACTTAAGCCCACGTAGCGCCGCAGTCCTCGCTCCGAGCCAATGACCAGCTGCGATGCATTGACCGTGCGGGAGAACTCCAGCAGAATTCCCGGCACATCATCGCCCACGATGGTGCGCCACTGCCCACCCAGCGACTCGGTGAGATCCTGCAGCTTGCGCAGCCGACGCAGATACCCGCGGTCAAGGCCGTCGTCCTCGCCGGTGATGTGCACGACAATCATCTCGCGGCCGGCCACGCGACCGGTCATACGAGCACCGCGACGAATCATGGACTCCGCGTTCTCATCATCGCGCACGGCCACCACGACGCGCTCACGCGTGGTCCAGTGGTCGTCGATCTCCTCGTCTTCGCGGTAGGCATCGAGCACCTCCTCGACCTTGTCAGCCAGCCACAAAAGTGCCAGCTCACGCAGGGCGCTGAGGTTGCCCGGGCGGAAGTACTTGCGCAGCGCTAGTTCCGCTTGCTCCTTGCGGTAGATTTCGCCGCGAGACAGGCGGATGCGCAGGGCGTCCGGGCTCAAGTCGATGAGCTCAATCTCGTCCGCATCGCGGAGGACACGGTCGGGTACCGTCTCCATCTGGCGCACGCCGGTGACGGCCGCAACGACGTCGTTAAGCGATTCCAAGTGCTGGATGTTCATCGTCGAGATGACGTCGATGCCTGCGTCGAGAAGCTGGTAGACATCGTGCCAGCGCTTGCGTTGCTGAACGAACTCGTTGTCCGGCTCATCGGTAACGACGGTGTGCGCGAGCTCATCGACGAGGGCGACCTCGGGACGCATCTCGATAATCGCATCAACATCCAGCTCACGATAGGTGTTGCCGCGGTAGGACACCTTTCGACAATCCAACACTGGCAGGCCTTCGATGAGCTTCTTCGTCCGCTCGCGACCGTGGTGTTCCACCAGACCAATGACTACCTCGTGCCCACGGGAGTACAGATCGTGCCCCTCGCTCAACATGGCGCACGTCTTACCCACGCCCGGGGCGAACCCCAGGTAGACCTTCAGTTTTCCTCGCTTGGCCATTTCTTACAGACCTTTACTTGCCATACCTTGCCCAATCGCAGGATGCTTACTGTCCGTCTGTCAGAGCGGCGTTCAGCTTTACGACGTTGACCAGTCGCCCACCATCCTGCGAGCCCTGTTCCGTAATTGCGTTTTCACTATTTTCCGAGATCAACCGCTCAACCTCTGCCTGTGGCAGGTTGCGCTCCTTGGCCACGCGCGGTGCTTGCAGCTGTGCGTACTTCTCGGAGATATGCGGATCCAGACCGGAACCGGAGGCGGTGACTGCCTCCACCGGTACCTGGGCCGGGTCGATGCCCTCGCGGGCAGCGACATCGGTGCGGCGCTGTTCGATTTCAGCCTGGAACTCCTTGCTATACGGCGACACGTTCGATGCCGAAGACGACATCGCGTCGTAGCCATTATCCCCCGCAGCAGACGGGCGCGGGTAGAAAAATCCCGGCTTTGTCACTTCTTGGGCAATGAGCTCCGAGCCCTGGGCCTTGCCTGCGGAGTCATACATCATCGAGCCATCAGCGTTATCGGACCAGATTCGCCCCACTACCCAGATTGCGGCTGGGTACAGCAGGCCGATAACCACGGTGAGCAGCAAATATGCCTTGATTGTGGTGGATACCAACCGAAAGTTCTTGTTCATGTCCTTCTCGATTCTTTTCACATGTTGCGAGATGCCAAGTGCTGTGCGCTGGCTGCGCCGTTTGGCGCGAGGCCAAGGCACTTACATCCCGAACACTCCGGAGAGCAGGAGGTCAATAATTTTGATGCCGACAAACGGTGCGATGATGCCACCGACACCGAAGATGAGCAGGTTGCGGCTCAGCAGTGAGGCAGCCGACCCGGCGCGGTACTTCACGCCCTTGAGAGCCAGCGGAATCAAGGCGACAATCACCAGCGCGTTGAAGATCACTGCAGACAGGATGGCGCTTTCCGGCGAATGCAGGTTCATGATGTTGAGCTTGTCCAGGCCAGGCAGCGCCGTGACGAACATGGCTGGAATGATGGCGAAGTACTTCGCCACGTCATTGGCAATGGAGAAGGTGGTCAGCGCACCGCGGGTAATCAGCAACTGCTTGCCGATTCCCACCACGTCAATGAGCTTGGTCGGATCCGAATCCAGGTCCACCATGTTGGCCGCTTCCTTCGCCGCCGACGTACCAGTGTTCATTGCCACGCCCACATCTGCCTGCGCCAATGCCGGTGCATCGTTGGTGCCGTCACCGGTCATGGCGACCAGGCGTCCCTTCGACTGCTCCTTGCGGATCAACTCTAGCTTCTGCTCCGGGGTGGCCTCAGCGAGCACATCGTCGACGCCGGCCTCCTTCGCAATCGCATGCGCCGTCACCGCATTGTCGCCCGTGATCATGACGGTACGAATGCCCATTTCACGCAGCTGATCGAAACGCTCACGCATGCCAGGCTTAACGACGTCCTTGAGATAAATAACACCCAGCACTCGTCCGGACTCACCGCTGGTTACTTCGTCGCCGCCAAATACCTCGGCGACCACCAGCGCGGTACCGCCCGCTTCCGAAATGCGCTGGACAATGCCATCGACCTCGGGCGGCACGGTGGCACCGATGCACTTCATCAGCTTCACAATCTCCATTGCGGCACCCTTGACTACCTTGCGTTTCTTCTCGCCGCCGGTAGCGGGGAACTCGATACCACTCATACGAGTCTGAGCGGTAAAGGGAATGAAGGTCGCATTGGCATAGACGGATTCGTCGATGCGTTCATTCGATTCGGTTTCCGCGAGCTCGACAATGGAGCGGCCCTCGGGGGTTTCGTCGGCAAGCGAAGAAAGCTGGCAGGCGTGTACCAATTCAGCGTGCGTGGTGTCGCCGACCTCGGAGAACTCCGCAGCCTGACGGTTACCGAAGGTGATGGTGCCGGTCTTGTCTAGCAGCAGCGTGGCGACGTCACCAGCGGCCTCAACCGCACGGCCCGACATGGCCAACACGTTGTGCTGAACCAGGCGGTCCATACCGGCGATACCAATAGCGGACAGCAGCGCGCCGATAGTGGTCGGGATCAGGCAGATCAGCAGTGCGACCAGTACCAATGGGTCCTGCTCAGCGCCGTTGAAGACAGCCATTGGTGCCAAGGCGATGACGACCATGAGGAAGATCAGGGTCAACACGTGCAGCAGGGAACCAAGTGCCAGCTCGTTCGGAGTCTTCTTGCGCTGTGCGCCTTCGACCAGACCAATCATGCGATCCATGAAGCTCTCACCGGGCATGGTGGTGACCTCGATGGCGATGGCGTCGGAAAGCACGCGTGTACCACCGGTGACCGCGCACCGATCACCGCCGGCCTCGCGGATGACCGGCGCGGACTCACCGGTAATGGCGGACTCATCGACACTGGCAGCGCCGACGATCACGTCGCCATCGGCGGGAATCGGCTCGCCGGCGGAGACGATGACGATGTCACCCGGAACCAGGTCCGTGGCCGCGACCTTGGTGGTCTGCGCGGCTGGGTTCTCCAGTGCTGCAGCGGCGTTGGCGCCGTTGTTGAGCTTGAAGGCATCAGAGGTGGTGCGCGAAGCGCGCAGCGATTCCGCCTGTGCCTTGCCGCGGCCCTCAGCGACGGCTTCCGCCAGCGTTGCAAAAAGTACCGTCAACCACAGCCACACCGTGATGGAAATACTGAACAGCGACGGGTGCGCAATGGCCAGGACCAGCGTAAATGCGGCACCGACTTCGACCAGGAACATCACCGGGGTGGCGATGAGCTGGCGCGGGTTCATCTTGCTCAGCGCCAGCGGCAGAGCCGCTTTCAGTGCGCTGGGAGAAAATGCGGAAGATGCGTTGGAATTCTTGCTCATGACAGGGCCTCCGTCAGCGGACCTAGGACGAGGGTTGGTAGGAAGGTCAGGGCGCTGACGATGATTGCGATGGCAACGGTCAGGCCGACAAACTGCGGTCGGTGAGTTGGCAGGGTGCCAGCGGTCTCGGCGGCTGGTCGCTGCTTGGCGAAGTCACCAGCCAGACCCAGCACCATGACAATTGGAAGAAAGCGACCAAACAGCATGGCGAAACCGAGGCTCATGTTGAACCACGGGGTATCGGCACCGAAGCCCGCGAATGCCGAACCATTGTTGTTGGACGCACTGGTGAAGGCGTAAATCAGGTCGGAGAAACCGTGCGGTCCGTCAGCGGACACGGAGTCCAGCGTCGACGGCAGCATGGTGGAGATACCGACACCTGCCAGCACCAGCACTGGCATGACCAGGATGTAGAGGCAAACCTTGGTGATTTCCGAAACACCAATGCGCTTGCCCAGGTATTCCGGGGTACGGCCGACCATCAGGCCGGCGATGAATACGGTCAGGATGGCGATGATGAGCATGCCGTAGAGACCGGAGCCCACACCACCAGGGCTGATCTCGCCCAGCAGCATGTTCAGCATGAGCATGCCGCCTGCCAGTGGTGAGTAGCTGGAGTGGAAGCTGTCCACCGCGCCTGTCGACGTCATGGTGGTGGTCACCGCAAAGAAGGAACTCGGCAGCACGCCAAAGCGCATTTCCTTGCCCTCCATGCCGCCACCTTGGAAGGTCTGCAGCGCAGTCTCGCTGGACATAACGACAGCCAGAGAGATGAAGTAGAGCACCGCCATGGTGGACAGAATTGCCCAGCCCTGACGCTTGTCACCGATGATGACACCGAATGCCCTGGTCAACGAGACCGGAATCAACAGGATAAGGAAGATTTCCAGCATGTTGGTCCACGCATTCGGGTTTTCAAATGGATGCGCGGAGTTGGCGTTGAAGTAGCCACCGCCGTTGGTGCCCAATTCCTTGATGACCTCCTGCGATGCCACGGCACCGCTCGGGATAGTCTGGCTGCCGCCGGTGACAGTCTGGATAGTCTGTGGGGCCGAGAAATTCTGGATGGCACCCTGCGAAATCAGCAGAATTGCACCAATAGCGGCGATGGGCAGCAGCACTCGCAGGACGGTACGAGTCAGATCTACCCAGAAGTTGCCGATGTTGCCGTCACCGTGACGGTTGGCCAGGCCTCGGACCAGCGCCACCGCCACTGCAATACCGACTGCGGCGGAGACGAAGTTCTGAACTGCCAGGCCAGCCATCTGGGTTAGCACTGTCATGGCTTCTTCACCGGAGTAGGACTGCCAGTTGGTGTTGGTGGTAAACGACACCGCGGTGTTCCACGCCTGGTCCGGAGAAACTGGGCCCTTGCCGTGGTTGAGCGGTAGCCACTGCTGCACTCGCTGCAGCAGGTAGACGAAGATGACGCTGACAGCGGAGAAGCTCAACACACTGGCGGTGTACTTTGTCCAGTGCTGGTTGGCCTCTGGGCGCACACCGATGGCGCGGTAGAAACCGCGCTCAACACCCAAGTGTTTATCAGTGGTGAATACCCGCCCCATGTAATTGCCGAGCGGGATGTAAAGGATGGCCAGTGCGGCCATCACGATGATTACCGGGACAAATCCCATAATGACGTTGCTCACGAGAATCGCTCCGGATCAATCAGGGCGACCAGGACATAGCCCAATGCCGCCAAACCTAAAATGGCGCCGACGATCAATTCCCACGTCATAGTTTCTTCACCGCCTTTGCGCAGCCCTGCAGTAGCAGGAAGGCCGCAATGGTGAATAGAAGAAGCAAAATGTCTACGAACATGACAGTTATAAAACACCCATACCTACTGCGGCGGGCACCTATTAACGCTTTTTTAACACCCGACTGAACTGGGGTTATGCGCTTAGAGATGCGCGAATGCACTTCTGATTAAGAAAGTGCCAATGCAGGTACGCGGCGAATTAATAGCCACTTCTGGGACCAAGTGGGGAGGGAGATCTGGGCAGGCGCGCTGATGTCGCCGACTTATCGATGGTTTTCCGTGACCTGTCGATGACTTCCCTTGTCTTATCGATGGTTTTCCACCACTTATGCGCACGCTGTGGGGTCTACCTGGCTACTTGTCGATGAGCTATTCACCTGTCGATGCGCTATAGCGTGGGCATCAGTGAATAACGCATCGACAAGTGGCCGCCCAACCCCGTCCCCGCCCTCGCCCCGCCGCCTCAGCCCCCGCCATCTCCGCCCCGCCCCCAGCCGGACCACGCGCTACCCGAAGGCTTTTGGACGCGAGCATCAAAAAAACCGGGCACCACGCTTACCGCGTGATACCCGGTTTGTAAATGGATTGAGGTAGGTCGAAGCAACCGACCTGAATTAGCCGACCTAGAAGTGCCTAACTAACCAACCAAAGCTAATTAGTCCGCCGGAGCTGATTAGTCCTCCGGAGCAAGCTCGCTTTCAGTAACCCACTTGTGGTTCTTCATGGTCATACCATCATCGTCAATGTCGACCATGTACACCGGCTCCTGGGTGGAGTAGTCAACAGTGCCCTTGGCCCCCTTCATGCCCGCCATATGCTCGGCGTTGATGGTGATCTCGGAGCCGTCGGCAAGCGGTGCTTCGCCTGGGTTCTCCAGCTCCTCATGAACGACCCAGCGGTGGTCCTTCACCGGCTCACTGCCATCGGTCGGGGTGTAGGAAACGGAGTAGGTAGTGGTGTTGAAAACACCAACAACCTTGCCTTCTGCACCCTTCATGCCCGGCATGTGATCGGCGAGAACCTGCACTTCACTGCCGACCGGGAACTTCGCGTTGTCCGCCGCAATCATTCCCTCTGGAGCCGGACCACCATCGGCCGGATGGTCATGGCCGGCCATCGCGTCATCACCGTGGTCACCATGACCGCCATGATCATCGGCATCGTCCATATCATCCATGTCGTCATGGCCCTCAGTGCTGGTGGCCGACACGGAAGAGCTGGTCTCGCTAACAGTGCTGCTTGCCTCAGTACTAGCCGAATCATCGGAGGAGCAACCGGCCAGCACAAGGACGCTGGCGGCACCCGCGGCTACGAGAGCATCTAGTGGTCGAATATTCTTTGCCATGGTTGAGCTCCTTTGTTGTTGGTGTCAATCAATCTATGACCTCAGCCTAACAACGCTCCCCCAGCGTCACCAGGACTTATCGCCCTCGGCGAACAGAGATAGTCCAGCCAGCCTCACCGGTCTGCTCGAAATTGGTGACCTCGTGGCCATCCTTCGCAGCCCACCGCGGAATCGCATCCGTGGCCTGGGTGCAGTCGAATGGAATCACCAGCTCCTCGCCGATCTCAATCTTGCCAATCGCGTCCTTGGCCTCGATCAGCGGGAATGGGCACACCGCGCCGACGGTGTCGAGCTCGTAACGCCCGCCGCCCAGCGGCTTGAGCTTGCCGTCTTCCTGCTTTACGACGCTCCGGTCGAGCAACGCCACCGGCGCGACAGCAAAGGCACCTGCCAGAGGGGAGGCCTCGGTGCCAGCGGCACCGGCACTGTCGCTACCCGGCAGGGACACAGGAGAAGTAGCAGCCGAAGCGACCGGAGCAGTTGCCGATACCGCCGTGTCGTTGGTGGTGGAAGGGGTGCTCGGGACGTCGTTAAGCGAAGGTGCGGACGGCTTCAGCCAGAGCTTTGCGGCGATAGCGACACCTGCGGCGATGGACGCCAGCGCAAGCCAACCCTGGTAGCTGAACAGCGAGGTCTGGACCATGCCGTTACCGACGGTGCAGCCGCCGGCCCACGCAGCGCCGACACCCATGAAGATGCCGCCGACGACCGAGCGAGCGCCCTGGGTGGCGTCCGGGACGCGGAGGCGGAATTCACCGGAGGCCTTGGCCGCGATGAAGGAGCCGACGAGGATGCCGAGGACGAGGAGGACGCCCCAGTCGAAACGCTCGGTGTCACCAGTGACAACGTAGTTGGCAAGGTTGGAGGACGGAGTCGTGATGCCGAGGCCATCGTTGCGGCCGGTAGCTGCGGACAGCGGCCATGCGATAACGCCAAGTACACCGACGATGGCGGCGGTGGCGTACACGTGCCAGGGCTTCTCAGCCAGGATGTGCGCGAGACCGGACTTACGCGGTGCCAGAGTTACCGGGCGCGGGCCGGAGAATTCTTCGCGCAGGAAGCGGACGGCGAAGTATGCCGTGACGGCGCTCAGCGCGATGACCAGTGGCCAAATGCTAATGCCGAGAGAGGCATGAATGCTGGTCAGGCCGACGGTGCGGTCCTTCAGGGAATTCTGCAGGCCGCCCAGGAAGCCAGTCTTCATAGCAGCAGCGGATAGGGCGTAAAAGACCAGTGCGATCCAAGAGCCGATCAGGCCCTCACCGGAGCGGTACCAGGTACCCGAGGCACAGCCACCGGCCAGGACGATACCCAGCCCGAAGATAACGCCACCGACGATAACGGCCACCGGTGCCAGTTCGTTGTATTCGGGAGTAATCACGCCGGCGCTGGTCAGTGCGGCCAGGCCGATGGCGTGGACGGAAATAACAATCAGCAAGGCGACGAAGCCGCGCCAGCTGCGCTGAGTGAAGATATCGCGCAGGAAACCGGTGACGCAGAAACGTCCTCGCTGCATAACAAAGCCGAGCACGGCGCCCAGCGCTAGTCCTGAGATGAGCATGAGAGTGTTTCTCCTAAAATTATGAGCCAGTCCGCCATCAAAGCCATAATGAACAGACCTGTCTATTAGTGGATTAGAAGCTACTCTACACAGCGAAAAAAGTCCAACTTAATGAAGTTTTCATAGGGTAGAACACCTGCCAATAGACAGACCGAACCGTATAGTTGCTGGTGAGAAGCGCAAGTTGTGGCAAGCTAAAACACTATGAGCGCACAGAATTCAGCCCTGGTTGGACACCAGCGACACCAGCGGTTCCTTGCGATGCGCTCGATACTCGACCTTCCTTTTACCCATGCTTTCGCCCTTGATCCTCAGGCGGTCATCGATATTTCCGGCGTGGCCCGCCTCAGCGAGCTCAATGCCAAAAATGTCGCAATAATCGACAGCTTGCGTTCACTCGCCCACACCAACACGCAGGACTTTTACGCCATCGATGACGCGGCAGAAGCTCTGGGTACCGCCTTGCGAATGGCGATTTCCTCCCGGCAGCTACTCTGGTTCAGCTCGCTGCCCGAAAGTGATGTGGACAAGGTACAAAACATCCTCGGTAGCGACATCGTTCATGTGGTGGGCCCGGAACTGGCCGTCGATAAGCTCGATGACAGTACCCTCGAGCTTCCCACTGCACTGAAACAGCGCGGAGAACCACTGGTGCCCATCGCTATCTCGCCAAGCGAGCTGGTACAGGCCTGGGCACACGGCAGTCGCGTGCAGCAAAAACTGCTCGCTTACCTGCTGGAGGGAACAAATACGCTGGTCATGCAGCAAAAGGATCTGCATGCACTACGCAAAGTCGGGACCAAACTCATCGAGCGCAACCCCGTGTGGCGCCTGCTCTACAACCCGAAAGTGTTGGCCTACCTGGTGGTGATGGTCTACTCTTCGCTCCGCGCGCTACCTGTGGTTTTCGTCCCCGGATTCCACGGCAATGTCTGGGTGCTGTGGAGCATCGACATCATTACCGCTATCCCCTACACCTGGGGAATTGTCGAGATGATCACCGGCCGCTCATTCGGCCGAAGAATGCTGGGGCTCCTGATCACCCTAGTGACTTTCGTCTCGCCTTACGTCTACTTCTGGGCCAATGGGCGCGATTATCCGATGTGGGTCACCATCTTTGTCATCGCGTTAATTGTCGCAGCCTGCGCCGTCGAATACGTCCGCTGGCTGCGCGACCGCGCCATCTCCGCAATCCTGCGCCAACCACCCACCAACTGCCGCTAGCGACCGCTAAGCGAGCGCCGCACGCCGCCAATAATCAGCCAGGCACCGGCGGCAACGTTGACAGCCACAAGCCCGTGGATAGACGCCTTGCTTAACGACGCTGCCATCGTCTCACTTGCGATAAGCATGCCGGTCGAGACAATCCAGATGAACGTTGCGGCAATGTTGGCAATCCGGCCGCGTTCCACGCGGAATGGATGCGTGTAGTGCAGCGGCACCAGCGTCATTGCGCTGAAGATAAAAATGGCAGCGATGCACACCGCCATGGGCGCGTTCCATACCCACAGCAAGACTGCCACGATGTTCCACGCGGCAGGGAAACCAACGAAGTAGTAGTCGCCGGACTTGGCGGCTTCGTTGGCATAGCAGAACATCGACGACACCAGGACCAAAATAATCAGGGCAATCGCCAACGGCCGTGGCCCCAGTGGCAGATACATAACCATGAAAGCCGCGGGTATGGCGGTCCAGGTGAGATAGTCGACGATGTTGTCCACCACTGCGCCGTTAAACCACGGGACGACTTCCTTGATGTGATGCTTACGCGCCATATTGCCGTCGACACCATCGACGACGAGGGCAATGCCCAGCCAGAGCCACATCCAATGTGGGCTGCCCTCCAGCAGTGCGACCGCAGCCAGCGTTGCCCACACCAAACCGGTCAGCGTGAAGGCATGCACAGCCCAGGCGATGACATGCTGGCGCCAGGTGAAGCGGGTGAAGGTCGCGGCGGTGCTGGCAGTATCGGCGCAGGCAGTATCTGGCCCACTGGCGGTACTAGAACTGGCATTGTCGGAGCGAGTAGTAGCGTTCACGGCAGATGTCCTTTAGAGAACAAAATGCGCACAACTGCAAACCTTTATCGCAGTTGTGCGCAGAGTCGATTTTTTTCAATCGGTGAGTATAACGGCCGATGGGTCGTTTTCCCGTATTTTTACTCGGGCTTGTTCCGAGTTATTTAACGACGATCCTCGAACCAACCGGTAACAGCCGGTGCTGTGTTCTCGTAGACCAGCTTGGCTTCGGTGTACTCCTCCAGGCCGGTCGGGCCCAGCTCGCGGCCAATACCGGACTGACCAAAGCCACCCCACTCGGCCTGTGGCAGGTAGGGGCCAAAGTCGTTGATCCAGACGGTACCGTGACGCAGCTCGCGGGAAACGCGCTCAGACACCTCGCGGTTGGATGACCACACCGCACCGGCCAGGCCGTATTCGGTGTCGTTGCCGATCTCGATGGCCTCGTCAACCGTGGTGAAGGTCTCCACCGTCACTACCGGGCCAAAGGCTTCGTCGTGGACGCAGTCCATATCGCGGGTGACCTGGTCAATCACGGTTGGGAGGTAGAAGTAGCCGTCGGCAAGCGAGGCGGAACCATCGGCGGTGGTGCCCGTGGCGATCTCGCCGCCTACGCGCACACGAGCGCCCTGCTCACGAGCTCGATCGACGTATGCCGCGACCTTATCCAGGTGCTGCTTCGAAATCAGCGCACCGGTCTCGGCCTTCTCGTCGAGCGGACCGCCGAGCTGGATGTGTCCGGCGCGCTCGACCAGATCGTCGACAAACTTCTCGGCGATGGACTCCTCCACAATCAAGCGAGCGCCCGCCGAGCACACCTGACCGGAGTGCAGGAACGCAGCATTGAGGGCATTGTCCAAAGCGGCTTCGTAATCGGCGTCGGCGAAGATGATGTTCGGGTTCTTGCCGCCGAGCTCAAGCGCGACCTTCTTCACAGACTTAGCCGCTTCACCAGCAATAATCTTGCCAGTGACAAGACCGCCAGTGAAGGAGACCATGTCCACCTTCGGATGCGAGGACAGCGGTGCGCCCGCTTCGGCACCGGCTCCGGTAATGAGGTTGGCAACGCCTGCCGGAACACCCAGATCATCGATGACGTGCATGAGCAGAATTGCTGTGTGCGGAGTCAGCTCCGCCGGCTTGAGCACAAAGGTATTGCCCGTGGCCAGCGCCGGTGCAACCTTCCATGCGGTCTGCAGCAGTGGGTAGTTCCACGGCGTAATCAGGCCACAGACACCAACAGGTTCACGCACAATACGCGCGACGACGGACGGGTCATCCGCATCCACGAGACGACCGGCATCATTGCCCGCGAGCTTCCCGAAGTACTCAAAGCAGGCAATGATGTCATCCATATCGGCTGCCGCCTCAGGCAGGCGCTTGCCGGTATCCATAGCCTCTGCCCAGGCAAATTCGTCCTTGCGCTGCCTGATGGCAGCTCCGATATCGAGTACCAACTTGCTGCACTCAGCTGTGCTCCAGGATGCCCAGGAACCTTCTCCGGTACGTCGGAAAGCAGCGTCGGCGGCGGCGATGGCGCGCTCGGTGTCGGTTGCGTCTGCTTCTGCGACCTCGGCGATGAAAGAGCCGTCGGCCGGGCACTCGATGGTGCGAGTATTGCCAGCGGCTGCAGCGGACCAGGTGCCGTTGATAAACAGCGTGGCGGCCCCTTCGTGAGATTTGGCGGTCTCGGTTGCGAGAGCCTTATCAGTAGTGGAAGGCTTAAAGGTCATTTAGGAATCCTCCTTGGCGTAGTCATCAGACCATTCGCGGACAGGTTCGGCATTATCGGACAGATCTGAGGTGCCCGGGAGATCAGACTGCATATGCAGGAACTCCAAGTGCCGTTCGTAGAGGTCGAGGACGTCGGAAATCAGCTGCTCTTGGGTGTAGCCATAGACGTCGTAGCCGAGCGAGCCGGTAAGCGTGAAGACCTCGAGACGGTAGTAGTAAATATCAGCATCACTGTCCAGGTGTACCAGGCCAGCGAAAGACGGCGTCAAGTGTTCAACCGGATAGACCTGGTAGCGGAAGCTCATCTCCTCGCCGAAACCGACCTGCAGGTCAATCTGGTCGATGCCAACTTCTTCTGCTGGTTCACGGTGCAGCGTCACTTCGCCGCCACGATCCCTGATAGCTTCTGCCACCTGTTCAAGCGCGGGCTGTACCACTCGGTCGAGGTAGCGCATGACTGGCTTCTTGCCCGGGAAGGACATGGAGCGGGCAAGTCGCTTACGCCAGTCGCCCTGTTCGCCATCTACGGCGCGGCCCGACATCGCCCCATGGAGGGCTCGACGTGTCGAATCCTGTTGCAGCAGCTCCAGTCGCAGCGACTTAAAGAGGCCATACATCACCAGATAGATGACAAAGGCGAACGGCAGGCCCATCACAATCGTCGCGGACTGCAGTGTCGGAATACCGCCGACGTAGAGCATCGCGATGGTCAGCACACCGACCACGACAGCCCAGAAAATACGGGTCCACTTCTTACCGTCCTGCTGTGTGTCGGTGATCTTCGAAGTGAAGTTACTCATCACCAGTGCTGCCGAGTCAGCCGAGGTGATGTAGAGCAGCAGACCGATCAGGGAGGCGACTGCCGCCACCAACATCGGTGCCGGGTACTGCTCTAGCAGAAGGTAGAAGGCGCGCTCCGGGTAATCCAATGCAGTCTGCCCAAACTCCGAATCGCCACCGATAACCAGGTCCAGAGCCGAGTTACCGAACACCGATACCCACATCAGAACGAAGAGGAATGGAATGGTCAGCGTGCCGACGACAAACTGACGCAGACTACGGCCACGGGAAATGCGAGCCAGGAACAAACCGACGAACGGTGCCCAGGCCACCCACCAAGCCCAGAAGAACAGGGTCCAGGAGTTCAACCATTCCTGCGCTCCGGAGAACGCGTAGGTATCCATAGTCATGGACGGGAACTTCGAGACGTACTCACCGACGTTCATCACCAGTGCGTCAAACAGGAACGCGGTGCGGCCGGTAACCAGGATGTAGAGCATCAAGCAGATGGCCAGGCCAACGTTGAGCTCCGAGAGACGACGAATTCCCTTGTCGACACCGGAAACTGCGGAGGCGATAGCCACCGATACGGCCACGACGATTAGAGCGATCTGCCAGGACGTACTCTCATCCACCCCGAACAGCACACGCAGGCCGTAATTCAGCTGGACGACGCCGATACCCAGCGAGGTTGCGACACCGAAAACGGTACCCAGCATCGCCGCGATTTCGACCGCTTCACCAGCGGGGCCGTGGATGCGCTTGCCGATAATCGGATAGAGCGCCGAACGAATGGTCAGCGGCATGTTCAGGCGATACGCGAAGTAGCCGAATGCCATACCCATCAGGGCGTAGAGTGCCCAACCGGTCACGCCATAGTGGAAGAGCGTGAACACCACTGCCTGACGTGCAGCTTCGATGGTCTCCGCGTCTCCGGTCGGCGGGCCATAAAACTGTGCCACCGGCTCCGCTACCGAGAAGAAGAGCAGGTCAATGCCGATACCCGCCGCAAAGAGCATAGAGGCCCAGGAGAACAGACCAAACTGAGGCTTGGCGTGATCGGGGCCGAGCTTAATCTGTCCCGTTCGCGAGATAGCGACGTAGAGCATGAAGAGCACTGCCACCGTCGCGGTCACAATATAGAACCAGCCGAAGTTCTTCGATACCCAGGCGACAATGCCAGCTAGGGTGTCCGCTGCATTGTCCGGGGCAAAAATAGCCCACAGGGCAATGGCAAGAATGCCAACACCTGAAATAATAAATACAGGCCAGTTGACCTCAGGCTCGGAGGTCACACTCGCTTGCGCTTGTTGTGGAGGGGCCGACTGCGATCGCTGCATTCCTTGCGACGATCCAGATTTTTCCTCCGTTACCTTCTCAGTTGGCGGAGTATCAGACATAGGAAAATCCTTCAGATTCGGGAACTAACCCAGCATACCTAGTTTGAATAATCCCTCAAGTTTAAGAATCGATTCAGAAGAATTCTCCACCCCAACATCAACATCTTCACCTGCATATTTATCCAGTTTTCAAGGCGTTTAAAATCATTCCAACTGGAATTGAATACCAATTGTGTGGCATTCTATATAGGTGAAGGGGATTTGAGATACGCCTCCGGCCACTTATTCCAATATCAATATATAGGGCCTGCCTTTAAATATTACTTGGGGCTTATCGGGGCTTATCGCAGTCCTTGAAAACCAGTCCGATATACATCGGCAAACAACCTACGGAGGTACACCAGAACATGGGAGCTTTCCCGGCTGTCTTCAACTTCGGTAAAAAGAATGGCAACACCACAGTCGAACACCGCGACGTCGTCATCGTTGGCGCGGGCTCTGCCGGCTCTGTGCTGGCTAACCGGCTGTCCGCAGACCACACTCAGCAGGTGCTCGTACTCGAGGCCGGCCGCATGGACTCCCTCTGGGACCTCTACATTCACATGCCTTCGGCGTTCTCCTTCCCAATCGGTAACAAGTACTACGACTGGAAGTACGAATCCGAGCCGGAACCGGAGATGAACGGTCGCCGTATCTACCACGCCCGCGGCAAGGTCGTCGGCGGTTCCTCCTCCATCAACGGCCAGATCTACCAGCGCGGTAACCCCATGGACTACGACAAGTGGGGCGACACCAAGGGGCTGGAGAACTGGGGCTGGAACCACGTTCTGCCTTACTTCAAGCGCATGGAAAATGCACTCGGCTCCGACAAGGACGACCCGCGCCGTGGCCACGACGGCCCACTGCGCATGAAGCGCGGTCCGGCCGATTCTCCGCTGTTCAAGGCCTTCTTCAAGTCTGTCCAGCAGGCCGGCTACAACTACACCCCGGACGTCAACGGCTACCGCCAGGAGGGCTTCGGCCCCTTCGACGCGAACATCGACAAGGGCCGTCGCCTCTCCGCTGCCCGCGCATACCTGCACCCGGCTCTGCAGCGTCCAAATCTGGAGCTTCGCACCCGCGCAGAAGCCACCCGCATTCTCTTCGAGGGCACCAAGGCCGTCGGCGTGGAGTACGCCTGGAAGGGGCGCACACGTCAGGTGCGAGCAGACAAGGTCATCCTCTGCGGTGGCGCTTTCAACTCTCCGCAGCTGCTCGAGGTCTCCGGCATTGGCGATGAGAAGGTCTTGAATGCCGCCGGAGTGAACGTCGTCAAGCACCTGCCTGGTGTCGGCGAAAACCTGCAGGACCACCTGGAGGTCTACATTCAGTACAACGCCACCCAGCCGGTGTCTTCACAGCCGTACCTGGAGAAGTGGCGTTGGCCGTTCATTGGCCTGTGGTGGCTGCTCACCCACAAGGGCCCGGTGGCAACGTCGCACTTCGAGGGTGGCGGTTTCGCGCGCTCCAACGACAACGAGCCCTACCCGAACCTGATGTTCCACTTCCTGCCGCTGGCCATGCGTTACGACGGCACGAAGATCGATAGCCCGCACGGTTTCCAGTTCCACGTTGGTCCGATGTACTCGGATGCCCGTGGCCATGTCCACATCACCTCCTCGGACATCAAGGTCAAGCCGTCGATTCTGTTCAACTACCTGTCCACTGATCAGGACCGCCGTGAATGGGTCGAGGCTGTGAAGGTCTCCCGTAAGCTGCTGGACACTCCGGCAATGAAGGAGTACACCGACGGCGAGATTTCCCCGGGTGCAGATGTGCAGACCGACGAGGAGATTCTCGAGTGGGTCCGCAAGGACGCCGAGACCGCACTGCACCCATCCTGCACCTGCAAGATGGGGCCGGCCTCCGACGAGATGGCCGTGGTCGATCCGGAAACCATGCAGGTTCACGGCACCGAGGGCCTCTACGTGGTTGACGCTTCGGTCATGCCGGGCATCACCAATGGCAATATCTACGCACCGACCATGATGATTGCCGAAAAGGCCGCTGATCTCATCGCCGGCAAGACCCCGCTGGCACCGCAGGACATTCCGTTCTACCGCGCTGGCCAGGGTATGCCGCTGGATCCGCCGGAGAGCACCAAGTAGTTCTTGAGTTTTTGAGGCGGTAGCGCGACGTCTATTGCGCAACGTCGCTCGTCGGAACCGGCCGGGTTCTCCCACGCGGGGGAATCCGGCCTTAGTGTTACTCTCGCCCTTATGAGCAGTACAACCTCGCAGACACTCGAAAACCTCCGACGCTCATCAATCATTTTGGCACCGATGGCCGGTGGCCCATCCACGCCCGAACTCGTCGCTGCCGTTTCCAATGCTGGCGGGCTTGGCACCCTTGCCGCCGGCTACCTCACTGTCGAAAAGCTCACTGAACAGGCACAGCAGACGTGCACACTGCTTGACGACGGCAAAGGTTTCGGCATCAACCTCTTCTGCCCCAACACAGCTGACGCCGGTGTCGGAACCTCAGAGGAGGAACTTGCTCAGTGGACCGCTTTTCGTAATCGTCTGGCGCCGGCCGCTGCCCACTTCGACATCGATTTGCCTGACACTCCGACCTGGTCAGATGACTACTTCTCGGCGAAAGTCGAGGCAATTCTCGCTGATGACTTTCTGCCCAATCCCGATGCCCTGAAGTTCGTCTCCTTCACCTTTGGCCACCCAGACAACGAGGTCATTGCTCGGGTAAAGGAATCAGGCCGCAAAGTGATTTTGAATGCGACCTCAATTGAGGGTGTACGGGCGGCGACGGAGGCTGGCGCTGATCGCATTGTCCTGCAGGGACTAGCTGCGGGTGGGCACCGCGCATTTGTGAAGGGGAAGGATTCGTCCGACAGCATTGGGGCCTCTGTAGAAGAGCTCGCCCAAGCAGTCACCGAAGCATGTGCAGTAACCGATGTACCTATCATCGCCGCTGGTGGGGTGGGTAACCGAGAGGACGTCGTCAAGCTTGTGGAAGCCGGCGCGGTGGCTGTGCAAGTTGGCACACGGTTCCTCACCACCGCGGAGGCGGGTACGAAGGAGACGCACCGACGGGCACTGCGTGATTTGGTGGAGCGTGAAACTGTTTTGACTCACGCCTTTTCCGGTAAACCTGCACGTGCCATCGAGAACACGTTTACCCGGGAGTTTTCTAGGGTCGCGCCGGAGCTTTACCCGCAACTGCACTACTTGACCACACCGCTTCGCGGCGCGGCGAATAAGGCCGTCGATCCCGAGTATCTCAATTTGTGGGCAGGTATCGCGTTTGCGCAGTGCGAGGTTCAATATGCGGGCGATGTTGTTGCGGAGCTTTCCGGCTCAGCCGAGTAATACGAAGTCACCGAAGCCACAAACAGCACAATGACCAGCCCCGGACATATTTCGCGGCTGGTCATTCGGTTTTATTTGTGACGACGGCTTTTATGGCGACGGCGCGGTTGTGGCGCTAAGCGTCTAGCAGCCAATCGTTCGGGCTGAACAGCTCGAAGTGAACGTTATCGCGAGCAACACCGCGATCGGCGAGCTGCTGGCGAATAGCCTGCAGGAAGCCATTGCCACCACAGAGGTAGTACTGAGCGCCCTCCGGCAGCTCCGTATCCGCCAGATTCATCAAATCCGGCTCGTACCACACCTGCTGGCGAGCATTGGCCAATGCGGCGACAGCATTGTTGCGCTCTGCGCGCAGGGCATCTGCGGTTTCTGCGCGGTCCGCGTGGAGAACGACGACATCACGCTTGGAATCGGCAGCCACCAGGGCATCCAGCATGCCGATCATCGGAGTTGCGCCAATACCTGCGGAAATGAGCACCACCGGGTCATCGGACTTGGTGTCCAACACCAGGTCGCCTGCAGGCAGAGAGATCTCGATGGCATCGCCCGGCTGCACCTTTTCCCACAGCTGTGTGGAAACTTCGCCAGCCGGCAGGTCCTCAGAGGCATCGACACGACGAACCGCGAATGTCAGAACACCTTCCTTGCCGCCGACCAGAGAGTATTGACGTAGCTGGCCGGCGCCGTCCGGCATGGTCTGACGCACGGAGATGTACTGTCCCGGGAGGTAGGAAACGGGGGTTTCGCCGTCAAGCTTGACGGAGAATACTGCGACATCATCACCGCGCTCTTCGCGAGAGACGACGTGAGCGGCGCGGAAAACATCACCTGCTTCGACACCGAGGTCGTCATAGAGCCCCTTCTCGAAGTTGATGAGAACACGCTGCATCTCCAGGTAGACGGCATCCCATGCGTCGCGGACAGCTCCCTGAAAGACCTCTGGGGTGAGGATTTCCTCGATGGCATCGAAGAGGTGCTTGTGCACGATTGGGTACTGCTCCGGCTTGATACCAACGGAAATGTGCTTGTGGCCGATGCGGGAAAGCAGTTCCTCCGGGGCAGGAGCGTCTGGGTCGACCAGGGTAGCTGCGAAGGTAGCGACGGATGCCGCCAGCGCCTTCTGCTGAGCCCCCTGCTTCTGGTTGCCGCGGTTAAAGGTATCGGCAATGAGTTCGGGGTGAGCAGCGAACATCCGGTTGTAGAAGTTCGGCGTGATTTTCTCGATGTTGGCACCGACGACGGGCAGGGTTTGGGTGACGACTTCGGCCTGCTCTGGAGTCAGACCGTTCTTGTTGACATTCAGGTTTGGCATGACTTCACACTATCACTATATTGCGCATTTTGTTTGCGCAATATAGTTTGTTGGCGCCAAAATTAGTCTTTGCAGTTGCGAATCAACCGCTTTTAGCTGCAGAAACGGCGCCACCGAAAGTTTTGACAGACAGGCTTCGACAGCACCACTCTCAGCTCTTTTCGAATCGAAATCAGGCCTTCAGCTCTACGCCTAAACCGGACGAATATTCAGCCGAGAACCCTCAGGCAAGCTACCTCCCTCGGGAGTATCACCATCCGCACCATCAACCGACTTGGCGGGAATGAGATCAGCAATCAACACCGGATCCAGCGCGGCGAAGAACGCCTCCTGTGCGGCCGCTAACTTGCCGCGTAACAGGCACGTCGGCAGCAATGGACAGTCAGTGCCGACACAATCGACGACCTCGTTGTTTTCCAGAGTGCGCAGCAGCTTGCCGACGGATTTTTCCGTAGCCGAATCCCGCAGATAAATGCCACCATTGCGCCCCTTGACCGCTTCCAAGAAGCCGAGCTCCACAAGCCGCGAGACAACCTTGGAAACATGCGCGCGAGACGCATTGAGAGACTCCGCTACCTCGGCAGCGGTGTATTTGCGCCTTGGCTCCCCCGTCGCCATCAAAGTGATGACACGCAGGCTCAAATCAGAGAAAAGCGTTAGTTGCATTGCGTGTCACCCTTCATCGTTGTACTGCACAAACCACCCCCTTGCCAGCCACTTCGGGCAACAAGGGGGTGGTTCTAGGTTCTAGCTTTTAGCAAGGCTAGCTAGCAAGATCTTAGTCCTGCAGACTCTTCTCGATACGAGCCTTCAGAGCCTCGAACTCGTCCCAGACCTCCTGCGGAACGCGGTCGCCGAGGAACTTCAGCCACTCCTCGTTGTCCGGGAGGTCACCCTGCCACTTAGCAGCCGGCGCCTTCAGGGCTTCCTTGACATCGGCGAAGTCGATGTCCAGGCCAGTCAGGTCCAGGTCCTCTGCCTTAGCGGTGTGACCAACAACGGTCTCCTTGGCGCCAACACGGCCCTCAATGCGGTCGATGATCCACTTGAGAACACGGGAGTTGTCGCCGAAGCCCGGCCACAGGAAGCGACCGTCTTCGCCGCGGCGGAACCAGTTGACCAGGAAGACCTCTGGCATCTTGTCGCCGCCCTTGACACCCATGTCAATCCAGTGCTGCAGGTAGTCACCGACGTTGTAGCCAATGAACGGCAGCATTGCCATCGGGTCGTGACGCAGGGAGCCAACCTTAGCCTCAGCGGAAGCAGCGGTCTGACCGGAAGCCAGGGTTGCACCGATGAAGGTTGCGTGGTTCCAGGACAGAGCCTGGGTCACCAGCGGCACAGTGTCCGGGCGACGGCCACCGAACAGGATGGCGTCAATCGGGACACCCTGCGGGTCGTCATACTCCGGTGCAGCGACCGGGCACTGCGAAATCGGGGTGCAGTAACGGGAGTTCGGGTGCGAGGACAGCTCGTCGGAATCCGGAGTCCAGTCATTGCCCTTCCAGTCAATGAGGTGCTCCGGCTTGCCTTCCATGCCTTCCCACCAGACGTCGCCATCGTCGGTCAGTGCGACGTTGGTGAACAGGGTGTTACCGGCCTCCATGGTCTTCATGGCGTTCGGGTTGGAGGAGTAGTTGGTACCCGGTGCAACACCGAAGAAGCCGTTCTCCGGGTTGACAGCGTACAGGCGGCCGTCCTCACCGAACTTCAGCCATGCGATGTCGTCACCGACAACCTCGGCCTTCCAGCCCTCGATGGTCGGAGTCAGCATAGCCAGGTTGGTCTTACCACATGCAGACGGGAATGCAGCGGCGATGTGGTAGGCCTTGCCCTCTGGGTTGGTGAGCTTCAGGATGAGCATGTGCTCAGCCATCCAGCCCTCTTCCTTGGCCATGACCGAAGCGATACGCAGTGCGTAGCACTTCTTGGCCAGGATGGCGTTTCCGCCGTAGCCGGAACCGTAGGACCAAATCTCCTTGGTCTCCGGGAACTGGGTGATGTACTTCTCATCGTTGCACGGCCATGCAACGTCCTCCTGGCCTTCCTCCAGCGGAGCGCCAACGGAGTGCAGAGCGTGGACGAAGTCCCCGTCCGGACCAATCTTGTCCAGGGCATCCTGACCCATGCGGGTCATGATTCGCATGGAGAGAACCACGTACTCCGAGTCGGTCAGCTGAACACCCAGCTTCGGCTCCGGGTCGGTAATCGGACCCATGCAGAACGGAACGACGAACATGGTGCGACCCTTCATGGAACCGCGGTAGTGCTCGGTCATTTCCTTCTTCAGCTCGACCGGATCCGCCCAGTTGTTGGTCGGGCCAGCGTCCTCTTCCTTTTCAGAAGCGATGAACGTGCGGGACTCCACACGAGCAACGTCCTTCGGGTTAGAGCGGGCAAGGAAAGAGTTCGGGCGCTTTTCCTCATTCAGCTTGATAAGAGTTCCCTTATCAACCAGGTCCTGGGTAAGGCGGTTCCACTCTTCTTCCGAGCCATCAGCAAAGACAACCTTGTCTGGCTGGGTCAGTTCTACGACCTCAGCAATCCAGCGCAGCAGTTCGGCGTTCTCGGTCGGGGCCTGGCCCTCGAGACCAGGAATAGAAGGTGCGGACATCAGTTCTCCTGACTCATTGATTCGCGTCTTAATTTAAGGCTACCGGGGGATACCGAAAGTTGCCGGGCCCCACATCGACAATCGGCTCGTTCCCTCATTTGCAAGCCGTTACATCACGGCTTTACAACAAATAATTTTCCTCGCCCCATTCTTGCGACCTGTTCATTTATGGCTATAACCAGCGAATAAGGCCAGCCTCACCGCATAAATTTACAACCATTAACCCTTTGGCTGCAGTTACCCCCATTTGTAAGCAACCGAGACACGGGTACCCCCGCGCACCGTGGTTCCAAAGTCGTTAGTCCCAGCTGCCCCGAGCGGATTGCTCCCATGAGTACGCATCCCACTTCCCCGCGGCTGATGCCGGTTCCACTGCTGCTTCGCCCATCGCGTCAGCAGCCCTCACATCATCACTGCTCCAAGACTCCCAAGTGCCGTCAAAACGGACCGTCGTAACGTGATCCACCGTGCCGTCACCGTCCAAATCTGAATAGATTGACAACCCGGAATCGTCGGCAAGCGTAATTGACCCCTCGTCGTCGCCGAGGTCGTAGAGCTGCCCATCGACCTCCACAACCAGCCCGGCGCCACCAACGTCCACCGACTGCCCATCAATCGGTGTCGCCGCCTCCAAACCACACGGCGTAGCGGGCGAACGCACCTCCACCCCGACCTCGGACGCGGGTTGGTCGGAAAAGTACTGCAGTAATGAAAACTCATCCATCGTGATATCCCCCTATTTCTCTTCGCTGTCACGGCTATCGGGCAGGCGTTCCGGTGTACTCCGCCAGCTGCTCTATCCGCCATCCCGGACCCCGCGCACCAAGGGCTTCGCGCACCGTCATCTCCACGGACTGTGTCCATTTTCGCCGCAGATGGGCGAGGTAATTTGCCCGCCACTGCGCGGTGCGTTGGCGTGCGTTACGACGAATCGTTGCGCCCACCGCCACCACCGCAACGCCGAGGCCTATTGCAAGTGCGGCCAGCTGCGCCGCAAGCGTCGGCACCCCAACCCACATCAGCACCCCGTGGATGATCCGCACTGCGCCGACCGCCACGCCAAGCGAGGCCACCGCCACCAGCGCGTCCATGGCATAACTGGGGCGAGCTGGGTTTTCTGGAGCGGGCACCGGGATTTCCACACGAAAGCCCAATTCGTCGCCACACCGCTGCTGCAGCCGCGTCGCTGCGACCTCGGCGCGGCCCTGAAGTTCCGCTTGGTCACCTGCGGGTCCGTCAGCCACTTCCTGGAGCGCATCCCGCACTGCACTCTCAGCTACCAACTGCATCTTCCGCTGCAATCGCGCCGCCGCCCCGGCTCCGCGCGATCGCTCCTGCGCCAGCTGAGCTCGCACATTTCGAGCCCGGCGCGCACTCAGTGTTTCTCCCGAGTTTCTGGGCGGGCCTTCTGCCAGCAGAACCAGGGTTCTGGCCATTCTCTCGTCCAGCGCTCCCATCGGGATTGTGCTGTCGATTTCCTGGCGCCAGGCCTCGGCATACTCACCATTGCCAATCAGGCCAACTGCAACGCGGCCGGTGGCCTGGCTAATTGCTGCAACCGTGCTGACACACTCCCGCGTGGGCTGCACCTCGCTGTCTGCAACATAGAGCACGACGGCGCTGCGTTTATCCACAAACTCCAGCCGACGTGGCGGCATCGCAGTGTCAACGATCTGCGAGAGGTCCGCGCGGTCCGCTGCATCCCCAGCTTTGGTGACAAGGAGCGGTGGCTGCTCAGACCCCTCCGCCGAGACCGGGCGTGGCTCAACTACGTCCGGTGTTGCCATAGCAACTCCTCCAGGCTGTCTCTAGCCGCGGGAAAGGCTGCCGCGATCTCAGTCAACTGCACTGCGAGTAGCCCGTCATCATCGCGTGATTCGTCTTCCGCACCGTAGCGTTCAGCAATCTTCCGCAACGCGGAGCTGAACAAAAAAGTGTGTTCAGCTGTCTCGTTTGTGGAGATGTCGCAATACTCGTCGGCAAGCGAATGGCGAATCGGTTGTTGCTCGATGACCAGCGCGACAGGGGCGGGCAGCTTGTCGGCCAGCTCCGCGTGACATTGCGAAAATGCCTCGCGCACAGCGGTTTCGCGCACGCCCCTGCGCAATCGCGCGCAGATTATCGGTGGCCGTTTCTCGCGCTCAAGCGCCTTGGCGACGCACACCTCCGCGCCGCTCGTGTTAGCGGTGTCCGAGTGCGCGGCCTGCCGTGATGACAGCCAGTCCACCACGGCAGCGCGCAACGACGACGATGTAGATCCCGTTGACGGCTGTGTTGTTTCCGTGACATCAGTTGCGGAAATAAGGTCCATTCGGCCTAGTCCCCTCCCATAAAGCCCCTGCGTGGTTTAGTTAAAACCTGCGTAACCCCCATACGGCCCGTGAGCCAGATTCCGCGCCCTGAAACGCTGCGCTAGGCAGACCCCAAGCGCCGCTTCAACCAACAAATAAGCGCGGCTTCGCGTTCAGCCTACAGCGGACCGCGGATTCGGCAAGTCGACAAAACAACTTTCCCCGCCGTGCCGCCTATTCAGGACGACGCGGCATCGTCAACCGGCGTGAAACCGCCAGGACAACAACAAAAATCCTAGGGGCAATGATTGGATAGTTGGCCGATGTCGTGGACAATAGGGAACGTGACTACTTCTGATTTTTCTGAAAATATCGAACAGCCTGCGGTTTCGCAGCAATCTGAACCATTGCCAACTCGCGCGGACGAGCAGGCGGAACAACCGCATGAACGCCAGCCGAAGAAGGGCGAATTGCCTGCAGGTCGTCCGGAAAAGACCCAATTCGACGATGGTCTTGACTACCCGCGCATCGGCAATCTGTCCTTCCGCCGCGGCACTTTGACTCCCAACCAGGAAAAGATCTGGGAAGACAACTGGGACACGTACGGCAAGGTCCTCTCCGACGAAGTCATTGACGTGGAGGAATGGTTCGGCCGCAAGGGACCGACCATCGTCGAGATTGGCTGCGGCACCGGCACGTCCACCGTGGCTATGGCTCCGCAAGAACCGGACCACAACATCATCGCCGTTGAGCTCTACCGCCCTGGCCTGGCGAAACTGCTCTCCGCCACCGTGCGCAATGAGGTGTCGAACATCCGCATGGTCCGCGGCGACGGCGTCGAGGTCCTGCAGCGCATGATCGAGCCGGAGTCGCTGGCCGGCGTACGCCTGTTCTTCCCGGACCCGTGGCCGAAGGCACGCCACCACAAGCGCCGCATTGTGCAGTCCGGCACGTTGCGCCTGATTTCTTCGCGTCTGAAGCCCGGCGGCATTTTCCACGCCGCCACCGACCATGCGGACTACGCCGAATGGATCGAGGAGCTCCGCGAGGTCGAGCCGACGCTCGAGCCCATCGCCTGGCCCTGGCCGGAATCCCCCATGCTTCTCGACCGACCGACGACCAAGTTCGAAGCCCGCGGCCTGAACCTCGACCACGACATCCACGAGTTCATCTGGCGCAAGAAAGAGGCATAGGAACATGAGCACTACCCAAAACACCTCTGCCAGCTACAACACCACCGAGACGCACCCCACCGCACTGCTCGTGTGGGATGCCCCGAACTTGGACATGGGGCTCGGCGCCATTTTGGGCTCCCGCCCGACCGCCGCGCACCGCCCCCGCTTCGACGCCGTGGGCAAATGGCTTATCGACGAAGCCGAGCGCGTATCCCACAAAATCGGTTCCGATGTCCTCCCCGAGGCCACGGTGTTCACCAACGTCAACCCGGGCTCAGCGGAGATTGTCCGCCCCTGGGTCGAGGCTCTGCGCAATGTCGGTTTCGCGGTCTTCGCAAAGCCGAAGATCGAAGAGGACACCGACGTTGACCCGGACATGATTGCGCACATCCAACGGCGTTACGACGAGGGCGTGTTGCGCAGTGTCGTCGTTGCGTCCGCCGATGGCCAGAATTTCCAGGAGCTGCTGGAAAAGCTCGCATCCGAGGGGATTCGGGTAACCGTCATCGGTTTTCACGAGCACGCTTCCTGGGCGCTGGCCTCCGATGCGATTCGCTTCGTTGACCTGGAGGAAATCAAGGGCGTCTTCCGCGAGCCGCTACCGCGTATCGATCTCGACCGCCTGCCTGATGGCGGTGCGTGGCTGCAGCCGTTCCGTCCGCTCACTTCGTTGCTCAAGGAGCGCGACGGCAAGAACGACGACTAGGGAGACCACTGCGGCGACGTCTAGGGAGACGAACAGGAAGACGAACAGGCTTCTTATTTATGTCACGACTTAAAAAAGTCCTCAAAACCGGCAATTCGAGCTGGCTACGATCGATAATCCTCGTGGCCCTCGTGATTGCCGGTGTCGTCCTGACGGTAAGAAACTGGGACAGCGTCGTCCAGGGGCTCCAAATCCTTGCGGATGTCGACGCTAAGTGGCTGTTCATCGCTATTTTTTCCGTGGCTTTTTCGCTCTACGCGATGGCGGAAGTGATGCGTCTGCTGTTGCGAGCTGGAGGCGTAAAAGCAGCCACTCGCCGTAGCACCAATGCGCTAACCCTCGCATCCAACGCGTGGGCGGTCACCGTTCCCGGTGGTGCTGCATTCTCCACGGCGCTACAGATTAAGCGCATGATGCAGTGGGGCGCATCCGCGGTCCTTGTCAGCTGGTTCGTGCTTTTTTCGGGCGCGTTGTCGTTTTTAGGTCTGGCATTTCTGGGGCTTGGCAGCCTCTTCTTCGTCGGACAGGGTGGCACGACCGCGGTGCTCATCGCTATGGCAATTGCGGTTTTACTAGCCACCATTTTGCTGTGGCGGATTTCGCAGAACCCGGCTTTTCTCAACAAGACAGGCGCGTGGTGTCTGCGTGTCTTTAACAAGATTCGAAAGAAGCCCGCGGACACCGATGTCGACCGACTTGAAGAGTCCGTCAAACAGCTGACCAGCGTGAAGTTGCCCGTGCAAACTTTGGCTCTTTCCTTCACCTGGTCCTTTATCAACTGGGTCGCGGAAATTGTCTGTCTCTACGCCGCCATCCGTGCCGTTGGTGTCGATGACATCTCCGCTACGAAGGTGCTGCTGGCCTTCGTAACCGGCAAGCTCGCTGGTTTCATCCAGGCCACACCGGGCGGCATCGGCACTGTCGAGGCCGCTTTGACCGCGGCTCTCATCGCAGGCGGCACCACCGGCGCCGAGGCCTTTGCAGCGGTGCTGGTCTACCGCATCGTTTCCTTCGTCCTGGTGGCAATTGTGGGCTGGATTATCTACGCCCTCGGCTTCGACCACAAGGATCAGCCCGAGCATCAGCCAGTCGCTGACCGCTAATGGCTTCCTCGCCGCTGGTCGCTGGTCCCCCACCAATCTGAGGGGTCGCTAGACTAAGAAGCATGAACACACGCGTATCGACGTTCTTGATTGACATCCTCGCCATCTTTATTTTCGCCGTGTTAGCGCGCCTGGCTCACAACACTCCCGAGGATTCTTTTACCTTCATCAATATCCTCGATACCTGGTGGCCGTTCGCATTCGGTGTCCTCCTGGGCACCGCGCTGATTAAGAACGAGCCGAACCCGCGTGCAGTGAGTTCAGGCGCAATTGTGTGGCTCGGCACTGTCGTCGTCGGCCTAGCTGTGTGGGCCACCCGCAATTCGGCAGTCCCGCACTGGTCCTTCATTCTGGTTGCCTCAGTCATGAGCGCCTTGCTGCTGCTGGGTTGGCGAGCAGCGTCGAATGCGGTTGCTCGTAAGTCTCTGGACTAAGCCTTTGGCCCCGTTCCTAACCCTTCGATTTAGTTCACTGACTAAATCTGGTTTTTAATTTTTGCACTCCGCCTCGATAATTGAAGAATGGACAAATCTTCAGACGAGGCTCTCGGCAATCAACCAACTGCTGAGACCCAACGAACTCATAACCCCGCAGGGTCCAGCGAAGACCGCACCTTCATGGGCCAACCGTGGGGTCTCGCCAATCTCTTCGGCATCGAAATGTGGGAGCGCTTCAGCTTCTACGGCATGCAGGCCATCCTGGCTTTCTACATGTACTACGAGACCACTCAGGGCGGTCTCGGCCTGGACAAGGGTGCTGCTACCTCTATCGTCGGTGCTTACGGCGGTCTTGTCTACATGGCCGCACTCGTTGCCTCTCTGGTTGCTGACCGTATCCTTGGCTCGGAGCGGACACTGTTCTACTCCGCCATCCTGGTCATGTTTGGCCACATCTCCTTGGCATTCATCCCCGGCGTGATTGGCCTGGCTATTGGCCTTGTCTCCATCGCAATCGGCTCCGGCGGCGTGAAGACCAACGCACAGGTCGTGCTGGGTCAGCTCTACGCAAAGGACGACCCGCGTCGTGACGCCGGCTTCTCCATCTTCTACATGGGCGTCAATATCGGTGCCCTGTTCGGCCCACTGCTCACCGGCTGGATCTGGGGAATGAAGGGCTTCCACTGGGGCTTCGGCCTGGCCGCTATCGGTATGGCTGCCGGTCTGATTCAGTACATCCTGATGCGCAAGTCCACCATCGCCGAGGCTGGCCATGAGATTCCGAACCCGCTGCCGAAGAAGCAGTACCCGGTATGGATTGGCATCGCAGTGGTCATCACTGTTGTCTCGGTTACGCTGGTTTCCACCGGAATTGTTCCGGTCACGACTCTTTCCACTGTGGTCACAGTGATTGCACTGATCGCCGCTGTGGTGCTGTGGTGGCAGATGTACTCCTCGCCACTTACGACGAAATCGGAGAAGACTCGCCTGGTCGGCTTCATCCCGATGTTCGTCTCAGGCGTGCTGTTCTTCGGTATCTTCCAGCAGCAGTTCACGGTGCTGGCCATCTACTCGGACATCCGCCTCGACCGCGAGATCTTCGGTTGGGAAATGTCCCCGGCCTGGATTAACTCGATCAACCCGATCTTCATCATCGCCTTCTCGATGGTCTTTGCAGCCGCCTGGTCCAAGCTTGGTGACCGCCAGTGGTCCACCCCAGTGAAGTTCGGTGTCGCCAACATCATCATCGGTATCTCGCTGTTCTTCTTCATCCCATTCTCCGGTGGCGGTGAGAACTCCACTCCGCTGTATGCGATTATCTGGATTCTCTTCCTGTTCACCATGGGTGAGCTCATGCTGAGCCCGGTCGGCAACGCCCTTGCTACCAAGGTCGCTCCGGCAGCATTCCCGTCGCGCATGATGGCCGTCTGGCTGATGGCAGTCGCTATGGGTACTTCACTGGCAGGCACCCTGGCCGGCTTCTACAACTATGAGGATGCCGCTGCTGAGAACACCTTCTTCATCACCCTGGGTATCGCCTCGGTTGTCCTGGGCTTGATTCTGCTCGCACTGCGCAAGTGGATTGTCAAGGAGTTCGTCGACGTCCGGTAGGGCTGGCTCCGTAAGGCTGGCCCCCGCTCTGGCACAGCCCACGCCCACGCCCACGCCCCTCCCCCTCCTCCCCACTTCACGACACCTATGTCACCTCATGCCGCCTCCACAGATGGCACGAGGTGACATAGGTGTCGTGAAGTGTTTTTTGGGTGGCTCTGAACATGCTTCGCTACAAACCTGCCACCAGCACAACCGCCATCCACAGATTTTCCCCACCTCCCCACCGGCTAAAATTGAGGCCATGTTTGCCATCATTACCGTCACCGGCGAGGATCACACCGGCATCATCGCCGCCGTCACCACTGCTCTGGCGGAGCAGGACGTCAACATCGTCGATGTTTCCCAGACCCTCATGGATAAATGGTTCACCATGATCCTGCGGGTGGAGTTCAACGAGAAGGCCACCCCTATCAGCACGCTGCAGGGTTACATGGATTCCGTCGGCAAGCGGGAGGGGCTTGTCATTCGAATCCAGTCTGAGGCGCTGTTCAACGCCGTCAACGAGATTTAAAGGGCGCGACCAGGATGGATTTCAACTTCGCGCAATCTAAGTTCCTCGACACCATTGACATGATCGAGAAGTACCGTCTGGATATCCGGACGGTCACCATGGGCATTTCCCTGCTCGAGTGCTCTCGCTCTGAAATGGAAGCCACCGCACAGGCGGTGTATGACCGCGTAACCAGGCAGGCCGCTCGCCTCGTGGAGGTCTGCGAGGGTATCGAGGCGGAGCTGGGCATTCCGATCGTCAATAAGCGCATCTCCGTCACACCAGTTTCCCTCATCACGGCCGGTTGCGAAGGCGATCCCACAGTGGTTGCCAAGGCGCTCGACCGCGCCGCCCGCGATTCTGGGGTGAACTTCCTCGGCGGCTACTCGGCGCTCGTCGAAAAGGGCGCGACCACCAGCGAGAAGTGGCTCATCGACTCCATTCCCCACGCTCTTAGCGAGACCGAATTGGTGTGCAGTTCGGTCAACGTTGCGTCGTCACGCGCGGGCATCAACATGGATGCGGTGCGCCGCATGGGCGAGGTAGTGAAGGAAGCTGCGGCGCAAACCGCTGACCGCAGCTCGATTGCCTGTGCCAAGCTGGTGGTTTTCGCCAATGCGGTGGGCGACAATCCGTTCATGGCCGGCGCGTTCCACGGCGTCGGGGAGCCCGATTGTGTCGTATCCGTCGGCGTTTCGGGTCCGGGGGTGGTCGATCGCGCGCTCGGCGATCTACAGGGCGCCAGCTTCAACGAAGTCGCCGAGGAGATTAAGAAGGCGGCGTTCAAGATCACACGTACGGGTCAGCTGGTCGGCACGATGGCGTCGGAGCGCCTGGGCGTGCCTTTTGGCATCGTGGATCTCTCGCTCGCGCCGACCGCTGAGGTGGGTGACTCCGTCGCTCACATCCTCGAACACATGGGATTGGAGCAGGTCGGCACGCACGGCACCACTGCCGCGCTCGCGCTGCTTAACGACGCCGTGAAGAAAGGCGGCCTGATGGCTTGTTCACGCGTCGGTGGACTGTCCGGGTCGTTCATTCCGGTCTCTGAGGACAAGGGCATGATTGATGCTGTTCGCGCGGGGTCGATCAGCATGGACAAGCTGGAGGCGATGACCTCTATTTGTTCGGTGGGCTTCGACATGATTGCGATTCCGGGGGACACGCCTGCGACCACGATTTCCGGCATGATTGCCGACGAGGCCGCCATCGGTGTGATGAACCACAAAACCACCGCAGCCCGCCTCATTCCGGTGCCGGGTACCAAGCCGGGCGATGAGGTGAACTTCGGTGGTCTGCTCGGATATGCGCCGGTCATTGATGTCAATGCCAAGGGCAATGCCGAGTTCATTGCCCGTGGCGGCTACATCCCCGCCCCGGTGCACGGGTTCAGGAACTAGCGGCTTCGGACGAGGCTCCTACGATTGCAGGCGGCGCCCATTTGCGTCATAGGCGTAGGAGCCGCTACCGACGAGAATCAAAATGAACTCGATAAATGCCCAAATGCTGACGCCGATGATTAGGAAGAATCCGACCAGAAGGATAGCCGTAATCCAGCCGAATACCGTCAGTGCTAGTTGAATAGCACCACGCGAGTTGTGCCCCAGGTAGAAGTTGTGAACACCGAGGGTACCCAGGAAGAAGGCAAGCAGAGCCGCTGCAATCTTGGACTTATCCGAGACAGGAGCACCTGCGCCTCCGTAGCCCTGGTGCGGGTTTGGGCCACCGAAGCCAGCGGAATACGCCGGCGCCTGCTGGTTTGGGTAACCACTCTGATACGGGTTCGAGTACCCGTTGTGGAAATTGTGCTGGCTCGGGTCCTCATAGCCCTGCCCCATGTTCGGCTGCTGCGGTGGGTACTGATCCGAGTACGGCATACCGGAGCTGTAAGCACCCGAGCTGTCAGCGAACTTTCCCCGGGATCTCGGCATACCGTCTTCGTCGAAATCTCCATATGGGTTTGTCGGATTCGTCATTGCACCCTACCTTTTCGACTAGATTATCCGGTCATGAACAGCAGTTCCTTGGGCGATAATAACCGGTTCTGTCAGACTGCTTCCTGCAATTTTTGTCAATTTCTTTCGAAACTTTAGCGAACCTGTTGTTTTGAAACGTTAAACACCAGTTCTTGAGCAAGATTCTAACAGCAAGTACCCGTCGAGGTCGGGCTCGTCTCGCACATTTTTGAGCTGCCTCTACCGTCGCGCCAGCGATTGTTCAATCAGTTCGCGAGTCCAGCCCTCAGTCCAGGCCAGCGGAGTCGTACCCGGGATTGCTACGTCATTCGTGGCGTAGGTCGCATGCGCTCCTGCGCCGGCAATCATCTCCTGCGCGCGTGCGATCGCATCGGCCACTGCCGGAGGAACATCACAGAAGGAATCCGATGGCACGCAGACATTCTGGACCTTGTCATTAAGAGGCCCAAAGCCGTCTCGTGGACCGCGCATCGTTGCGCCCGGAACCACAGCCTGCACAATGCCGCCGAGGGGCTGCAATGACAGCTCGACACCCACACCAGCCAGCGGAACACCCTGGTTCACGCCCTGATTAGGGTCACGCCGCGGGTCGCCCAACAGAGCCACGCCCGCGATGCGCTCGGCCGGAACCACACCGCGGCCGTTGCCGATGTCAGAGGCCAAATCACCTGCAATAGCCGCGCCCTGGGAGAAGCCCATCAGGACGAAGTCCGTCAGCGGGCACTGCCCGTGTAAGTCAGCCATTTCCTTAGCGGTGACATCGCGCCCGACTGCCTGCGAATCATCGTAGGTGAGTTGGTCGGGCAGCTGATGCGTCTTAATCTGTGCCGGGTACGGCGTAGTCCAGACCTTGACATCACCCTCCGAGTAGGACTGCGAAATCGAGTTCGTCAGGCCAAGCAGCAGCGAATGTGGGTTCGCGGTCGGGGCCATTGGGTCATCGTCAGCACGCGATTCCGCAGTTCCGGGCACCGCGATAACTTCTACCGCCGGGCACCACTCGGGTTGTTCGGCCAGAACCCCACCATCGTCACCGGGGGTCGGTGGGGTTTGACCGCCTTGGTCGTCGTTAAGCCATTGCACTACGCCGAAGCCAATAGCGGCCACCAGCACAATGACCGCCAGAATTGTCACCACTTTACGCATGAGTGCTAGCAATACGCCTTTTTAGCGGAGCTTGCAATAGTCTTCGCCACTTCCTCAGCGCTTTCCTGTGAGCGCCCCTGTGCGACCAGCTGTCCGGCAATCGCCAGCGCGATGACCTGACGCTCCTCCTCCGGTGCGTCTGCGCATGCCGCGCGACCTGTGCCGATGAGCTGATCCTCCACCCCAGCAACATCAATTCCCGCTTTTTCCAGCGCTTCGAGGTATGAATCATCCGCCTCACTGAGCTTCATCTGTCCATCGGGCGCTTCGTCCACGCGCTTAGCTTGGGGATCTGTGATCTCCGGCGCAGACTTTTCGCTCGACTTCGGCGCAGAAGTCTTCGTGCTTGACGACGTCGTGGAGGTCTTCGTAGTCGTCGACGAGGTGACCTCCGAAGACTCCACTGTGGAACTGCCACAGGCGGCCACTCCGAAGGTCAGCAGCGCAACAGCTGTGGTTGTAGCCAGTGTCCGGAAGGACTTGTTCATGGACATTTGTCTATCCCTTATTCAGTGCCCTGCTTTGGTTGGCTTACTTGTCATCACCGTTGTCGGCGGCTGGGGCTGGTGCTTCTGGCTTATTGCGCTCTTCAACAATCTTGCCGTTGAGCTGGCGAATCCAGCCACCCTCGAACTGCTGTTCAAGACCGCCGGCCTTGACTGGCTGCAGTGGGCCGACCGGGTAACCGAACGGGCCATTTTCGTAGCCAGTGCTGCCCCAGTGGTCAGTGATGTCGTTGGAGCGCACCGGCTGTGCACCAGTTTCCGGAGTCCAGTAAATGGCACCGTGTTCGAAGCGCTGGAAAGCGCCGCGGGCGAGCTTGACCTCGTCGCCGTCGACAGGCAGACCCAGATCGGACTCAGCGCCACCGAGCTCCTTGTAGACACGGCCGATTTCACCACGCACGATGCGAGGTTCTTCGCCGCCGATCTTGACGATGGTGCCACCCTGGAAGTCCTGGGCGACACCGCCCGGAATATCGCGGTGGTTGGCGACTGGGTAGCCCAGCGGACCGGTCTCGAAGCCGGCCTTGCCCCAGACGTTCATAATGTCGCCGGTGACTTCGTGGGCTCCGCCTTCCGGAGTCCAGTAAATCGAACCCTTTTCGAAGTGAACGAAGCGTCCCGAGCCATCCGGCGTAGCCAGTTCGTTGGTCACTGGGTAGCCGAGCGGCGAGGACGGACCACCGAGCTCGTTGTAACGCGAACCGATGCGCCCCCAGACCACATGTGCCCCGGAATCCGGGTGCCAGTAGGCGGTACCGCCGGTAAAGTCCTGAGCCACGCCATTCTTGGCGACGCCATACTCATCCGACAGGCAGGTGCCAATTCCTGGCAGCGATGCGACGGCCTTCTCAATCTCGCCGCCTACACGGCAGACCGCGCCACGATCGGACTCCGGCAACTGCAGTGCATCGGCCAGCGTTGGCCAGGCCTGACTGACCTCGAATTGCCAGTACGGCCAAGTGTGAGTACCCGAGCTCCGGAAGTTCACAACCGGCTCGACGCCCTTTTCGCGAGCATTTCGGATGAAGGTCTCACTGGTCATGCGGGAAAGCACTTCCAATGCGTAACCGGTCGGATTGTCCGGCTTCGTCGGATCGATCTGCGACGGCACGTCCCACTCACCGGTGTTGCCGTTACCCGCCGAGATGTACAGCGACATGCCCTTGAGCTTGTCGATGTTCAGCTTCGGATCATTGTCCTTCCAACGCTGCGAACCGAGCGGGCCCCACATCTTCGTCGCGTCATAGCCACCGGTGTTCTTCATCGCCAGAGAGATTGCCTGCGGCATGCCCGGCGAAGTCATATCCAGGTAACCAGAGAGGCTACCGGCAAACTTCCACAGCTCCGGAGAGTGTGCTGCAACGTTGTAAGCACCGGTAGCTCCCATGGAGATACCGATAATGCCGCGTTCATCGTTGCCGCGGAAGCCGTTGGTGATAACCGGCACGAGCTCCTTAGTGATGAAGCTCTCCCACTTGTAGTTCTGACCGTTATCCGGCTGATCCCAGTCAGAGTAGAAGGACGATGTACCGCCGGCAGGCATAACCACCAGGACATTCTTGTCCTCGTAGAAGCGTTCGATATTAGTAGCGCGAATCCAACCGGAGTAGTCATCAAACGATGCCATACCGTCAAGGTGGTAGACGCTCGGGAATGTGCGCTCCTTGTCGCGGTACCAATCGCGCGGCAGCAAAATCTCAACCTGGATTGGCTTCTCCGGCATGGCAGCCGAGCGAATGTGCGCAATGACGTGGTGATCTGTGTACCACTCGACCTTGTCTACGCTGACTCCACTGGGGAGGTTCGCCACTGCGGGAGTATCGACTTTAAATGGCGTACGCTCCGGCCCTGGCATCGGCTTCGGCATACCCAGGCCAGGTAGCTGCGCACCAGCAGCTTGCGCTGCTTCAGCGGCCTTAGCAAGGTCTCCCAGGTCTCCAGATTGCGCCAACTGCCCCTGAACGGCCTGAAGTTCCTCGTAGCTAGGCAGACCTGGCTGAGCTGGCTCGGGAGCCGCCACTGCAGCAGGGGCACCGAGAGCGAGAGTCAACGGTAGTGCCAAAAGTGCGGTCAACGCCCGTGATGACTTCCGGCTGTTGCCGAGTCCACCACGGAGGAATCTAGCGGTTACGCGCATAAGAGGGCTTCCCTTTACAAAGTCGCTGGTTGAAATTATTTGAGACGTTGAGTGTTGCACCGGCACCGATTAGGCACCTGCAGATAGCATCACGCGGCGCTTGAGCTATGCGTTTACCGTTCGGCTTCGCAGAATTACGTAGTGACCAGCAACGTATCCGAAGGTTCCCCTCCTCCGGCGTGCCGCTGCAAGAAGAATCTCACACACGATCTGCGAAACATACGGTATAGCTACCTGAATAGCTTCACCCTTTACTTTAAGGTTCGACTCTCATGTTTACCCTCTTACGGGTAAAAACCGTGGAGACACACGCAAAAGGAACTGAATTCAAGCTTTGACAGCGCAACTCTTTGCGCCCCTCTGTAGGCCGTTACCCACACCTTCCACTCAGCATCCAAACCCGGACTCGACACAGAAAAAAAGACCAACCCCACAAAAGGATTGGTCTTTTTCAAAATTGAGACTTCTTAAGAAGCTAGCCCCTTTAAGAAGCCATCCAGCACCAGAGCTAGGTCAGCGCGCCAGAGCGCCCTGAAATAACTACCGACCTAGAGCCCCAGCGCCCCAAGAATGTGCGGGCGAGCAAGCGCGGCATCACGGCCCCACAGCTCCCACGAGTGGATACCGTTCGGGCTGTAGACAAACTGCGCATTGAGGCCGGCAGCGCGAGCGTCCTGCTCAAAGCGCTGCGTCGAAGCGCGGGAGACGGACTCCATTACGGCACGCCAGACAGTGTCAGGGAGCTGCGGCACCGGACGGTTCAAAACCTCCGGGTCACTCCACAGGCTCTGAACACCCTGGGCGGAGGAAACATACATCGGCAGCCCCCGGAGCTGGTCCAGCTGCAGCGATGGATCATGAGCACGCCACTGCTCCGAAGCAGGAACCGGAAGGCCCCACATGCCAGTCGGATTCACTACACCAGTGCTAGCCACCATTGCAGTAGCGCCGGTCGCAACAACTGGGTTGGACATCTGGTAGTAACCGGACAGCGAAGTAACCTGCTTGAACTGATCACGGTGGCGGGCCGCCAGAGAAACCGCCGCAGCCGCACCCATGGACAGACCAGCGATTGCGTTGCGGTTCGGGTTGACACCAAACTCACGCTGCAAATAGACCGGGAGCTCCTGGGTCAGGAAGGTTTCCCACTTCTGGGTCTTGACCCCTTCAGCGGTCACTGCCGGAGCGTTCCAGTCGGCATAGAAGGAGCCGTCGCCAGCAGCCGGCGCAACCAGAGTGATGTTGTCATTGGCAAAAGTCTGAGCAATATGGCCCGACCAAATCCAACCGGACGCACCCTTATTAAAGCCCCACAGACCGTCGAGCATGTACAGGGAGGCATCGCCGCCACCAGTAGCCGCCTTGATCTGAACCGGAATATTGCGGTTCATAGCTGGCGAGAAAACCTGGCAGTACTGAACCCACCAGTTGTATGGATCCCACTCACAGCCTGGGCGCAGTCGATCACGGTTTGGATCAGCACTCGCGTCCTTCGCGGATGCGAGCATGATGCCGCCAAAGACCATCGCAACCGCTACGAGGGCAGCTACGACCTTCACCGTGAAGTTACGACTCACTGCAGTAAAGCTCATCGTTCTCCTCTTTACTTTCGGACTTACCTCCGCGCCAGACTTCTCGGAGGCAGTCGCTTGCGCGAGCTTTCGCTTTTCTGCTTCCAGTTGTGACGCGACAACTGGAGACTCCACAAAAGAATCTCGAGTATGTAACGATACTCAATCGTTTCCCTACAACCAAGTTAAAATCGTAACCATTCCGTAATATTTCTCACATTTCCCGACAAAACTATTCGCCACAAGGAGAAACACTGTTTACCAGCGAGGAATTACAGATTTGTAATTCTGCCCCCGACTGACCCGTAGGACTGACTGAGACATCTAAAACACGCCTACAAGAACCCCAAACACAACCTAAGTACTAACGAGATACAGAAAAAAGCCCATGCACCCCTCGATGCATGGGCCTTCAGCTACCAACCGAAACCGACGAGAAACCGACGAGAACCCGACGGAAACCGTAGTTCGCTTAATGGGAAAAGAACAAGGAACTACCCCAGAGCCGGAACAGCGTAGACAGCGATGGCAATGGACAGCAGCCACAGGACGGCCAGTGCCTGCAGCGGACGGTCCTTGAGCGCAATCTCATCCGGGCTTCCCGCATCACCACGGTCGACGTCGGCTGCGAAGCGCAGGATGGCCACAGTGAATGGAACCATCGAAATCTCGTACCAAATAGCCGAAGTGGACGAAGTGCCCGGTGCGCGCCCCATCTCGAAGCCCCACAGCGCGTAGCTCAGTACCACGGCGGTCGCAGCGAGGGTCCACACAAAGCGCAGGTAAGTCGCGGTGTAACCCTGCAACGACTTACGAATCTTCTTACCTGTACGCTCCGCCAACAGCAGCTCAGCGTAACGCTTACCGGCTGCCATAAACAGCGAACCAAAGGCGGCAACCAGCAAGAACCACTGGGACAGGTTGATGTTGGCAGCAACACCGCCGGCCATTGCACGCAGCATGAAACCCGAGGACACCAGCGCAATATCAATCACCGGCTGATGCTTCAGACCAAAGCAGTAACCGAGCTGCAGCGCAATGTATACAGCCACAACAATTGCTAGCCCCGGCCCCTCAGAGGCAAACCAGGACACCGCAATCGAACCAATAATCAGCGCGACCGCCATAATGTACGCCATGCTCACCGGCAGTACGCCAGCGGCAATTGGGCGGAAGCGCTTGGTTGGGTGCGCACGGTCAGCCTCGACATCGCGGGCATCATTAATCAGGTAAATCGACGATGCTGCCAAGCAAAAGGCCACAAACGCCACCAGGATGTCGACGGTCAGCGTGCCGATCGAACGTCCCGAGTCCATGATCTCGTTGCCGGCTGCCAGTGGAGCCGCAATGACTAGGACATTCTTCACCCACTGCTTCGGGCGAAGCGCCTTGATCATGCCGTCCAGCAGATTCTTCGGCGGATGCCCCTGCGGGTGCGCAGGCTCATCGATACCGGAAGTGTGCGGCTCGGACCCAATCCTTGATTGAGAAGCTTGCCGCTGGTTGGCCGACACATTGGCCAAGTTGTCGTTCTCCGCCTGTGTCACTGTGCATTCCTTTCCGCAATGGAGGGCTGTCCACCCTGGTTATGCTGCGCCTTTTTCGGCTCGATGACCTTATCACCTATCTTGTCCACCGCAAGAGCAGTGGCTGTACCCAGCGCTGCTCCGAGAGCGACATCGGTTGGGTAATGAACTCCCAGCACCAGGCGGGAGAGCATAATCGCCGGCACGCCCACGGCCGGTGCTGCCGGGTAACCCAACTTTGCAATCCCCACCAGCGCCGCCGTCGTCGACGTCGCGTGCGAGGACGGGAAACTCAGCTTGCTTGGCGTACCAACGCCGATTGCTATACGACGGTCATGGGGACGCGGGCGACGGACAATGCGCTTAAGCACCACCGATGCCGCATGCGAGGTAAAGGCGGCCACACCGACCTTTGCCCAGCTAATGCGTCGCTCCTTATCCACCGCCGCCCCGAGGGCAGCGAGCCCCATCCACCCAAGGGCGTGCTCACCGAAATAGCTCATGGCACGCGCGGTGGGCAGCACACCCGGGACGTCGTTAAGCGTGTGCTGAATATTAACGAGAACGTCGGACTCGCCGAACGGATCGCCTTTAATTTTCGAAGACATTCGCCCAGGCCTTCCTACTGGTCAGATCGTCATAGGCTGCGCGGTAGCGTGCCTGCATTTGCTCGAACCGCTCCTCAACCTGCTTTTGCAGCTCCCAGGATTCTTCCAGCAGAGCCTTGGCCTTGTCGCGGTCACGCTGGCGATACACCACGCCACGGCCGTCAGCGGTGGTGACCGTTGCGCCATCCAGACGCGACAGGGAGAACCAACGAGCCTCCAGCGGCGCCAGGTTTGCCTGCGGCACCGCATGGTGCTCGGAGTTTTCCGGGCGCACGCTGTGCAGCAGACCCTTGGCCAGCCAACCGACCTTCTTCAGCTTGCCCAGACGACCACCGACATCCTTTGTCGGAACCCCCGGAATACCGGAGGGCTTTGGCAGATCGCCTGCGCTCGGCAGCACAACCGCGTCGGGGAAGCTCTTACGCAGGGCATTGATACGCGGCAGCGAGGACTCGAGAATATCGAACAGGTGCTCCGGACCTGCCAGGAAGTCCTTCATGGCTTCGTTCTGGATGGCAACAGTGGAGTACTCCAGGCACAGAAGGTGCTTGAAAGTGGCCTTGCGCATGGAACGCACGATACCGGCAGCATCGCCCTCGTGCTGAAGAGCCGCGACAATCAAGCGGTTGCGCAGATGGAAGTACGCCTGCCAGTCAATGGCGTCGTCCTTGTCCGACCAGGCCATATGCCAAATTGCTACGCCCGGCCACGTAGCCGTCGGAAAGCCTGCCGTGCCTGCGCGCAAACCGTATTCGGCATCGTCCCACTTAATAAACAGTGGCAGCGGCTGACCGATTGTCTCAGCGGCGACGCGTGGAATCAGGCACATCCACCAGCCGTTGAACTCAACATCGATGCGACGGTGAAGATCCTTCGAATCGACAACCTCACCGGTTGCGTTAGTGCCGTGCTCCCCGCGATCGCGCAGTGGGTGCGCATAAAAGTCGTGGTCATAGTGGACGTGCGGAGCGGAAGTCCACATGAAGTCATGGCGGCCGATGACTTCACCCATCGAGTGCAAGTGGCTGCGCTCCTGCAGGTTCAGCATCTGACCGCCGACCAGCATCGGGGACTTCGCGAACCGGCCGACAGCAACCGCACGCAGAATGGAATCCGGTTCGATGGCGATGTCGTCATCCATGTAGAGAATGAACGGACTATCGGTCGCACGCTTCGAATCCGAATCCGGACCGCCCAGGGCCTCATACATAATGCGGGAGTACCCGCCGGAACCACCGAGATTTCCCTGCGGGAAAATACGCAGGCGGTCACCAAAGTGCTCGGCGACAGCATCGAAGCCCGGCTCATCTGCCGGGTGCTTAGTGCCCTGATCAGGCATCAAAACAGCATCGATGATGGCATCGACCTCAGAATCCGAGGACAGCGCCTCAAGAGCAGCAACTGCGTCGGTCGGGCGATTGAACGTCGGGATACCGATAGTGACGCGCCCCTCCGGCGCCGGATGCTCTGTGCCGTCCGGGTACGTCTGGCTCGGTGCCTCGATATCGGAGTACCAACCTGCGGAGTGGATTACCACGTCCGTCTCACAGGTGAGGTCAAACCAAATCCAGCCGCCGTCTTCAAACTGCGTCAGCGGTACTGGGATTTCGCAGACGTGCACATCCTTGCCGTCCACCTTGGCTTCCGCGCCTTCAGCCGCCGCACCCAGATCACCGACAACTTCGCCGGTCACGGCGATGCGCGCACCGTCAATCTTCGAACGGTAGATGTCTACGCGCGCAGTACCGGACAGCTCCAGGCGCAGGACAACATTGTCCAGATTCGTCCACCGGCGCCAGTAGCTGGCCGGAAAAGCATTGAAGTAGGTTTCAAAACTAACTTCATCACCCGCCGGAACAGTGGCTGACGTGCGCGAATGCGCTTGCACACGACCGGCATTAGTCTCCGGCTCAACCAAGTAGAGCGAGCGGACATCACGGGGCTCACCCAACTTTGGCAGCAAAATCCGCTGCAGGCGTTCAACGGCAAGGCTTGACGACGTTGTCGGGGTATGTGTCCGCTTTTGTTCAGGCTGTGATGCCATGAGACGTATCAACCACTTTCCGAAAGGTCTACCGGGGGTGTTGCCGCCGATAAGTTACCGACGTTTCTATCTCATAGCATCCTAGTGCCCGTGGCGGATTGCCTCTTGTTGCCACGCTAGCGACAGCCCAGAATGTGAAAGCCCCTACGCGCTGCGGACTATCTGCTGCACATAGGGGCTTTTTCGTTCAGTTTGTAGTTTTAAGCTCCGAGGAAACCTTCGATGCGGGCCTTGGAGTTCTGGAGGTTACGATCCCAGGTCGGCCAATCGTGGATACCGGTCTGCTCGTATTCAAACGTGGCATCCAGACCGGAGGTACGAGCACGCAACTCAAACTCGCGGGTGGACAAGCGGGACAGCGACTCCAGCGCAACGCCGCCGGCCTTCGGGACGACCCGGTAGAGATTCTTCGGGTCACGAACCTCATCCGGAACACCATTTGCCGAGGTAATAACCAGATCCAGCCCCTTCATCTTCTCGACGTTCAGGTACGGATCATTGCGGACACGCTCCGCTGACATAGGCGCACCCCACATGTCGAAGGAGCTGTAGCCAGCCGACAGCTGAGCGGCCTCAATTGCAGTGGTCATACCCGGCGCAGTGGTGTGTAGGTAACCGGAGAAGGCAAGAGCCTGACCGAACTGGTCTCGGTGGTTGTATGCCAACGATAGTGCAGCAGATGCACCCATGGACAGACCTGCAATGGAGTTACCAGTGCGAGAAATGCCGAACTCACGCTCAAGGTAAACCGGCAGTTCCTGAGTTAAGAAGGTCTCCCACATGTTTACAAACGGACCGTGCACACTAACCGACGGACGCTTCCAGTCGGTGTAGAAGCTACCGCCGCCACCACCTGGAATAACCAGGTTGACGTTGGATCCTTCAAAAGTACGTGGGGCGTTACCGTGCTCCACCCAGTCAGAGGCATCAGCCGGGCTACGCAGGCCATCTAGCAGGTAGAGAGCCTTGTTACCACCATTGGCAGAGGCCACAATCTGAACCGGAATATTACGGTCCATGGCCGGCGAATAAACCTGGCACTTCTGGGTGAAGTACTGGTACGAATCCCACTCACAACCCGGGCGCAGCGAGCCTCGGTCACCCGCCGCGCTCGCGGCCGGCGCCATGGTCAATGCAGACGCGGCCACAGCTACCGCGGACGCAACGGCTGCAACCTTTCGACGCCAACCACGGAAAGTAGAGGTGATTTTCACGTGTGCATTCTCCTCACAATGTGCGATTCCCCACGGCCGGTGGGAACTATCAGGCGTGTTTCCGCTTCAGGGAATTACCTTAAGAAACAATAAATCTTCGACAAACTTACCCGCATTCACTGTCGTTTTCCAGCAGAACACGTCGAGACCCCACTTTTCGGCGGGTTCTGGTATCCGCATTTTTACTGCGCAAGCCCCCGCAGCTCGCGCGACTCCCGCGCCCCGCGCCAGGTAATAATCGCGCCAGCCGCCGCGATTAGCACGATGCCCAGCGCCATGGACCAAGTCACTCGGTCACCGGAAAACGCCCAGCCCAGGATTGCACCGATGACCGGGTCCAGTGCAAAGAGCGTGCCGACGACCGCCGCTGAGACAATCCCCGCAGCGATGGTGTCCATCACGTAGGGAATAACAGCGCCAATAAACCCGGAAATAACGATGGTGGCCCACATCGAACCGTCGACAAGCGGTGCAGCGGAAACAGAAAATGGCGCGAGCACGATTGCTGCGACGACCACTGACAGCGCCAGGTCGGGCATGCCGCCGCCCTCGGTGCTGCCCATTCGGGCGGAGAAGAGCGTGTAAGCGCCGAAGAAGATTGCACCGATTGCGGCGTAACCAATGCCGATAATGTCAAGGTCATTGGAGGGCTGGGCAATCAGGGCAACGCCGATGAAAGCGACGATGGCCCATAGGCGGGAGCGCCACATTTTCAGCCCCAGGAAGGACACGACGCAGGGGCCGAGGAAGTCGATGGTGACGGCGACGCCCTGCGGGAGGCGCGCGATGGCTGCGTACACCATCATGCTCATCATGCCCATGGCGATGCCGTAGACCACGATGTTGATGGCGCGGGCGCGGGTCATCCCGGACAGTTTTGGCCGGAACAGAACCACCATAATGATGGCGGCGGCGGTCATGCGCAGGCCCGATATGCCCGGCGCGCCGACCGTGGAAAGCATGCCAGTGACCAGCACGGCTGCAGCCTGGGTACCAAGAGAACCGATAAGAACCAGAATGACAGGTGCCACTGGCAGGGTGAGAAACTTGTTCACACGCTGCAGCAATGGCCCCTGTTGGGGAACTTCGGTTTGGGTTTTCTCACGCGACACTCGCGCAATACTAGCGCGGGAGCCGGAAGCGGCAAATTAGTGCCCGCGCTCCTGCTCGATTGCTTCGCCGTCGTTGAAGAACGGCGCAATCTTGTTGTCGAACATCGACAGTGCGGAGCCGATGGCCATGTGCATGTCCAGGTACTGGTAGGTGCCCAGACGACCACCGAAGAGAACCTTGTTCTCCTGCGCTTCTGCTGCGGCGAGCTTGCGGTATGCCTCCAGCATCTCGCGGTCTTCCGGGGTGTTGATCGGGTAGTAGACCTCGTCGCCATCGTCGGCGAAGCGGGAGTATTCCTTAACAATTACCGTCTTGTCCTTGACGTAATCGCGCTCCGGGTGAAAGTGGCGGAACTCGTGAATACGGGTGTACGGCACATCCGCGTCGTTGTAATTCATCACTGGAGTGCCCTGGAAGTCGCCGGTGTTGACAACCTCCATCTCGAAGTCCAGCGTGCGCCAACCCAGCTTGCCCTCGGCGTAGTCGAAGTAGCGGTCCAGCGGGCCGGTGTAGACGACCGGGGCGTCCGGGGATACAGCGCGCAGTTCGTCGCGCACCTCGAACCAGTCGGCATCGACAACGACGTCAATCTTGTCGGAGGTCACCATGTTTTCCAGCCAGGCTGTGTAGCCGTCGACAGGCAGACCTTCGTAGGTGTCGTTGAAGTAGCGGTTATTAAAGGTGTAGCGAACAGGCAGGCGGGTGATGTTGCCGGCCGGCAGGTTCTTCGGGTCGGTCTGCCACTGCTTGGCGGTGTAGTGCTTGACAAATGCCTCGTACAGCGGGCGACCAATCAGGGAGATTGCCTTTTCCTCAAGGTTCTTCGCGTCACGCGGATCCAGACCATCGGTCTGGTCCTTAATCAGCTGGCGCGCCTCGTCCGGGCTGTAGTACTTGCCGAAGAACTGGTTGATCAGCCCCAGCCCCATCGGGAACTGGTACGCGGTGCCCTTGTACATAGCGAACACGCGGTGCTGGTAGTCGGTGAAGTCCGTGAACTGGTTGACGTAGTCCCACACCCTCTTATTAGAGGTATGGAACAGGTGCGCACCGTACTTGTGCACCTCGATGCCAGTCTCCGGCTCTGCCTCCGAGTAGGCGTTGCCGCCGATGTGGTTGCGGCGTTCGACAACGAGCACGCGCTTACCCAGCTCAGTGGCGGTCCGCTCAGCAACGGTCAAACCGAAGAAACCCGAACCGACCACGATGAGGTCGTAGGTGTTGTCCTTGATGTCCTGTAGGGACTTCGGAGCAAATTCATTGGCAGTGGTGTTCTTTTCGCTACTCACGCCTTAAAACCTATTGCATTTCCATCCGGTTTGCGGGTGTACACGCGGGCTTTACGACGTCCACGTGAGCCCAGCCCAACGTTCGTTTGGTCACATTATTTGATAATTTTCCCAAAATTAACGAAGAAACACAGATGTCTCACTAGATTTTTTTAGTCACACTGGTAACATCCTCCTCAGAATTTTCTGTTGCTTTGCAACTTTCCTTCCTTTCGACCCCGGGTAGACCTCGGGTCGATAACCCTGTACCCCATTTTTTTGGAGCTTTTACCGTGCCAACTCGCCGTCGCATCAATGCCCCGTCGATGGGCCGTCGCACCTTCCTCTATGGACTGGCAGCTACTACTGCCGCAGCTCCGCTAGCAACATGGGGTATTCGCCAGGCCCCTACTCTGGTTGAAAGCCCAGGCGTAGGCCCCATCGCGGCCAAGATCTCAACATCGCCGCTGGTTGACGCTGTCACGATGATGATTGACGACGCAGCCGTCGGCACCCATGCCATTACCGATGCCCTGCACCCGCTTCGCGGATTCGTGAAGGACATCACCCGCGACGAACCGTTCTCCCAGTTCGCACTCACCTGGCCGGGCGATGACAATCTGCAGCTCTACGTTCGCGCCGAGCGCGAAGACGGCAGCTTTGGCCCGTGGTTCCACGCTGATTCACACGGTCCGATGAATAACTCCGGGCAGTCCGGCACCGAGCTGCTGTTCGTTGAGCCCACCCGTCGCGTGCAGGTGTCGACTGTCGGCCTGAACCTCCTCGAAGGCCTGGATCCCCGCAACATCATTGGTATCGACAACCTTGACCCCGCCACTATCGGCGGTTCCCTGCAGGACCTCGTCAGCGCTACGGCCGCATTGTCCCTCAACGCTGTCCAGGCAGTTTTCATCGACGGCGTAGAGCAGGTCGGCGAGGTTATTCAGCCAGTTGCGTACGAGTCGTCGATTGCCGGCGCGCCAAATGTAATCAGCCGTGCAGCGTGGGGCGCAGATGAGTCCATCCGCAGCGGTTCGAGCTCCTACAGCACTTTCAAGGGCGCGTGCATCCACCACACCGCGGGTTCCAATAACTACTCAGAGTCCCAGGGACCAGCCATTGTCCGTGGCATTTATGCCTACCACGCAAATACGCTGGGCTGGGGCGATATTGGCTACAACGCGCTGGTCGATAAGTACGGCAACATCTACGAGGGCCGCTACGGTGGCCTGGACAAGAACATCGAGGGCGCACACGCAGGTGGCTTCAACAACGGCACCTTCGGTATCTCGGTGATGGGCAATCACGACCAGCTGGAGATTCCGGATGCGGCCGTCACCGCACTCGGCGAGATGGTCGGCTGGCGCATGAAGGTCGGTGGCGTCGATCCGATGTCCACCGCCGCGCTGACCAGCGCCGGCTACTCGAAGGCACGCTACAGCTCCGGCCAGACCGTGAACCTCCCGGCCATCTTCGGTCACCGCGACACCGGCTACACCTCCTGCCCGGGCACCTTCGGCTACCAGCAGATGGATGCCATCCGCGCTGCAGCCAAAGCCAAGTTTGATGGTGCCGGTGGAGCGGATATCGCCGGCCGCTCGACGGATCCGAACAACCAGGACGGAGAGGCCGCCAGCATTCCGCCGATTCCGGGCACCGGCGAGTCGGGCGACAACGGCGGTTCCCTCGGAAACGTGGAAACGCCCACGCCAGGCGAGGTTGTTGGTGAGTTTCTAACTGAATCCCTGCCAACCAACCCTGCCGAAGCTACGCAGGCCTGGTTCGCACCTCAGAACTAAGCCCCCGCTTATCTAATCCAGGCATAACCACATCACATTTGTGGTGTAACACCAGATTTTCGTAATCACCCAGGAGTTATTACCGTGTTTAGTCGCCGCCGCATCAATCGCCGCGCAGGTGCCAAGCAATCCTTGGTACTCGCTGCCGTGGCGACCCTTGCCCTGACACCCGTTGCCGTTGTCGGCGCAGGTGCCGCTTATGACCTCATTGAGGAAAACGGCGCCGGCCCCATCGACCCGGTTGTCCAGAGCAAGTCGCTTGCAGACAGCGTCTCCGTTCTCGTCGAAGATGCAGCAATCGCAACGCAGTCGCTTGCCGACGAAGCTCATCCCAACCGCGGTGTCGTCAAGGAAATTACCTCCGATACCGAGTTTTCCCAGTTTGCGCTGACGTGGGCCGGTGACCCTGATATCGCCAGCTTCGTCCGCGCCGAGCGAGCAGACGGCTCCTGGTCCGACTGGTTCAGCGTTGACCCGGACTACCCCGCTGAAGGCAATGGCAACGGCCTGAACGGAACGGAGCTCATCTACATCGAGCCAACCAAGCGCGTTCAGGTTTCCACCCACGGACTTAACATCTTCGGTCCGGGTTCCGGCGTGGATCTGAAGGACATCAAGGGCGCTGAGAAGCTGGATCTATCCAAGCTCAACCTCGACGAAATTAATGCTGAGGGCGCGAAGAAGGCCGTGGAGGATGCAAAGGATTCCGCTACGGATGCGGCCAAGGATGTCGCCGAGGCCGCTTCCGACTACCAGCTGACTCCGGATGCAGCTCCTGGGGACGCACTCGATGACCCGACTGCTCCGAGCGCTAACGACGCTGCAAATCTGGACTCGCCGAATCTCCCAGTGAAGTGGACGGACATCGAACCGGTCGCCGATGAACTGCCGATCGACCAGGTCGACGCAGTGCTAATCGACGGCCAGGCTGCTGCATCCGGCATCGACCCAATTGTGGATGCCAAGAATGTCACGGGCATGCCGAAGGTCATTACCCGTGCCGGCTGGGGCGCCAACGAAAACAACCGCTGTAAGGGCGCGGACTACGACAGCAAGCTTGTCGGTGCCACCGTGCACCACACCGCTGGTTCAAACAACTACACCGAGAGCCAGTCCGCTGGTATCGTCCGCGGCATCTACCAGTACCACGCACAGACTCTGGGCTGGTGCGACATCGGATACAACGCTCTTGTCGACAAGTACGGCAACATCTACGAGGGCCGCTACGGTGGGCTGGATAAGAATGTCCAGGGCGCACACGCAGGTGGCTTCAACACCGGTACTTTCGGCATCTCCATGATGGGTAACTACTCTTCGGTTGCTCCCAGCGAGGCCGCACTGAACTCGGTGGGCAATATGATTGGTTGGCGCCTGAAGGTCGCCGGCATTAAGCCGACCGGCCAGATTCAGATGACTTCGGGTGGCACCAGCTACGCCAAGTATGGATACGGTCAGCAGGTCACTCTGCCGACAATCTTCGCGCACCGCGACGTTGGTAACACCACCTGCCCGGGTGATGCTGGCTACGCCCAGATGAGCAAGATCCGCTCGATTGCCGAGAAGAAGTACAACACACTCACCAGCGGAAAGATTGACAATGAGGGCCCTGACGGCTTGATTGACCTCCTCGTTCCGCAGGATGAAAAGGACGATAAGACCACCGAGGACACAGACTCGCAGTCGAGCACGTCGACCTCGACCACTTCGACCACCTCGGCATCGACGGGTACGTCCACGACCTCGTCCTCCGAGAAGTCCTCGAGCGCATCGAGCACCACTTCTTCGACAACGTCGAGCTCCGACTCGACCACCTCGGGTACTTCGAATACCTCGGAGCCAACCGACGCCACGAACACCGGTGACACTGCTTCGGCTGACTCCTCCGCACCGTCGGCAAGCGAGCAGAGCAACTCCTCCTCGCCGAGCGCATCCGACGAGCAGCAGAAGGCACAGGCTCTGGAGACAGTCTCGGGTGCACGTTCGATGCTGGCCTCGGCGCTGGGCATGCTCGGCGCACCGGGGCTCGGACAGACCGCCGATGCGATTCTGGGTGCAGTTGGACGCTCGATTGAAAACGGCCCGTCGATCGCTGACCTGCCGGTACTGATTGACAAGATCATCACTATCAATGAGCAGAACGACCTGGCTGCCGAATGGCGCCAAGTTTCCGAGGAAATGGGCTCCGTTCTCGGTTACGCAATGTCCGGTATCCAGAGCGGTTCTACCGTAGCGAACAATGCTGGCCAGGCCGATGCCCTGCGCTACGTGAAGTTCTCCAACGGCGTAATCACCGACTCCGACACCACCGGCGCGCACGCTATCTGGGGCAAGATTGCTGATGAGTGGGCCCGCCAGGGCTTCGAGGTCGGCAAGCTGGGTGCCCCGACGAAGACCCAGGTGGTCGATGGAAACATCGAGCGCGCTGAGTTCCAGAACGGTTCAATCACCTTCGACCGCACCACCGGCGAGGTCAAGACCGAGCTGAAGTAAACGCCCTCGAGCGCTGGGTGAGCTAGCTGGCGCGAGGAAATCCTCGAGGCTAGCTAGAACCAGCGCTCCAGCACACGAGCAACACCGTCATCATCATTGGTGGCGGTGATTTCGTCTGCAATCTCCTTGACGTTGTCAGCCGCATTGCCCATGGCCACACCCGTGCCCGCCCACGACAGCATCTCGATATCGTTCGGCATGTCACCGAAGCAGACCACATCTTTCGCGGTCGCTCCGACCAGTTCAGACACGTATTCCAACCCGGCGCGCTTAGTCACGCCCGGCGCGGACACTTCCAACAGCCCGTCGGGCATGGAGTAGGTCACGTGGGCCAAGCTCGCGTCAATTGCGGGAGCGACCAGCTCATATAGCTGGGCACTGTTCACATCTGAGTTTCGCAGCAAGAGTTTCGTCGCGGGTTCTGACAACACGGCCTCTTCAGCAAGCTCACCGTGCTCATCCGATTCCCACGCATGGTCATAGGACGGCGCCACCACAAAAAGCTCATCGATGGCATCATTCGCCGACGTCCCAGCGCGCTCTGCCGCAATGCCGATTCCACCGATGGATCGCGCCGCTTCGCGCGCATGCTTGACGACGTATCGCAGCGTCTCCGGCTTCAGTGTGTTGGCGGCAACCACTTCATCACGGCCGGAGTCGTAAATTACGGCGCCATTGGCACACACGCACAACGGCTGAACCGGCAGCTGCTCGAGCACTGGTTGCAACCACCGAGCCGGCCTTCCCGTGGCCAGCACCAACGGGGTTCCGCGGCGTAGCATTCGCGTGACGGCCTGTCGCAGGCGGGGAGTTACCCGCTCCCGCGAGTCGATGAACGTCCCGTCAATATCCGAAGCTACGAGTAGTGGATGTAGTCTCTCGGTCACTTCGAACTACTTGCCGTCCTCACTGTTGTCATCTTCACCGTCATCGCAGAACCGGTCGTGCAACAACTGCAGCGTTGCGGCTACTCCCCCATGCTCGACAGTGTCGATTACCCAATCCGCGTTCTTCAGCAGGGACCAGTCCGCATCGGCCGTAACTACCGGCATGCCGACACGCTGTGTGGCTTCCTCAAAGTTCGAGCCACCGGCAAAAAGAATCGCGGTTTCTTCCTTGCGAGCCTGCTTGCGCAGCGTGCTAACCACCGCATTTGTGACGTCCAGTTTGCTGGCGCCCTCCGGGAGTTCCACGACCTGCAGGTCAACCGACTCCAAAGCCGATAGATTCGGCTTATCTCCCGGTTCGTGCAGAACAACGATTGTGGCTCCGGCATCGCCGAGCTGCTGCAAGGCCTTCATGTTTTCTTCGCTGATATTGCCCGCGTCGTCGGCAAGCGATGCGGGGTAATCGAAGATGAACGTCTCCGGCTGAGCGGTGATGAGCCTGTTCAAGCGCTGTGGAAGCTTGTCGCGGATCATCATCGACTGGCCGATAAGACGGTAAACGGTCTGCTGCGTCTGTTCGACACCGGAGGCGGAGGCCTTCTCTAGTTGCACGTACGCTTCGCGGAAGGTCACGCGCATCGAATCCGTGGCAGTACGCACGGACTCCTTGCTCTCCTTAGCACCGGCGACAACATCATCAGCCATCTGTTCCACAGACTGACGGAACTGCGCCAACAAGGCGGTCGTCTGTTCCCTTCGGCGAGCAGACTCCGCGCTCATCGTTTGCGAGGCATCGAGGAACTGCTGCCTGGTCTGATCGCCGAACTCACGCGCACTATCGCCGAATTCACGTGCCGACTCGGCTAGCTTTTCCTTGAATGCGGCCAGATCACCGCGCAAATGACGGATACGCTGACGCTCTTCTTCGACTTTCAGGTCCTCTGCCTGGGCCTCTTCGAAAGTCGGTGCGCCGCCGCCAAGGCGAGCCGGTACCCAGTAGGCGCCCTTCGGCAGGGGACCTTCTTCAGCTGCGTACTCGTCCCAGAGCTGACGGACACCCTGATCCATGATTTCGTGTAGCTTTTCGGTGGCTTCTGCCGGATCGCCCTCCGGGGTCCACGGCGGCAAAACCGTAATATGAATCGGAGTATTGCTGCGGCCGAGATGCTTGGGGTGCCCCTTCGTCCACACGCGCTGGGATCCCACAATCAGCACTGGGATGATGGGCTTGCCGGTGCGCTGCGCCATACGCACCGCACCCGACTTCAGATTCTTGACTTCAAAGCTGCGCGAGATAGTCGACTCCGGAAAGATGCCTACCAACTCGTCGTTTTCCAACTTTGCGCAGGCCTCTTCGAAAGACTTGGAGCCGTCGGTGCGGTCGACCGGAATGTGCTTACAAGCACGCATGATTGGTCCTGCGATCGAATGGTCGAAGACTTCCTTCTTCGCCATAAAACGGACAAAACGGCGGTGCTTGCGGAATGGAAGACCGACATAGGTGAAGTCCATGTATCCGGTGTGGTTAGTAACGAGAACGGCGCCAGAGTCTTTCGGCACGTTTTCCCAGCCCTTAACGGTGAACTTCAAACCTTGGGCAAAGAAGACGGTGCGCGCCAATCCGATAATCGTTAAGTACACAGGATCCTTGAACATGGCCTTTACTCTACAATCTTTCGCACCCCTTAGCGGGGCGATATGTACTGGTATCTGAGACCCATGAATAAATGTCGTTACAGGCCCATATCCATGTGTAAAACCAGGTACATCCCCCTTGCGCGTACTGCGCACCTGTCATACAGTCCCGGTACACCCCATAGTCGCTCTTACCACCCCCGTTATGGGGTGGGCTCCGCTGGTGGGCATTCATTCTAAAAGTAGTAAACCTCTATTAACATACCTATCTACCTGCGGAAAACCAGACAACATTTTGGGGCGGGTTTTCTTGGCTTTTTGACCCATTGTTTATATCTACGTAACCGTAAGTTACCGCTTACAAGTAAGCCGATTTTTGGTAACCTGAGCCGTGAGCCGAGAAATTCTCTTCGACGAAAAATCAACGCCCCCACCGGGAAGGATTGGAAAATGTCGTCCTCTTCATCTCTCGCCCCATCTGCAGTTCTAAATAAGGAACAGCATGAAAAGACCTGGGAGAAATTCGGCACCGAGCAATACGACGTCGTCATTATCGGCGGCGGTTCTGTAGGCGCTGGCGCTGCGCTCGATGCCGCAACCCGTGGTTTGAAGACTGCGGTCATTGAAACTCGTGACTTCGCAGGCGGCACCTCCAGCCGCTCCTCCAAGATGTTCCACGGCGGTCTGCGCTACCTGCAGATGTTGGACTTCCGCCTGGTAGCTGAATCCCTGCGCGAGCGCGAACTGTCCATGTCGCACCTAGCACCGCACCTGGTTAAGCCACTGCGCTTCGTCTTCCCGCTGACCCACCGCGTGTGGGAGCGCCCGTTCATGGCATCGGGCTTCTTCCTTTACGACGTCATGGGTGGCGCCAAGCAGGTTCCGATGCAGAAGCACTACTCCCGCAAGGGCACCCTGAAGCAGGCTCCGGGCCTGAAGGAAGATGCCGTGGTCGGCGGCGTTCGCTACTACGACACCCTGGTTGACGATGCCCGTCACACCATGACTGTCCTGCGCACCGCTGCTCACTTCGGCGCTGACGTCCGCACCTCCACTCAGGTTGTCGACTTCGTGAAGGAAGGCGAGCGCATCGTCGGCGCGAAGCTCCTTGACACCGACACCGGCGCCACCACCACCATCCGCGGCAGCGTTTTCGTCAATGCCACCGGTATTTGGTCCGATGAGATTGAGAAGCTGGCTGGCGTCACGGGCAAGTTCCGCGTCCACACCTCCAAGGGTGTCCACATTGTTATTCCGAAGTCCGCTCTTGAGGGCTCGGTGGCAATGACCTTCGTGACCGAGAAGTCCGTCCTGTTCGTTATCCCGTGGGGTGAATACTGGATTATCGGTACCACCGACACCGACTGGACCATGAACCTGGCCAACCCGGCAGCTACCCGCGCTGACATCGACTACATCCTCGATCACGTCAACGCCAAGGTTCGCCGTCCAATTACTTACGACGACATCGTCGGCGTCTACTCGGGTCTGCGTCCACTGGTGGAAGGCGACTCCGACTCCACCACCAACCTTTCCCGTAACCACGCTGTTGCCCACGTTGCCCCGGGCATGGTTTCCGTCGCAGGCGGTAAGTACACCACCTACCGCGTCATCGGCGCTGACACCATCGACGCTGCAGTCCAGGACGTCCCCCGCAAGGTACCGGAGTCCGTCACTGCAGATGTCCCGCTGCTCGGCGCTGACGGCTACCACGCACTGAACAACCAGAAGCCAGCCCTGGCCAAGCAGTTCGGTATCACCGAGAAGCAGGTCGAGCACCTGCTCAACCGTTACGGCTCCCTCATCTACGAAGTGCTGGCTCCTGCAGCCGAGGATAAGTCTCTGCTCGAGCCGCTAGAGGCTGCCGAACAGTACATGCGCGCTGAGGTTCTCTACGCAGTGACTCACGAAGGCGCAATGCACCTCGACGACATCCTGGAGCGCCGCCTGCGTGTCTCCATGGAGTACGCACACCGCGGTGTCGACAGCGCCCGGGCCACCGCTGAACTGGTTGCCCCAGCTCTGGGTTGGGACAAGGACACGATGGAGAAGGAGATCAAGGTCTTCATCGAGCGTGTCGAAGCAACCCTGGCAGCTGAACGTGAGCTGACTGACAAGGCCGCTAACGAGATTGCTGCTCATGCAGTGGAAACTCGCGCGGATGTCGACGTCAGCCTCGACCGCTAGTTCGCCCCTCCCCTCCGCCGGTGGCCGTACGAGTTAGTGCTCAAATGGCCACCAACGCTGTAGCCACAACGAAATAGGTTTCCCTCTTGGGAAAACGGCTTCGCACTTCAAGGGACTGATGGGGTCGAAATAAAAGTGCCGGCGAAAAATCCGTTCTCGCCGGCATTTCTTATACCCAAAGAATTTACGTTGCAAGATTCATCGTGACCTCGCCCGGTCACGACTCACAGAGAGTTTCTACATCTCATGGAGACAATCACAGGATCCCAGGCATTCCTCTGGGAGTTTTTCGGAACCGCCATTCTAATCCTCCTCGGTAACGGAGTCTGTGCCTCTATCAACCTCCGGACTACTCGCGCAGCAAACGCTGGCTGGCTGGGCATCGCCTTCGGTTGGGGTATGGCCGTTTTCGCTGGCGCATCGATTGCCGACGTATCCGGTGGGCACTTGAACCCTGCGGTAACCGTTGCCCTGGCAATCAAGGGCAGCCTGGCCTGGAGCCTGGTCCCTTACTATGTCGCAGGTCAGCTGTTGGGCGCATTCGTAGGTGCAATCCTGGCATGGGCCGCTTTTAAGCAGCTGTTCGACGCCAATGGTGTCGACGAAAACGGCAACCCAACCAATGCGAATGCCGAAACTGGCGGCAACTTCTTCACCGCGCCGGTTCACCCAAATAACTTTTGGAATGCCGTCACCGAGTTCATCGCGACCTTCGTTCTGCTCGCATTCATCCTGTTCGGCCCAGCCGGCGGCGAACTTGGCCCGCTGACCTACTTCGGTGTCTCGTTCATCATTGTGTCGATTGGTCTTTCCCTTGGTTCCCCGACCGGATACGCCATCAACCCTGTTCGTGACCTCGGCCCCCGTTTGGCCTACGCTTTCGTGCTCCCGATTAAGGGCAAGGGCGATGCGAACTGGGCCTATGCATGGGTTCCGATTGTCGCACCGATGCTGGCAGCCGTGGCTGCAGGCGCTCTTGCCTTTGCCATCGGATAACGGGAATATGAGAGATATCGCACAATAAAATATCGCAAGCCTGAACACTCACATTTACACACAATTTCGCTAGGAGTATCCCCCATGACGCACAGCAAATACGTCCTCGCCATTGACCAGGGAACTACTTCCACCCGCTGCATCATCTTCAACCATGACGCAGAAATCGTCACTGTTGCACAGATGGAACACAAGCAGATTTTCCCGGAAGAGGGCTGGGTCGAGCACGACGCTCAGGAGATTTGGACCAACACTCGTCGAGTAGTCAGCGAAGCTCTCGCCGATGTCGACATTGCTTCCCAGGATATTGATGCCATCGGTATCACCAACCAGCGTGAAACCACTGTCGTCTGGGACAAGAACACTGGTGAACCGGTCTACAATGCCATCGTCTGGCAGGACACCCGCACGAATGAGATCTGCAAGGAACTCATGGGGGATGAAGGCGCTGACCGCTGGCGTGAGACCACGGGCCT
>QWCB01000577.1_pt1 | contig 80183 bp, 77 predicted proteins | sample 1972511 | NCBI WGS metagenome assembly QWCB01 (sample SAMN09866719, study PRJNA288562) | Human gut metagenome isolate term5_stool, whole genome shotgun sequencing... | isolation source: gut | host: Homo sapiens | place: USA: California | reverse complement strand
GAGCAAGAATCGTCCCGTGGCCACAAATTTTCAATTCTTGAAAATTCTTGCCCCTTTGGGACAGCTTCTTGTTGGGGCGTGCCTGCCCCAAACCCTGCTTCTTACTATTTGGAAATCACACAATTATGCACCACTGGGTCCACGAGAACTGACGCTCATCGGAGGTATAGAACTATAAAAAGATTGGCCATTCACAGTGTTTTGAGTCAACCCAATCAAATCAATCAACTGGCTCTCGTTATAGCTCTCTTGACAGTTATCCAGCACAGCACATTGGCAGCTATATACACCACTATCGTTAGAGACAACTCCCCACCATTCAAGGTCTGCCAAAAGTTTTCCAATCTTCTTGCGGTCAAAGCGTATTTCTTTTTCCAAAAGGGACGAGTAAATTTGTGGAGCAGACATCGGTTTTTGCTTTAATAGGAGAGCTAATGCCAATTCCTGTCCATGCAAACGGTGAAGCAAAAGACCTCTGCGAACCCAAATGTTCGACGCTTTTTTCATAGCAAATACCTCCTTTTTTAGATAGCTCGTTCACTTAAAATACGATTGATGTCCATTTGAAATTGCGCTCGTTCACAATTGTTATGTTGACTTGAGTATATCATATTACACAATAAAAGACTACTGTTATATATCAGACCCTGCCCTTTTTCCTGCGTACGTGCGTACCGACCATGTACGGACGTACGCAGCGATTAGTCCGAAAAGCGCAATATAGGGAAATACAAAGCAAAAAGGCAGGGCACCACCGCCATGGTGATACCCTGCCTTTACTTGCTCCTGCTTACCGTTCTACATACTCCCTCCGCAGAACTTCCTGTAAACAAAAAACGTACCCCGTTCCGAGTAGTCCTTCCGCAGAACCTCCTGCAAACAAAAAACGTACCCGAACCCTTTCTCATAGAGAATTGGGTTCGAGTACGAACTGTATGGTGGAGAATTAGGGACTCGAACCCCAGACCCCCTGCGTGTGATGCAGGTGCTCTAACCAGCTGAGCTAATCCTCCGAATCGGAACAAGAAGATTATACCACAGCGCAAAGGGTTTTGCAAGCCCCAAATTTCGATTCCGGCAAATTTTTTTGCCGGGCGGGGCAGTTGCTCTTTTGCGGAAAATGGTGTATACTAAAAATGTGCCTACTGGCGCAAAAGAGAGGTCTTATCGATGCTGTCCATTCGCGGAATCATCACGGTTCTGGTCTTAGCAGCGCTGTTCACCTACGCGGTCATCTGGATCTCACGGCATGACGGCTGGGAGGGCAAGGGCTGCGGCGGCAACTGCTCCGCGTGCCACGAGCGCTGCAACCACCCGCAGAAAAAAGAACAGTGAAAGCAGGACTCCCGGAGCCGAAGCGCCGGGAGTCCTTTTCCGTCTGCTTATAATGCGCCGTACTGCGCGGCGTAGACCGCCACCGTGCTGAGCAGGTCGGTCTGGGCCTTCTGGTAGGTGCTGCGGCCGATGTGGAGCCGCTCAATGGTGTCGTCCTCGGTGCGGCGCTCAAAGTAGCGCAGCCGCATCAGGTCGGCGCGGGTGGGGTCGGTCTGCTGGTAGTAATCCATCGTCCGCTCAATGGCCCGCCGCCAGCCCACGTTGGCCGGGCTGCAAGCCCACTGGCGGGTGCCGTAGCGGCGCAGCGCCAGCTTGGTCTTGGCGCGCTGATCTTCCGTCATGCCGCTCACCTCCGCCCGCCGCAGAAAAAGCACAGGTCCCGCTGAGCCGGGGTCAGCCCCAAGAGCGACGAGAGGGTATCCGCCTCGCTCACCTTGAAGTCCGTCCTGCCGCTGAGCTTGTTTTTCAGCGTGGAGGTGCTGATGCCAAGCACCTTCGCCACATGGCTCAGTTTCAGGTCCCGATTCCAGATATAATAAGCAATTTGTGCGCCGTCTGTCATAGCATATCTCCTTTCCGTTTTGGACAGCTCGAACGCATCACAATCTTTAGTTGTATTATACTACTGCTTTTCCCCATTGTCAAGAACTTTTTTCCAACAAGGAGACTGTCTGCCATGAACCAGAAATCCAACGAAGCCATGACGCTGAAGGTCATTGCCCACATCCGCACCGCCTTTCCCACCAAATTCGGTATCCCGCGGCAGAGCGGGCTGGTGGACAGCCTCCGGGGCGAGGTCATCTTCACACCGGAGTACCGCAGCGCCGACGCGGTGCGCGGGCTGGAAGATTTCAGCCACATCTGGCTGGTGTGGCAGTTTTCGGGCGCGGTGCGGGATACGTGGTCGCCGACGGTGCGCCCGCCCCGCTTGGGCGGCAACACCCGGATGGGCGTGTTCGCCACCCGCTCGCCCTTCCGGCCCAACCCCTTGGGCCTTTCCAGCGTGAAGCTGGAGGGCATCGAGATGCGGCCGGAGGTAGGGCCGGTGCTGCTGGTGCGGGGGGCTGACCTGATGGACGGCACCCCCATCTACGACATCAAACCCTACATCCCCTACGCCGACTGCCACCCGGATGCTGCGGCGGGCTTTACGGCCCAGACCCAGTTCCACCACGTCGAGGTCGTCTGCCCGGAGGAGGTCTGGGCGCAGGTGCCCGCCGCCGAGCGGGACGGGCTGCGGGGAGTGCTGGAAAACGACCCCCGGCCTTCCTACCAGCACGACCCGGAACGGGTGTACGGCATGGAGTTTGCAGGGCTGGAAGTCCACTTCAAGGTGGACGGCGACACCCTGACCGTGACCGACATTTCCCGCCGTTGAGCCAAAGGAGACATCATGGAGCTGCGAATCATCAACACATTTCTCCATATCGCGGAACTGCGCAGCTTTTCCCGCGCCGCGCGGGAGCTGGGCTACTCGCAGTCGGCGGTGTCGGCGCAGATCGCGCAGTTGGAGGCCGAATTGGAGACTCCGTTGTTCGACCGGGTGGGCAAGACCGTCCGCCTGACCGACGCCGGGCAGACCTTTTTATCCTACGCTCGGACCCTGCTGGCGACCTCCGAACAGGCCAAGGCCGCGCTTCAGCCCGCCCGGCAGGTGGGCGGCACCCTGCGCATCGCACTGGCGGACTCCCTGTGCAGCGCCTTCCTGCCCGACCTTTTACAGCGTTACCACGCGCTTTGTCCGCAGGTGGAGCTGGTGCTCCACTCGGCCACGGCGGACGAGATGATGCAATGGCTGGGCACCAACCAAGTGGACCTCGCCTACACGCTGGACGAGCCGCTGGTGCAGCCCAGCATCGTGCGGGCGCTGGATATACCGGAATCCATCTGCTTCGTGGCCCCCGCCGGGCACCCGCTGGCGGCAAAGAACGCCGTCACGCTGGAGGAGCTGGCCCGGCAGGAGTTTCTGCTCACCGAGCGGGGCATGAGCTACCGCGACGCCCTCGATCAGGTACTGGAAGCGCATCAACTATCCATCAAGCCCTACTTAGAACTGGGCAGCGCCGCGCTGCTGTGCCAGATGGTCGAGCGGGGGCTGGGGCTCTCCTTCCTGCCGGAATATATCGTCCGGGACGCCCTCGCCGCCGGGCGTGTCGCCCGCCTGAACGTCCCCGACTGCGCCGTGACCATGCGGCGCCAGCTGTTCTACCACAAAGATAAGTGGCTCACGCCCCAGATGAAGGCGTTTATGGAGCTGGCGCAGCAATCCCCTGCCGAAGGCACCTGCTAAACAGAGGCAATCGCCTATCATAAGCTCAATCTAAACCAACGTGCTGCCGCCCCGGAGAGGGCAAGGACGGCGGAGTGGTCGCAGAATGTTGTTTTAGATCATGCTTATACTTTCAGAACGCAAAGAACACCCCCGGCACTGGAAATGCAGTGCCGGGGGTGTTGGATTATTGGCTGTTACCGATTCTGCGACAGACGGGGAAAGCGCTTTTCCTTTTCGTCAGGCGAGTCGGGCGCGGCGGCGGGGTCGGTGGGGGTGAGGCGGACCTCGGTGACGCGGCGGCGAGCGGTGCGGGTCACGACGCCGTCGTACTCGCCGAGGGAGAAGTGATCGCCGACTTTGGGCAGGTGGCAGGTCTTTTCCTGCACGAGGCCATTGACGGTGTTGGAGTCGATGTCCTCATCTTCGGGCAGATCCAGCGTCTCGAAGAGGTCGTCCACGCTGGCGGAGCCGGAGACGAGCCAGCTGCCGTCCGACTGCTTGCGGAAGTCCTCGGTGACCTCATCGTGCTCATCCCAGATCTCACCCACCAGCTCTTCGAGGATATCTTCCAGCGTGATGATGCCCTCGGTGCCGCCGTACTCATCCACGACAACGGCCATATGGTGATGCTGCTCCCGCAGGGTGCGCAGGAGCTGAGAGATCTGGGTGGAGCCGGTGGTATACAGGGTCGGAGCCACGAGATCTTCGATCTTCGTCGCCTTTTTCAGGCGGGCAATGTAAAAGTCCTTTTCATGGACCACGCCGATGATGTTGTCGATGGTGCCATGGTAGACCGGCAGACGGGAGTAGCCCGACTCCGCGAAGGTCTGGGCCAGCTCCTCAAGGGAGATGTCGTCCGCCACGGCCACCACATCCACACGGGGGGTCAGGATCTCCTCCACCTCCACGTCATCGAACTCGATGGCGGAGCGGATCAGCTCGCTCTCCCGGTCGGTCAGCTCGCCGTCATTTTCGGCCTCGCTGACCATGGTCATCAGCTCACCCTCGGTGATGGTGTCGCTCTCGCTGCTGTGAACAAAATGGTTCAGCAGCCGTTTCCACTGGCTGAACAGCCATGTCAGCGGGGTAAGCACCAGCATCAGCAGGCTGAGCACCGGCGCAACTGCGGTGGCTATCGTTTCCGGCATCTCCTTGGCAAGGCTCTTGGGTGTCACCTCGCCAAAGATCAGCACCACGATGGTCAGCACCATAGTGGACACCGTAGCGCCCCGCTCTGCACCCAGCATTTTGGTGAAAATGATGGTGCCGATGGAAGCGGCGGCGATGTTCACGATATTGTTGCCGATGAGGATGGTGGAGAGCAGCTTATCATACTGTTCCGACATCGCCAGTACGCGGGCGGCTGTGCGGTCGCCATCGTCGGCGCGGCTCTTGAGGCGGATCTGATTCAAGGAGGAAAAAGCGGTCTCGGATGCGGAGAAAAAGGCGGAGAAGGCCACCAGAATCACCAGTATCACCCAAAGCGTCATACTGCCATCGTCCATAATAAAGGGAAATCACACTCCTAATTAAAATAATAACCTCTCAGTCGGGCTTGCGCCCGCCAGCTCCCCTCATAGGGGAGCCCTTGGCAGACCGGGCCAGCCCTGCTGACTGCTTGGGCTTCCTTCGTCCAGCGCAAACTCTACCGACACGCCAGAGGCTCCCCCTACTAGGGGAGCTGGCAAAGCCGGAGGCTTTGACTGAGAGGTTTGGTTCCTTATGAAAAAGTGCTCTCCACCGTTGCTCTCGACGATGAAAAGCACTTTGTTCAACGCCTATCATACCATATTCTGCACCCCCGCGCAAGCATTACGGGCGGCGGAAGAGTACAAAACCGGTAAAATCAACGTGTTTATTTGAGCACAAGGGCGGTGCCGTCGTAATCGACGGTGAGGGTCGCGCCCTCGGTGTAGCCGCCCTTGATGATGGCCTTGGCGATGAGGGTCTCGACCCGGCTCTGGATGAACCGCTTGATGGGGCGGGCACCATAGACGCTGTCGTAGGCAGAATCGATGATGAAGTCCTTCGCGGCGGTGGTCACGTCGAGCTTGAGGTGCTTGCCCTCGTCCATCCGGTGACGCAGGTCGTCCAACTGGAGATCGACGATCTTCCGCATCTCGTCCTTGGTCAGGCTCTTATAGTAGACGATCTCATCCAGACGGTTGAGGAACTCCGGGCGGAACTTAGACTTGAGCAGGGCGTCGATCTGCTGGCGGGCCTCGAAGCTCAGCTCATTGGAGCCGCCCGCGCGAGATTTTTCGAGGTCGTTCAGGATGATGTCGCTGCCGAGGTTGGACGTCAGGATGATGACCGTGTTCTTGAAGTCCACGGTGCGGCCCTGACTATCGGTGATGCGGCCATCGTCCAGCACCTGAAGCAGGATGTTGAAGACGTCCGGGTGGGCCTTTTCCACCTCATCGAACAGCACGACGCTGTAGGGTTTGCGGCGGACGGCCTCGGTGAGCTGGCCGCCTTCCTCATAACCGACGTATCCCGGAGGCGCGCCGATCAGGCGGCTGACGCTGAACTTCTCCATATACTCGGTCATATCGATACGGACCATGTTCCGCTCATCGTCGAACAGAGCCTGAGCCAGCGCTTTGGCCAGCTCGGTCTTGCCGACGCCGGTGGGGCCGAGGAAGAGGAAGCTGCCGATGGGGCGGTTGGGGTTGGCGATGCCGGCGCGGCTGCGCAGGATGGCCTCGCTGACCTTGGTAACGGCCTCGTCCTGACCGATGACCCGCTTATGGAGCACATCGTCCAGATGGAGCAGCTTCTCCCGCTCGCCCTCGACGAGCTTTTCCACCGGGATGCCGGTCCAGCGGGCCACGATGCGGGCGATCTCCTCGTCGGTGACGCGGTCCCGCAGGAGGCTGTCCTCCTTCTTCTCGTTGGCCAGCTTCTCCTCGGCTTCCAGCTGCTTCTGCAATTCAGGCAGCTTGCCGTACTTCAGCTCGGCGGCCTTGTTCAGGTCGTACTCGCGCTGGGCTTTCTCGATGGCGGCGTTGGTCTGCTCGATCTGCTCGCGCAGAGTCTGCACCTTGCCGATGGCGTTCTTCTCGTTCTCCCACTTGGCCTTCATGCTGCGGAACTGATCCTGCAATTCGGCCAGTTCCTTTTCCAGTTCCTTCAGACGGCTCTGGCTCAGGGCATCGGTCTCCTTTTTCAGGCTGACCTGCTCGATCTGGAGCTGGGTGATCCGGTGGGCGAGGTCGTCCATCTCGCTGGGCATACTGTCCATCTCGGTCTTGATCATGGCACAGGCTTCATCCACAAGGTCGATGGCCTTATCGGGGAGAAAGCGGTCGGTGATATAGCGGTCGGAGAGGGTAGCGGCGGCGATCAACGCATTATCGCTGATCTTGACGCCGTGGAAGACCTCATAGCGCTCCTTCAGGCCGCGCAGAATGGAGATGGTGTCCTCGACGGTGGGTTCGTCCACCTGAACAGGCTGGAAGCGGCGCTCCAGTGCGGGGTCCTTCTCGATATACTTGTGGTACTCGTTCAGCGTGGTGGCGCCGATGCAGTGCAGCTCACCGCGGGCCAGCATAGGCTTGAGCAGGTTGCCCGCATCCATGGCGCCGTCGGTCTTGCCCGCACCCACGATGGTGTGCAGCTCATCGATGAAGAGGATGATCTTGCCCTCGCTCTTCTTCACCTCGTTCAGGACGCTCTTCAGGCGCTCCTCGAACTCGCCGCGGTACTTGGCACCGGCCACCAGCGCGCCCATGTCCAAGCTGAACACGGTGCGGTCCTTCAGGTTTTCGGGCACATCGCCCCGGACAATCCGCTCAGCCAGACCCTCGGCGATGGCGGTCTTGCCGACGCCGGGCTCACCGATCAGGCAGGGGTTGTTCTTGGTCTTACGGGACAGGATACGGATGACGTTCCGGATCTCCTGATCGCGTCCGATGACCGGGTCCAGCTTCTGCTTGCGGGCCAAGTCCACAAGGTCCTGCCCGTATTTCTGGAGGGCATTGTAGGTATCCTCCGGGTTGTCGTTGGTCACGCGCTGGTTGCCGCGTACCGCAGTGAGCTGCTGCAAGAAAGCGTCCTTCTTGATGTTGAAGGCGCGGAACAGCTCGGTGGTGTTCTGGGTAGGCTCATCCAGCAAGCCGAGGAAGACATGCTCGACGCTGACGTAGTCATCCTTCATCGCCTTGGCCTCGCGGGCGGCGGCGCTCAACACCTTATCGGTGGCTTGGGAGATATAGACCTTGTCCGGGTCACGGCCGGAGCCGGACACACGGGGCAGCGCCGCGAGCTTTTCGGCCGCGGCGGCGGCAAAGCTGCCGGGGTCCACGTTCAGCTTCTGCAAAAGCTGGGGGATGAGGCCCTGCTCCTGCGATGCAAGGGCGTGGAGCAGATGCTCCGGCTCCAAGGCGTTGTGCTGGTACTCCACGGCCAGCTGCTGCGCGGCCTGAAGGGCTTCCAGCGTCTTCTGGGTATATTGATTGGTATTCATAGAATCGACCTCCATTCGTACCGTGTTGTTGTGTTAGCAGCCGTTCGGCAGATGTGCTATTTCATTCTTAGCACTCTATTCGTTCGACTGCTAAGAATATACTCCAAACAACCTGCGATGTCAATAGGTTGAACGGTGACAGGAGGGAAATTCACAAAAAGTTTGCAAATGAAAACAAAAAAAGCCGCTGCCAACTCCCTCCGTCACGGTTTCGCCGTGCCAGCTCCCTCTGGGAGGGAGCCTTGGCCTAACGGCAAGCTGTGAAAGAAGTTAGCAACAGCCTTTGGTGTTATTTTTACGCCACCTGTGCCCCAGTCGTCAGGGCGTCGGAGACGGCGTCCATGAGGGCGACCATGGTGCAGTAATTGGCACCGTAGGTCTCGGTGTAGGCGGAGTAGGTATCGATCTGCTCCTGCGTGGGGGCGATGTCCATCGCCTCGGCCACGGCCTGATAGAGCAGGGCCTCGCGGGCGTACTGGGTGATGCTGTCGCTCATATTTTCCAGCAGGGCATCGGCGGAGTCGTATCCGGCGGCAGTCTGCAGGAAGCTGTCGAGGTCGTAGCCGTAGTGGTTGGCCATGGTGTAGTAGTAGTTCAGGCACTGGTTGACCTGATAATCCGTGATCTCCTTGGGCAGCTCGTCCTTGAAGGTGGAGTTGGCCAGCAGGTAGTCCATGACGGCGGTGTTGAGGTTGTTCTGGTACAGCATCTGCCGGAATTCGGCCCGCAGACCTTCGACGGTGTGGACGTCATCGGAGGTGCCGAAGTGTTCCTCCACCCATGCGTCGGTCAGCTCCGGCAGGATCTCCTCGCTGATGTAGTTCAGGGTGACCGAGAAGACGGCCTTCTTGTTGCTCAGGACCACCGCGTTGCCGTCGGCGTCGGTGGAGTCGCTGTAGCCGTCCGGGAAGGTGACGTTGACATCGAAGGTCTCGCCGGGCTTGTGGCCGACGATCTGGTCTTCGAAGCCGTCGATGAAGCTGCCGCTGCCCAGCGTCAGGCTGTAGCCGCTGTAGGTGCCGCCCGTGAAGGCTACGCCGTCCACGGTGCCCGCGTAGTCGATGTTGACGGTGTCGCCGTCAGCCGCGGCGCGGTCGGTGACCTGCCGGGTGGTGGTGTTCTGGCTGAGCACCGAGTCGATCTGGGACTGGATGTCCTCCTCGGTAGGCTCGATGTCCGCCTTTTTCAGAGGGATGGCCGCATAGTCCTCCGGCAGAGTGACGTAGTCCAGCGCCTTGATGCCGGACCAATAGCCGTTCTCATCCAGACCGTCGCTGTAGGCGAAGTTCTGGTAATCGTAATCGGATGCGCTGCCGTAGACCGAGACGGCCTCGCTGCTGGCAGCGGAAGAAGACGCGCCGGACTTCGAGCAGCCCGCCGCCGTCAGCGCCAGCGCACCGGCGCAAAGAAGGCAAAGCGCCTTCGTCATAAATCGTTTCAACTGGTTCCCTCCTGTGGCCCGAAATAAGGCCGTTCTATGATTTTTTCAGCCAAACCTTATTATAAAGGGTAAAAATGAAAAAGAAAAGAATTTCGCGAAAATTCCACAAGTTGAACAAAGAGAGGGGCCTCGTTGCTTTTTGTAGAAACCTGTGTTATTCTATAATTGCTGTTGAAAAACAGCAAGGCGCTGTGCCCAAAACGCAGGCGGCTGAGCTCCTTCGGTGGGTCTTGTTTGTGGTTTTCCCTAGCAAGATGCCGGAAGGGCAGCTTTTTTGAAGTACATGACCTCCCGGACGCTTACGCCGAAAGGAGGGATGCGTCAATGGCTCTGAACGACATGCTGACGTTGATCGCTGTGATCTTTACGTTTGCCGGGTTGTTGGTGAATATCGTGAACACGACGTTCAACATCACTTGGAAGATCGCCCATGAGCACAAAGATGAAGACAGCAAAAAAAGCGAATGACCGCCTTCATGTTCCCCAACCTGAACGGTCAATTCGCTTTTTTGCGATTCCTGATTCATCAGTAAGGAGCTAGCCGTTTGCGGGCCAGCGCCTTTCTCTATTGGTAGTATAATCGTTCCAACGTCGTTTGTCAAGCCGCAGCCCGGCGGAGGGACAATTTCCTCTTGCTTCTCCGGGCCGCGCGTTCTATTATAATAGGTGATACGCCAACCATCAACCAGAAGGAGGACCCCCCATGGATTACAACAAAGCTGCCCTCGAAATGCACGAGAGCCACCACGGCAAGGTGGGCATCGTGAGCAAGGTGGAGGTCAAGACCCGCGACGACCTGTCCACCGCGTACACCCCCGGCGTGGCCGAGCCCTGCCAGAAGATCAAGGAAAACCCCGACGACGTGTACAAGTACACCTTCAGGAGCAACATGGTGGCCGTCGTGTCCAACGGCACCGCCGTGCTGGGTCTGGGCGACATCGGCCCTGAAGCCGGGCTGCCCGTCATGGAGGGCAAGGCCGTGCTGTTCAAGGAGTTCGGCGGGGTGGACGCCTTCCCCATCTGCATCGACGCCCACGACGCCGCCAGCGTCATTGCGGCATGCAAGGCCATCGCCCCCACCTTCGGCGGCATCAATCTGGAGGACATCAAGAGCCCGGAGTGCTTCGAGATCGAGGAGACCTTGGAGCGGGAGCTGGACATCCCCGTTTTCCACGACGACCAGCACGGCACCGCCATCGTGGTGACCGCTGCCCTCATCAATGCACTGCGGGTGGTGGGCAAGAAGATGGAGGACGTGCACATCGTCCTGAACGGCCCCGGCGCGGCGGGCACGGCCATCATCAAGATGCTGATGACCGCCGGTGCCAAGGACATCGTGGCCGTGGACCAGTTCGGCACCCTGTACAAGGGCTGCAACAGCGCCGAGGCCCATAAGAACTGGCTGGGCGAGGTGACCAACCCCCGCCAGATCAAGGGCGGCCTGAAGGAAGCCCTCGCCGGGGCCGACGTCTTCATCGGCGTGTCCAAGCCCGGCATCCTGACCACCGAGCTGTGCAAGACCATGAACAAGGACGCCATCGTCTTCGCCATGGCCAACCCCACCCCGGAGATCATGCCCGACGAGGCCAAGGCCGGCGGCGTCCGGGTCATGGCCACCGGCCGCAGCGACTTCCCGAATCAGGTCAACAACGTCCTGTGCTTCCCCGGCCTGTTCAAGGGCGCGCTGAGCGTCCGGGCGCGGGACATCAACGACCAGATGAAGCTGGCCGCCGCCTACGCCATCGCCGACCTCATCACCGACGACGACCGCAGCGAGGAGAACATCATCCCCGGCGCCTTTGACCCCCGCGTGGCCGAGGCCGTGGCCTCTGCCGTGGCAAAGGCTGCCCGCGAGACCGGCGTGGCCCGGCTGTAAAGGAGGAGTCCCGCTATGAGGACGATTTCCGCACAGGAGATCACAAGCACCGTGGCCCGGCTCTGCATCGAGGCCAACACCCACCTGCCCAAGGACGTGGAGGCGGCCCTCGCCAAAGCGCGGGAGGAAGAGCCGTGGCCGCTGGCCAAGACTACCCTCGACCTGCTCTGGTCGAACCTCGGCGCGGCGGCGGAGAAGGCTCTGCCCATCTGTCAGGACACTGGTATGGCCTGTGTCTTCGTGGAGCTGGGCACCGACGTCCACATCGATGGCAGTTTTGAGGCCGCCATCCACGAGGGTGTCCGCCGCGGCTACACCGACGGCTACCTGCGCAAGAGCATCGTGGCCGACCCCCTGCGCCGGGGCAACACCGGCGACAACACCCCCGCCGCCATCACCGTGCATCTGGTGGACGGCGACGGCTGCACCATCACGGTAGCCCCCAAGGGCTTCGGCAGCGAGAACATGAGCCGCATCCAGATGCTCAAGCCCGCCGACGGCGTGGAGGGCTTCAAGAAGTTCGTGCTGGAGACCGTGACGCTGGCGGGTTCGAACCCCTGCCCGCCCATCGTGCTGGGCATCGGTGTGGGCGGCAGCTTCGATAAGGTGGCCTATCTCGCCAAAAAGGCCTTGCTCCGCCCGCTGGATGTGCCCAACCCCGACCCCTACTATGCCGCCTTGGAGCAGGAGCTTCTGGCTGCCGTCAACGAGACGGGCATCGGCCCGCAGGGCTTCGGCGGCAAAACCACCTGTCTGGGCCTTGCCATCGAGCAGATGCCCACCCACGTGGCGGGTCTGCCCGTGGCCGTGAATGTTTCGTGCCATGTGACACGGAGAGCAACCGCGAGGATCTGAAGGGTCAAACCTCTCCGTCAATGCTTCGCATTGCCACCTCCCCTAATAGGGGAGGCCTTGGCAGCCGGGTGAAGCTTGATGGATACGCCAGAGGCTCCCCTACTAGGGGAGCTGGCGGGCGCAAGCCCGACTGAGAGGTTGTACAAAGGAGAAGCCTATGCAATACAAACTAACCACCCCCTGCACCGCGGAGGAGCTGGCGAAGCTCCGGGCGGGCGACACGGTGCTGCTGTCGGGAGTCGTATACACTGCCCGCGACCAAGCCCACAAGCGGATGCTGGAAGCGCTGGACAAGGGCGAACCCCTCCCCTTCCCGCTGGAGGGCAGCGCCATCTACTACGTGGGCCCCACGCCGGAGCGCCCCGGTGAGGTCATCGGCTCTGCCGGGCCCACCACCAGCGGCCGGATGGACGCCATGAGTCCCCGGCTGCTGGACCTCGGCAACAAGGTCATGATCGGCAAGGGCAAGCGGGACGCCGCCGTGAAGGAGGCTGTCCGCCGCAACGGCGCGGTCTACCTTGCCGCGCTGGGCGGGGCCGGTGCCCTGATGGCCAAGAGCGTCAAGACGCTGGAAGTCATCGCGTGGCCCGACCTCGGCTGCGAGGCTGTCCGCCGCCTCACCGTGGAGGACATGCCCCTCACCGTCATCCTCGACGCCCATGGGGGCGATCTGTATGAGAGCGGGCCGGAGGCGTACAAAGCCACCGAAAGCTCGCTCTGAACTAAGACCCGGCAGAGGTGAGACTCCATGTGGGTTTCGATTGGGCCTACAGTGAGGACAGTTGTGATCCTCTCCCTCCCAAAGGCAATCACACCAAACTATACGAGCAAAAAGCAGTTTGATTAAGCAAACTTCCCTGAATTGCTTGCATCATCGGGAAGAATGTGGTATCCTATAACAAACCGAACCGATGTGCGTTTTTCTGCTCCGGGCCGGAAATTTTAAGGCAGGAGGCCGACAACCATGCAGATCCACCAATCCGCAGAAGATTACCTTGAAACCATCCTGATGCTGAATCAGAGGATGGGCCGCGTCCGTTCCATCGACGTGGTCAATGAGCTGGGCTACACCAAGGCCAGCGTCAGCATTGCGATGAAGAAGCTGCGGGAGAACGGCTATATCGCGGTGGACGGTGAGGGCAACCTGACCCTGCTGGAGCCGGGCCGTGCCATCGCTGAGCGCATCTATAGCCGCCACCGGCTGCTGACCCATTTCTTCGTCCAGCTCGGCGTGGACGAGGCCATCGCCGCCGAGGACGCCTGCAAGGCCGAGCATATCCTCAGCGAGCAGACCCTCGAAAAGATCCGCGAATACGCCCTGCTCCACGATGCCCAAGACAGCGTGAAGCCCCAAGGCGAATAACTTCTGCAAGCAAAAGGCCGCTGCACCGTTTTAAGCGATGCAGCGGCTTTTTGTTGTCTTTTCCTGTCAGATAACGTAGTCGTTCCCGGCTTCTTCGGGCGCGGCGAGATCCGCTATGGTGATGTTGCCGAAGTAGTTGGTGATGAGGTCGTTCAGGCCCTTCCACATGTTGTAAGTGCGGCAGTTTGCCATCCGCTCGCAGGAGGCGGCCCCCGGCGCAAGGCAGCTCACCGGCGCAAGGTTGCCCTCCGTCAGCACCAAGATCTCGGCTACGGTGTACTGATCCGGGCTGCGGGTCAGGCGGTAGCCGCCGCCCTTGCCGCGCAGACCCTCCAGAAAGCCGTTCTGCACGAGGACTTTCAGGATGTTTTCGAGGTACTTCTCCGAGATCTCCTGCCGCGCGGCGACCTCCTTCAGCGGAACATACCGCTCCGTCTGATGCTCGGCTAAGTCGATCATCACGCGCAGAGCGTAACGGCCTTTGGTGGATACGATCATAATTGCGCTTCTCCTTATCTGGTCTATCGTTCAGTTTCCTATTGTTCTTTTCATTTCAAGTTAACCTATTATACAACAGGGTTAATAACTTTTCAATCTATTTTTTGCGTTTTTCCATTGACAAGCGGGGCAAAGGGGGCTATAATACCATCAAACCCACAAACAATGTTGGTTTAGAGGGTAATAGACAGAGACGCCGGGCCCAGCGCCCCCAGAGGGAGGATACTTCTATGAGCAAGATTTACACGTCCGCAGATCAACTGATCGGCCACACTCCGCTGCTGGAGCTGACCCACATCGAGAAAGAGCAGGACCTGAAGGCCACCATTCTGGCCAAGCTGGAATATTTCAACCCGGCCGGTTCCGTCAAGGACCGTATCGCCAAGAAGATGATCGACGACGCCGAGGCCACCGGCAAACTCAAGCCCGGTTCCGTCATCATTGAGCCCACCTCCGGCAACACCGGCATCGGTCTGGCCGCCGTGGCCGCCGCCAAGGGTTACCGCATCATCATCGTCATGCCGGAGACCATGAGCGTCGAGCGCCGCCAGTTGATGAAGGCTTACGGCGCAGAGCTGGTGCTGAGCGAGGGCGCCAAGGGCATGAAGGGTGCCATCGCCAAGGCCGACGAGCTGGCAAAAGAGATCCCCAACTCCTTCATCCCCGGCCAGTTCGTGAACCCCGCCAACCCCAAGGCCCACATCGAGACCACCGGCCCTGAGATCTGGGACGACACCGACGGCGGCGTGGACATCTTCGTGGCGGGCGTCGGCACCGGCGGCACCATCACCGGCGTGGGCCAGTACCTGAAGAGCAAGAACCCCGCCGTCAAGGTCGTGGCTGTGGAGCCCGCCTCCTCCCCCGTACTGAGCAAGGGCACCGCGGGCGCACACAAGATCCAAGGCATCGGCGCGGGCTTCGTCCCCGACGTGCTGGACACCAAGGTCTACGACGAGATCATCCCCGTCGCCAACGAGGACGCCTTCGCCACCGGCCGCCTCATCGGCCACAAGGAAGGCGTGCTGGTGGGCATCTCCTCCGGCGCTGCCGTCTGGGCCGCTCTGGAACTGGCCAAGCGCCCCGAAAACGCGGGCAAGAAGATCGTCGTCCTCCTGCCCGACACCGGCGACCGTTACCTCTCCACCCCGCTGTTTGCGGAATAAAAAAGGCCCCACGCTTGACAAAAACGTGAGAACCGACGTATAATAGAAACAGAGAAAGGCGCTGGCCCGCAAGGGTCAGCTTCCGTGTTCCTTAGTCAAAAAGATTGACCGACAGGATTGGTACACTGTGGCGGTCAATCTTTTTTGTTTTGCTTGCTCTCGATGTACCGCATGACAGCAGAAAGGTTTTCCCTATGAACTACTACACCGCCCCCATGGAGGGGCTGACGGACCGCATCTGGCGGCAGGTGCACCAGAAATGGTTCGGTGCGGCGGGTGCACCGGCACGATACTACGCGCCTTTTTTGTCGCCGCCGGAGAACCGCATCCTCATCAAAAAGAAGATGGCCGAGCTGGAAGATGCCGGGAACGCCGGGGTGCCGGTGGTGCCGCAGGTCCTCGCCAAGGACGGCGAGCTGGCCGGGTGGTTCATCGGCGAGGTGCGGAAGCTGGGCTGCACCGAGGTCAACTTGAACTTCGGGTGCCCCTCCGGCACGGTGACCGCCAAGGGCAAGGGGGCCGGGATGCTCCGGGACCCCGCCAAGCTCGACGCCTTTCTGGATGCGGTGTTCTCCGCCGTGGAGGGGCCAGTATCGGTCAAGACCCGGCTGGGCGTCCAGAGCGCCGAGGAGTTCGGGGCGATCCTCGCCGTTTATAATCAGTACCCCATCTGTGAGCTGACCATCCACCCCCGCGTGATGAAGCAGCTCTACCGGGGCGAGGCCGACCGTGCCGCCTTTGCGCGGTATCTCGCCGACTGCCAAATGCCCGTCTGCTACAACGGCGACATTACCACCCCAGAGGCCCTGCACGGGCTGGAAGCCCAGTTCCCCACCCTTTCCGGCATCATGGTGGGGCGGGGGCTCATCGGGGACCCGGCGCTGCTCCGCCGCGCGCAGGGCGGGCCGCCCGCCTCCAAAGAGGAGCTGCGCGGCTATGTGGACGACCTCTACCGCGCCTACACCGCCGCCTTCGGGATGCCCAGCTGCGCCGTCAGCCGGATGAAGGCCCATTGGTTCTACCTGCTCCCCCACTTCGCGGGCGCTGCGGCCCTCGAAAAGCCCCTCCGCAAAGCGCGGGAGGGCTGGGAGTATGAGACGGTGGTAGGGCAGATCTTTGCGGGGCGGTGAAGTATCTGCGCACCTGACCTCGACCCCAAAAGCTCCCCCTTTGGGGGAGCTGGCACGGCAAAGCCGTGGCTGAGAGGGCAAGGATGGCGGAGGCGAGGCTTTGTGCGGGTTTAGATCAGGCCTACAACAGGGCTGCGATAGGACAAAACACCGCTCCCTCAAGCGAAGGAGCGGTGGAAAAGCCCTTTATACGTGCAGATAATTGCGCAGCAATGCTTGCAGCAGGTCGTCACGATCGACCTTGCGGATGAGGGAGCGGGCTCCCTTATAGGTCGTGATGTAGGTGGGGTCCTCGGAGAGGATATAGCCCACCAGCTGATTGACCGGATTGTAGCCTTTTTCTTTCAACGCATCGTACACTTCCTGCACGATGGCGTGGATCTCATCGTCCTTTTTGTCGTGGATCGAAAAAATAGCAGTTGCGTCGCCCACGCAGCACACCCCCTTCGGAATTTTCTGCACCCGACGTTGGGTGCAACACTGGAACTACGTCCTATTGTACACGAATTGCGCCCAAACTTCAAGATTCCGGGCGTCAGTTTGCACATATTAACCAAAAAACGCCGAAAATTTGAGTGAAAACAACGGGGCCTCGCCCCAAAAGGAGTGGAAAACCATGCTGTTTGGTGTCGGATGTGACCTGTGCGAGATTGCACGGATGGAGCAGAGCCTGTTCGGGCCCCACGGGGAGGCTTTTGAGGCGCGGGTGTTTGGCGAAGCGGAGCGGCAAGCGCTCGCGCTGGACAGCTGCCGGGAGGCCCCCAAAAAGGCCAAGAACGACCACGGCGACACGGTGCGGCAGAGCGCCCTGAACGTCAGCCGCCGAGCCCACAAAGCCGCCAGCGCGGCAGCGGACTTTGCCGCGAAGGAAGCCTTCCTCAAGGCGGCGGGTACCGGGCTGCGGGAACCCTTTGCCCTGCGGGACATCGAGGCCGTCCGGCTGGAAAGCGGGGCCCCGGCCTACCGGTTCTCCGGCCCCGCCGCTGCATGGGTGGCCGAGCACGGCCTCCGCGCTCACCTCTCCCTCAGCCACGAGGGCGGCATGGCGCTGGCCTTCTGCGTGCTGGAAACCTGACCTCCTCCTCCGCATACAATGGAATAGCCCCCGCGTGCATACCGGCCGCCGCTGCGGCCCATACTAAGGGCAAGGAGGGAAGATTCCATGGAGGTACACAGAGGAGAAGTTTTTTACGCCGACCTTTCGCCCGTGGTGGGGTCGGAGCAGGGCGGGGTGCGGCCGGTACTCATCGTGCAGAATGAGATCGGCAACCGCCACAGCCCCACGGTGATCGCGGCGGCCATTACATCCCGGCTGGACAAAGCGCGTCTGCCCACCCACATCAACATCCGGGCGGCGGACACCGGCCTTGCCAAGGACAGCGTCGTGCTGCTGGAGCAGATCCGCACGCTGGACAAACATCGCCTCCGCGAGCGGGCGGGGCAGATCACCCCCGCCGACCAGAAGCGGGTGGATCAGGCGCTGGACGTCAGCTTGGGGCTGACCAGTTTTTGAGTTGGTTTTGAAAAAAGGTTTTCACAAAGAGGGCTGTTGCACAAGGATAGAAGCCAGTGCAGCAGCCCTTTTTCTGAGGAGGAAAACCTGCCGGGACAACAAAAACTGCGTTCCATAGCGGTTTTCTCTTTTTTCGCAACAGTCTGTTTTGCAGCCAGATATCGGGTAGATTTGGGCCTGTTTCATTCCGTATCTTCATAATGCAACCACGCTTATGAAAATGGAAGGGGGTAATCCGTCGGTTCTTTCCAAATTTTCAAGTGGCAAACGGAATGGATCAAACACCATACACAATTTTCAGAGCTTGTTTTGCGCAGAAACTGGGGCTGGATGCGGTCTGGTTCGGCTCTTGGCCGCAGATGGACCGGGGCATTTCGACACACATCTTCTTGTTCTCGTAATTTGTCGGGGCTAGGCCCCTCCATCTTCCTGCGCAAGACCGTTCTGCCGCTTAAAAGCCCCACTGGGGCTTTCATTGCTGCGCTTCGCTTCGCAAACGCGAACTTTTGAGAACACGCTGATTTCGGCAGCGTGCAAGAAAAAACGAGTAAAACTTTGGCAAAAAGAGAGAGGGCTGGACGGTGCCAGCCCTCTTGACAAGGTTGTATGACATTTATTTCTTTACAACAGACTCAAAAGTTCTCTTTTCAAAAGAAATATCATCGGTCTTTAAGATTCGCTGTTTCGACGTATCAATAACAATTGTATTTTCATCAATCTTTGCTTCTTCAAGAATATATGTGTCACCTCCGTGAAATAGAACGGCTTCGATTCTTTCATTTTCAGTAATAATCAAAAAGGTCCGAGAAAGACGAGCATTAAAATATCCTTCAACTGGCATCGAAATTAAAATTATGGCAGTCAGTATAAATGATCCATATAAGACCCCTTCGAAACTCAGCTTATACAAGACTTGATTTAATTCGTATTGAGTTATTTCTATTTCCCGCGCCCTCTTAAAACGCTCTAGCACACTTATGTCGCTATGGTTCTTAAAGCCTGTTTTTATAGCATCTCTTTGATTTTTTGTGTTACGATATGAAAGAAATATAACGAATCCCCATACTAAAACCGTTTGAAAAGCAACTAATAATATTTCTATAGGTGTAATTGCAGTGGTGGATAACCATATTACTAGAAATAAAATAATAGCAGATAAACAAAGGTATCCAAACAATCTTATTTTCCAAAAGTATGCTATAATGATATCTATTTGAAGTTCCTCTGAAATGAATTCTTTTCCTTTTTTCGATGATTTTCGCAACTCTTTTTTTAGATAGGAAACAGGAGTTGAGTAGTGGCAGTATTCTACAAATACTTTTTGAAGAAGTGTACTAACTATAAAAATTGAAACAAACCATATAATCGCATTGGAAACTCGATACAGTATACCCTTTGTTTCAATAGTTGAATATAGACTATCGATACCCCAGTATTTTAGATATACCACATTTGCAAGTCTTCCAGCATAATTACTAAGAATAGTAATTATCGTAATTATCGCCGAGATTATCGCAACGATCAGAGAAGGGTTGCTTTTAAGAAAACCAAAAACTTCTTTTTTGATATCCCCGGCATTTTTCTCGGTCTTTTCATTTTCCTCCACACTACTAACCTCCAGTCGATAAAATCACACCTTTTTAGAAAGCCAAAAACTCACTTTGCTAACATAACATCTTCATCTGTTAATGTTGAAACATCCTCATCATCAATATTCAATTCCAGTGCTAGTCTATTCGCCTGATTAACAACGGCCTTTTCAAAGAAGTTGCGAACCTCCCGACCATTAGCAAATGTTTCATCTCGATTTGCGTATTCTTTTTCAAAATGTTTTAGTACCAAATCTCGTGCAGTCTCCGTTGCTATAAGCCCAGCCTTCTTGCACATAGAATCGAAAATTTCCAGAAGTTCCTCTGGCGTATAATCCTCAAAATAAATGTACTTGTTAAATCTCGATTTCAGACCGGGATTAGAGTTCACAAAACGTTCCATCAAATCGGGATAACCAGCAACAATGACTACCAAATCATCTCGGTAATCTTCCATTGCCTTCAGGATCGTGTCAATTGCTTCCTGACCATAGTCGTTAGAATCGTTGCCTCTAGCCAGTGTATACGCCTCGTCAATGAACAGTACTCCGCCTAGAGCCTGCTGAATAACACCCTGTGTCTTGATTGCAGTCTGTCCAACATAACCGCCAACCAGTCCAGAACGATCTACCTCGATTAACTGACCCTTAGAAAGAATACCCAGTTCGTGATAGATTTGCGCCAACAGTCGGGCAACCGTTGTTTTGCCTGTACCGGGATTGCCAGAGAACACGAGATGACGAGAAATAGGTAGCTCTGGTAGTCCTTTTTGCTTGCGGATATTCTGAATTTTCAAAAGATTGATGAGCGATGAAACCTCTTTTTTGACCTGTGCAAGTCCAACTAATGTGTCTAGCTCTGAAGGTATATTATCCAGAGACGGTTTAGTTTCTAAAGGTTCTCTTTTCTTGGTCAGAGTATTAGAACGGTCTTTTCTGTGCTCTTTGAATTGAAAAAGTGGAAGGATTTTAGTTAGAGTCTCTCCTTTAATTCCAACACCCTTAAGGCCAATGGAAGAATCTATAATATATAATTCAATTCCTCTTCTTTCAATTTGAAGTGTTCGATCTAAATCAATTGTATACTTTTTTCCATCTCTTTTCCATTCCGAATAAAATGCCGCTAATAGTGAAGAATCACATACAGTAGAGTGTGCATAATTATCATCATAATAGATTAATCCATTGGTAAAATCATTCAGAATATTGAACTCTTCCTCAGCATAAGGCGCTAATGCAGGCTTTCTTTTTGCTATGCGAGTGTAATGTTGGTTTTCGAGATCAAATATATATTTATATTTTTCTTTTAATCGGATGGCATCTGATCCTTTTAATCCTGTAAAATAAAGTGTTCCGATGTTATGAATGATTTCTGCTGCCAGTTCTAATTCACCAGTGTAAAAATCTTTATCATATTCTGCGTTTAATACACCATCCAAATTCAACATCTGATAGTAATAATCAACTGCACTATCCCAATCACCTATGACGACATAATTTTGGGCAGTGACTGCCAAATATAGCGCATACAGAATATCATCATTTTTAAGAACCTTTATGATATCAATTACTTTTCGTGCAGCTTGATCCTTATTTTGAAATATTTCTTTATCAGAATGAGCATCCTCCTTCACCATAAAATCTTTCCAGCTAAAAATATACCCTTGTAGCAAACTAATATTATCGTCGATTGCTTTAATATCCTTTGGATTCTTTTTGATTTCTTGAGCTACTTTTTGATAAGTAGCTCGTGTGACATCCCACTCGTGTGTTCCGGTTTCTGGAAAAATTGGGACAAAATCAACCATTTAGATTCCTCCAATTAATTAAAACAAGGCCCAGCAAACACTTCATAGGCACTATAAAGCATTTGCTGGGTTTCATTCTATAGGTTTGGCTACTACACCAATCCACCTATTCACTTGTTACACCACACCGCTTTGTAAGGCTCCTTTTCGGGAAAACGTCCCAAAATTGGTGTAGTTGTGGTGTAGTACCGCAGATATCGCCCGAATTTCATTTTAAAATTCATCGCATCTTCGTTTCAATTTTGCATTTCACTGCTCAATCGGCTTCATCGTGGGGAACAGCAGAACGTCCCGGATGGAGGCGCTATCGGTCAGCAGCATGACGAGGCGGTCCACGCCGAAGCCGAGGCCGCCCGTGGGGGGCAGACCGTACTCCAGAGCGTTGACGTAGTCGTAATCGACCTGCGCCTTGCAGTCGGGTTCGATGGCCTTGCGCTCGGCGACCTGACGCTCGAAACGGCCCTTCTGGTCGATGGGGTCGTTCAGCTCGCTGAAGGCGTTGCCGTACTCGGTGCAGTCGATGAAGTACTCAAAGCGCTCGGTGAAGGCGGGATCATCCGGCTTGCGCTTGGCCAGCGGGCTGATCTCCACGGGGTAATCGTAGATGAAGGTGGGCTGGATGAGCTTGTCCTCCACGAAGGCGTCGAAGAACTCGGCCAGAATGGCACCCTTGGTGGGTACTTCCGGCAGCTCGACGTGGTGCTCCTTCGCGGCGGCGATGGCGTCCTCGTCGGTCTTCCAGTCGTTGAAATCGACGCCGGAATACTTCTTCACGGCCTCGATCATGGTCAGGCGCTCCCAGTGGCCCATGTCGATCTGCTTGCCCTGATAGGGGATGACCATGCTACCGCAGATCTTGAGGGCGAGGCGCTTGTACAGCTCCTCCACGAGGTCCATCATGCCGTGGAAGTCGGTAAAGGCCTGATACAGCTCGATGCTGGTGAACTCCGGGTTGTGCTTGGGGTCCATGCCCTCATTGCGGAAGATGCGGCCCACCTCGTACACGCGGTCCATGCCGCCGACGATCAGGCGCTTGAGGTACAGCTCGGTCTCGATGCGCAGCACCATGTCCATGTTCAGGCTGTTGTGATGGGTGTAGAAGGGGCGGGCAGAGGCGCCGATCTCAAAGGGGGTCAGGATGGGGGTATCCACCTCCAAGAAGCCCTTCTCGTCCAGATAGGCGCGGATCTCTTTCAGGATCTGGCTGCGCTTCACGAAGGTGTCCTTCACCTCGGGGTTGGCGATCAGGTCCACGTAGCGCTGACGGTAGCGCATCTCGGTGTCGGTCAGGCCGTGGAACTTCTCCGGCAGCGGGCGCAGACTCTTGGCCAGCAGGGTGATCTCCTCGGCGCGGACGCTCAGCTCACCGGTCTTGGTGCGGAACACCTCGCCCTTGACGCCGATGATATCGCCCACGTCCAGCTTCTTGAAGGCGGCGTAAGGCTCGTCGCCCAGCTCGTCGCGGCGGACGTAGAGCTGGATGTCGCCCTTATCGTCCCGCAGGTGGGCGAAGCTCGCCTTGCCCATGACGCGCTTGGACATCATGCGGCCCGCCAGCGCGACCTTCTTGCCGGAGTCGGTCTCGTTGGGCAGATCTTTGAACTCTTCCTTCAGGTCCGCCGAATAGGCGTCCTGCGGGAACTTGGTCAGGGTGAAGGGGTCGTTGCCCGCAGCCTGCAGGTCGGCCAGCTTCTGACGGCGCACCTGCACCTGCTCGCTCTCGGACAGGCCCGCAGCGGGGTTTCTCTTTTGCTCTTCCATTGTTTCCTCCCGTGCTGTGCTCAGTTGGCCGAGTGGGCGATGCTCAGCACCGTGTACTCGACGGTGTGGCCGGAGGGCAGCAGGACTTCTGCCTTTTCGCCCACAGCCTTGCCCAGCAGGGCGTGGCCCACAGGACTCTCGTCGCTGATCTTGCCGTTCAGGGGATCAGCCTCGGTGCGGCCGACGATGTCATATTCCTCTTTCTCGTCCTCACCGGCCATCTGGATGGTGACATGGGTGCCAACGGAGACGCTCTCGACGCTCAGCTCGCTCTCGTCGATGACGACAGCGTTCTTGACCATCTGCTCCAGCTCGGTGATGCGGTTCTCCACCAGACCCTGCGTGTTCTTGGCCTCGTCGTACTCGCTGTTCTCGGACAGGTCGCCGTGGCTGCGGGCTTCCTTGATCTCTTCAGCCAGCTCCTTGCGGCGGACGGTCTTGAGGTATTCCAGCTCCTCCTGCACGGCCTTCAGGCCGGAAGCGGACATTTTGATTTCTTGTGCCATTGGGGAATCTCTCCTTGTCTATTGGATTGGCGCAGCCGCAAAGCCACGCACGAGTGCTATTTTGACTGTTCTATTATAATGGCAAGCTGCGGGATTGTCAATAAAAACGACGCTTCTGCAACGCAAAAACCGCGCAAAAAGCCCCGCCGGCAGAGGGAATTGCCGACGGGGCCTGAAGATGTCAAAAGTTAATCGTCAGCGGCTTCATCCAAATTGCCCAGCTTCTTCGCCTGTTCGACGACGGCGGGGACGAGCATTTCGGGCAGGATCTCGTAGCGGGCGAACTCGGTGGTAAACCAGCCGCGGCCCTGCGTGGTCTGACGGATGAAGGTGGTGAAATTGGTCAGCTCGGCCAGCGGCACTTCGGCGATGATGGTCTGCAAGCCATCCTCGTCGGGTTCCATGCCCAGCACGCGGCCGCGCCGTTTGGTCACGTCGCCCATGATGTCGCCGGTGTTGTCGTTGGGGACATGGGCTTTCAGGGTGTGGATAGGCTCCAGAATGACGGGGCCTGCTTCAGGCATGGCGGCCTTATACGCCAGCTTCGCGGCCATGATGAAGGCCATTTCGGAGCTGTCCACGGGGTGATAGCTGCCGTCCAGCAGGGTGGCTTTCAGGCCCACCACGGGGTAACCGGCCAGCACGCCCTTTTCGGCGGCAAGGCGGACGCCCTTTTCGACGGCGGGGAAGAAGTTCTTCGGGACACTGCCGCCGAAGACCTTTTCCTCAAAGACCACCTGCTCGCTGTCGCAGGGCTCAAAGTTGATGACGACATCGCCGAACTGGCCGTGGCCGCCGGTCTGCTTCTTATGGCGGCCCTGCTTCTGGCACGCCTTGCGGATGGACTCACGGTAGGCGATGCGGGGCGCTTCCAGCCCGATCTCGACGCCGAACTTGTTCTTCAGCTTGGCCTTGACCACATCGAGGTGCTGTTCGCCCAGACCACCGATGATCTGCTGGTGGGTCTCGGCGTTGTTCTCGTAGCTCAGGGTGGGGTCTTCTTCCATCAGGCGGGCCAGCGCGCTGCTGATCTTGCCCTCGTCGCCCTTCTTGGCCACGGTGACTGCCATGAACAGGCTGGGCAGCGGGAAGACGGGAGCGGGCAGCTTGACGACGCGGGAGGCATCGCAGAGGGTGTCGCCGGTCTTGGCAGAAACAAGCTTTGCCACCGCACCGATGTCACCGGCGCCGATGCCGTCGGCGTCCACCTGTTTCTTGCCGATGACGGTCAGCGGCTTCGAGATCTTTTCGACCTCGCCGGTGCGGGCGTTGACCAGCGGCTCACCGGCCGTGACCTTGCCGCTGACGACCCGCAGATAGCTCAGCTTGCCCACGAAGGGGTCCGCCACGGTCTTGAAGACGTAGGCGGCGGTGGGCTCGTCCTCGGTGCAGTGGAGCTCCACAGGCTCGCCGTTGGCGTCCTCGGCCACAGTGCTCTCCTCATGCTGGGGGCTGGGCAGCAGCTTGTGCATATTGAACAGCAGCATATCCAGTGCCTGCTGGTTGACGGCGCTGCCGCAGAAGACGGGGGTGATGAGGCCGTTCTTGACGCCCTTGCGCATTCCCTCGACGATCTCCTCGGTGGTGAAGGGCTCGCCGCCGAAGAACTTCTCCATCAGCTCATCGTCGGTCTCGGCGATGGCCTCACTCATAGCCTCGATCAGGCCTTGGAAGCGGTGGCCGATGTCGGGCAGCTCCACTTGGATCTGCTTGCCGCTCTCGTACTTGAAGGCCTTCTGGCTGAACAGGTTGATGTACACGGGGGTGCCGTCGTCGAGCTTGGCGGGCACGACGCAGGGGCAGACCGTGGAGCCGAACTTGATCTTCATATCCTCAAGGATCTTGAAGTAGTTGGCGTTCTCAAGGTCGCACTTGCTGACGAAGACCATGGTGGCCTTGCCGTTCTTACGAGCCAGCTGGAAAGCCTTTTCCGCGCCGACGGTGACGCCGCTGCGGCCGGACACCACCACCAGCACGCTCTCGGCGGCCCGGATGCCCTCATACTCACCGGCCTCGAAATCGAACAGGCCCGGCGCGTCGATCAGGTTGTACTTGATGCCTTCGTACTCCACGGGCACCACCGACGCCGACAGGCTGGCCTTGCGCTTTGCTTCCTCAGGGTCAAAGTCCGAAATCGTGGTGCCGTCTTCCACACGGCCCATACGCTCTGCTGCGCCCGAAAAATAGACCAATGCCTCAGTCAGCGTCGTTTTGCCGCTGCCGGCATGGCCTGCAATCAAGATATTGCGGATGTTGTTGCTTGCGTATTTCATATCGGTTTTTCCCTCTTTCCGCCGCACGGAGTGCGTTCTCTCCGTTTTTGTGGCATATTTTACAAAGATAATACCACACTCTAAGTGAATTTCAAATAGGTTGCCCGAAAATTCTTTTCCTTTGCCCGCCAAACTTGCCGTCCCGCTTTTGTGCATTTTGACCGGGAACGGCGAAAATTGATTGTAAAACGTCGGTTGACATGGTACAATAGGCCCAAACGAATGACCGAGGGAGGACACGTTCAATGAAACGCACCGATTATATCAATTGGGATGAATATTTTATGGGCATCGCCCTGCTCACCGCCATGCGCTCCAAGGACCCCAGCAGTCAGGTGGGTGCGTGCATCGTCAGCCCGGAAAACAAGATCCTTTCGCTGGGCTACAACGGTATGCCCATCGGCTGCGACGACGACGCGATGCCGTGGGACCGCGAGGGCGAGCCGCTGGACACCAAATATATGTACGTCTGCCACGCCGAGCTGAACGCCATCCTGAACAGCGCCCACAACAACCTCAAGGGGGCGCGGGTGTATGTGACCCTCTTCCCCTGCAACGAGTGCGCCAAGGCCATCATCCAGTCCGGCATCTCGGAGGTGGTGTACTACGGTGACAAGTACCACGACTCCGATTCCAGCGTCGCCGCGCGGTTCATGTTCAAAAAGGCGGGCGTCCGCCTCACCCCCTACACCCCCAGCGGCCGGAAGACAGAGCTGGAGCTGTAAGATGTGATTTTTTTGCATTCCCGCTTGACTTTTGCGCCAGATTACCTATACCAGAGGTAGGCAAACGTCTGTCAGGATTTGGGCCATGCGGCTCACCTCCCTCCTGTTGCCAAAATGGGGAAGGGCAGCATTTTCAGTGTCGCATATCCGACAGGGTATTGCAATTTTTGCCGTTGCCCATTATAATAGATTTATCAGCATAAATATTCATATTTTGATGTATAGAGAGGGAATTATACAATGAGCCTGAAAAACCGGAGCTTTTTGAAGCTGCTCGACTACACCCCCGCCGAGATCGAGGAGCTGCTGGACCTTGCAGCCGACCTGAAGGCCAAGAAGAAGGCGGGCGTCCGCCACGACGCCCTGCGCGGCAAGAACATCGCGCTGATCTTCGAGAAGACCTCCACCCGCACCCGCTGCAGCTTCGAAGTCGCTGCCCATGACCTCGGCATGGAGGTCACCTACCTCGACCCGTCGGGCAGCCAGATCGGCAAAAAGGAGTCCATCGCCGACACCGCCCGCGTGCTGGGCCGGATGTTCGACGGCATCGAGTACCGCGGCTACGGTCAGCAGATCGTAGAAGACCTCGCCCGCTATGCAGGGGTGCCGGTCTGGAACGGCCTGACCAACGAGTTCCACCCCACCCAGATCCTCGCCGACTTCCTCACCATCCGGGAGCATTTCGGCAAACTGAAGGGCATCCGCTTCGTCTATTTCGGCGACGCCCGCTACAACATGGGCAACAGCCTGATGGTGGGCTGCGCCAAAATGGGCCTCCATTTCACCGCCTGTGCCCCCAAGAAGTACCAGCCGGACCCGGCTCTCATCGCCCAGTGTCAGGCCGTCGCCGCCGAGACCGGCGCGACCCTGACCTTTGAGGAGGACCCCGCCAAGGCCGCCAAGGGGGCCGATGTCCTTTACACCGACGTCTGGGTCTCCATGGGCGAGCCGGTGGAGGTCTGGGCCGAGCGCATCCACGACCTTTCCGCCTACCAGATCGATCAGGAGCTGATGGCACTGGCCGGCCCGGATGCCGTCTTTATGCACTGCCTCCCCGCCTTCCACGACCACAAGACCACCGTGGGCAAGGAAATGGGCGAAAAGTTCGGCCGCGACGCCATGGAAGTGACCGACGAAGTCTTCGAAGGCCCCCAGAGCATCGTCTTTGATGAGGCCGAGAACCGGATGCACACCATCAAAGCCGTCATGGCGGCGACCTTGGGCTACGAGGGCTAAGCACTTCGGATAGAACAAAACTCCTCTGCTTTTCGGCAGAGGAGTTTTTTCTTTAGATATCGTGTTTTTTGCAGAACTGCTTGCTGGCCCAGTACATCCCGCCCCAAAGGACGACGGCGAGGATGAGGTAGACCGGGTTCTTCAGCGAGCTGACGAGGGACTGGCCGAAGATGGCCATCATGGCCACCATGGCGCCTTTGCCCAGCAGCATGGTGATGAGGTAGCGCTTCTCGTCAAAATCGGAGATGCCGAAGGCGAAGTGCATGAAGGACGACGGCGCGAAGGGCAGCACCGACAGCATGAACAGGGATGCGACGTCCAACCGGCTGACCCACCGCTGGGCCTTTTCCAGCTTTTCGGAGCGGCTGGCGATTTTCCAGAAAAAGCGCTTGACCACCCGCCGCCAGAGCAGGAACATGAGCGTACCGCCCAGCAAGACGCCGATCCAACTGTAAGCAAAGCCCAGAAAACCGCCGTGGGCCGCCACGTTCAGCGCCACGATGGCGATGAGAGGCAGCGGCGGAAAAAACGACTCCACCATGGCCAGCGCGATGGGCGCAAGGGGCCCAAGATCCCCGAATCCGTCCAGCAGTGTCTTCCAGAAGTCCAGCGTTCCCAGCTGGTGCAAAAATTCCATCGTGTAACCCCTCTCTCTTGTTTCTACTAGTATATCCAGAACCTATGAAAGAGCTATGAAATTTCTGCAATTTTTTCGCTTTTTCGGCTGGACGTATACTTTCCATTACGAAACAGCGGGTCGTTTTCCTGCACGATGGCGATCAGTTTTCTGCTTTTTCGGCGGTCTGCTTCTCCGCGCGGGCCTGCATCCGCTCGATCTGCTGGGTGCGCATCTTCTCCCAGCGGGCCAGATGCTCCGCCGTGGGCATCTGCACGCAGCGGGCGAAGCTCCAGTGCAGCCCGTCCCGCCGGGCCAGCTTGTAGCGCTGGAACACACCCTTTCCGGCCTCGCTGCCGGTCCCGGCGCAGCGCGGGCACTGGGCCAGCGTGTACCAGCTGTTGCTGCCCCGCTTCAGCCAGATGTCGTCCGGCGTAAGGTCCGCCCCGCAGACCGGGCACTGGGCCCTGCTGATCTTCGGGTCCACCCGCCATGCGTACTGCTCTACGTAGCCCCGGAAGATCTTGAAGTCCCGGTAGTCCCCCGGCGTCTGGCACAGGCTCTGGCGCAGGGCCTCGTCCTCGGTGGGGTAGGCAGCCAGCCCCTCCCGCAGGTGGAGCTTGCGGCAGACATCGGCGGTGTAGAGGGTATCCGACAAGGCATCGTGGAAGGGGCGGTCCATGGGGATGCCCAGCCGGGTCACAACACTTTCCAGTGTCATCCCCTCGCCCTCCTTGCGGGGGTGCTCCCGCAAAAAGACCTGCTGCAGGTCGTACCAGACCGTCGGGCGGCTCTCGTCCAGATTGCACAGGTAAAGGTTCTGCTTGAGCACCGGCACGTCGTCCATGCCCCACTCGGCAAACTCGGCGTCCGGGCCGCACCACTGCATGAACCGGCGCAGCCCCTGCACGATGGGGTCGCCGTTGTCAAGGTCTTCCTGCGTCAGGCCGGTGACCTTGGCGATATGGTGCTGCAATTTGCGGAAGATGCGGGGGCGCAGATGGATGGAGAAGGTATCGAGGACATTGCCGTCCTCGTCGATCTTCACCGCGCCGATCTCGATGATCTCGCCCCGGAAGGTCTGCTGCACCCCTTGATAATTGAACGTATACGGCTGGTAGCCGATGTTCCACTCCAAATCAAATAAAACCAGATTGCGCTGCGGCATTCGTGTATCCTCTCACTGTAAAATAAACTTCTCAATGGCCTCGGCCACGCCGTCATGGTTGTTGTCGGCGGCGGTCACGTAGTCGGCCACCTGCTTCACGGCGTCCTCGGCGTTCTGCATGGCGACGCCCACCCCCGCGAACTCGATCATCGAGCGGTCGTTCAGGCCGTCGCCGCAGGCCATCAGGTTTTCGCGGGTCAGGCCCATCCGGTCCAGCAGTGCGCCGAGGCTGGCGTCCTTCGCCACGCCCAGCGGCACCGCCTCGATGAAGAAGGGGCTGGAGGGGTAAAGGTCGATGCGGCCCTCAAACTGCGCCTTGCCCGCTTCGCAGACGGCGTCCCGGCGGGCGGGGTCCACGGTAATGAGCATCTTGCAGATGGGGTAATCCACGTAGGAAGCCAGATCGTCCACATGGTACATCTCCAGCTTGGTGGTCACGCACTCCTTCCGGGCCCACTCGTCGCCGTCCCGCTCGCAGACGATGCCGCGATCGTCATAGGTCAGGATGGCCACATCCTGCGCGGCTGCAAACTTGCACAGCTGGGGCACGAACTCCGGGGCCAGCTGCTTTTGGTACAGAGCCTCGCCGGTGGCGCAGTCCACGATCTTGCCGCCGTTGTAGGCGAGGATGCAGCCGCCTTTTTTGTCCAGCCCCAGCTCCTTTGCCAGCGGGGTGATGCCCGCCGTGGGCCGGCCGGATGCCAGCACGATGGTCACGCCCTGCGCCGCCGCGGCATCCAGCGCCGCGCGGGTGCGGGGGGTAACGATCTTTTCGTCATTGGTCAGGGTGCCGTCCAAGTCCAGCGCCAGCACCCGAATCTTCGTCTTGCTCATATCTTGTTCCTTCCGGGCGGGGGTACTCTTCCCCGCCGATGGTGTCGTATTTTTCGGTAACGTGTTTATTGTACAATGAACGCCCCGCTCTGCGCAACCCTCCGGCATGGATTTCTGTAAAATTTTTCGCCGCCGGGCCGCGTTCCATTTCCCGCCGGTCTTCCCATTCCCCGCCGCTTCCCCAGAACATCCAGTTTTTTGTCGAATCGACATAAACTCTTAGCCAGTATTACCGTTGCGCCGCCCGGCCTTTTGGGCTATACTATTGACTTAGCTGCTTTACCAAAGGGGGATTCTTTACGAAATATCTGTTTCAGTTCGCACGCATCCTTGCGTTCTGTTTTCTCGGTGAGCTCTGCCACGCCGTTCTGCCGCTGCCTGTCCCGGCCAGCATCTACGGCCTGATCCTGCTGCTGGCGGCGCTGCTGCTGGGCCTCGTCAAGCTGGAGGACGTGAAAGAAGTCGGTCTGTTCCTGACCGGCATCTTCCCTCTCCTCTTCGTGCCCGCCGCCGCCGGGGTCATGGAGCTCTGGGTCGAGATGGGCGACATGCTGCTGCCCATCGTCATTGCCATCGTCCCGGTCACGGTCCTCGTCCTTGTGACCGCCGGGCACACCACACAGGCGCTGACCCGCCGCAAACAGACCAAAAAGGAGGCCGCCGCGAATGACAGCGCTGCTGAATGAGTTTCTTTCTTCTTCCTCCGCGTGGGGCGTGCTGCTGACGCTGGCCGCCTTCGCGCTGGGCACCCTCATCAACAAAGTGACCGGCAAGGCGTTCTTCAACCCGCTGCTGCTGGGCAGCATCTTCGTCATCATCCTGCTCAGCGTGCTGAAGATCTCCTACGCCGATTACAAGGTCAGCGCGGCCCCGGTCAGCTATCTGCTGCTGCCCGCCACCATCAGCCTTGCCATCCCGCTGTATGAGAAGTGGGACCTGCTCAAGGAGAACGCCGCCGCCATCATCGCGGGCATCTCGGTGGGCACGCTGGTCAGTCTCGGCAGTGCCTTGGCGCTGGCTGTCGCCATGGACCTGACCCGCGAGCAGTACGTCACCCTGCTGCCCAAGTCCGTCACCACAGCCATCAGCATGGACGTTGCCGCCGAGCTGGGCGGCATCGCAGCCCTCACCGGTGCCATCGTCATCCTCACCGGCATCGCGGGCAACCTGCTGGCCGAGACGGTCTGCAAGGTCTTCCACATCACCGACCCCATCGCCAAGGGTGTGGGCATCGGCACCTCCGCCCATGCCGTCGGCACCAGCAAGGCTCTCCAGATGGGCGAGGTCGAGGGTGCCATGAGCGGCCTGTCCATCGCCGTCGCCGGTGTTCTCACCGCCGTCCTCTGCCCTATCTTTGTGAATTTTATTGGTTGAGCTTTTACGCCAAAGGAGCCTCGCAGTTTTCCGCTGCGAGGCTCCTACCAGAGCGCCCCCCTCAAGGCCATGCTGGAGCTGTTCCGCACGGAGATCCCGAAGCTTTATGGCAACTAAAAAAGCCCTGCGAAAGCAGGGCTTTTTTATCGTGAAGTCAGTGCTGGATCCCCCGGCTGCGGTAATGCTCGTCTTTGGCGTCATACATCCGGGTCTCGGCCTGTTTGATGAGGGCTTTGATCTGGATGCCGCCGGCGCTGCAGGTGGCGCAGCCCACAGCCACGGAGTAACCGTGGGCCTCGACGGCCTGTTCCAGCGTCTGCATCATCTCGCGGACATGGCGGAGGTCGGTGTCCACCACAAAGGCCACGAACTCGTCGCCGCCGATGCGGTAGGTATCCTTGCGGCCGAAAATTTTGGTCATCTCCTGCGCCACGATCTTGAGCATCACGTCACCGGCGTCGTGGCCCTTGGTGTTGTTCAGCTCATGCAGCCCGTTCACGTCCACATAGACGCAGCTCAGGCTGTTGGCACAGCGCAGGGGGTACTCGTGCATGTGGTTCTCGTAGGCGTTGCGGTTGGGGATCTGGGTGTTCAGGTCGGTCTCGGCGATGACCTTCAGCTTGCACCGCGCCACCACGTTGTCGGTCAGGGCGCGGACGTAGTAGGTGGAGATCACACAGGCCATCACCCCGAACAGCACCGCGTCCATCAGATCCATGGCCGCCACTTCCGGGGGCTTGAACGTCACCACGCAGCAGGCGAAGACGCCCTCGTACAGCGCGGTGCGCAGGATGTTCCACAGGGCCGGGCGGGTAAAGAGCATGGGCAGCACCACCGCAAGGATGTGGAAGCAGGTGGCAGGCTGGTCGGCGTAGATGAAACACCCCAGATCGATGCCCAGCAGGTAGCACACCGCCAGAAAGCCGTCGGCGCAGATGGCCAGCACCATGTGTTTATCGGGGAAGCTTTGGGTGACGCCGAGCAGCGCAAGGCAGCCTGCCAGCGCCCCGACGTAGGGGATGAACCCCCCGGCCAGCGATTTCACCATGCAGCAGATCATCATGGCGATCAGTAAAAAAAAGATCGCGATGGAAAGGAAAAACACCAGCTTCGCCCTGTTCTCCTTCCGGAGCTCGTCCCGGCAGTTCCTGTAAACATCCGGCTCAACGCCGCCATATAACAATAGGTTTCGCAACGTTTCCATCTCTTACCCCTCTGCGCGTGCCGCTCTTCTTGTGCACTCTTGCTAGATATTGTATCATATATGCAAAGGAAATGGAAGGTTTTACGGTTTATTTTTCTCTGCCGATGTGGTAAGCCTGCAAATAGACCTCCTTGCGCCTCTCGTCCAGCCTTTGCGCCAGCTCTGCGCAGAAATCCTTGTCGTCGAACAGGGCCACCACTTTGGGAGCGTAGCGGGTGCCGCTCTGGGCTTTCAGCTCCCCCACCAGCGTGCGGAAAGGCTTGGCCATCTGGTAGCAGCGGCCGATGTTGTCCGTGGCCGCATCCAGCGAGTCCGCCACGCTCAGCGCATCCACGATGACCTTGACTTCCGGCGGGCAGGGCGGCACATCCTTGGGATAGCCGCCTTGGCCGTTATAAAAGCGGTGGTGGTAAAGGGCCGCCGGGGCCATGTACTTGCCGCACCCGGCCTCCTGTAGCAGCCCACAGCCGATGGCCGGGTGGGTCTGGATGCCCTGAAACTCCTCGTCGATGAGACGGCGGCCGTTGTTGTCGATGTTCAGGATGACGGCGCTCTTGCCGACGTCGTGATACAGGCCGCACTCGTAGGCGGTGTCCAGCAACTCGGCCTTCCGCGCCGCCACTTCGGCCACATTCTTGCAGCCCTTCAGGCCCACCACTGCGGCGGGGTCGGTATCGATCAGCCGCCTGATGAGGGCCTTGGTCAGGTGGGCCACCATGGTAGAGTGGACCTCGGTGGGCTTATGGCCGAGGAGAATGCTGCCCAGCACCGTGTGCGCATCAAACTGCTTGGCGTCCGATTGTGCGATGATAAGCTCCCGGATTGCAAAGCTTGCCACGCGGGGGTACTCGTTGCTGGGCATCTCGTCCAGATAGCGGTGGGCAGCTTCCCGTTCTTTTGCAATACGGTCTGCCAGCTCCGTGCGCTCCTGCTCGGTCATCAGCGTTTCGTAATAGAAGATATAAGCCGCACCCGTCAGATTGCGGTTGATGCCGTCCGGCGAGTAATCCCGTGCGCCGGTCTGGTCGATCATGTCCAACAGGTCTTCCACCACAGCACGAGCCGTGCCTTTTCCGGCATGGTAGCGCGCCGCATGGTAGAAGTAATTCGCCCGCCAGTTCTGCAAGCGGGATTCGTCCCCCTTGTTGGCCTTCTGGTGCTCATAAACGTAGGCTGCCGATTTCAACATTCGTTCCGCTATCACAGGGTCATCGTGGTGGCGCAGGTAAGCCATCAAGGTCATCTGATCCATGTGCATGGCATAAATGAACCGCTGCCACGGGATGTCCGGATCCAGCTCCTGATAATAGGGCGACTCGATGATGCCCATGGCGAGGTCGAACAGCTCAAGATACCGCTTGCAGTCCGCCTTTGTCTGGCGGGAGACCGTCAGACGGATGTTGCCGAGGCTGCGGATGATGTATTGCCGCGTCTCGGTGTCCATCTCCTCGTACCTGCTGATATAGCTGGCCGCTTCCATAAAGTGTGCATGGATACGGGGTTCCAGCAGATTGATCCCATGGTCGTCGTCCCGGACGTTGAGGTAATGCAGGGTGATGCCGTTGTAGTAAAGCTCCTTCACGATCATCCGGTCGTCCTCGCGGAAGCGGGCGGCTTCCAGCAGCAGACTGTGGATCTTGTAGGCCACGCCGCAGTCCTCGCTGTTGCCAAAGTTGAACAGCCGCCCTGCAAAGGCTTCGAGGTTGGTGATCTCCTCGTCCGTCAACGTTTTCGGGTCCAGCACATAGACCAGCTCATTCAGCAGGGCGTTGTTCTCCTGCATCAGCCCAAAGGAGCGCACCGCGTTGTCCTGAATCTCTTCCAGCAGCGCCTCCGGGGCCGTCTCCGGCGCAAACTGTGGTTTGGAGAGTGCCCGTACCCTGCGCAGGTTCTGGATATAACGTTCGCATTTTTCGGGATACGTTGTTTCCATTTGGGGCACCCTCTTTTCCGTAAAAAGATGAAATCGTTTTCATTGCCAAAAAAACAGCTCTTGTCCTTTATTATACGGTCCGAAATTACGAAAATCAACTGTTTTTCAGCGTTTCTACCCCCCCCCCTTGGCAATTTCTTTCATTTCGGGAGGTTTTTTTGGCAGGTTTTTCCTGAATGTTTTTAAGTTTCCAGCCAATTTGCTTTCCATGTGTAAAGGATCATCAGCACCGCGCCGAGACCCCACGACACCGGGTAGAGGACGAAGATGCCATCGATGGAGCGGAAGAAGGGCAGCACCCACTGGATCCACCCGATGCGGAACACGCAAAGGGAAACCAGCAGCACCACCATGGGCGGAACGGTCTTGCCCGTGCCGCGCACCGTGCCCGCCAAGCTGTGCAGGATGCTCAGTTCCCAGTAGAAGGGGCAGAAGTAGTGCATCGCGGTGCAGCCAAAGGCCACCACCTCCGCATCATGGGTAAACAACTGCATGATGGGGTTCTGGAAGGCCAGCAGCAGCACGCCGGTGAGGACGGTGTAGCCGACGCCCATGCCCAGCGTGACCCACATGCTCTTCTTCACCCGGTCGGTCTTGCCCGCGCCGTAGTTCTGGCCCACAAAGGTGGTGGCCGCCATGCTGAAGCTCATGATGGGCAGGATGTTGAAGCCGTCCACCTTCATATAGGCCGCAAAACCGGCCATGGCGGCGGCACCATAGCCGTTGACGCCCGCTTGGACCAGAATGTTGGACAGCGAGATGACCATGTTCTGAATGCCGGTGGGCAGACCCACCTTGATGATGCGGACGGCCATCTTCTTGTGGACCTTGATCTCCTTCGCGGTCACGCGGTAGTCGTCGTTCACCCGCATCAAAAAGCCCAGCGACAGCACGCAGGAAACGAGCTGGCTCACGTCGGTGGCGATGGCCGCACCGGCTACGCCCATCTTCAGCCCCGCGATGAGCACGAGGTCGAGGAGGATGTTCGTGCCCGACGCGATGCCCAGATACAGCAGCGACCGCTGGGAGTTGCCCGCCGCGTTCAGGATGCCCGCCGCCATGTTGTACACGACGCTGAACAGCACACCGCCGAAATAGATCTGCATATAGGTCACGGCGTCTTCCAGCACCTCCGCCGGGGTGTCCATGGCCGTGAGCAGAGAGCGGCTGATGAGGATGCCGCCGACGGTCAGGATCAGGCCGAGGATCGCCGCCAGCGCCAGCGAGGTGTGGACGGCCTCCTGCGCCTCCTTCCGGTCCTTCGCACCGAGGTACTGCGCCACCACCACGCCCGCGCCCACGGCGATGCCCTGACTGAAGCCGATGAGCAGGAAAATGGGCGAGCCGCTGGAGCCGACGGCCGCCAGCGCGTTGCTGCCCACGAAATTGCCGACGATGATGGAGTCGGCGGTGTTATACAACTGCTGAAGCAGGTTGCCCAAGATCAGCGGCACAGAAAACAGCAGGATGTTCTTCCAGATGCTGCCCTCCGTCATCAAGCGTGTCTTTTTCTTTTGCGGTTCCAAAACGGTTGCTGCCACGTTCTTCCTCCTGAAAATTTCCTTTCCTAAAGTTCCCACACAAACACCTTTAACCATACAACCTTCTTGTCCGGTTGTCAAGTGCCCGCGCGAAAACGGTCGTAAAAGAAGAAAACCGGGTCCTTGCCGCATTGCAAAGGCCCGGTTTCCGTGTGCACCGCGTGCACAGGAGCCGTACTATATATAAGGAGAACGCTTTTCGTTACGCCAGCTTCAGCACGCCCGCCTGAATCAGCCGCTTGCGCATCAGCGCACCGACGATGCAGGAGACCACGATCTTGCCGAGGTCCAGTGCAATGAAGGGATAAACGCAGACCGCCAGCGCGTAGCCCAGATCACACTGCATCTGGAACACGAACCACGCCGTGCCCAGCACATAACAGGCCGCGTCGCCCAGCACCAGACCGATGCCGGAAACCACCGGGCTGCCGTTGCTCTTCTCGATGAACAGGCCGCCGATGAACGCCATCAGCAGGTAGCCCACCAGATAGCCGCCCGTGGGGCCTGCCAGCTTGGCAAGGCCCGCGCCATAGCCGGAGAACACCGGCAGACCCACAGCGCCCAGCGCCAGATAGACCGCCACGCTCAACGTGCCGAACTTCGGCCCCAGCAGCCATGCGCTGAAGCAGATGACCAGATTGGTCAGCGAAATGGGGATGGCCCCGATGGGCACGCTCAGGGGGCCCAGCACACACATCACAGCCGCCATCAGCGCCGTGACTGCCATTTGATACGTCGTCAGTTTCTTTTCCATGTTGTCCTCTCTCGCAGTATAAAAGATTCTTGTCACGATTGAAAGTATACCCCGCCGCTCCCGGACGGTCAACAATAAAGTTTTCCAAAGGTTTACAATTTCCGTTTTTGCTTGCCAAACCGTCCAAAATCCACTATACTTGGGGTGATTGCATTCACCCAAAATGGAAGGAGACGTGCAGATGGGCGGAGGACACCTTTCCCGGCCGGATTTCGGGATGCCCCAGCCAAACCCGGACCATCCCCTGACGGAATTCTATCAGCTTCTTCAGCGCGGGCTGGACCGCGAGGGCGTGTTTGCGCTGCCCGCACTCTATGCAGCCTTTCAGGCCCCGGCCCGGCGCATCTACGCCGACGAAGCCGCCGATTACCTCACCCTATCGGAGACCCCGGCGGAGAGCCGCACCCTGCTGCTCCCGCCCCGGATGCTCCAAATTTTATACAGCAGCCTCCACGTCCTGCCGGACGGCACCCCGGCGGCCCTTCTCCTCACCGAGGAGTGCTCCCGCACCGTCTACGCGGTGCAGCTCCAGCCCCCCTTTGTCTGGGAGGACCCGCTGCCGCCTTTGCCGGACTGCGCCGCCGCGCTGACGCTGACCCTCACCCTGCGGGATGTGGAAGCCATCGACGCCGACCCCGCCGCGCTGGCCCGGCGGCTCTGCCGGGAAGCGGCGGGCAAACACTGGCTCGCCCACCCCAAGGCCGATACCTACCTCGCCGGGCGGATCGCGTTGCTCCAGCGATTGTACAAACGTTAGGATTTTGTTATATTCTTTTCATTCTACCCTGCAATAATTGGGGCATTTCAGCCGTGTATTAGGTGAAATGTCCCTCTGGAACCAATGATTTCCAGCAAGCCCCGGCCACCGGGGCCGCAAAGGAGTGTAAGACTTATGGGACAGTTGACCAAAGACGAAGTTTTTGCGCTGGCTGTGCAGCGATACAGTGACGCCGTCTACCGCGTAGCCTACCACAATTGCAGCTGCGCGGCGGACGCTGAAGACGTGGTGCAGGACGTATTTGAAAAGCTCCTGAACTACAACGGCCGCTTTGAGAGTGAGGAGCACCTCAAGGCTTGGCTGCTGCGCGTCGCCATCAACCGCTGCCGGGACCTGACCCGTGCAGCGCGCCAGAAAGATACCGAATTGGACGAGAATATCCCCGCCCCCGACCCCACAGAAGACGGCAGCGTGCTCGATGCGGTCCGCGCCCTGCCGGAGAACTACCGCAACGCCGTGTACCTCCACTATTATGAGGGCTACACCGCCGCGGAAGTAGGCCGGATGCTGGGGGCCCCCACCAATACGGTGCTCAGTTGGCTGCGGCGCGCCCGCGCACAGCTACATACCATGCTGAAGGAGGAGATCGAAGATGAGGTGGTATGAGTACAAGATGGAGGTCGATGACCTGCACGCCTCAGAGGGCCTGAAGGCCAAGCTCTTGGCGATGCAAGCCAAGGCGGACGCCTCCGGCGCCACCCCGAAACCCCAGTTGACCCCGGTCCCCGTACCGGAGCCCGCGAAGAAGAAAAAGGCCATCCGCTTCCCCGGCCGGCGGGTGCTGGAAGCCGCCGCCTGTGCGGCGCTGTGCGGCGGCATCCTCTACGGGGCCGCCCGCGTCGGCTCCCTGCCCAGCGTTACCCTGTTCTCCGGCGGGTCGGCATCCAGCACCGCCGCTGCCTACGAGGCTGCCCCGGAGCTGGCCACCTACTCCATGGCGGACGCAGGTGGTTCTGCCTACAGCGCCGACCGCGCCGTGAACACCTCCGGCAGCACCCTGCTGACCTCCGGTAATGTGGAGAACGACACCGCTGCCCACACCGCCGACAACGCGAAGATCATCTACACCACCTACCTCTCCATCGAGACAAAGGACTACGACTGGGCCTACCAGCAGTTGAACGATACGCTGTCCAGCGTGGACGGCTATCTGGAGTCCAGCAGCGAGTACACCGACAGTACCGACAGCACCCGCACTCTCTCCCTGACGCTGCGGGTGCCGGAGAGTTCCTATGACGCCTTCGTGGATGCCGCCGAACAGGCGGGCAGTGTGACCAGCAAGAGCGAGTCCGCCGAGGATGTGACCACGCAGTACATGGACATTGAAGCCCGGCTCGACAACCTCACCGCCCAGCGCACCCGTCTGCAGGAGCTGCAAGCCAGCGCGGACAACCTCACAGACCTGTTGCAGATCGAGTCCTCCCTGAGCGATGTCCAGTACCAGATCGAGAGCTACCAGAGCCAGCTCAACTGGTACAGCCAGCAGGTCTCCTACTGCACCGTGAACATCACCCTTGACGAGGTCGAGACCCTGACCACCGGCACCAGCTTCGCCGCCCGGCTGGCCGACGCCGCCAAGAACGGCTGGTCGAACTTCACCGCCGGGGCACAGGCCGCCGTGGTCTTCCTCATGGGCGCATGGCCCGCCATCGTCATCGGCGCGGCGTGCGGCGTGGTGTTCTATAAGGTCCGCCACCCCCGCAAAAAGCGCCCGAACCCAAAGGACGCCAAGTGACCTGCCCCCGCCCGGAACAAAACCCGAAAAAAAATTTCGGAAAACACTTGACATTCTCCCCGCCCTGTGTAAATATCGCGGGGTGGAGCAGTCTGGTAGCTCGTCGGGCTCATAACCCGAAGGTCGTTGGTTCAAATCCGGCCCCCGCAACCACCAAGCATCTTGATGAATTTCAAGATGCTTTTTTGTTGTGTTTTTACAAAATAAAAAGCCACATACTCCCTCAGTCACGGCTTTGCCGTGCCAGCTCCCTCTCGGAGGGAGCCTTGGCGTAACGGTTAGCTGTGAAAGCCTCCCTCTCAGAGGGAGGTGGCATCGCGTCAGCGATGACGGAGGGAGTATGCAGCCTTTTCTCCTTATGCAATAAACCCATTGCTTCTTGCCCAGAAGACCCAGAAGGTCAGGGTCAGGGCGCTGAAGAAGGTGGTGGTGACGCAGACACTGCCGGTGAGGGTGCCCTCGTGGCCCATCTGCTTGGCCATGACGTAGCCCGCCGGGGTGGTCACGCTGCCCAGCATGACCAGCAGGGCGACGAGCTTCTGGTCGGTGAAGCCGAAGTGCACCGCCATGGGCAGGAAGATGGCGGGCAGGAGGATGAGCTTGGTCACGGTGGCCACGGCGGTAGGCTTCAGGTAGGCCAGCGCCGCGCGGCCCTTGAAGCCCGCACCGATGGCCAGCAGCGCCAAGGGGCTGGTCAGCCCGGCGAGGCTGGACAGGGTCTTGTTCACCATGGTCGGCATGGGCAGCCGGAGCAGGCTCCACACAAAACCCGCCGCAATGCCCAGCAGGATGGGGTTCGTGACGATGCCCTTGAGGCTCTTTTTGATCTTCTCCCCCATGCCGCTTTTGGCCGATCGAGAAAGCGAGGGGCTTTCCAGCGTCAGGATGACCACGGCGAAGATGTTGTACAGCGGCACGCTGCCGAGGATCATCAGGCCCGACATGCCGGAGGTGCCGTAGATGTTCTGGATGAAGGCCGCGCCGAGGATGGCGGCGGAGGAGCGGTAGCACGCCTGAACGAACTCGCCCACGATGTGCTTGTCCTTCAGCAGCAGCTTTGCCAGCACCCAGATGACCAGAATGCTGGCCGTGGTGGCTGCGGCGCAGAAGAGCACATAGGCCCCGTCAAAGCTGGCCCGGACGTCCATGGTGGCAAGGTCCCGGAAGAGCTGCACCGGCAGCGCCACGTTGAAGACGAACTTGTTGGCCATGGCCACGAAGTCGTCGGTCAGGAAGTTTTTGCGGTGGAGCAGACAGCCCAGCACCATGATGAAGAACAGCGGCATGGTGCTGTTCAGGCTGAAGAGCAGGCTTTCCCCCATGGCTCACATTCCCCCATGGCGGCGCTCTTCAGCGGCCAGCTCCTGCTGCAAGGCGGCCTTGCGGTGATCCAGCAGCAGGTCTTTGTTGTAACGGAAGTACCGGTCGCAGCCGTTTTCGGTGATGAAGGCATGGGCGGCAGGGGCCAGCGTCAGCTCGGTGACGAAGACCACCATTTCCTGCCCTTCCGCAAAAGCCGCTTCCATGAAGTCGAAGGCAGCTTCCAGCGCGGCAGAGGCCGTTTCCTGCGCCTTGTCCCGCTCGTCGGCGAGGGTCTGGAACTGGGTGCGGAGCAGCTCGAAGGCTTCCTTGGTGCCCACGGCATTGGCGTGGCGCAGTTCCGCTTCCCACTTGCGGAGGGCAGCACAGACCGTGAGCCGAGTGGCCGCAGCATCCCGGCTCAGCAGCCCGGCCTCCCTCTGGCGCTTCGTCTCGGCGTCGTAGTCGGCGATCATCTGGCTGAACAGGGTGGCCGGGCCGTCCGGGATATCCTCCGGCAGGGTGGCAAAGCCCTGTTTGGCTTCCCGCAGGAAGGCGTAGCACCCATCGGCAGCGGCATCGGCCTGACGAGAGGCCGTGAACCGGTTGTTCAGGCCGGACAAGATCAGGCTGACAAGGCTGAGCCGCTCGTCGAAGGGAGCGTTCAGCAGCCGGGCAAAGACGGCGGGCTTGGCCTGACCGGCCAAGATCTCCTCCACACCGTAGTCGTCGCGGTACTTATAATAAAGGTCGAGGTAGGCCGAGAAATCCTCGGCGATCTTCTCGTGCTGGAGGTACTGGCGGATGAGCGACTCGTCGGCCTTGAGGCCCAGCGCCTCGTAGGTGTCCAGCAGGTTGGACAGGTCCTCCCAGCCGCGGGCGGTGACGAACTGGGTGCCGTCCACATCGGCGTTGATCTGGTAGAAGTTCTGGGGGTGGAGGTCGAGGTAGCTCAGGATGGCGCTGTGGATGCGGGCCGTGCGGGCGTAGTCCTTCCACGCCTGCAGATCGGGCTCGATGTCCATCCGGCGGACACGGTCGAGGGTGACGATGTCGAAATCGCGGACGGATTTATTGTACTCCGGCGGGTTGCCGGCTGCCACGATGACCCACCCCGCCGGGACGGCCTGATTGCCGAAGGTCTTGCACTGCAAGAACTGCAGCATGGTGGGGGCCAGCGTCTCGGAGACACAGTTGATCTCGTCGATGAAGAGGATGCCTTCCTTCAGGCCCGTGGCCTCCATCTTGGCGTAGACGCTGGCGATGATCTCGCTCATGGTGTACTCCGTCACCGAAACGTCCTTGTCGCCGTAGTGGCGCTGGCGGATGAAGGGCAGACCCACGGCGCTCTGGCGGGTGTGGTGGGTGATGGTGTAAGCCACCAGTGCCACGCCGCACTCCCGCGCCGCCTGTTCCATGATCTGCGTCTTGCCGATGCCCGGAGGGCCCATCAGAAGGATGGGGCGCTGCCGGATGGCCGGGATGGCGTATTCGCCCAGCGCGTCCTTGGCCAGATAGGCTTTGACGGTATGTTCGATCTCTTGCTTGGCTCGTTGGATATTCATAAAGCTTCCTCACATCCTCAGGTGTTGTTCAGTTCGCGGTAGGGGTCGTCCTCGTCGTTCAGCGCTTCGGCGAGAGCCGAAGCCGCCTTGGCGGACGGGCCGGTGAATTCATCCTCGTCCAGCACCACCTTCATGGCCCATGGCGGAACATTGGCGTCGTCGAAGCGGTCACCAAGGAACAAAAAGGCGGTGTCATAGGCCGGGCGGCGGGCCGGGTAGCTGCCCATGCCGTCGGTGAAGTAGAGCAGCCCCCGCAGATTCGAGAACTTTTTCTCAGTGCAGAGCTGGCTGACGTACGCAAAGGCCGGGCGGAAGTCCGTTCCGCCGCCGCCCCGGAGCTGGAAGTGGTTCATGGCGTGGATGAGCTCGTCCTCGTTCCGGACCAGCAGGTCCTGCCGGACGGCATTGTCCGCTTGGATGAGGTGGAGGTTCATCCGGTGGAAGAAGTTCTCCCGCCCCTTCAGCAGGGTGTAGGTCTCAGCCAGAAAGGCCCGCACCAGCTCACCGGAAGTGGAATAGCTGGTATCGATGACGAGGGCCAGTTCCTCGATCTTTTTGCTCTCCCGCGTTTCCAGCGGCTCGATGAGGGGCATGTTCCCATAGACGGAGAGGCCGTAGGTGTAGAAGTTCAGGTCGAACTCGTCCGGGTCAAGGTGGACCTCCTCCCGCGTGACGCAGAAGCGGCGGAGGAAGTCCCGGTAGCTGCGGCGGCTGCGGTTGGCGGCTTTGACCTGTTCGCGCAGGTTGTCGGCTCCCTCGCCCGCTTCCTTGTCCCGCAGTTCCAGTTCGGTCTGCATCCGCTCGCCGATCTTCTGCCACGTTTTCTGGGGCAGGGGCGTGGGCATCTGCTGGGGCTGTTCGGGGGCGTCCTTGGGCCAGAGGCGGTGGTCGTCGGTGGTGAACTCCCGCTCCAGCTGCCGCAGCACGCCGGGGGTCTGCTTCACCAGCCATCGGTAGGCCGGGGCCGCCGCCACCACTTTGCCCTCCGCCGCGATGGACCCATAGGCGTTCTGCCGCACATAGGTCAGCGGCCGCTTGACGCTGGAGCGGTTCAGCCCATCGATGACGTTTTCCACCGCAATGTCGCACGCAAGGCCCCACAAACGGGGGTCCCGCCGCCCCTTCATCCAGAGATGTCGGAATACGCAGTGGAATATCGTATGGAGATACAACCGGTTGAGATATTTCGGATTTTGTTTGTAGAGCCGGAGCAGGGCGCTGGGCTGATAGCAGAGGATACGGCCATCCGTAGCCAGCACGCCGCACCGTTCGTCCGGGGTGGGGGGCAGGGCCGAAAGGGCCATGTCCAGAAAGCGGAAATCCAGATACAGCCCGCTGCGCACCACAGCCAGCACCTCGCCGCCCATCCGCGCCTGCCACTCCTCGTGGGTCTCCGGCCGCTTCGACTCAAAGGGCTTGCGGGGGTCGAAGAATTTTTCTTTTTCGGGGAGCTGGGTCACTTTCCTCACCTCAGAAATCAAAATCGTATCGTTTCTTTTTCGGCTTCGCGGACAGCTTTGTGTACTCCGCATCGGCCAGCAGGGCCGCTGCCGCCGCGTTGTCGGCCTTGGCGGCCATCTGGGCAGCCTCGGCAAAGGCGGCGGCGTCCAGCACATCCAGCGCCAGCAGGGCTTTCAGGCCGTCGAGGTCCTGCGCCTTCAACAGCCGGGCAACCACCCGGCCCGTGTTGGCTTTGAGGAACGCCGTGTAGGCCGCTTTCGCCCCTTCGGTCAGGTTCCACGGCCAGCGCAGCCGGTCGAAGCAGAGCATGGCCATAATGTTCCTGTCCTCGGCGGCGTGACCCTCCGGGAAGATGGCGTCATATTCTGCGCAAAGGAATTTTCCATTCAGAAAACACTGTCTGTAATGGTATCCTTGCCCGGAAAAGGTATGCAGCAGGATGTGGGCCGGGGATTCCTCCACATCCTCCCAGTAGGCGGGGTACCACAGCCCCGCGCGGGGGGCCGCTTCGCCGGGGAGCCAGAACAGCGCACGCACCGCCTCGGTGATGTTGTTGACGAGGGCAAACAGCCCGGTGGCCGCTTCCGGCTCAGCCCGCACCACAAGGTCCGCCAGCGCGAAGCAGTTCAGGAAGACATCGCTGCCCACGGTCAGGTCGGCGGCCCCGAAGGAGAGCCGCCGCAGCCTGCGGCAGTTGTAGAATGCGCAGCTCCCGATGACCTGCAGCCCGTCGGGCAGGACGGCTTCTTCCATGAAGTTCCCGCAGACGGGGTGCAGGTCGGTCTCTTCCGGTGCGTCCCCGAAGTCGAGGTCGTACCGGCGACGTCCCGTCAGCGCCCGGCCAAAGGCGCGGGTCAGGGTCACCGCCCCGTCCCCGCCGACTTCGTACCGGCAGAGGGCATCGGCAGCGGGCAGATCCCGGAGTTTTTCAGAAAAGCAGTAGTCCCCCAGCTCCGTGAGGGTCCACTTCTCCCCTCCCGGCCCCGGCACCTCCCCCGGCACCGCAATGCAGGGCTCGTCCCCGTAGACACGGATGAGACGGGCCGTGTTATTTTTTAATGGAAGAATATCGAACAGCATAGTTTATCTCTATCGCGGAGCCCACTGCTTAACGCGAGATCAGGCTTTGCTCGTCCAGCAATATCAAAACCGACATGCCAAGGGCTCACCCCTTCGGGGGAGCTGGCGAGCGAAGCGAGACTGAGAGGGCATTCCTTACAAAAAAACTGCTGCACGCGCAGATGCCGTGCAGCAGTTGGGTGTTTGCGATTACTGTGCGGCCTGCGCCAGACAATCGTCCATGGCGGTGAAGATGGCGTCGCTGGTCATGGTGCTGCCAGAAACAGCATCCACCCCAGCTGTGCCGCCGGCTTCCTGCAGACTGACGGCCAAGCTTTCGGCCGCCTTGCCGCCCAGCGCGGGCGTTTCGCCCGAAGCATCGATGTTCACACCGGTCACTTTGCCGCCGGTGATGGTCACCGTTACCGCCACATCGCTCAGGCATCCTTTCGCGCTGGCGGTATAGGTGCCGTCGGTGTAGGTAGCGGCGTTATCGGCGGCGGGCACCGTTCCGGTGTTGGCGATGTACAGGGACAGGACAATGCCCAGCACGAGATCCAGCACCACCATCAGAATGGTATTCCGACTCATGTGTTTTTTCATCTTGCTGTTTGCTCCTTTGGGGAAAATTTTACTTTGCGGGCTTGAAGCTGTCGCGCAGAGTCACGACACGGTTGTACACGCCGGGGTTCTTGGAATCCGGGGTGAAGAAACCGGTGCGGACGAACTGGAACTTCTCGCCGGGCTTTGCATCCTTCAGGCTCTCTTCCAGCTTGCAGCCGGTGCGGGCCACAACGCTTTCGGGGTTGAGGTAGTCCTTGTAGTCGCTGCCCTCCGGGATGGCGTTCATGTTGGCCTCGGTGAAGAGCTTGTCGTACAGGCGGACCTCGGCGTCCACGGCGTGCGCGGCGCTGACCCAGTGGATCGTGCCCTTGACCTTGCGGCCGTCGGCGGGGTTGCCGTTGCCAGTCTCGATATCAGCCGTGCAGTGGATCGCGGCGATGGAGCCGTCCGCGTTCTTCTCCACGCTCTCGCACTTGACGATATAGGCACCCATCAGGCGGACTTCGCCGCCGAGGGTCAGGCGCTTGAACTTGGGAGGCGGCACCTCGGCGAAGTCCTCGTTCTCGATCCACAGCTCCTTGGTGAAGGCCACCTTGCGGGTGGTGGTGTCGTTGGCTTCACGGTTGGGGTTGTTGGCGATGTCGAAGTACTCGGTCTTGTCCTCCGGGTAGTTGTCAATGATGAGCTTCACCGGGTCCAGCACGGCGATGCGGCGCTGAGCGGTCAGGTCCAGTTCGCTGCGGATGCAGGCTTCCAGCTGGCGCATATCGATGAGGTTGTCGGACTTGGAGATACCGGCTTCCCGCACGAAGGTGAAGATGGAGGTGGGGGTGTAGCCGCGGCGGCGCAGACCGCAGAGGGTCGGCATCCGGGGGTCGTCCCAGCCGTCTACGATGCCCATTTCCACCAGCTCACGCAGGTAGCGCTTGCTCATGACGGTGTTGGTCATGTTCAGGCGGGCGAACTCGCGCTGCTTGGGGAACTCGGTGCCGAAGATGTTCTCGATGACCCAGTTGTACAGCGGGCGGTGGTTCTCGAACTCCAAGCTGCACATGCTGTGGGTGATGCCCTCGATGGCGTCCTGAATGGGGTGGGCGAAGTCGTACATCGGGTAGATGCACCACTTGCTGCCCTGCCGGTGATGCTCGGCGTACTTGATGCGGTAGATGGCCGGGTCACGCAGGTTCATGTTGGGGCTGGCAAGGTCGATCTTGGCGCGCAGGGTCTTCTCGCCCTCCTTAAACTCGCCCGCACGCATCCGGCGGAACAGGTCAAGGTTCTCTTCCGGGGTGCGGTCCCGCCACGGGGACGGGCGGCTGGGCTTACCGGCGTCGCTGCCGCGGTACTCGCGCATCTCGTCGCGGGTCAGGTCATCGACGTAGGCCTTGCCCTCCTGAATGAGCTTCTCGGCGTACTCGTAGCACTTGTCGAAGTAGTCGCTGCCGTAGAAGATGCCGCCGTTGGGGTCGGCACCCAGCCAATGCAGATCTTCGATGATGCTGTTGACGTACTCCTCGCCTTCGCGGGCGGGGTTGGTGTCGTCCAGACGCAGGTTGAACTTACCGCCGTACTGGTTCGCGATGGACCAGTTGATGTAGATGGCCTTGGCGCTGCCAATGTGCAGGTAGCCGTTCGGCTCCGGCGGGAAACGGGTATGGATCTCGCTGATCTTGCCCTCGGCGAGGTCGGCGTCGATGATCTCAGTCAAAAAGTTTTTATCAGCCATGTGGCGTTCCCCCTTCATCCGGGCCAAACCGCCCGGAACTACTCATGATTCAATACCCATTATAATACACCATTTTTCGCTTTGCTTCAAGGTGGAAATGCAAACCGGGGCAAAATGGCGTTTTCTGCCGCATTATTTCTGCGGGTAAAAGGCGTTTTGGTAGCTGACCAGCGCCCCGATCTGGTTGGACTTATTGTGGAAGGCGCACGCCACGATCTCCGGGTGGGCAAGGCTGCGGGCCTGTTCCTCGCTGAAGGGGTGGCCCTTCAGGATCTGCTCCTCATACACCCGGTCCAGCGTCTCGATCAGGAGGGGCTGGCTGCTGATACCGCCGCCGATGGCGACCTTTTCGAGATTCAGCAGGACGCTCAGATTATAGATCTGCACGTCCACGGCAAAGCAGAATTTTTCCAGCACTTCCAGCGCCTCCGGCTCCCCGGCGTTGGCTGCGTCGAAGAAGATCCTGCCGTTCATGGGCGCGTCCGCGGGCAGACCCTTGCGCTCCCGGTAGGCGTCCAGCAGAGCCGTGGTGCTGCACTGGCACGCCATGGTCTTTCTGCCGTTGTTCCACTCGTCGGCGTTGGTGTTCATGAAGCTGTACTCCCCCGCCGTAAAGTCCCGGCCCCGCACCAGCTGGCCATTGACGATGAGGCCGCCGCCCACGCCGGTGCCGATGATGAACACCGCCGCGTTGCTGCAGCCCTTGAGGACACCCCGCTGCAATTCGGCGATGGCGGCGGCTTTGCCGTCGTTCTCGATCCAGACCTTGCAGCCGCACTTTTCGGCAAGGCGCGGGCCCACCGGCGTGCCGATGTTGTAGACGATGGAGGGGGCCCCGCCGCCCTTGACCACGCCGTGCTCGGCGTCGATGAAGCCGGGCAGACTCAGCGCGATGCCGTCCACCTCGTCCCTGTGGGGACGGTAGATCTCCGCCATCGTCTCCAGAAAATGCTCCTGACTGTCGCCGGGCGTGGGCACGCTGCCGGACTCATAGTAGTTCATGGTGTCATCCATGACCGAATACTTGATCTCAGTGCCGCCTACGTCAAAGACCATTACCTTCATGCAATTTACCTCCCGGTTTTTTTCTTTATTATAAAACAAACGCCGTGCAAAATCCACCCCATCGGTTCCACTTCATACGCTGGCGGGACCGGGAACCTTGCGAGGAAGACTATCAGGCCTCCTCCCAGAGGGGGCTGGCTGCGAAGCAGACTGGGGGAGTTACGGGCATAAAAAATCCCACGCTGCGGCAAAGCAAAACGCAGCGTGGGCACGAAGATAGCTTAACTTAAAGGAGAAATGTCAGCGCCTCAGCGGGCGGCGACGTACTTGTGCAGGGTCTTGCGGACAGCGCCGTTGCCAGCGTACAGCTCCTTGACCATGCCTTCGATCTGCTCACCCAGACCGACCTCATACAGGTTGACACCGAAGATGTCGGCGCGGCTGTACAGGTTCTTCAGGCAGCTGAAGTCCTGCTCACCTTCCTTGACCTCCAGCGGGGCCACGATGGCCTGCAGCTCAGCCAGCATCGGATCGGGAGAGATCTCGAAAGCCTTGCCGTTGTCATCGACACCCTTCAGGTAGCGGGCATAACCGGCCAGCACCAGCGGGATCAGGACGAGGTTGGACTTGTCCAGACCCCGTGCCTTGTAAGCCTTAATGGTCTCCCCGAAGCGGATGGCCAGCTTCTGGGAGGTATCGGTGGCGATGCGCTGGGGTGCGTCGGGCATGAAGGGGTTGGGCAGACGGCGGTTGATGACCGCGCCGATGAACTCGTAGGGGTTCAGGACGCCCGGATCCACGACAACGGGCATTGCCTCGATGTAGCCGATCTTCTGGATGAAGGAGCGCAGGTCCTCGTCTGCCATCTCGGCGGAGATGAGGGTGTAGTCCAGCATACAGCCATAGATGGACATGGCGGTGTGCAGGGGGTTCAGGCAGGTGCAGACCTTCATCTTCTCGATCTTATCGACGGTCTCGCGGTCGCAGTACAGGACACCGCCCAGCTCCAGCGGAGGACGGCCATTGGTGTAGTGGTCCTCGATGCACAGGTACTGGGTCTCCTCGGCGTTGACGAAGGGAGCAGTGAAGGTGTGCTTCTCGGTGACGATGGTGTAGTTGTCCTCAAAGCCGTCGTCGGCCAGCATCTGCTGGACCTTGGCATCGGGGCGCGGGGTGATCTTATCGATCATGCTCCACGGGAAGGTGATCTTGGTCTCGTCCTGCACATAGGCGAGGAACTCAGCGGGGACCAGACCCTGCTCCACCCACTTGGTCGCGTAGGTGATGACCGCATTCTTGACCTTGTCGCCGTTGTGGGAGCAGTTGTCCATGCTCTGCACGGTCAGGGGCAGCTTGCCGGCCTTGAAACGCTCGTACAGCAGAGCGGTGACCTTGCCCATGGCCAGAACGGGGGTCAGGCCGCGCTCCAGATCGGCAGGAGCCACGCCGTAGCCCTTCTCGGTGATGGTGAAGGAGATCATCTGCAGGCTGGGGTTCTGGAAGATCTCCACCAGACGGGCCCAGTCCTCGGTGAAGGAGGGGTCAGCCTTCAGGCTCTCGGTGACGGAGGCCACGACCTTCTTCTCGATGTCGCCGGTGGACTTCAGGCAGACCAGTAGGCTCATGTTGTCGTAGGGGCGGTAAGCCTTGTCGATGATCTCGTAGTCGAAGCTCTCGGCCACGATGACACCGCGGTCATACTTGCCGCTGTTCAGCGCGTCGTTCAGGACGGCGGCGGGGAAAGCGCGGAAGATGTTGCCAGCGCCGAAGTGGACCCAAGTGGGCTCCGCATGGGTCTTGGCCTTGACGGCCTCGACATCGAACTTGGGCAGCTCGTAGCCCTTTTCTGCCCACTCGGCGGACAGATTGCCATTCTTGATATCAGTCAGCTTCATAACATTCAGCCTTTCTTTTTCTCTTCATCCAGACGATCCAGCAGATCCCAGACGCCCAGCATATACTGGATGCCCAGAGCACGGTCATACTTGCCGTAGCCGGGGCGGCAGTTGCCGGGGCCTTCCTCCCACAGCTGGCGGCCGTGGTCGGGGCGGATGTAGCCTTCGTAGCCGCCGTCATGGTAAGCGCGCAGGATCTCGATGATGCCGGTCTCGCCGCAGCAGTCGCGGTGAGCAGCCTCGGAGAAGTCGCCGTTGGGGAAGTGGTGGATGTTGCGGATGTGAGCGAAGGCGATGCGGTCGCAGTGCTTGCGCACGATCTCAGCAACGTTGTTGTTGGGGTTCGCGTTCAGGCTGCCGGAGCACAGGGTCAGGCAGTTGTACTCGTCGTCCACCATGCTCAGGAAGCGGTCGATGCTCTCGGCATCCACCAGCAGACGGGGCAGACCGAAGATATCCCAAGGGGGATCGTCCATGTGGATGGCCATCTTGATGTCGCACTCGCGGCAGGTGGGCATGATGGCTTCGAGGAAGTACTTCAGGTTCTCCCACAGCTTCTCCTTGGTGACAGGGGCGTAGGCCTTGAACAGCTCGTCCAGCTTTGCCATACGCTCCGGCTCCCAGCCGGGGAAGGTCATGTGGTACTTCTCGGTAAAGCCGAGGATGTAGTCGGCCATGGCCTTGTAGTCGTCCTGAATCATGTCCTTCTGATAGAACAGAGCGGTAGAGCCATCGCCGACGGGGTGGAACAGGTCGGTACGGGTCCAGTCAAAGATGGGCATGAAGTTGTAGCAGATGACCTTGACGCCGAACTTGGACAGGTTGCGGATGCACTGCTTGTAGTTCTCGATATACTTGTCGCGGGTGGGCAGACCGATCTTGATGTCGTCGTGGACATTGACGGACTCGACCACGTCCATATCGAAGCCGTAAGCGTGGATCTGGTCTGCGACCTTCTGGATCTCGTCGATTTCCCAGATCTCGCCGGGCATCTTATTGTGCAGTGCCCAGACGATGCTGGTCACGCCGGGGATCTGCTTGATGTCGTTGAGGGTGATGGGGTCGTTGCCCTCACCATACCAACGCCAACCCATTTTCATAGGCATAGGGGTTTCCTCCTTATGTTGCTTTGCTTTTCCGTCCGCAGCAACCGCTGCGGCACATCCCTGCTTATATTCTAATATATCAGTTTCGCCTTGGCAATTGGCGTTTTGACATTTTTTGAAGTTTTTTCTTGTATACTTTAGACAAAAAGACGACTGCACAAAGGATTTTGCCCCTTTTGCAGCCGTCTATTCCACGATTTTCTTGCTATTTTTTTGTCAATATCGTCAACCTTCAATAAAGTAATCCGGGTGGTTTGCCTTCGCCTGTTCCACCGAGAGCTTATAGCGGTTGAGGTGGTCGCTCAGGGCACGGCCCACATCCTCCTCGCTGCCGTGGAGCACGGCTTCCAGAATGCGGGTGTGGGCGCCGCAGACGGACTTGTTTTCCTCGGTCTGCAAGCTGAACTTGCGCAGCCGCTCGATGTGCTGGAAGGTGGACAGCATGTGGTCGAAGTGCTCCTCCATCCCGCACAGCTCAAAGGCACGGCGGTGGAAGGCGTTGTCGAGGTCCAGCATCCGGGTCTCGCGGTTCTCGGCACCGGGGTCGCTCTCCAGCACGCGGTACCGCTCGATGAGCAGCCGGTAGGCCGCCTCCTGCTCGCCGGTCAGACGGCCGCGGACGCGGTTCAGGATCTCCTTTTCTAAGGTATAGCGGGCAAACTGCTCCATCTCCATCAGCTTCAGGTCGATGGGGGCAACGTATGTACCGCTCTGCGGCTTGATGGTGACCATGTGGGCGATGTTGAGCATGATGAGCGCTTCCCGCATGGGGGTGCGGCTGATGCCGAGCTCCTGCGCCAGCTCATGATCGTTGAGTTCATCGCCGGGTTTCAGTTCCATTGTAATGATACGGCTGCGGATGGTCTCGTATGCAGCCTCTCGTGCACTCCGTACTGCCATCGTTCCTCTCTCCTTTTGGCAACCAAAACGTAGGCGCTCCGCTCTTTGATATATTAGTGCAAGCGCCAGCTTCATTTTACCCCGGAACAACGTCCGCCGTCAATAGGAAAGGGCCACAAAATGCAAGATTTTCTTGTCAATCTGCGATTTTCGCCTTTTTGCCATACAGGAACGGCACCCAGACGGCCACCAGCACCAGACCACAGACCACATCAATGATGGAATGCTGCTTGGTGAAGACGGTGGACAGGCAGATGAGCCCGGCCCAGACCCACGCCACGGCCTTCAGCGCCGGGCGGTGCTTTGCCAGCTTGCTCTGGGAAAAGGCCAGCGCCATGCAGCCGGAGCTCTGGCAGTGGATGGACGGGCAGACGTTGACCGAGGAATCGGCCTTCCAGATAAGCTGCATGATCCGCATCGCAAGGTTGTCGCGGCCGATGGCCTCCGCCGTGGGGCGGATATCCAGCCCGTTGGGCAGGATCATGTAGATTATCAGGCAGAGGGTCATGCCGGAGAACATCATCAGGCAGAGCTTGTCGTAGCTCTCGGTGTCATACCACCAGAGCATCGCCGTCACCGCCGCCAGCAGCACAAACCAGCTGCAATAGGGGAAGATGAACCATTCATTGAACGGAATGAGGTCGTCGATGGGGGAATGGATGATGTACTTCGGATTTTTGATGGTCAAGTCCAGCCAGAAAAACCAGATGAGATAGATCACCCAATAGGCCTGAAACCACAGATGCGGCTTCAGCTTGGAACGCAGGGATGGGGTCTTCATGTCTTTTCTCCTATATTTTTGATTTCGTAGCGCTTTATTTTACCACAAGGCGACGTATTGCGCAAATACAAATTCTAGGATACAATAAAAGTATTCCTCACTCCCTCCGTCATCGCTTGCGCGATGCCACCTCCCTCCCGGAGGGAGGCTTTCCATCTGTCCGTCACGCAAAAGGCTCCCTCACCGAGGGAGCTGGCACGGCAAAGCCGTGACTGAGGGAGTATGCAAGCCAAAAGGAGACCTTATGTCAAACCTCATTCATCCCCGTCTCATCGCCCTCGACCTTGACGGCACGCTGCTGGACCGCCAAGGCGCGGTCACTCCCCGCACCCGCCAAGCCATCGCCGACGCGGTGGCGCAGGGCGTGGTGGTGCTGCCCGCCACGGGCCGCCCGCTGTCCAATCTGCCGCCGGTGGTGGCCCAGCTCCCCGGCATCCGCTACGCTATCACTTCCAACGGAGCCGCAGTCTGGGACCTCGGCGCGGACCCCATGAGCGCAGTCTACAGCCGCTACTGGAACGCCGCCGAGCACCACACCACCGAACCCACGGCCCTCATCGCCCGGCCCATGCCGGTGGAACTGGCGCGGGAGGCCTTTGCACTTTATATGGAATACCCCGGCGCCCTGAGCGTCTTCTGCGACGGCCGCACCTACCGCGACCGGGTGGGCATGGCGCGGTTCGGGGTCCGCTATGCCCGGCGCACCGGTTCCACCGAGGCCCGCCAGCCCAACGACGGCCGCTTCACCGTGGTGAACGACCTCAGCGAGTGGATGAGCCGCCACGCCCACGAGGTCGAGAAGTTCTGCATGTTCTTCGATACCCCGGAGGAGGCACAGGCCGCCCTCCCCCGCTTCTACGCGCTGGAAGGGGCCGAAGTGGTGCAGGGCGCACCGGACAACATCGAGCTCACGGCCAAGGGCGTGGATAAGGGCACGGCCCTGCTGACGCTGGCCGACCGGCTGGGCATCCCCCGCGAGGCCACCGCCGCCTTTGGCGACAGCGAGAACGACCGCGCCATGCTGGAAAAGGCGGGCATCGCCGCCGTCATGGCCAACGGGATGCCCCAGATCAAGGCGCTGGCCGACCTCGTCAGCACCGGCGACTGCGACCACGACGGCGTCGCCGAGCTGTTTGAGCGGCTTGGTCTGTGATGCTTCGGCATTTTTGTGCAATGTATACAAGCTCCTATGCAAAACATTGTGCTTGTTGAGCATTACCAAATGCCGTTTCGTCGTTTATACTAATAGTACGAACGTATGGTGGGGCGGGGTGTGCCCAAATGGCGGCAAGCCCCACTCCCATGAGTTAAAATAAAAGGAGAATGCGTTATGAATCCCATTGTCGAAAAGGTCTATCAGATCGGCATTATCCCTGTTATCGCTTTCAACAGCGTTGATGAAGCCCTGCCCCTGTGCAAGGCTCTGGCAGACGGTGGTCTGCCCGCAGCTGAGGTCACCTTCCGCACCGCATGTGCTGAGGAGTGCATCCGCAAGATCCACGACGAGATGCCCGAAATGCTGCTGGGCGCCGGCACTGTCCTGACCACCGAGCAGGCTGACCGCGCAATGGCAGCCGGTGCTTCCTTCATCGTTGCTCCCGGCTTCGACCCCGAAGTCTGCAAGCACGTCATCGACAAGGGCGGCATCATGATGCCCGGCACTGCTTCCGCCGGTGAGATGCAGCAGGCCATGAACATGGGCTGCGAGGCTCTGAAGTTCTTCCCCGCTGAGGCAAACGGCGGTGTTGGTATGCTGAAGAACATCGGCGCTGCCCTGAAGGGTGCCCGCTGGATGTGCACCGGCGGCGTCAACGCCAAGAACGTCAACGATTATCTGGGCTATGACCAGATCTTCGCTGTCGGCGGCACTTGGATGTGCAAGAGCGACGTCATCAAGGCTGGCGACTGGGCAAAGATCACCGCTCAGAGCAAGGAAGCCGTTGACACCATGCTGGGTCTGCACCTGCACCATGTCGGCATCAACACCGGCAACGAGGAGGAGGCCATGAAGGTCGCCAACTTCATCGGTGCAATGCTGAATATGAAGGTCGCTCCCGGCAACTCCAGCATTTTCGTCGGCAACAAGGAATTCGAGATCATGAAGAAGCCGGGCCGCGGCACCAATGGCCACATCGCCATCGCCTGCAACAATGTGGACCGCGCCATCTATCACCTGTCTCAGCGCGGCGTGAAGTTCGATCTGGACTCCAAGAACGTCAAGAACGGCAAGACTGTCGCCTGCTACTTCGCAGACGAGATCGGCGGCTTCGCCTTCCACCTCGTTCAGGCCTGAGCCCTGACGCCATCCCACCTGCCATGCTCCGCCGCACCGGTCTTCCCTGCGGCGGGCTTAGATAAGAAACAACAAAAAGGAGAATACCACAATGAAAGTCGTTACTTTTGGCGAACTGATGGTTCGTCTGCAGCCGTTCAACTATGAGCGCTTCGTTCAGGCAAACAATCTGGAGTTTAGCTTCGGCGGCGGCGAGGCAAATGTCGCAGTTTCTCTGGCCAACTACGGTCTGGACGCTGCTTTCGTCACCAAGCTCCCCGCACACGCCATCGGTCAGGCAGCCATCAACAGCCTGCGCCGTTACGGTGTTGACACCAGCATGATCACCCGCGGCGGCGATCGCGTTGGCATCTACTACAACGAGAAGGGCGCTTCTCAGCGCGGTTCCGTCTGCATCTACGACCGTGCCAACAGCGCCATCCAGCTGGCTCAGCCCTCCGACTTCGATTGGGACAAGATCTTCGAGGGTGTCGATTGGTTCCACTTCACCGGCATCACCCCGGCTCTGGGCCAGAACGTCGTCGAGATCTGCCTCGAAGCCTGCAAGGCTGCTAAGGCACACGGCGTGAAGATCAGCTGCGACCTGAACTACCGCGGCAAACTGTGGACACGTGAGCAGGCTCGTGCCGCTATGACCGAGCTGTGCCAGTACGTTGACGTCTGCATCTCCAATGAGGAGGATGCAAAGGACGTCTTCGGCATCGAGGCTGAGGCTACCGACATCTACGGCGGCAAGCTGAACGCTGAGGGCTACAAGAGCGTTGCAAAGCAGCTGGCTGACAAGTTCCACTTCGAGAAGGTCGCCATCACCCTGCGCGAGTCCCACAACGCTTCCGAGAACGGCTGGAGCGCTATGCTGTACGATGTCGCTTCTGACGAGTACTGCTTCTCCAAGAAGTACGAGCTGAAGATCATCGACCGCGTTGGCGGCGGCGACTCCTTCGGCGGCGGCCTGATCTACGCTCTGCTGACCGGCAAGAGCACGCAGGAGGCTGTCGAGTTCGCTGTGGCTGCTTCCGCTCTGAAGCACTCCATCGAGGGCGACTACAACATGATGACCGTTGCTGAGGTCGAGAAGCTGGCTGGCGGCGACGGTTCCGGCCGTATCCAGCGCTAAGAGCGGGAGGGGATCCGAAATGGATATCCGTTACTCCTGCAACCAGAAGGACTTCAAGCGCTATACCACCGAGGAAATGCGCGACGAGATGCTGATCACCGGCCTGTACAAGGCCGATGAGGTCGTGGCCGTTTACAGCCATGTGGACCGTATGGTCACGCTGGGCTGTATGCCGGTGCACGAGACCGTCTCCATCGACAAGGGCATCGACGTCTGGGCCAATTTCGGCACCCACTATTTCCTCGAACGCCGCGAGATCGGCATGTTCAACATCGGCAAGGATTCCACCGGCATCGTGGTGGCCGACGGTGTGGAGTACAAGCTGGGCTATAAGGACTGCCTGTACATCACCAAGGGCACCAAGGAAGTGACCTTCGCTTCCGCCGATCCGGAGCACCCCGCCAAGTTCTACATGGTGTCCGCTCCGGCACACTGCTCGTACGAGACCCGCCTGATCAAGATGGCCGATGCAAACCATCGTCCTCTGGGCAGCGTCGAGACCTGCAACAAGCGCACCATCAACCAGTTCATCCACCCGGATGTCCTGAAGACCTGCCAGCTCAGCATGGGGATGACCGAACTGGAGCCGGGTTCCAACTGGAACACCATGCCCAGCCACACCCACGAGCGGCGGATGGAGATCTATACCTACTTTGAACTGCCGGAGGGGCAGGTGGTGTTCCACATGTGCGGCGAGCCTACTCAGACCCGCCACATCGTGATGCACAACGAGGATGCTGTCATCAGCCCCTCTTGGAGCATCCACAGCGGCGTAGGCACCTCGAACTATACGTTTATCTGGGCAATGGGCGGCGAGAACATGGAGTTTGACGACATGGACAACATCGCTACCACTGATCTGCGCTAAAAAAGCACCATGCACAAGCCCCGTACCGGCTGCCCGGTATGGGGCTTTTTGCTAAAAATTTAACTTGAGGAGGAAATTATGAATCTTTCTGCATTCGATCTGAAGGGCAAAGTCGCCCTCGTCACCGGCGGTGCCCACGGCATCGGTTTTTCCATCGCTGCGGGCATGGCCCAGTGCGGCGCGACGGTCTGCTTCAACTGCTCCAACGAGGGCAGCCTTGAAAAAGGCCTCGCCGCCTACAAGGAAGCGGGCATCGACGCCCACGGCTACGTCGCTGACGTCACCGACGAAGCCGCCGTCAACGCTATGATCGCCAAGATCAAGGCAGAGGTGGGCCCCGTGGACATCCTCGTGAACAACGCGGGCCTGATGAAGCGGGTGCCCATGATCGAGATGAGCCACGCCGACTTCCTGCGGGTCATCGACGTCCACGTCGGCGGTGCGTTCAACTGCTCCAAGGCCGTCCTGCCCGATATGATCGCCAAGCGCGAGGGCAAGATCATCAACATCTGCTCCATGATGAGCGAGCTGGGCCGCGAGACCGTCTCCGCTTACGCTGCTGCCAAGGGCGGCCTGAAGATGCTGACCAAGAACATCGCTTCCGAGTACGGTGAGTACAACATCCAGTGCAACGGCATGGGCCCCGGCTACATCGCCACCGCCCAGACCGCGCCCCTGCGCGAGATCCAGCCGGACGGCAGCCGCCACCCCTTCGATCAGTTCATCACCGCCAAGACCCCTGCCGGCCGCTGGGGCGAGCCGGAGGACATGGTCGGCCCCTGCGTCTTCCTTGCCTCCCACGCTTCCGACTTCGTGAACGGCCAGATCCTCTACGCCGACGGCGGCATCCTCGCTTACATCGGCAAGCAGCCCAAGTAAGTTTTCCACAGGAAATCTTCTGACTGTGCAAAACGCACCCATGCGGACAAGCTCCGCATGGGTGCGTTTTTTGCTTTTTGCTGTACAGTCAAATATGATAGCCGCCTTATGTCGCATTCCGCAGGTAGTCCACCTTCGGTTTTGCGCCGGACTTCGCGGCTTCTGTGTACGAGATGTCCAGATACTTCAGCTCCTTGTTGCTGTCCAGAATGGCACCGCAGAGCGCCGAATCCACCTGTGCCTGATGGGTCAGGTTCAGCCACACCAGACTCTTCATCTGGGTCAGCGGGGTATAATCCAGCGTTTCATACGCCTTCTCGTCGCCCATGCTGGCACCCATATTCAGATAACAGATGTTCGTCTGTACCAGCGGTTCCAAGCCGGGATATGTCGTCCCACTCGTCAGCCCCAGATAAGACAGCTGTTCCATCTGCGCCAGCGGTTCCAGCGAATCAAGCGTATCCACGGACAGACTCACCGAAGTCAAGGCCGGAAGCTTTCCCAGCGGCGTGAGATCCAATGTGCCGCAGTTGCTCAGGGTCAGCGTCTGCAATGCCTGTAACTCTTCCAGCGGCGCAAGCGTCTCCGGTCTTGCATTGCCAATCGACAACATCTTCAAACCCTTACAGGCGCTCAGACCGGAAAGGTCGGTCAGCTCATCATACGGCTGCGAAGCGCTGTACGAAAAATACTGTAAGCTGTCGAAATGCTTCAGGTCGTTCAGTACGGACAGGCTCTGAAAGGCGGTTCCATTGTACAAATGCCGTACTTCCGGGTCCGTCTCCACCATCTCAAAGGTGAATGTATCCCCGCTGGTAGGCTGTTCCAATGCTACATCAAAGCCATCTGCGTTGCTTGCCCGCAAGACAAGCACTTGAATGTTCCACACATCGCTGTGCAGGATATCACCTTCCGGTTTATCCAGAACAAAGCGGACGTGGGCTTCCATAGCAGGGTCTTCCCACTGGATGACATAATCTTCACCATGCTCGACGGTCTGTGAAGAGATTGCACTGTATCTTGCATCGACACCAGCTAAGGCCATTTCGTCCCGGCTGTCCGGCAGGGACGATGCCGAATTAGTTGTTTTCGCTGTACAGGAGCAGAGAAGCAATAAACCCATGAACACAGCCAACAACGTTCCGAGTAGCTTTTTCATAGTATACCCCTCCAATTTTTGCCACTTTAGCTTAAGTATACAGAGGATTTGTATATTGTCAATATATTATTTCAACATTTCACATTTTATTATAGTCTATTGTTGCATCAGAAACAAAAATTATTTTACTTTTCATACTTTTGTAAAGTATTACTTCTTGCTTTTCCGGTCGAAATATGTATAATAGTTACTCGTGGGCAACTTTTCACACGAAGGTCTGCCCACGAAAGAACTTTTCACAAACAAGGAGAATACATTACCATGAAACTGAAAAATGCTGCTGTCGTGGCTGCTGCTCTGGCACTGGCCATCGGCATGACCGCTTGCGGTTCTTCTTCCTCTACCGCTTCCTCTGCTGCCTCTTCTGTGGCCGCCTCTTCTGTGGCTTCCTCTGCTGCCGCTTCTTCCGAGGCTGCAAGCTCTGAGGCTGCTGTGGAGCCCGCTGAGTACACCGTGTACAACACCACCGGCACCAACGTTGCCGAGCTGTACCTGTACGCTGTCGGTTCTGAGGACAAGGGCGAGAATCTGGCCGGTGAGGGTCTGGCAGACGGCGAGAGCGTCGTTCTGACCCTGCCGGAGGACGCAGACACCTCCGCTAAGTACGTTCTGGAGTTCACCACCGATGACGGCGCGACCCAGAGCTTCGAGACCCTGAGCTACGAGGTCACCCCCATCTCCCTGCTGAGCGTTGACGCTGCTGCAGGTGCTACCCCCATTGCTTTCGCTGCACCGGAGAAGTAATTTCTGCGGCAGAGCCGCAAATTGAAAATCCCCCGAAATCGGAAAAGCGTTTGTGCCGAATGGCACACCGCCCGATTTCGGGGGATTTTGTTCTACTTTGGGTTTATCAAGGGCGAGCAGCCCTTGATTCGTGCCCGCGCCTCGAAAAAGCGGCGCTTTTCTGGTTCTCTTTTGGCGCGCAAAAGAGAATAATCCATCAGACCTTCCCGATGGTAATGGTCCACTCGCTCGTGAGGGCCTCATCGGGCTCCAGCACCTCGTGCTTGCCTTCCTCATTGACGCTGTTGGCCCAGCCGTTCCAAGGCTCCATGCAGACGAAGCTCTCGGCGTCCTGCTGCCAGAGCACGCCGTTGGTGAAGCTCTCGTCGGCGTCCACGGTCACCTTGTGGCCGTTGCCCTTGTCGGTGAAGGTCATGGGGAACTCCACGCCGGTCATCAGGCGGATGGAGTTGTCCGCGCCCTCCTTGCGGGTCAGGGTGATCTTTTCCGGGGCGGCGGGCTGCTCGCCCTTGGCGTTCTCAGAGCAGGTGGCGCACTTGATGTCAAAATCCACATTCTCCAGCGCGGAAGCGGTGAAGTAGGGGTGGTAGCCGAAGCTGAAGGGCATCGGGACATCACCCTCGTTGATGACGGTCATACTGATGGAAGCGGTGGTGCCGTTCAGGTCGTAGTTCACCAGCAGGGTGAAGTCGAAGGGGTAGAGGAACTTGGTCAGCGGGGTGGACTCCAGAATAAGGGTCACGCCGTCGGGGCCGACACTCTCCACTTCCCATGCGCAGAGGTCTGCGAAGCCGTGGCACTCCATGGGGTAGGCCTTGCCGTCAAACAGGTGGACGCCGCCGTCCGGGTTGCCGCAGCTGGGGAAGAGCACCGGCACACCGAACCGGGGGCGGTTGCACTCGCTGAAGTTGGGGCGGCGGGTCCAGATGTACTCGTCGCCGTCGAGGGTGAAGCCGGTGATCATACCGCCGCGCTCCGGGGTGATGGTCAGGGCCGTCTTGGCAGCCGGGTCGGTGATGACGTACTGCTCGTAGCAGGCGCCGCCTTCGGTAACGTACTGGGTGGTGATCTGGTTCATAAGTTCTACCTCCTTGATGGTACTCCCTCCGTCTCGCTTCCGCTCGACAGCTCCCTCAAAGAGGGAGCCTTTTTCTGCGTTCGGGTAGACCAAAGCCTCCCTCCATGAGGGAGGTGGCATCCCGAAGGGATGACGAAGGGAGTGATTTACAAAACAACGCCGTCCTTGAAGATGGAGATCTCACGGAAGCCGTGCTTCTCGGCCTTGGTCTGCTCGCCGCTGGCTACGCGGATGACCAGTTCCAGCAGACCCTGTGCGGTCTCGTCGATGGTCTTCTCGCCGTCGGCGATGACGCCGGTGTTGTAATCGATCCAGCCGGACTTCTTAGTGGCCAGCGGGGTGTTGGTGGCGATCTTCAGGGTGGGAGCCGGAGCCGAGAACGGGGTGCCGCGGCCGGTAGAGAAGAGGATCATGTGGGCACCGGCAGCGGTCATGGCCGTAGCGGACACAAGGTCATTGCCGGGGCCATAGAGCATGTTCAGGCCCTTGGTCACCACCGGGTCGCCGTAGCCGATGACGTCCATGATGGGGGCGGTGCCGCCCTTCTGGACGCAGCCGCAGCTCTTGTCCTCCAGCGTGGTGATGCCGCCCTGCTTGTTGCCCGGAGAGGGATTGTCGTAGACGACCTCATTGTGGCTGATGAAGTACTCCTTGAAGCCGTTGATCATCTTCTCCGCCTTCACGAAGACGTCGTGGTTGATGCAGCGGTCCATCAGGAAGCCCTCGGCACCGAACATCTCCGGCACCTCGGTCAGGACGGTGGAGCCGCCGCGCTGGCCCAGCATATCGGAGAAGCGGCCGATGGTGGGGTTGGCGGTGATGCCGGACAGGCCGTCCGAGCCGCCGCACTTCATGCCGACCACCAGCTCGCTCACGGGGATAGGCTCACGCTTGAACTGGCCTGCGTAGGCGGCCAGCTCCTTCAGGATGTCGCGGGCGGCGGTGAACTCGTCGTCCACGTCCTGACAGGTCAGGAACTTCACGCGGTCGTGGTCGTACTCGCCCAGCTCTTCCACGAACTGATCGTGCTGCAGGTTCTCGCAGCCCAGATGGAGCACGAGGACGGCAGCGGCGTTGGGGTGGCGGACCAGTGCGGCCAGCAGCTTGCGGGTCTGGGCGTGGTCATGGCCGGTCTGGCTGCAGCCGAAGGGGTGGGTGAAGGTGTACAGACCCTCGATGCTGCCGGTGACGAGGTCCTGATTGTCCGCCACGATCTTCTTGGCGATGTCGTTGACACAGCCGACGGTGGGGATGATCCAGATCTCGTTGCGGATGGCGGCGCGGCCGTCCTTGCGGCGGAAGCCCATAAAGGTCTCCGGGGCCGCCTTGGGCAGCGGAGCCAGATCGGGGGCGGGGTTGTAGCTGTACTCCACCTCACCGGAAAGGTTGGTGTGGACGTTGTGGGTGTGCATCCAAGTGCCCGGCTGGGCGTCGGCGGTGGCGTGGCCGATGGGGAAGCCGTACTTGATGACGTTCTCGCCCTGCTTGATGGGGGCGACTGCCATCTTATGACCCTGCGGGATGTCTTCCAGCGCGGTGACGGACAGGCCGTCCACCTCCACGAGGGTGCCCTTGGCGATGGGGTGCAGTGCGACCACAACGTTGTCGATGGGGCTGATATGAATTGCCTGCGGCATAGTGTATCTCCTCAAAAACTCTCTTTGCAAAAAAGGGGGCTGCTGCCCTCAGCAGCAGCCCCTCGGTTCCCGTGGAACGGTGTTCGGCTTACAGGCAGCTCTTATAAGCAGCCTCGGCACCCTCGGTGCGGATCTTTTCGAGGTCGGCCAGAACGGCAGCCTCCAGACCCTCGATCTTGGTCAGGTCCTGATCCCACATCTGGGTGTTGCTCAGCACGGCGTGCACCAGCGCAGCGGCGGTGTCGTCCTTGTGGGCATAGTAGAAGTCCAGTGCCCATGCGTCGTCCTGAATCTTATAGGTGTTGCCAGCCGGGCGCTTGCAGATCAGGCCGTCGGCGGTGCGCTCCTGAATGTCGTTGGAGTAGAAGGCGATGTAAGCGGCCAGAGACATGGTCAGGCACTGGGGCAGCTTCTTCTGCTCCTCGATGTAAGCGAGGAAAGAAGGCATGTTGCGGGCTTTCCACTTGGAGGTGGAGTTCAGGGAGATGCTCATCAGCTCGTGGTTGACGAAGGGGTTGTTGAAGCGATCCTCCACAGCGGATGCGAAGTCCTCCAGATCCTTCTTATCCAGCGGCAGGGTGGGGATGATCTCCTCGTGCAGCATCTTGTTCATGAAGCCGCGGACGGTGTCGTTGTGCATGCAGTCACGCACGATGTCAAAACCGGCCAGATATGCGCCCAGAACGAAGCCGGTGTGGGCACCGTTCAGGATGCGGACCTTGCGCTTCTTGTAGGGGGTAACGTCCGGCACGACCATGACGTTGACGCCAGCCTTCTTGAACGGGAGCTTGTCCTCCAGACCGGCAGGGCCCTCGATGACCCAGACGCCGAAGACTTCGCCGACGTCCAGAACAGTATCATGGTAGCCGTTGGCCTCTTCCAGAGCAGCCAGCTCCTTCGGGTCACGGATGCGGCCCGGAACGATGCGGTCCACCAAAGTGGAGCAGAAGGTGTTGGCGTTGTTCATCCAATCGATGAAGGCAGCGTCGAGGTTCCAGTCCTTTGCATAGTTGTTGCAGCACTTCTTCAGCTCTTTGCCGTTGTTATCGATCAGCTCGCAGGACAGGATGACCAGACCCTTATCGGCAGCGCCGTTGAAGGCCTTGTAGCGCTCATACAGCACGCGGGTCAGCTTTGCGGGGAAGCTGTTGGGGGGCACCTGATCGAACTCGCTGTCGCCCTTGTTGTAAGCGATGCCAGCCTCGGTGGTGTTGGATACAACGGTCTCCAGCTCCTCAGAGCGGGCCAGCGCCAGCACTTCGTCCCACTTGTTGTCCACGTAAGGGCAGACGCAGTCGGACACGCAGGAGATCACCCGCTTTGCATCGACCTTCTGGCCCTTCTCGCTGCCGCGCAGATACAGGGTGTACAGGCCCTCCTGCTCGTTGATCCAGTCGGCCATCTGGGGGAAGTTGCCGATGGGCTGCACCAGCTTGACTTTGCCGTTGTAGCCAGCTTTTTCGTTGGCGATATCATAGAAGTAGTCCACGAAAGCGCGCAGGAAGTTGCCCTCGCCGAACTGCATGACCTTGACGGGAGCATCCTTCAGGATGTAGCCGTTGTAGCCAGTCTGTTCCAGAACCTTGTAGTTCAAAGTTTCCATTTTGGTGTTCTCCTTTTAAGTTTGCTTTGCTTCGCTTGGGAGAGCTCGTGTACTCTCCCCTCTTGCTCCTATTGTATGCTGTTGTATACAAATAAGTCAAGTGTTTTTTGCTAGATTTTCAGGCCAAAACAGGCCATTTTTATAAATTCCAGCGGTTTTCACAAGGAAACGTCTGAAAATTTGTCAGTTTTTCAGTTGTATACATCGGCTTTTTTCGGTATACTATGGTTAGGTACAGCCCGCCCGCGCGGACGGGCAGCCCCGACTGTTTACCACTCGATGAATGAATCAGAAAAGGAGTTCGACCCATGAAAGCATTTATGGATAAGGAATTCATGCTCCAGTCTGCTACGGCTCAGCATCTGTATCACGATTATGCAGAGGATATGCCCATCTGCGATTATCACTGCCACATTCCTCCCCGCGAGATCTATGAGAACCGCCGCTTTGAGAACATTGCTCAGGTCTGGCTGGGCGGCCGCAACCCGGACGGCAGCTACTTCGGCGACCACTACAAGTGGCGCGTGATGCGCTCCAACGGCGTGCCCGAAGAGTACATCACCGGCGACAAGCCCGATCGCGAGCGCTTCCAGAAGTTCGCTGAGGCTCTGCCCATGGCCATCGGCAACCCGATGTACCACTGGACCAATCTGGAGCTGCACCACTTCTTCGGCTACGAGGGCGTCCTGAACGGCGACACCGCAGAGGAGGTCTGGAACCTGTGCAATGACAAGCTGCAGCACGATCCCAAGCTGACCGTCCGCGGCCTGATCGAGCAGTCCAACGTTGCTTTCATCGGCACCACCGATGACCCCATCGACGATCTGGAGTGGCACAAGAAGATCAAGGAAGACCCCACCATCAAGTTCACCGTGGCTCCCTCCTTCCGCCCCGATAAGGCCATCAACATCCAGAAGCCCGGCTTCGCAGAGTACATGGGCAAGCTGGCCAAGGTCGTCGGCAAGGAGAAGCTGGCTTGCATCAACTGCGTCTGCGATGCACTGACCAAGCGGATTGAATTCTTCGTCGAGATGGGTTGCCGCGCTTCCGATCACGGTCTGGACTATGTGCCCTACCGCGAGGCCACCAAGGAAGAGGTCAACGCCATCTACCAGAAGGCCATGGCTGGTGAGGCTGTCACCGTGGAAGAGGCTGAGAAGTATCAGACCTACATCCTCATCCATCTGGGCAAACAGTATCACCGCCTGAACGTCGCCATGCAGATCCACTACAACTGCCTGCGCGGCGTCAACCGCAAGATGAACACCCTGCTGGGACCCGATACCGGCTTCGACATGATCAACACCGCCACCTGCGGCGGCGAGATCGCAAGCCTCCTGAGCGCTCTGAACGACACCGACGAGTGCCCCAAGACCATCATCTACAGCCTGAACCCCGGCGACGACGCACAGATCGGCACCATTCTGGGCTGCTTCCAGAACAACGAGGTCCCCGGCAAGATCCAGCACGGTTCTGCATGGTGGTTCAATGACCACAAGATCGGCATGGAAGAGCAGATGACTCGTCTGGCAAGCCTCGGTCTGCTGGGCAACTTTGTCGGTATGCTGACCGACAGCCGCAGCTTCCTGAGCTACACCCGCCACGACTACTTCCGCCGCATTCTGTGCAACATCATCGGCCAGTGGGTCGAGGACGGCGAGTATCCCAACGACGAGAAGGCTCTGGAGAAGATCGTCAAGGGCATCTGCTTCGACAACGCAAAGCGTTACTTCGCCCTGTAATCATCTCCCCTTCTGATTGATCCCAGCGCATCTGCCCGGCTCGGAGCCGCTGTCCCGTACAGCGCCCCGGCCGGGCTTTTTGTTGGATTTTTGCCCGTTCAGCATTGACGAACGCCCCGAAACGCGATATACTAGTATAGTATCTTTCCGGGGTGTTGCGCAGTTGGTAGCGCGCCTGCTTTGGGAGCAGGAGGCCGCGAGTTCGAGTCTCGCCACTCCGATATGAACAAAACCCACGATGCAACGCTTGAAATTCAGCGTTTGTCGTGGGTCTTTTTGTTCGATATGAGGGGCAAAATTGCCTACTTGTGCGTTATTTGTGCGTTATTGCCTTAAAAACTGCCCTGCGCGGCGCTCTGGTCGCCCTGAACACAGGACACAAGAGCGGCATATCTGGCCTTGAAGATGTCCATAAGGACTTGCACCGCTCGGCCCTGCTGCACCGCGTTCCCCTCCTCGGTCGCGTCGTCCACCATCTTGATGCACACAGCAACATCTCCCATTGCAATAACAGCGCTTTCAACATCTACTCGGTTCATTGTGAAAATCTCCCTTCAAAATAAATCCCGGCGGGCTTTCTCTGCGCCGCCGGGTCAGCGGTTCAATATCAGGCGTTCAGGGGCTTCACTTGGGAGGCTCCAAAGAATGATGCGCGGTAGGTTTTACCGTCGCCCTTGCTGCTGTGGATAAGAACCACTTGAAACAGGGCCTTTGCTCCGTGCAGGACTTCATAGCCTGCGGCTTTCCAACCTGCCCATGTGTTCACCGGCTCGGCCACGTCTGCGGCCTGCTGGGCTTTCTCAATGCGCTGGGCGTTGATGGGTTCGGCCTTTGCGCTGTTCCATGCCCGGTGCAGGCACTCGCCAAAGGCGGCAACGCCTTTCCGGTACAGCTTCCACGCCTTGTGCATGATCTCCGAAAGATTGTATTTTTTCATACTGTCCTCGCTTTACTTTGCGGGCCAGCCCTGTTATACTAGGCTTGACCCTGTTGTGGGTTTGGCTCGGTGTTTCGTTGGTAGCGGTCACCGGGTCATTTTTCATATACAGCGGCGGGAGTGGGTTACTGTCTTAGCTGGCGTTCTGCTCTTGCGCTCCCGGTACATCCTTCGCCCCTTGCCTTCCGGTCGTGCTCCCTTGCTGTGATTATAGTATACTACGGTTTACTGTATATGTCTATTGGCACATTGTATAAGGTTTACCGTATGTTTCTGGTCAATTTTATACTGTAAACCGTTTTGCTTTTATGGTATACTGTTTACAGAAAAGGAGGAAATACAATGGTTTCTGATGCACAGAAAAAGGCAAGTGCCAAATGGGACAAAGAAAACATGGTCGTTCTGGCCTGCAAGGTCAAGCGGGAAACGGCGGAACAGTTCAAAGCCGCTTGTGCTGCGCAGGGGACAACGTCCAATGCGGTCTTGCAGCAGGCTGTGAAAGCCTATCTGGAGGAACACCCCGAACAGAAACACACCGCCGGAGATGCACAGGACGATGAGACAGAGGCCCGGCGGGCCGCACTGCTGGAAAGTATCAAAGGGCTGTAAGGCTGGGAAGGATGTTGAACGATGCCAGACCACGCCAAACAGGTAGGCGTACTGTGCCAGCGCGTAATTGATCTTCTGGGGCTGTCCATGACAGAGGGGCAGAGTATTCTACTCGGTGAATCTAATATAGCCCACATGGTTAGCCGCCACCCGGCGGATTTTGCCCTCTATGGGGAATATATCCCGCTGATTCTGGCCGCGCCGGACTATGTGGCCCTGAACGCAAAGGACGGCTCGATTGAATACGTCAAGGAAGTGCAGGTGAACAGCGTCTATGTCAAGGTCGCCGTCCGCGTTTCTGCGCGGGGTCAGCTCTTTGCCCGGTCGGTCTACCGCCTGAATACAAACCGCGTTCTAAACTTCATCGAAAAAGGCACATTGAAACGATACTAAACGAACCAACATGAATTGACATTTTTTCGTGTTCTGGTATAATAGACTTGCAAAGAGAACCAGAGGGCAGAACAGGCAGCTGCCGCCCATTGTTAGGAGATGCGGGAAACGTCACCCCGCCTGATTCTCGAACAGAAAGAGGCCGTTGCAGAGATGCAGCGGCCTTTTGCTATCACTATGGAGTGAGCCAGACGCACCCCACCGGCAAGGAGGCGGCATTGTATGAGAATCGTGAAAGTTGGAGAAAGCTATATCTGCCCGGTCTGCGGTAAGTACACGTTTGAGTATGCCGGGGATTTTGATATTTGCCCGGTGTGCAACTGGGAGGATGATCTTTGCCAGCTCGAAAACCCGGATGAAGAAGACTGTGCCAACCACATGAGCTTAAATCAGGCCCGCGAGGCGTGGGCGCATGGTCGGCGGGTCGATGAATGGGAAGACGAATGACCCGCCGGGCGGGTACAGTATGGAGGTCGTAACGCTGCGGCCTCCTTTTTGTTTTGCCTGTGCATACTCTCGCAACGTCTGGCAAGCGCCTAGAACAGGCGACATACTGCCCGGTGGGAAAGTTGATGCAGACATAAAGAAAAGCCCTCACGCCTCTGTTTCTGAGGCCGTGGGGGCTTCGTGGGTCAGGCGGCGAGTGGGTTACTCACCCACAACTCCGTTGTTGCTGGTTTCGCTGTCTTCGGGCCGTTCCTCTTCCGGGACATACTGCACAACAAGCTGCGGCTTGCCAGCTGCATCAATGACCGGGCTGATGTGGATAGCGTCACCGTGGTTTGAGCCGGTGTTGTCCGTCCAGTCCTCAAAGAATAAGCACAGCCCTTCCCCTGCATCGTTGACGATGTAGCGGACAGCCTTGCCCTTGAGGGTGTTTTCCAGTTCGCGGGTACTGATTTCGGTGAATACGTTCATGTTTTTATTCTCCTTTGCGGTTGAGGTGTATCTTCAGAGATGCCGGATTGCATCCCTTGAGCCTGTTTTGTGGGGGCTGTCCGCCGGACGGTCCCGGCGGCTGGTGCGCACCCCTGCTTCTTCTGCAAAGCGCTTTTGCAGGAAGTATTTCAGCAGGGTCAGGAAAGATTTCTCTCTCGTCTCGTCGAATGCCTGCACGGTGTCATAGACGGCGAAAAAGCCGGCTTGCACAAGGTCTTCAGCGGTCATCATGCCTGCTGTGTGGTTCTTCGCATAGTAAACGGCCTTTTTCTTGACAAAGCCTTTCACCGCGTTCCATAAGTCCAAAAGCGTTTCCTCGCTGCCGTCTCTGGCACGGACAGCAAGCGCATTCAATTCCGCTTTCTTCAGATTATCGCCTCTTTTTTCGGTTATACGCGTCCATGATGGCGTTAAATTCTTCATCGCTCAGGTCTTCCATAAGGTGAACAGCGCCGCGCAACTCCTCATCACTCCAGCCGTCAAACTCATGCCCTGCACCGCTCTGATCGCTGTTTTCTTTCCGGGTACGTTCTACTATCAGCGCCTTTGAAAGAAGTTCGGAGGCTTTCAGGCGGTCAGCCGGTTTTGATGCCTGATCTCTCATTGTGACCGTCCAAAAGCTGTATATCTCCTCAAGGGTGGCCGTGTTCTCGGCGATGATCTGAGCGTTACGCTGGGCCAGATACTCCCGGATGTCAACATAAGTCAACAACCGTTGCCCAATGCTGCGGGCGCTTTTAGGGCTGTACCCGGCTTTTATTGCGGCCTCGGTGGCGTTGCCGCTGAGAAGGTAGGCTTCACAGAAAGCCCGCTGCCGCTGGTTCATGGTCTGGCTTCCTGTTCTCCGCCCTCGGCTCCTCCCGGCGGTCTTGTGGTGGTGTTCACTGCTTCGCCCTCCCTTCCTGCTTTACAAGTGATCTGTCCCCTTGGCCGCTCGTGTGCTCGCTGCACCGGGCGGCTTTTTTCACATTGGCTTCAAGTTCCATCCAGTCAAGAGATATTTTTGCGGCCCGTAAGATTTCAGGCTCGGCATACTGTTCACCCAACAGGCTTCTTATAACGCCAGTCCCAAATCGTCCAGCCCTCACACGTCCACGGGAGGCACATTTCTCTTTGTTGGCGTTTATTAGAGCCGCTGCACGCTTTGCAACGTCTTCTTCATCAGACGTTCCAGCAGGTCTAGTTGATATAAGTCTAGTATCAGTATAGCTAGTATTAGTATAGATGGGGTTCAATTTTTGTACCTTGTTGGGTTCACTTTCTGAACCTAAAAGGTTCAATTTTTGTACCTTGTTGGGTTCACTTTCTGAACCTAAAGAAGATTCAGAAAGATAGATACTTGATGGTTGCCGGTGCTTCTTCTTCCGCACAATAAGGCCGATTCCTTCTAGCTTGTCGAGTGCCTTTATTGCTGTTGCCTTCTCACACCCGATTGCAAGCATGATAGATTTTATTGTAAAAACAGCAAACGGCTTTCCGTCTTCATCACATTTTCCGGTCGACTTTGAAAGTTCACACCGATCTGCAATAAGTGAATATAAGATTTTTTCGTTTCCTGATAGCTCGGACAAATAAGGTTCTTCCAGCAACCAACGCGGGAACTTTACGAACCCTGTTCCCATATCGGTTTACCCGTGACGGCTTTCCAGTTCCGCCGGGTCGTCGCCTTCGTTGAAGTAGGCGGCAAGACTGTCCATATTGACCAACCAGCGGTTGCCAACACAGACAAAGCGCACCTTGCCAGCGCGGCAGAGATTCCGCAAGAAGTATTCAGAGATGCCGAACTTGGCGGCAGCGTCCTTCACCGTTGCCATAGTCGGATATTGCACCGCATTACTCATTGCGTTCACCTCCGTTTAGCTGCTTTTTGCTTTCTCGGTCAAGTTCTTCATTTAGAAGCGGAACATTGACCAAAAATTTCTTTCCGCACCAAATGCCGGGAAGCTTTCCCTGTTTGTGCATTTTTCTCAGCCTCGACTCTGTCAAGAAACCACTCTCGGCTAGTTTTCGTATCGGCACAAACTTTTCTGCTTCAGTCAATTTTTATCATCTCCTGTTGTTGATTTTTGTTTTGTGCTATGCTATTATTGTGTCACAAAATGTGAATTTTGTAAATTGCATCTTTTTTGCAATGTTATCGCAATTAACATGGTTCGAGCTTGCATAGTTGGTCTGAAAGTGGTCGAAAATGAATAAAAAATCTAAAACAGCCGAAAAACCAGATGAATTGTTGTCAAAGAAGCGCGGCAGGCGGGTGAAAATTGCAATAGGCCGCACCGGAAAAAATCAAAAAGATTTTGCTCTTGAAGTTCTCCATACATCACAACAACACCTTTCTTGTATCGTCACCGGAAAGCACAATCTTACAAGGGACAACGCGGAACGCATAGCCACGGCAGCGGATGTTCGCGTTGAATGGTTATGGTGTGAAGATGATTTTATGACCACAGAAGAAATTGAAGAAACTGCAAGAAAAGCTCAGGAAAAGGCAGAATGGAGCGCTTTTGATCTTTCGTCAAAGATTCTTGCTCTTGACAATGCGTTTGAAAAGGCAACATTTCAAAAGCTGGATTTTGAAGCAGCTTGTGCCAGCGTTACTATTTCAGCCGAAAAGCGTTTGTTACTAAGAACAGAGGTTCAGGACTATGCCGATTACCTGATAAAAAAACTTATTGAGGAGGCGCTAAAGAATGGCTCAGATCGTGAAGCGAAAGAATAAAAACGGCTCAACATCCTACCTGTTCCGGGTGTCTACCGGGTATGATCGGAACGGCAAACAGGTCACAACGTCTCGCACCTTCACCCCTCCGCCCACCTTGACCGGGCGCAAGCTGGAAAAGGAAGTGCGCCGCCGGGCAGATGAGTTTGAACAGGAAGTGCATAACGGTCTTGCTCTCGATGCAGATATGAAGCTGGATGACCTGATAGACCGCTGGTTTTCGGAGTACATCGACAAGAAGTGTAAACCCAAAACCGGGGTAGAATATCGGTATCTTCGGCCACGTATCTCTGCGGCGCTGGGCCACATGAGGGTAAGCCAGATAAGGCCCTCGCACCTGATGGCCTTTTATTCCAGTTTGGAAGAGGCGGGAGCGCGGCGGGATTCTGTATATCTGGCAACGCCTGCCCTCCTCAAGGAGCTGCCACGCGGTAAGCGGCAGGAGACCGCAAAGGCTGCGGGTGTAGGTGGGCGCACAATGACCTGTATTTGCAACGGAACGCCGGTAAGCCGGGCCTCAGCTGAGAAGGTAGCCCGCGCCGCCGGGGTGATCTTCTCCAAAGCATTCACCGAACAGACCAAAGAGGGCGGCAAGCTGAACGGGAACACAGTGCAGCACTATCACCGGATGTTGTCCAGCGTCTTCACAAAGGCTGTGCAATGGGGCATTGTGGAGGATAACCCGGTAAAGCGGGCAGAACCGCCAAAGGGAGAAGCTGTTGAAGTGTCCTATCTGGAAGAGGCCGACGCCGCGCGGCTGCTGGCTGCGCTGCATGATGTTCCGCCACAGTACAGCGCTATGGTGCAGCTTGGTTTGTTCACAGGGATGCGCCGGGGCGAGATTTGCGGCCTGCGTTGGTCAGATATTGATTTCAATGCCTCCACCATCTCCGTAAACCGCACAGTGGAATACATCCCGCATGAGGGGCTTATCTTCACTGCACCAAAAACCAAAGCATCAAACCGCACCTTCAAGGTGGGCGCAAACTGTATGGATATGCTGAGGGAGTACCAGCTCTATCAAAAGGCGGAACGGCTGCGCGTTGGGTCGATGTGGGCGCGTACTGTGCAGGTGGAGAACGGAAAGACGGTGCAAAATGACCTGTTGTTTACCAGCTGGGACGGAACACCCTTTGATCTGGAAAGATTGACAACATGGTTCCCGCACTTCCTGCGGGCGCATGATCTCCCGGCGGTGCACTTCCACAGCCTGCGGCACACTTACGCAAGCCTGATGATAGCCGCCCACGTTCCCATCACAACGGTTTCGGGCCATCTGGGCCACGCTCAGACCTCCACCACCACGGATATTTACGCGGGGTTCATCCGCACAGCAGACGCGGCAGCGTCGGACGCAATGGAAATTGTTTTTGACAACATCCGCGAAAAGAGCCGGGCATAAAAAGAGCGGGCAAAGGCCGCTGTATAATACCTCTGTCCGCTTTATCGCACCGCTGTTTTGTGCGTTATTTGTGCGTTATTCATCCAAAATGAAACAAAACCAAAGAGAACCGCTTTGAACAAATATGACGGTGATTCAATATAAAATAAGACGATTTGCAACCATTCAATCCGATTTTGGGCATATTTGGGAGCAGGAGGCCGCGAGTTCGAGTCTCGCCACTCCGACCAGAATTGCAACATGGCGATCCTATCAAGGGTCGCCATGTCTTTTTCATAAGAAAAGCCCGCCTGTGGAAAGCATAAATGCTATACCACAGGCGGGCTTCTCTTTTTATTTATTTTGTTACTGCTTCTTCCAGCGCCGCATAATGCCCATTCCCAGCGCATAGGGACCGGTGTGGACGGCGATGGTGCAGCCGATCTGCAGCAAGCCGACCTCGCACTGGCTGGCGGGGTACTTGGCGCGGAGGGCGGCACGGGTCTGCATCCAAAGGCGCCTGCCCTCTTCCTCATCGTAGCCGTAGCCCACGGTAATGCAGTAATCGTCGGGGGTCCCGTTCCGCTCGGACAGGTACGCCATCAGCTGTTCCAGCGCTTTCTCGAAGCTCTTCTGGCGGCCGCGGGCCACGCCGGCGGAGAAGATCTCCCCCTCCTTGAAGAGGATCATCGGCTTGATGCCCAGAATGTTGGCCGCGCGGCCGGTCACCTTGCCGATACGGCCGCCCTTGATAAGGTAATCGAGGTTGCCGACCGTGAAGAAGATCTGGTTGGTGGCGCGCTCAGCGCTCAGCCAATCCACGGCTTCGTCCAGTGAGCAGCCCGCGTCGCGCATGGCGACGGCGTTTTCCACCACGATGGACTCGGTGACAGTGGCCGCCGTCGTATCCATCACCTCGATCTTAGCGTCCGGGTAGTCCTCCAGCACCAGCTCACGGGCGTTGCGGGCACTGCCCACACAGCCGCTCATCTTGCTGGTGAAGCAGAGGCAGAGCACCGGGCGGCCGGCCTCAGCATGGGCGCGGAAGGCCGTCTCAAAGTCCTCCAGCGAGGGCAGACTGGTCTTGGGGTAGGCCGAGGGGTTATCTACCATGAACTGATAGAAGTCCCGCACCGCGATTTCCTTGCCCTCTTTGCGGTAGTGCTCGCCGTCCAGCGAGACATAGAACGGAACGATCTCGATGTTCAGCTTCGCCGCCGTTTCCGGGGTCAGATCACAGGCACTGTCGGTAATGATATCAAACATATGTGACGCTTCCTTTTCGATTGCGGTCCGGGAAAGCAGAGCGGATCAGACGCGATGGATATAAGCCTCGCGCTCTGCGCCGACCGAGATATAGGTGATCTTGCAGCCGACCGCCTTTTCGAGGTGCTCAACGTAAGCCTGAGCCTCCTTGGGCAGATCCTCCCACTTGCGGGCAGCGGTGATGTCGCAGTGCCAGCCGGGCAGGTACTCGACCACAGGCTGCGCGGTATCCAGCGCCTCGCCCATGGGGAAGCGGGTGGTGGTGGTGCCGTCTTCCAGCTTGTAAGCGGTGACCATGGGGATCTTCTCCATGTAGCTCAGCACGTCCAGCAGGGTCAGGGCGACCTCATCGCAGCCTTGGCAGAAGACGCCGTAGCGGCTTGCCACCAAGTCGATGGGGCCGACGCGGCGGGGACGGCCGGTGGCTGCGCCGTACTCGTGGCCAGCCTCACGCAGCGCGTGCTTCTCTTCCTCGGTCATAGCCAGCTCGGTGACAAAGGGGCCGTCGCCGACGCAAGAGGAGTAAGCCTTCATGACGCCGATGGAGTTGTGCAGCTTGTGGCCCGGAATGCCCGCGCCGATGGGGGCATAAGCGCCGATGACGTTGGAAGAGGTGGTGTAGGGGTAGATGCCGAAGTCGATGTCGCGCAGAGCGCCCAGCTGGGCCTCGAACAGGATCTTCTTGCCGGCGGCATCTGCGTCGGCCAGATACTGACCCGCGTCGCAGATGTAATCCTTGAAGATGGCGGCATACTTCTCCAGCCAAGCCCACATCTCATCCACGCTGATGGGGGCGGCGTTGTAGCTGCCCTCCATGACCAGATTCTTGGAATCGACCATGGTGACGAGGCGCTTCTTCACGGAGTTGTCCAGATGGAGCAGGTCGCCCATGCGCAGGGTCTTCTTCATGTACTTATCGCCGTAAGTGTAAGCGATGCCGCGCTTGGTGGAACCGAACTGTGCACCGGTCTTGGAGAGGCGGGCCTCTTCCAGACCATCCTGCTCCACATGGTAGGGCATGGTGATGGTTGCACGGTCGGAGATCTTCAGGTTATCGGGAGTGATGACGATGCCCTGCTCGCGCAGCTTGTTGATCTCGCCATCCAGATGGTGCGGGTCGATGACCATACCATTGCCCATCACGCAGACAACATTCGGGCGCAGGATGCCGGAGGGCAGCAGGTTCAGCACGAACTTGCCGCGCTCGTTCTTTACGGTGTGGCCCGCGTTGTTGCCGCCCTGATAGCGCGCAACGATGTCGTATTCCTGACTGATAAGGTCGACCATGCGGCCCTTGCCCTCATCGCCCCAGTTGATACCCGTAATTGCAGTAAGCATAATAAATGACCTCTTTATCATTTTCAAAAGACAGCCTTTTCCGCGCACCTTGCGCGGGATACGCCACCTTGGGAATCTTGTACCGCCCTGCCAAGCAGCCACAACGGCACAAGTATAGTATAGCACGCTTCGGCGCACAAAAAAAGAGGGGTTTTGCAAATTCTTGCGTGCCCCTCCCCGATTTGACCTTATTTTAATCCTTTTTGGTCAGCTTATGCACCGTGCCGTCCGGCTCCTTGATGGAGGTGTTGGCCAGCTGGGCGCGGAGGCTGGCCTTGACATCGGCCACATACTCCTGCCGCAGAGCTTGCTGCTCCGTCTTTTCGGCCTCGGTCAGGCCGGTGGTCTTGCTTTTGCGCGCCAGCTCGTTGATGCGGGCGATCTTTTCGTTCGTCATGGGAAGCTCTCCTCTTTTATGCGAAAGTGTGTTATAATAAAGTTGGTTTTGGTGATTTCTCCGCGCGGACGCGCGGAGAAATCACAATGTATTTAGTATACCAAAGGATGATATCCATGTCAAAACAGTTGAATTTTGCACAGCAGATGGACGAAGTGTTGAAAACTCTGGGGGATGCCCGGCCAAAGCTGCTGCTCCATGCGTGCTGCGGGCCCTGTTCCAGCGCGGTGCTGGAGCAGCTCTGCGCCCATTTTGAGATCACCGTCCTCTACTACAACCCGAACACATGGCCCGCGGAGGAATACCACCGCCGCGGCGAGGAGCTGGAGCGCTTCGTAGCGGCAGCACACCCGCTGGGGGTGATCGTCATCGAGGACCGCTACGACCCGCAGGAGTTCTACTCCGCCGTCGCCGGGCTGGAAAACGAGCCGGAGCGGGGCAGCCGCTGCACCGTCTGCTACCGGCTGCGGATGCGCCGGGCGGCCCAGTACGCCGCCGAGCACGGCTTCCAGTGGTTCACCACCACCCTGTCCATCAGCCCCCACAAGGACGCCAAGCGGATCAACGAGATCGGGCAGGAGCTCGAAGCCGAATTCGGCGTGAAGCACCTGCCCTCGGATTTCAAAAAGCACAACGGCTATCTGCGCAGCTTGCAGCTGTCGGAGGAGTACGGCCTGTACCGGCAGGACTACTGCGGCTGCGAGTTCAGCGCTCGCGCGCGACAAGCACCGCAAACACACACAGGCCCACACAGGGGATGATGTTGGTCGCCATACCGGCGGCAAGGCCCGCCCCCTCGGCCACGCGGCCGATGACCCACGGCATCAGGATGGCGCCGCTGGACGCCACAGGCAGCATGATGCCCATGCTGGTCACGCTGGTCATCTTGCCCGCGCTGGCCACGGCGGTGGGGTTCATGCCCGCCATCGCAAAGGCAAAGGCGAAGAGCAGCAGGATGGCCGAAAGCTGGCTGTCGGCCCGCATCAGCAACACATAAAAGATGGTGCAGGTCACCGCCATGACCACCATCGCCTTGCGCGGGGCCTTGAAGGGGAAGACAAAGGCGATGAGGAGCCGGGCCACCAGCGTAGCCCCCCACATCACGGTGACGGTGTAGGCCGCCAACGTGCCCGCAATGATGCCGCTGCCCTTGAAGTAGGTCACCATCCAGCCGGTGACGCTCTGCTCGGCGGCGTTCTGGCAGAACAGCAGACCCGTCAGCAGCCAGAACTGATAGGAGCGCAAAAAGCTCCAGTCGATCGCAGCCTTTGCGCTCTGGACCTTGCCGCCCATCGGCGTTTTCAGGTAGACCAGCCAGAGCACCACCCCCAGCGCCGCCAGCAGGAAGACCGCCAGCGAAGTGCTGACCTTGGCCGCTGCCGCGATCAGGAAGGGGCAGAGCAGTGCGCCACAGGCGTAGCAGCTGTGCATCAGGTTCATGCCGCGGGTGCGGTCGGCGGAGTTGTCGCTGACAAGGATGGTGCACGCATTCATGGCGCTGCCCTTGGCAATGCCCACGAGGAAGAACGCCGCCGCCAGCAGCACTTCCGCGCCGGTAAAGCCCATGATGCCGTACCCCAGCGTGTAGCCGATGGTCAGCAGCAGGACGCTGGGCTTCAGCCCCAGCACCCCCGGCAGCACGCCAGTCAGAAAGCCCGCCAGCAGGTTGCCGATGCTCATCAGGGAGAGCAGGGTGCCGGTCATGCCGTAGGCAAAGCCGTACTGCTCCTGCAGCAGGCTGACCACCACGCCGCTGGAGATGGCACAGATGCCACTGAAAAAGAAGGTCACGAAGCCCGCATTCCGCAAGCGTATTTTTTGTTCGTTCATCCGGGTTTTCCTCACTTTCTCCCTCATTATAGTAAAAAAATAGACGGACTGCAAGCAGTCCGTCTATTTTGCGTTTGGTTATTCTGCCTTGGGAGCCTCAGCGGGCTTCGCAGCAGGAGCTGCCGGTTTTGCAGCAGCGGGAGCTGCGGGCTTCACCACCGGCTTCGGGGGATACGGATCGTCCTTCAGCGGGAAGAGGATGATCTTCTTCGGGCACTTCTGGGCGCACATGCCGCAGCCCTTGCACTTGTCGTAATCGACCCGTGCCACGCCGTCCACAACGTGAATGGCGTCGAACTTACAGGTACGCTCGCACATGCCGCAAGCGATGCAGGAAGTGGTGCATGCCTTCATGGCGACGGGGCCCTTGTCCTGATTGGAGCACATGACCACCGGCTTGCGGGGGCCGGCAGCGTCGATCATGATGACCTTCTTGGGGCAGATGTTGGCACAGGCACCGCAGCCGGTGCACTTATCCTTGTCCACCTTTGCCACGCCGTCCACGATGTGAATGGCGTCGAACTTACAGACCTTGGTGCAGTCGCCCAGACCGATGCACGCGAAGGTGCAGGTCTTGGGGCCGCCGTACAGGGCAGCGGCTGCGGCGCAGCTCTGGATGCCCTTGTAATCGTAGCTGGGCTTGCAGTGCTCGGAGCTGCCTTGGCACTGGACCACAGCCTTCTTTTCCACCGCGCTTGCCTCGCCGCCCATGATCTTGGCGATGGCAGCGGCTGCCTTGGGGCCGCCGGGGGCACACTTATCGCAGGGCACGCCGTCCATGACGACAGCCTTTGCGTAGTCCGCACAGCCCGCGTAGCCGCAGCCGCCGCAGTTTGCGCCGGCCAGACAGGAGGCAACTTCTTCGATGCGGGGATCTTCCTCCACCGCCATGAACTTGGCAGCGGCGACCAGAACGATCGCGCCCACCGCGCCCACGATGGTACAGAGGATAACAGCTGATGCAATATTCATAGTTCTGTTTCCTCCCTTACAGCGTCACGTTGAACAGGTTCTCGACCAGACCGCCGAAGCCCATGAAGGACAGGCTGGTGATGGCCGCTGCGATCAGCGTGATGGGCAGACCTTTGAAGGGTGCCGGGGGATCGCAGGCTTCCACGCGCTTGCGCACGCCGCTGAACATGACCATGGCCAGCATGAAGCCGAAGCCCGCGCCCACAGCGCAGACCAGAGCCTCGATGTAAGCGGCAGCAAAGCCCAGCGTGGCAACGTCGGCACCGTAGTCGTCAACGACCAGAATGGTGACGGCCAGCACGCAGCAGTTGGTGGTGATCAGGGGCAGATAAACGCCCAGAGAGTTGTACAGGGCAACGACATACTTCTTCAGGAAGATCTCAATGAACTGGACCAGAACGGCGATGACCAGAATGAAGACGATGGTCTGCAGATAGCTCAGGCCAGCCGGGTCCAGAATGAAGATCTGCAGCGGGAAGGTAACTGCCGTTGCGACCAGCATGACGAAGATAACAGCGCCGGACATACCGAGGGAGGAGTCCAGCTTTTTGGAAACGCCCAAGAACGGGCAGATGCCATAGAACTTCACCAGCACGTAGTTGTTGACAAGGATCATGCTGAAGAAGATAGCAGCGAGTTTAACGAGCATCTTATTCCGCCTCCTTCTTCAGATTGTCAAGGTCGCAGCAGCTCTTGCGCTCGATGCGGGCGTCCAGCTTGCCTTCCAGCCAGATGCAGCCGGCCATCAGGCAGCCGTAGCAGAAGAATGCGCCGGGAGCTTGGGTCATGATGCTCATCTTGGCCATGCTCTCCGGCAGGACCTGAAAGCCCAGCCAAGTGCCGCTGCCGAGGATCTCACGGATGGTGGCCATCAGGGTAACGGTCAGGGTGTAGCCGATGCCCATGCCGATGCCATCCAGAGCGGAATCCACGACATTGTTCTTGCATGCGAACATCTCGGCACGGCCGAGGATGATGCAGTTGACGACGATCAGGGGCAGGAAGACGCCCAGTGCGGTGTACAGGCTCTCCATGTAGGCGTGCATCACCATCTGCACGATGGTAACGAAGCCCGCGATGATGACGATGTAGCAGGGCAGATGGACCTTTGCGGGGATCACGTTGCGCAGCAGCGAGATCAGGATGTTGGAGCAGACCAGCACGAAGGTGAAG